>Ga0272442_10000464_pt1 | contig 65359 bp, 55 predicted proteins | sample SSMForm2O_FD_200262 | JGI IMG/M metagenome (GOLD analysis project Ga0272442, IMG submission 200262) | Marine sediment archaeal communities from Little Sippewissett salt marsh, Falmouth, MA, United States - SSM-Form-2O | ecosystem: Environmental > Aquatic > Marine > Wetlands > Sediment ...
CTTCATAGCAGCATTTTATACACTCTTTCAAAAAGCGCAAGTTGCCCATCTTAACATTTGGGGAAAATCGTAAATCATCTTGTGATACTCCGGTGAGATGTTACCTATTTTCAAAACAATTTGGTGCTGTCGAGCAGGAAGGTGACGGGGCCGTCGTTGATGCTGGTGATTTGCATGTAGGCGCCGAAGACGCCCTTTTCGACAAGTACACCCTTTTCGGCAACTAAGGCGATGACCTTTTCGTAGAGCGACTCGGCTAATTCCGGCTCTGCGGCCGCGTCGAAGCCGGGCCGGCGGCCTTTGCGGCAATCGCCGTGGAGCGTGAATTGGCTGATGAGCAGAATCGATCCTCCCACGTCCTGGACGCTTCGGTTCATCTTGCCGGCTTCATCCGCGAAGATTCGAAGGTTCACGAGCTTGTCGGACATGAATTGGGCATCGGCTTCGGTATCACCCTTACCGACACCGAGGAAAACGAGCAGTCCCCGGTCGATTTTCCCGACAGATTGATCGTTGACCTTAACTTCCGCTTTTAGGACTCGCTGACAAACAAACCGCATCGATTTCTCCTATATAATGAGACCTAAATGAGTTCTGAAGATCCGAAGGATGATTTTCTTAAATAATATATGCCTAACCTTCAATTTTTCAGAACTCCCCCCCGCTTCAAAACCAAGGCGTTGAGGTTGCTCTGCGAATATGCAGCTCATCAAGAACCGCATTACCCTTATGTGTGACGAGATAAAGGATCATCTCGGCAATCTCATGAGGACCGATAAGCTCTTCTTTCTTAATGTCGGGACGAACCCTACTGACCATTTCGGTATCCACGCCGCCGGGACAAAGCACATGAACGCGAACGCTCGAACCTCTCAATTCCTCCGACAACGATATGCTCATACCTCGAAGGGCGTGTTTAGAAGCCGTATAAGCGCTTTGTAACGGATAGCCTTTGACGCCCACGACGGATGCGATATTGATGATGTAAGCCGGTCGCGACTTTCTTAATAGTCCCAGGGCTTCTCTACATAGAATAAACGGCGCTCGGGCATTCACCCAGAGGCATCGCTCCCAATCTTCTGTTTGGGTTTCCTCCAGCTTTGCCGAATGTGTGATACCAGCATTATTAATAAGGATATCCAGTCGCCCGAAAGTCTCGTCCGTTACTTTGACAAGGCTCTTTATGGAATCCTCTTCTGTGAGTTCTGTGACGACGATCTCCGCTTGCCCACCCGCTTGAATAACCTCTTCAGCGGTTTTCCGAAGATCCGGGATAGAACGCGCCGCCAGGACGACGGTTGCCGCTTCTTGCGCCAGCGAAAGACTCACCGCCCTGCCGATCCCTCTGCTGGCTCCGGTGACAATGGCGACCTTTCCTTTTAATCGCTCCGTCATTGCCTTTATCGCCGCCGGCCACGTCCTCTTTGAGATGTGTTTTGTTGCGTGGCGTCTCCCTGCATATTTCTTCCCGAGCTTCGACCATAACGCTGCTCGAGTTTAAGTTGACGTTCCTCAGCTTTCCTTGCATCCTCTTCCATGTTTAAAACCGTCTGGTCGTAGCGCTCCAGACGGGCCAGCATTAATCCGTCGATGGCCGCCGTTGTTTTCTTGGCTTCTTCCTCGTCGGCGATATATCGTATCGAATTCATCTCCACCATAATCTGTTCATGCACGCTCTTCAACAGATCATCCCTCCGATCTGTTGAACCTTGGGACCAAAGGCGTATTTCCGCTTCGGTTTGCGGATCGATCTGATCCTGGGGGCGAGTAGGACGTGTTCGGGATGATCTGCCCATCATATCACCACCATCGCCATAGTAACCGCCCATATCACCTCCCATTTGTCCGCCTTGCATCGAAGAACGCCCTCGTCCCCCCCTGCCGGAAGATCGACCTCTACCGCCTCCCCGGCCCATCGTTGGCATCTGGCCCGGCACCATACCTTGGTCTTGCCCCCCGTTCCTTCTTAGCTGTAAAAGCTCTCTGTAAACTTTCTTGGACCGTTCCTGTTTTTGTGAAACGAGGTTATCGATCGCTACGATGGTTTGTTTCGCCTTCTCTTCTGTAGCTATCTTTTTAATAAGGGCCATCTCCCCGTCAAATTGTTTCTGTACGGCTTTTGAAAGCATTCCCCTGTTGTCATATCGAGTCTGACGCCACTGACGTTCTTCGGTAGCACCTTTGTCCGCCTCTTGCTTTATGATCTTCTCAAGACCGGCAAACGTCTTGACTCGGGCTTTCACCTCATTCGGATCCTCAAGCACGCTGGGCTCATTCGTCGGACGGGCTTGTAACATAGGTTGGTTTGCCCCCCCCTCGCCTGGTGCGCCGCCCTGGGGCGCTCCGCCTCGCCGTCCGTAATATCCATCCCCTTCCATGTCCAATACAGGTTCTTCTCCACCATGCAGTTGAAGAAGTGATGCCATTTCATTATTACCAATGCTTTTGGCTAAAGAAAAAGCGTTTTGCCCCCCTCTCGCTACAGCGTTTACATCAACCTTTTTGGCAAGAAGGAGTTCGACAATTTTCTTTTGATTCTTTTCCACCGCGATATAAAGAGGAGTCTTTCCCTGGTTGTCTCTCGCATTAAAGTCGGGATTCTTGGAAATAAGGAATTCGGCAATCTCCCACTTTTCTCTCGTTAACGCCGTATGGAGCGGCGTCCAACCCATCCTGTTCTTATAATTGACATCAGTCCCGGACGAAAGGAATGACTTCACTTGATCGATATCGTTATTAATAATAGCCTGGTGGATGTCTCGTGCTTTTCTTTCCTGCTGCTGGGCAAGGGTAATATTGAGAATCGAGAAAACAAGCACCAACGAAACAACGATGAGGTAATTCAAACGTTTCACGGTATGTCCTCCAAAAAAGGGACTTCTCAAAACACTATTCGATACTCTTTAAAACTGAAATATACTTCGCCTAATTACTAAATTATACAATGAAAGGCTATAATAATCACGCTAAAACTCTTATCAGTCATGTTTTTAGACATCCTCTCCGCAAACCAAACCAAGCCGCTCCATCATCCCGTCAAATTCATCCAACGAATAAAACTCGATGACGATCCGTCCCCGCTGGCCGTTTTTTTGGGTATCGATGCTCACCTTCGTTCCCAACTGCCCGGCTAATTTTTTTTCGAGGTCTAAAATGTGAGGCGTTTTCGCTCGCGGCGCCACTGCCGTCTGGCTCGTGCCTGCAAGATATCGCCGGACCAACCTTTCCACTTCACGTACACTCAACCGCCCTGCCATCGCCCGATTGGCCAGTTTTCGTCGAAGATCATCCGTCGGCAAGGCAAGGATGGCCCGCGCATGGCCCATACTCAGTTGATTGTCGGCCAACATTTGCTTAATCTCATGCGGTAAGTCAAGTAATCGCAAGTAGTTAGCAATAACTGATCGCCCCTCACCGAGTCGCTCCGCCGCCTCAGCCTGCGTCAGCGAAAAAGTGCTCAGATAATCCCTATAGGCTTTGGCCCGTTCGATGGGATTCAGATCGACGCGATGTATATTCTCTACCAGCGACCATTCATGCAGTTGCTCATCACTTGCCTTTCGCACAAGCGCCGGTACCGTCGGTAGAGATGCCATTTTTGCGGCTCTAAAGCGACGTTCCCCGGCGATGAGCTGATACCCGGTCCCGGCCGGACGGACGATAATCGGTTGTATAATACCATTAGCCCTAACGGATTCGGTCAGTTCAGCCAACTCCTCTTCGTTCCATACGGTTCGGGCTTGGTAAGGATTGGGCGAAATGACATTAGGAGAAAGCTGCTTCAGAGAGACATCTAACTCCTTATCTGGTGGGAAGTTAGATTCATCCGACCCTTCAGTTGATATAGGGTTTGTTTTTTCTGGCTCAGATATTATAGGACGCAACAAAGATTGAAGCCCCCTACCAAGATGTTTCTGCTTTTCTTTTTTAGCCATCCATTTGCTCCTTTTTTGGCTGCATTGCGGATTTACCATCCATACCAATCAGATAAGCAAACCATCGTCTGGAATCAAACCACAATTAACTTCGGAATTCTAAATACAGAATCTATAACTTAACCAGATCAAAATGTCAATTATATCAAAAAATGTTTCACGTGAAACATTTACACCTTATGAAGCCGATAAGCCATACGATTCCTTTTTGCCATCTTATCAAACGTAAGTAATTGATTGGTGTATCTTCTTACTACGTACCATCTATCATAACCGATATCATAACCCAGTACTCCATCAAATCACATTTGATTTTCTAAGACGGCATAGCCTCCAACCAGTTACCTCCCTTAACCAAAGACGAAGCATGAGGATGGCTTTGTCCAATCTCCAAACATTGCTCTCTTTTCAAAGCAGCTTTTCCCCAAGCGATCTTGAGCTTTTCCAGCCAACTTGATAGCCTGTTCTCAACTGCACGGTCTTCATCTTATGCCAACTCTTGAGAACCCAATGGGGTTCTATAGCCGACTATTTCAAGCGACGTACCACCCTTCTTACTCGTGAAGCAGGATCTACTACACAAAGCTCCACAACGCGATATTTATATGAAGCCCTCGATTTCGATCCGCAATAGGCGTTTCGTCCGCAGTGATGACAGTTCTTGGCTGCTATATCATAACCTAGAGAGCCTTTACTTCTGCGTCCCATTTGCGAGAAATCTGCTTCGTCCAGTCAACAAAATAGATAGATGCCTCGAACAGATCGGAGCTCTGCGGCTGGCCCGAGAGAGAAATCGCCTGGGCAGATGGCCAAATTATGGCAACCAGGGGGTAATTCGGACATCTCGGGCCCCTAACGATTTTTCTCGGTCCTCGGGATCGCATATGAACCTGCCGGTGACTCGGAAGAAGGAGAAATCTGCGTTGCTGAGTCTTTTGAAAAAGTCTCTTTCTCAGCAATTCAAATCCCTCGCCCCGACACCTGCCGCATAGAGGCTTCATGGATCCCACACAACACATTTCACGGGATCGCTCAGCCTGGCCAAAAACTCGCTTTTCTCGTACATTCCTGATCACCTGCCTTCTCCACAAACCCCAGAGGTTCAATCCGCCGGAAGTTGACACACCCTATTGTCCGTTTCTCCGATACTCATCGCATTTTTGCTTAGCGACACACAACGACATCCCATCCCGCCTCCAAGCTCTTCCCAATGACCGGTCGTCTGTTCTGAGTAATCGATAAATCGTTTCCCTCGATCTGCGTCGTTGATCTTACGAATGTATATGTTTGATTGATATCTACCATATACTCATCCGAGCACGCCCCCCGCGATTTGATGCGCATTAAATAGTTGACGCCCAGTCACGATCAATGTAATCTCTACGCAAGCGGGGTGGTGCTACAGGAGCAGCAAATCTCTGTTTTTGCTGCCGATAATCATGAACTGAAAGGGCTTATTCCGTGTGGTTATTATTCCTTCTCCTTGTTGCTGTCGTTTTCATCGTGATTGCGACCGCCAAGCTAAACCTGCATCCTTTTCTTGCCCTTCTTATCGCGGCTTTCGGCTACGGCATTCTCTCGCGCAATCTCTCCCTGAACGACGTTATCAGCTCTATTAATCAGGGTTTCGGGGGCACGATTGGGTATATTGGCATTGTCGTACTTGCCGGAGCGGTTATCGGAACGTTCCTGGAAAAGTCCGGCGGGGCCTACCGTTTGGCCGACAGCACATTAAAAACCGTCGGCAAGAAGAATGTGCCCCTGGCCATGGCCATTATCGGGTACATTGTAAGTATTCCGGTATTTTGCGACTCTGCCTTTGTCATCCTTTCGCCGTTATGCAAAGCCCTTTCCCGGAAGGCGAAGAGTTCTTTAGCAGCCGGCGCCGTAGCGTTGAGCCTGGGTTTATATGCAACACACACGATGGTGCCGCCGACGCCGGGGCCTGTTGCAGCAGCCGGCATCATCAAAGCAGATCTCGGCTTAGTCATACTATGGGGGACGATAGTGAGTGTCATTGCTTTGTCGGCGGGATGGTTATTTGCCGTTAAATTTGCAAATACCGTAAAGATCGATGCAAAGCCTGAACCTCAAGAATCGGAAGCTGAGGAGGGCGTTATAGAAGCACCTTCACTTCTCAAATCAGTCGTCCCCATCCTGTTGCCCATTGTCTTGATCGTCGGAAAATCAGTCTGTGAATTCCCGACACACCCGTTTGGAACCGGCAGGGTGGCTGAGATTGTTTCTTTCATCGGCCAACCTGTCGTTGCATTATTGTTAGGCGTGTTTTTATCTTTCTTACTGCCCAGGAAGCTGTCCAAAGAAATGCTCTCGAATTCGGGATGGGTGGGCCAAGCCGTCCTCTCAGCGGCCACGATTATTATCATCACCGGTTGCGGCGGGGCGTTTGGAAAAGTCTTACAGAATTCCGGGATCGACGACGTTGTCAAAGTCTATCTTGGTAAGAGCGTCGGCTTGAGTATATGGTTACCCTTTATCATCGCCGCAGCTCTTAAGACCGCCCAGGGTTCCTCGACCGTCGCGATCGTCACAACCGCCGGGATCGTTTCACCTCTTCTGTCAACACTCGGATTGGAAACAGCGACAGCGAAAGCGCTCGTTGTTGTGGCCATTGGAGCCGGCTCTATGGTCGTCAGTCATGCCAATGACAGCTATTTTTGGGTTGTTACGGGCCTTTCCGGCATGACCGTCAAACAGGGGTACAGACTCCAAACCCTTGGAACACTGATTGAAGGAGGTGCGGCCGCCATAGCACTGTTTATCATTAGTGTCATTGCTCTTTGATTGATTGCGATCACATAATAGAGCATAAAAACACGTTATTATTGGACCCTGCATGGGTGTACGCCCGTCGTAGTACACCCATGTTACTATGTTTTTGATAAGATATAATTCATTACTATGAAGATTGTTATAGCAACAGATTCATTTAAAGGGACGTTAAAAGCGGATGAAGCTTGTAAAATCATATCAAACGAAATCAGAGAGTACTTATCGGACGCAACCATCTCGATTAAGCCTTTAGCGGATGGGGGAGAGGGTACGGCCAGAGCCATGATTTCTGCAACGGGGGGGCAGTGGATTCACAAGAAAGTAATGGGACCTCTTGAGTCCATGCGCGTTAGAGCGGGTTTTGCCTGGCTGCCAGAGAGGACGGCTGTTGTTGAAATGGCGTCGGCAAGTGGGCTGGAGCGGCTCTCGCCGGAACAGATGAATCCAATGGAAACAACAACCTACGGAACGGGTGAACTGATCCACGCCGCGACTGAGAATGGAGCACGGAAGATTCTCCTGGCGGTAGGGGGCAGCGCTACGGTCGATGGCGGCGTCGGCGCCGCCATGGCATTAGGCTGGGCATTTCTGAACCAAAATAATGGTCCCATACCACTCGGCGGTAGGGGGCTTGAGATCATATCTAAGATTGAGCCACCAAAGGTACTCTTACGATCGAGCGATCCGCAAAAATCGATTCCTGTTGAAGTCCTTTGCGATGTTGATAATCGACTGTGCGGCGACGACGGGGCCGCAAGGATTTATGGTCCCCAAAAAGGGGCGACGCCGGAGATGGTTGAAAGACTGGATCGTGGACTGTCCCGTCTGGCACGTATTGTGCGAGAGCAATGGAATCGAGATATTGCAGGCGTACCGGGTGCGGGAGCAGCAGGGGGGTTGGCCGCCGGGGCCATGGCTTTCATGAACGCAACGCTTGTTTCGGGTATCGATAAAATCATCGCTTATAGCGACCTTCGCACCGAACTGGAATCAGCCGACTGGATCATTACAGGAGAAGGGAGCTTTGATCATCAATCCCTGTCCGGGAAGGTGATCTCCGGAGTGGTGAAATTGGCACGACAATCGAGCACGCGCGTCGCGATCATAGCGGGGCAGGTCAAAGTACCACACGAGGAGTACGCCCAAATAGGTATCGAAACCGCGATAGCGACGAAACCGGCGGATATGCCCCTGGATGAAGCCCTTCAAGACAGCCGGACGCTACTCCGCTCGGCCACTCGTCATTTTGTAACGAAATATTTAGTATGACATTAATGAACACATTGCCTATAGAAATAGTATAATAGTGCCGATGAGTTTTGTATTGGAGTTGTGTATGGGTTGGATAAATCATGTGTTCTTTTTTTAGGGGATGATGGTCATGAGTGCTAAGAATCAGAAGAATTTAATTGCTGTGGGCGTTGTTGCAGTCGCCCTGTTACTCGGGACGGTTCTATTGGGTGGTTTCGCGAGAAACGAGTCTGGCGTCACTGAAACGAACTCGAGTATCGGAGCTTGCCCGACTTCGGGCTGTGGTGGTTGCCCTGCAGCCAAGGCCGAAGCTGCCACGTGCGCAAAGACGTGTGGCGACGAGAAAGCTGAAGGCTGCCCTTGCGGAGGCGCTTGTCCCCCGGACTGCCCGAAGCCGTGTTGTGCGGACAAAGCATCAGACGGGTGCTGTGAAAAAACCGAAGCGAGTGCTTGTTGCAGCGAGGGAGCCGTGACGGCAGCGAATTAAGCTGTCGAAAACACATTATTAACTAATCCTCCATTAAGGCCGGTCCACCCACATCGTAGGGCCGGCCTTTTTTATGCGCTTTTCGCACCGGCAGGGGGGTATAATCGCCAAATTCAGATGGGTTCTATTTTCAGCGCCCATTTCGAGCAACAGGGCAGGTCTATAATCATGAAGGCTGAATCAGCTAAAGGATTCTGATAGCGTTCATCGGGATCACAGAAAGACAAGTTCATCGTGCAAGAGCCGGATATAGCATTAGTCGAAGCAGCGATTGACGGGGATGCAGAGAGCTTCACCGAACTGTGCCGGCGTTACTATCCGGCCATGGTGGCCATCGCCCATTCAGTGATCGGCGACAGGCATTTAGCCGAGGACGCCGCACAGGAGGCGTTTGCCAAGGCCGCCGTCAAACTGCCCCAATTGCGGCGGAAGAACCGGTTTGCCGGATGGCTCGCGGCCATTTGCAGAAACGTTGCGAAAGACATGGCTCGACGGACCAACGACCGACCTGTCGTCATTGAGCGCTCAGTGACGCCAACGAAACCGGAGCAGAATGAAACCGCCGAGGTTGTCAGAGAAGCCATCAAAAGACTTCCGGCTCCGGCGAGAGCGTTGGTTTTTCTGCGGTACTATGATGGATTGTCTTACGGGCAGATATCTGCCGTGCTGGGTATTTCGCAGCAGGCGATCAATGGCAGGCTCCGAAGAGCAAAGAAAAAAATGGCTGGTTATTTAAGGCGTGAAGGTTTCGGCGAGGTAAGATCATGAGCACGGAAAAAGATGACAAATGGCTGGATGAACTCATCTCCCAGAATATCGACACAACGAAGCCCGAGTTCGACGCGGAAGAATGGAAGACCAGGCACCCCGATGCGTTCCAAAGCATTCTTTCGCGACGAGCCAAGCCGGCTTCGTCCAACCAGCCTGATGTTCTCAGAAGGATTTTCGCACATCCAATTGTCAGACTCGCTGCGGCGGCGGTGATCATCGTGACGACCGGTCTCTTGCTTACCCGGGATAGGCAAAGACAGATCGGGCCGAGCCCCGAGCCTCGGCTTGTCGCCGATTCACCGACCCGGATCGTGTCGATGATCTCTCTGAGGACGACGTATCAACAAGGGGGATGGGATGCCCTGGACCGGCAGTTTCGGGAAACCCTCAAAACGTTAGGGCCGGGACCGTCCAGCCTTACCCCGGGTCAGTTGCTTAATGGTACGAATGATTTATGAAATCGAAAGGATGAAATTATGGTCAGCATATGCAAAGGTTCATTGACAAAAACACTGTTTCTCACTCTGGCGTTAACATTCATCGCATCCCCGGTTATAGCCATTCCACCGGACCCGGACAACGCCGCCTTACTCTACTACCAGGGATTCCTGACGCTCGCGCAACTTGAAGAAGTAGCGTGGGATCATATTTCAAACGTGGCTAGAGGTAAAGCTGAGCCGGATGACAAAGCACGTGAATACATTAGCAAGTGCGCAGGAGCCATTGAGTTCGCTGAAGTGGCTGTGAAGGTGCCGAAGTGTGACTGGGGGGTGCGTTACTCCCAGGGATTCGAGGCCTTGATGCCGCAATTGCCGCAGATGCGGCGTCTAACGTTTGTATTGATGGTCGATGCGCGCATCCGCGCCGCGGATGGCGACTATAAAGCTGCTATCGAGCGGTGTCTGATGGCAGGAACATTTGCGCGTCATGTCGGTGACGATACGCTGATTTCGTATCTTGTCTCCATCGCCGTTCGCAATTTGGAGTACACGTGCATGCGGGATATTATTGGCCGGGCCGCCGGCGACGTGGAACTGTTGCAGTGGTTAAAGAACAAACTGGCAACGTCTGGCACTGTGGACCTTTCTCCCGTGCGTCCGCTGAAAATCGAGATTGAGATCGTTAGTAATCTAATTCGAATAGATAATGTCGAAAAATTCGCCTGGGTTCTGGCCCTCTCGGACGAAAAGAAAGCTATGGAGATCATCAAGAAAGCCGACGAGGAGACCTTGAATCAAGCAAGACGGATATACTCTGAGCGTATGAAATCGGCTCTGACCATCCTGAGTACGCCTATGCCGTATGAACAAGCCCATTCGCGATTGAAGCAATTGGCAGAGTTCGATCAAAACGATCCGGTGTCGATGGCCGCTAAATTCTTCGCACCGGCGCTTGATAAAGTACTTTATCAGATGACGGCAGTCGAAACGCATGCCAACGCGATCAAGGCGGCGATTGAAATTTTAATGATCCATGCCAAGACGGGACGGCTTCCCGATGCTCTGCCCTCAGAATTGCCCAAAGACGGATTCAGTGGGAAGGATTTCGAGTACGAAAAGATGAAAGAAGGTTTCGTCCTTCGCTGCCCCGGCAAAGATTCGGACGTCTATCGATACGAATTCAAGATCAAGAAGTGATCCGACGCCGGTTGTATTGAGGAAGGTGGATTAAAAAGGTATTGCAGGAGAAAGGCTCAAATGAATAAGACAACAATGACGATAGCGACGGTTTGTGCAATATTGGGCTTCGGATTGCTCTTACTTTTCACTCACTCGTCAGGCAGAGAAAACACCGTACCACCGATCTCCGGAACCACATTAGGAGCCGACACCTCAACGGGCAATTCGCTATTGACGGACAAAGAACCATCTGTATCGACCGTTCCTGATGACAAACCTATTCCGTCGGAAGCAGAGACTTTGGTGGATAAATCGGATGGAGAGCCATCCACACCGATGATGCTCGATGTCTTCTCTGTAACAAAAGAGGAATTCAAGGAACTCCCGGAAGAAGATCAGGACAAAATGATGAAAGCGTTTGTAGATCAATTCTGGGAAGACGAGTTAAATCCATCGGACGCACCCCCTCAGCAAGAGTATCGTCTGTCTCTGGATATTTTTAATCGGCCGTACATGCAAACGATCACGGAGCGAGAGTTCTGGCAATTGTCGCCGGAGGATCAGGAAAAGGCTATCGCCGAGACCGTCGAATCCGCCCGTCAAACGCGTTTTCGCGCACGGGATATTATTAATGAGGCCCGGCTGGGTATGGCGAACCACGATTATGTAAGAGCGGAGGCCTCCCTTCTGCACGCGCTGGAAACAGGACGGGAATTAAGCGGCAATAAAGAAGGCATGTTTATCACCCGCATGGTCGGAATCTCATGTGAAAAAGACGCTCTGAATGAGATGGTTAAGTTATATAATCGGACCGGAGACCATTTCAAAGTGCAAATGGCTCAGGATCAATTGCAGGCTATCGAAAATGAAGTTGAGGAAATACGAAACGCAGCAAAGGAATTCGAAAGTGGATAAATAATCCAAGATTTCATCAGCAATCAGGCCGATCCATGCCGGAAACAAGTGTGGATCGGCCTTCTTTTATGCGCTGTGAGGGAAGAGAGAAGAAATTCCTTTAAACGGACGCTGCGCGCGGGCGGTTTGTTCGTCTATAATGGTGAAGTTTCGACGTGTAAGCTTCGGGAGATTTTTTGAAAAACCGACATAAAGAGCTTTTGGGATTATTGGACACGTCCGGAGCGGAGCTGTTTGCGCTTTTGACGCGGCTGACGCTGCGCGAGGACATCGCCGAGGAACTGATGCAGGATCTATTTATCAAATTGAGTCATTCGAAAGGCTTGGACAAGGCCACCAACCGCCGGGCTTATGCCCGAAAGGCGGCGATTAATCTGGCTTTCGACTGGCGGCGTAGCCATCGGCGCGCCGCACTAAGGCTTCAACGCGTTCGTCGGCAAGCCTCGAACGACGATTCTCCTTTGACTCAGATGATGCACTCGGAAGAGCTCCGGGAGACGCTCGATGCACTGGCTCAGTTAAAGAAGGCCTCCCGTGAGGCACTGGTCATGCGATATATCCAGCAGGAATCTTACGATCACATCGCCGAGCAGATGGGCAAGACGTCGCACCAGGTCCGGGCCATGTGCTCTCGCGCCGTCCAACATCTGCGCCGGATCGTCGGATCGAATCATCGTCATCATAACATATAGGAGATACATAATGTCTAATGTAGACGACAACCAGCTTCACGACCGTCTCGAACGTCTCTCGAAGATCGACCCGACGAAGGCGGCAAGCGACCGGGCTGCAAAGCGGGTACGGGACACTTTAATGAATGATGAAGCCATCCCCTCGCCAGGACGAAGGCTACTGCTGATTCCGAAGCTCGCAGCCGCGGCGGTGCTTTTGATTGGCGTCGCTTTCCTGGCCGGAAGGCTTTCGGCTCCAGAATCCGTGGATGTCGAAGTGCTTCAGGCGAATCTGGAAAACTCACTGAAATCATCGCTCGAGACAACGATCCGACAGGAACTGCTCGATGAGATGGAGAACCGTTTGCAATCGGCCCTGGCGGCCGAGCGCAATACGCTCAAACAAGAGCTTCGTCAACAGGTCGCTCATGACCTGGATGTGTTCGCCGAGAAGACGCTGACGGCGGTCGGCAACATGACGGACCAGCGTTTTATGGAGTTCGCCCGGATGGTCGAAGCCGCGCGCATCAAGGACCGCCAGCGCGTAGCCGCGGCCTTCGAATATATGGGATCCCGATTCGGAGACGGTCTGGTAACGCTCGCCGCTCAGACGAACAAGCGGCAAGGCACCAACCATAACATAGGAGTTGAAACGAATTGATTCGCAGAGGCATCCCTGTGGAAAACAATCGCGTGTGCAACCAGTTGGACACCCCACAAAAATTTAATGAAGCACAAACCGATGTAAACATCGAATAACATACAAAACGAAAGGAACAACACATGAAGCCCTTGACTCACACAATCTCAGTATTCATCGTCATCAATATAATGACAGGAGGATGGGCCTCAGCCCAGGTTGCTTCGCAAGAGCGGACATTGACAATCGCCGGCTCAACAGGTTTGCCCGTTGTCACGATGCAAGGTCTGCCGGGCAAGATCGTTACTGATAGCAAAGGTTATTATAGGGTAGAAGTGCCGAGCGGCTGGAGCGGGACAGTGACTCCTGCGAAGGAAGGTTACAGCTTTTCGCCGGCCAGTAGGAATTACACAAAAGTCGAACAGGATCGCATGCATGACGACTACACGGCAAAGCTGATCCAATTTGTCATTTCAGGCTCTGTGGGGCAAGTGCCCGGGGTGATGATGCAGGGTTTGCCGGGCAATCCCCTCACAGACATGAACGGTGATTATAGCGTAACTGTCGATTATGGCTGGAACGGCGAAGTTACACCGATAAAGGAAGGTTTCAGTTTTAGTCCCAGCGGTAAGCGCTACCGGATCATCACAAGAGATATGACAAGGGAACACTACAATCCAAGACAGTTGAGTATTATCATTTCCGGCAGCGTAGCGACCGCGGGAGTCGTTATGAAAGGCTTGCCGGATCTGCCCGTTTCCGACAAGAACGGATTTTACAGCGCCACTGTTGATTATAACTGGAGCGGTACGGTTACACCGGTAAAAGCAGGTTACACTTTTCACCCGCCTTTCATGCGCTACACGACTGTCATGGACGATCAACCTAATCAGGATTTTAGACCTGCAAAGACAGGCCCAACGGCCATGCTTGGTCGCAGCGGGGGTCGGAAGACTCTTGTCGTCCCGGCCGACGACATCAAAGCAGAAGAGCTTTCGGAAATTATGGAAGATATGCAGATCATGTCCCATATCCTGGACGACCGATTCAAACAAAAGCGCCAGGTTCAGGGCCTCTTTACCGACTTTGGCGACTTCTTCGAGCGGAACAACCGGACGACGGAAGCCACTTACCTGGAAGGTTACGGGATTCTCTTTTCGATGGAAGTGAATTTTGCTTTCACGCCTCCAACCGAACTGGTGAAGGACGCTGAGAAGATACCAGAGAACATCGATCCGACCTGGCAAAATGCCCGTCGGCAAGTATTTCAACCCGGGGCCTCTCAGCGATTTGGAATCTCCGAATCAACCGAAGTGCAAAGCCATCAGATGGTCAAAGAACTCAAAAAGGATCTCATCGAAACGCTCAAACACGCGGCGAACATCCGTGTCTTGCAGCCGGACGAGTGGATTATACTGACCCTCATTGGAAACAGTCGCGGATTCGGCGGGATGATGGGCGGCATGGGGGGCATGATGGGTAGCTCAGGAGGTATGATGGGCAGTACAGGGGGTATGATGAGTAGTATGAGGGGCAGCTACGGCGGTGGAAGCTCCTCAGGGGGCGGAGGGGGCTTCGGCGGCGGCATGAGCGGCGGATACGGAGGTAGCATGGCCATGGGCGGCCGTATGAGCGGTATGGGTATGGGGGGCATGGCTGGAGGCATGGGAGGCGGTATGGGAGGTATGATGGGTGGCATGGGTATGGGGAGAATGGGAGCGTCCTCGACCACGGTTCTCACCATCCGCGCCAAGAAGTCGGATGTCGATGCTTTCGCAAAGGGCGAGTTGAATATCGAACAGTTTCAGGAAAAAGTGAAAACCGTCATGTACTGAATTTTCAGTGAAAGGATCTTAACCATGTTATCACGAAAAATTGTTCTTGGATTGACTGCGTGTCTTTTAGTCGGTGTGTTTGGACAAAAATTGCTATCCCAGAGCGCCGGGCGAAGCGGAACCGGAATGGGCGCCTCGTCTGGTACTGGGCGTATGGATCGCATGAACCATCGGGAGAGGATAGCGCATTTCCAGAAAAAGTTCGAAGAGCAGCGAAAATGGATCGAGGAGCAAGAAACTCGGGCGATGCAGCAAAGCCTCGGAATGGATGAGGACCAGTGGAAAATCATCGAACCGAAGCTCAAGAAAGTACAGTCGTGTCGAGAGGAAGCCTTTGTCGGAACGAAACCTCCCTTCAAAAGCGGTTTCGCGAGCAGTGGTGGTCCGGGAGGTTTTGGCGGCGGCTTTCAGTTCCAGTTTGGCGGTATGACGACACAAGGAGGCAATTTTCAAAGCTCCTCCTCGCTTGATCCCGACCGTCCACTAACCGACGGCGAGGCTATCTTGAAGGAGCTTCAGACGCTGGTTCAGGATGCGCAAACGACGCCGGACGAGATCACGCGAGGACTCAACGCCCTGCGTCAGGCCAGAGAAAAAGGCAAAAGAAAATGGGTCCTTGCCCAACAGGAGCTTCACCAGGTGCTGAACCTCCGACAACAAGCGACGCTGACCATGATGGGTTTGCTGGAGTAATCTTTCAATAACACGGTAATGATACGAAGAGGATAATAAAGTCGAGCCGGCTGGCTCGGCTTTTTTTATTCATTAGTATTGCTTTGACCCCATTGCCGGGGCCGGTTAAGATATAATTTCAAACCCTTAAACTCAACTATAGGAATAACGTATATATGCAAAAAGCATTTACTCCGTTATTGGTCAGAATCAAGGATTTATAGATTGGCTCAGTTGAAAAAACAACTTGGTTTGGTTGATGTATTCGCGATGGCGTCCGGGGCGATGATCAGTTCCGGCTTATTCGTTCTTCCCGGCATCGCCTACGCCAAAGCGGGACCGGCTGTGATTCTCTCCTATTTGTTCGCTTCCATTCTTATCGTTCCCAGCGCTTTGAGCCAGGCCGAATTGGCCACAGCCATGCCGCGTGCCGGGGGAACCTATTTTTACGTTGAACGAAGTCTCGGATCAATCTGGGGCCTGTTTGGCGGTCTGGCCAATTGGTTTTCGGTGGCCTTGAAAAGCGCTTTCGCCATTGTTGGTATGGCCGCGCTGATTGAAGTGGTTCTTCACGAAGTGTTCGGCGTGCGTATGGTTCAATGGCACCTCAAGGTTTTTGGCGTCATCTGTTGTCTCGGATTTATGGCCGTTAACATCGTAAGCGTCAAGCACACGAGTAAATTCCAGATTTGGCTTGTGGGAATATTGCTCGCCCTACTTGGCTTTTTTGTCGCCTTCGGGGGCGGTCAAACGCAAGCTGTTCTCTTCAAAGGATTCCTTGATAAGGGCTGGTTCGCTATTTTTGCGACGGCCGGACTGGTCTTCGTCAGCTTTGGGGGATTAACGCATGTCGCCAGTATTACAGAAGAGGTCAAGAATCCGGGTCGAAATCTTCCTCTTGGTATGATCTTGGCCTGGGCGGTCGTGGCCTTTTTTTACGTCGCCGCCATTGCGGTAACGGTGGGTCTTGTGAAGGGAGAGGAGCTGAGCCGGAGCCTTATGCCGATTTCGTTGGCGGCGGGAAAATTCCTTGGCGCTGCGGGCTTTGCTGTTCTTTCTCTGGCGGCGATTGCCGCTTTTATTACGACGGCGAACGGTGGGCTTCTCGCCGCGTCTCGGTATCCGATGGCGATGAGCCGGGACCAATTATTGCCCTCGGTCTTGGGGCGGATCAGCAAGCGCTTTTCAACGCCCCATCTCAGCGTGCTTCTAACGGGCGCTTTTATGATTTCCGCGATTGCATTTCTCGATCTCGAAGTGCTGGTGAAGACGGCTTCGACGCTGATGCTGATCCTTTTTATTCTGGTCAACATCAGCGTGATCATCATGCGGGAAAGCCGAATTCAAAGCTACCGCCCAAAGTTTAAATCGCCGTTATATCCGTACATTCATATTTTGGCCGTTCTGGCCTACAGTGCTTTGATTGTTGATATGGGTTGGGTGCCGTTGTCGATTACTGCGGGATTTGTCGGTATAAGCGCCGGCTGGTATGGGTTTTACGTTCGCAGGCGAGTCAGTCGGGCCTCAGCGGTTATGCACATTGTCGAGCGCGTTACCGCCCGGGAACTCAAGACCGTCACGCTTGAGAACGAACTACGCGATATATTGCTCGAACGAGACGACGTTATCGAGGATCGTTTTGACCGTCTGATCCGGGATTGCCATATTCTGGATATCAAAGGCCGAAAAGATGCCGAGGACGTTTTTCAAGAGGTCTCCAAAATTTTGGCCGAGCGACTCCAAAGCAACGAGTACGTGCTTTTTGAGAAGTTCCTCCATCGTGAGGCGGAAAGTGGAACCGTCGTTCAGCCGGGTTTCGCGATTCCTCATATCGTGGTCGACGGCGAGCGTCAATTCGACGTTCTCCTGGTCCGTGCCCGTGACGGTATTACGTTCAGGGGCGCTGACGATCCGGTCAGGATCATGTTTGTCCTGGCCGGCAGCCGGGATGAAAGAAATTATCATCTCAGAGCACTCATGGCCATCGCTCAAATCGCTCAGGAAAAAGGCTTTGAGCAGCGGTGGCTCGCGGCACGAGATACTGAGGGCATAAGAAATCTGATCCTGCTCTCAACCAGAAAAAGGGATACAAAGCCTTAATTGCCCACTCCATTCAAAGAAGCGTACATTGCTTTTGACTGATAGGAATTGACGAATCCGGATGATAACGTTACAATCTCCGCGTTTTCCAGACCGAACAAAAAGGATTCCTATGGCTAAAAGTAAAGGACAATTAGAAGCTGAAATCAGCGAGGCTCTGATCAAGTTTGAGAAAGAATACATGGGCCGAGGCCCCGATGAAACCAAAACGTATTACCTGGACGATATGATTATCGTTCGGCTCCATCGCGTTCTTACTCTCGCGGAGAAGCAACTCGCCAGGGCGGATGAGACTTCGAAGGGACGAGCCTTAGTCAAACAAGTCAGGAGCGAACTGCTTGAGAAAGCCCGGCCTCTTCTCGATACAACCATCACGGACATTACCGGTAGAAAGGTCGTCAGTCTTCACACGGACATTAGCACCCTCACGGGCGAGCGTATTATCATCTTCACACTTGGCGATCCCTTTTTGGATGGAGATGCGTAATTCGAAAGTATCTGTAAAATTTTCTTTGGAATTTCTTTGACATTACTCAAGTAATCGATACAATAAGCTTAACAATGGATTTGGCAGATTGACAGGGGGTAGCATTTGCTACCTGCTGAGAAATAAGCCGGCAAAGAGTAAATGTTTTGCCGGTTTTCTTTTTGCCTTAAACTCTACTTCCACTGGAGTATGTTGATTGCGATCCCTTTGAGGATGGCGAGACAAGATACAAGCCAGCACAACCCACATTTGGGTTGTGCTGGCTTTTTTATTGGCCTTTAGACCAAACCAGGAGCGCAAAAATGGATAAAACAAGCAGTACAACAGACCTTCTGGCGATGGCAATACAAGCTGAGGCATTACGCCAAAAAGCAATTGCCAACAACATCGCGAATCTGGAGACACCGGGATATCGGCGGGTGGACGTCAAATTCGAGGAATTACTGGCCAAGGCGTTGGATTCTGATGGCAGGGTGGACGCGAGCAAAGTCAAACCCGTTTTATACCAACCGAAAAATACACCGGTGAAGGATAACGGCAACGATGTAGATCGGGAGATCGAGGTCGGTCATATGATTAAAAATAGCCTTCGCCACCAGACGTTGGTTCGGCTCCTCGCCAAGAAGGTCAGAGGGATAGACAAAATTATCAATGTGCCGTAGTACACAACTTGCTGGACGAGAGATATAAGAAGTTCGATATGGATCGGATTATCATAAATTTTATGCGTAGAGGCATTATTAACCCATGGAGATGGGATTGCCCCGATGGCGGGCGAGTCGGAACTGCGTTCAGAAGCTCAGGGACGTAGCGCCAAGTGAAGTGTCTGTGAAAGCTTTTATCTATTGATTCGGAAAGTGCGATGAGCCAAGAAAGTTTTTAACGTAAAAAGAAAGGGGAAACATGATAGGCTGTCATATAGGACGAAATTTTCAGGTAACCGTTGCCGGGGGTTCTTATCAGGAGGGCTTAACTGCTGTGGTCCAGGGCCACCCGCCGGGAATGTTGTTGACGGAACAGGAGATTTATGGAGATTTGCTTCTTCGAAAACCGGGGGCCGATGAATTGTCTTCGCCGAGGAAAGAGCCGGACCTTCCAATTATCTACTCCGGGCTCAATGCAGCCGATACGATTGAGGGGGGCGCAAACAAGAACCACACAAACGGGACGCCTGTATCGATACTTATTCCCAACCTGGATCGGCATTTCATACACATTAAGCAGTATCAGGATACGAATCGTACGCCTCGGCCCGGGCATGCTTCCTATGCCTCGTTCGTTAAGTACGGTCCCGACGATGATGCCATCGGTGCGGGGATTTTCAGCGGCCGATACACATCCACCATTGTCGCCGCCGGATACGTGGCTAAGAAGATATTGAAGAAATGTGGTATTGAGGTCTTTTCCTATGTCAAAGAACTCGCTTCAGTTCGATGTCCGGACGTGGACTACGCCCAAGCCCACACTTATACGGATGCTTACAAGCAAATGCGGTGGGATTTTGATCCGTTTTATCAGGACATTTACGTCAAAAACCGCATTTCGATGGATATGAGATTCCTCGAGAAAGCCAAAATTTTGGCGGAAATTGAGAAAGAGATCGATATCATCCGCGATCAAACACCGAAGATGGACGCCGAGGCAATTAAGGACAAATACGGCGTGCACCCTATTGTAAACTGTCCGGATATCGATGTGGCCCAGGCAATGACCGAGGCGTGCAACAAAATCTCCGCCACAGGCGATTCCGCGGGCGGAACGATTGAGGTTGTTGTCACCGGTGTTCCGGCAGGTCTTGGCGAACCGGTCTTCGATAAACTCGATGCTGAATTGGGCAGAATGCTCGGCATCGGTGCGGTCAAGGGCGTTGAGGTCGGAGCAGGTTTCGCCGTCAAAGACATGACGGGCAGTGAAAATAACGATCAGATGCGATCTGAAGCAGGTAAGGTCACGTTCGATTCGAATCATGCCGGTGGAATTACAGGCGGTCTCGCTACCGGCCAGCCGATTGTCGCAAGACTGGCCGTCAAGCCGACGCCAACCATCGATAAGGCGCAGCACACTGTCGATAAATATACTCTGTCGAACAAAGAGCTGGCGGCCATCACCCGGCGGGATCCAACCATCGTCGCCCGCATCTGGCCGGTTGCGGAGAACTACACCGCCATGGTCATACTCGACCATCTAATGATTCACTATGGCTATCAAATGGTCAAGAACAAGTACATGAATGAGTCGTAAGCGTGACTGAGGATCTATCGTATGGACGAGGACAACACCTTGAAGCGACAGATTGAAGAAGCCGTTGAAACATTTGTCTTCGATTATTTGGGAATCACGCCGAAATCGGTAGGCATCGATATTCACTCGAATAGCGTTTTGGCCATTCTCCAGGGCATCATTCCTCCCGTTGAACGAGAGTATGCCAAAGGGCAGGAATCGCGTGAGTTAATTGAAAAGTGTTATGAAAATGTCTTTGCTGTTTCGAAGAAGGCTTTCGAAGCCACTTTGGAAAAAATTTTAGGACGGGTTATTCAAGGCTCGATGCTAAGAGTAAACCCGGAATCCGGCAATGGAGTTATCGTATTCAATCTTGCAGAGAGATCCCGGTACAAGAGAAGTGGATGAAAAATTTAATTTTAAAAACCACGTATTAATTTGAGGTCAGATATCCAATTGACGATGAATAACAACAAAAAACCGGCGGTATTCTTAGATAGAGACGGTACGATTATCGAGGACCGGGGTCATCTACGAGATCCGGCCGATGTCGTTTTCTTCCCGGAAACCTTCAAGGCGTTAAAAAAACTCCAGGATTACTTTCTGCTTTTCATCGTAACGAACCAGGTTGGCGTCGCCAGAGGTCTTCTTACTGCAGGTGATGTGAATCGGGTCAATCGGTACGTCGTTGACGCTCTCGCTGAAAAAGAGATTATTGTGACGGATGTTTATACGTGTCCGCATAGTCGAGCCGACAACTGTCCCTGCATCAAACCGAAGCCTTTTTTTCTGAATAAGGCGGCAGACCGCTACGGCGTTGCTCTTCGAGCATCTTTTACGATCGGCGACCATCCGCACGACGTTCAATTAGCTCAGAACGCCGGCGCTCAGGGCATCTACGTCCTCAGCGGCCATGGCGAAAAACATCGGGCCGAGGTTTCACAAGATGCCCAGATCGTGCCGGGAATTAAGCAGGCGACCGAAAAGATCATATCATCTTTGCCGGATTCGGATGAAAAATGAGGTTCGCATAGAACGGTTCAGCAAAGACGGAAGATAAAGCATTCCGTTCACAGTTCACGATCTCTCGCGTGTGTTTTTGCTTATTGAAAAAGAACTTGACGCTCTATATGAGTGCGGGTACAATCATCCGGTTCTTGAGAATTGATAAATCCCTAAATTAGGAGGTATTAGCTGTCAATGTCTAATGTAAAAGAAGTACTGAAAGAAAAATTAACCGATGAGAGTTACAGCAGGCTCATGGCGGTGGACAATGCCAAAATCCATGAGTTTGTCGCTGACGCGATAGAACTAACGAACCCGGATGAAATCTTTGTTTGCGCGGATACCGAAGAGGATGTCAAGCATGTCCGCGAAATGGCGGTGAAAACCGGAGAAGAATCTGCGCTTGAGACTCCGGGTCATACGGCCCACTTCGATGGGATCAACGACCAGGGCCGCGATAGGCAGGCAACCAAGTATCTGGTGCCGGAATCGGAAACACTGAGTAAAGCACTGAATCAGGTTGAGAGGAAAGAAGGACTCGTTGAGGTGCGAGGCTTGCTCAAGGATTCCATGGAGGGCCGGACGATGATCCTTCGATTCCTGTCCTTAGGGCCCGCCGGTTCGGTTTTCAGCGTTCCGTGCGTGCAGATCACCGATTCGTGGTATGTCGCGCACAATGAGGATTTGCTCTATCGAACCGCCTACGACCATTTCTGCAAAATCGGACGGGACGACAACGTATTCTGTTTTCTCCACTCGTGCGGAGCAATGGATGAAAACATGGTCAGCTCGGATGTGAAAAACAAACGAATCTATATGGACTATACGCGGGACACGATTTACAGCGTCAATACGCAATACGGCGGCAATACGATGGGGCTCAAGAAGCTGGCCCTGAGGCTGACGATTCGCCAGGCCGATAAGGAAGGCTGGCTGGCCGAGCACATGTTCGTCTCCGGCGTTCACGGTCCCGGTGGACGTAAGACCTATATGGCGGGCGCCTTTCCCAGCGCGTGCGGCAAGACCTCCACGGCCATGCTGCCCGGCGAAACGATCATGGGCGACGACATCGCCTATTTCCGAAAGATCGACGGCGAATTTCGTGCGGTCAACGCTGAAGCGGGTATCTTCGGGATCATTCAAAACGTCCAATCCGGATCCGATCCGATCATTTGGGACGTGTTGCATAAGCCGGGCGAGGTGATTTTCGGCAATATCCTGGTCAACGACAAGACACCGTACTGGCTGGGCATGGGCGAGGAAACGCCGAAAGAAGGCAAGAACTTCTCAGGCGATTGGTTCGAAGGCAAGAAAGATGATAACGGAAAAGACATTCCGCTGGCCCATAAGAACGCCCGCTACACCGTCGCATTGAAGGCGCTGACCAATTGCGATCCCGAGTTGGATAATCCCAACGGCGTCGTTCTGGGCGGAGTCATGTACGGCGGTCGCGATCCCAAGGCGTCGGTGCCCGTCCAGCAGAGTTTCAACTGGGCACACGGCATCGTCTCCTACGGCGCTTCGCTGGAGACCGAGACGACCTTTGCGATTATCGGCAAGGAAGGCGTGATGGAAATTAACCTGATGAGTATTCAGGACTTCCTGGCCATTCCGCTCGGAAAATATATCAAGAACAATATCGATTTCGTGCAGGGCATTGCCAAACCGCCGCTGGTCTTCGGAGTGAACTACTTCCTTAAAGATAAAGACGGTAACTACGTCAACGGCGTACGTGACAAACACGTCTGGGTCAAATGGATGGAATTGCGCGTTCACAACGATGTCGGCGCCATCACGTGCCCGACGGGTCAGATTCCAATGTATGACGATCTCGTGCCGCTGTTTAAACAGGTGCTCGACAAGCCGTACACGAAAGAGGATTACATCAACCAGTTCACCATTCCGGTGCCGGAGAACCTGGCGAAAATCGAGCGTGTGGAAAAATACCACAGAGACAACATTGCCGACAGTCCGCAAATTGTCTATGACACGCTGGCGGAAACGAAGAAGCGTTTGAACGAAGCCAGAGACAAACACGGCGATTATATCTCTCCATTTGATTTGGTTGGTTAATGTAGATCCGAATGCAGAGGACCAGCGATGCGGGCAATAACGCTATACCGATTATGCGTGAGACACGCAATCCCGGTATATGCCGCGCTGCTCGCAGGAAAATGGTTTGTAAGAGTTGTCATTTCGACTGGAGGTCCACAGGAAGTGGACCGGAACGGAGAAATCTGGTTACGGAAGAACGTCATGTCACGTTCGTCACCAGATGTCTCGACTTCGCTGCGCTACGCTCGACATGACACGTGCGTGTTGAGCACCCTACGGTTCATTTTCTTCCCGGCATCGGCTGGGAGCATTGTCCTTTTGCCCCAAAGATGAATTTTGAATATAACTGATCGCAGAAAGGAAAGCGTCAATGGAAAAGAAAAGCGTTCGGACGGGCATCATCGGTGCAGGTTTTGCCGCAACGTTTCATTTCGAATGTTTGAAGAAGGTTTACGGCACCCACGTGAACGTCGAGGGCGTGTTTGCCATCGACACCGAGCAAGCGGCCGCTTTTGCCAGAAAACGGGGGATTCGGGCTTACAACAGCTTGGAAGAGCTGCTCGAAAAAGTGGACGTGATTCATGTTTGCACGCCGCCGGTAGTCCACGAGTCGATTGCGATCGCCGCCCTCGAACGGGATAAGTTCGCCATCGTCGAAAAACCGCTCACCGGTTACTTCGGCGACGGCTCCGATGATTTCAACGGGGATACGTTCGCCAAGCAGGACGCGCTCGACCACTCCTTGGCGAGCATCGAGCGAATGTTAGCGGCGGAAAAGAAGAGCAAAGGCAAGATTCTGTACGCCGAAAACTGGATCTACGCGCCTTCGATACAGAAGGAACGCGAGATCATCGAGAAAACCGGCGCCCAGATCCTCTGGATGCACGGCGAAGAGGCCCACTCCGGATCCCACGCGACCACATATGCCTATTGGAAATTCTCCGGCGGGGGCGTCATGATCGGCAAGGGATGCCATCCGCTGACGGCGGCGCTTTATCTCAAACGCGTCGAGGGTAAAGCCAAAAACGGCAAGCCGATTTTACCCTGGGCCGTCTCGGCGCGCGCTCACGCCATTACCCGGCTGAAAGGCTTCGAGGACAAAGGACACATTCGTTGCGACTATCACGACATCGACGATTTTTCGTTGATGCATGTTGTTTTCGAGGACGGCACGATTGCCGATATTTTCGCTTCCGATATTATCCTCGGGGGCATCCATAACTGGCTGGAGGTCGCCGCCAACAACCATCGGACCATGTGCAACATCAATCCGAACTCGGCGATGAAAACCTACAATCCGGTCGAAGATTATTTCAACGATATCTACGTGGTCGAAAAAACCGGCACTAAGCAGGGCTGGTCGAATCCGTCGCCCGATGAGGATTGGTTCACAGGGTACCCGCAGGAAATGGAGGCCTTCTACAGAACCATTGCTTACGGCGAACCGGTTGAGAGTGACAGTAATATCGCCGCCGATTGTATCTCGACGATCTACAGCGCTTACGTCTCTGCCGAAAAAGCCGGAGCGGAAGTGGCCGTCAAGACGTTTTGATGTACTGCATGGATCAAAAGGAAACACGAGAACCGAGAGTCATTTTTTTCGCGCCGTCTGTGTATGAGCACGCTGCGAGAGTCATCGATCGAAGTCCGTGGGATGTATCCCGTGACGGCGATCTTCTATCAAAAGGGCATGCCGAAGCATTCCGTCTTTACAATCACAATCCGGTTGTCGTAGGCATTGACATTTATAACCTCGAAGCCGAAGCATACGGCGCGCCCGTTCATCAACCCGATGCAAACGGGATTCCGGCTATAACGAAACATCCGTATGGAACCGTCAAGGAATTACTGGGCTTGGAACCGCTCGATCCGCGTAAAGACGGCCGCATCCCGATGGTTATCGAGGCCGCCAAACACGTCGCCGGAGAATATCCCCAGGCCGACGTCAGAGTTCCGCTAAGTGGCCCATTCTCATTGGCGGCCAATCTTGTGGGATTCGAGAGCTTACTTTGCGAGATTTATACTGATCCGGATCTCGTCGGCCGCACTCTTCGGCATCTTGTAGCCGGGCAAGTGGAATTCTGCAAGGAAGTCGTCCGTCAGGGTTTGGATATTGCCTTTTTCGAGTCGGCGGCGACACCGCCGTTACTGGCGCCGCATCAATTCAGGGATGTCGAACTGGGCGCTCTGGTGAAGATCATGGAAGAAACATCAGCGGTCGTGGGCCATCCCGTTCCCTGTATCATGGGCGGGGACACACTACCCATTCTTGACTACATCATCGACACGGGGACGGGTTATGTTTGTTGTCCGGCGAAGACACACCAGCCAAAGTTCATGGCGAAAATGCAGGCCCATCCCGACGTCATGGTGAGAATCAACATGGACCCCGGCGGGATGAGTTCAAAAAATTTCGACGTTGTTCAAAAGGAAGTTGACAGAGTTGTGGCTCTGGCAGAGAATAGAGAAAAAGTTTGCATCGGCACCGGCTGCCTGCCGTTCGAGGCGGACCCCGACGTGGTTTTGAAGACAAAAGAGTATGTCTTGTCGTTGGGAAAGTAAAAGATCAAAACTCAAAATGTAAAATTGGGGAAGCCATAAAGGAAATGTAAAAATCAAAGTGTAAAATGCAAAATTAAGGAAGTCATCGTCGCGAAGCGATGATTCCATAACTTTTAGTTTTAATTTTTGATCTTTGATTTTCCTTTGGCTATTCCGTAATTTTGATTTTTAATCTTCGCATTTTAATTTTGCAATAGCAGGAGACCCGAGTATGACGTCTAATCAAAATCAGCAGGGCGCTTCCGGCAAGGAAGCACAAGTCATGCACATGAATCCCCGCATCGAGAAAGATCGCCAGATGATTCTGGATGCGGAAAAGAAGGGCAGAGGGGCGCTGTTCAAGGTGTTCGTAAAGTTATCGGGACCCGGCTGGTTGCAGAGCGGCATCACGCTCGGCGGCGGCTCGCTGTCATCGAGTCTTTACTTGGGCGTGCTGGTGGGCTTTAGCTTCATGTGGCTTCAGCCCCTGGCGATGATCCTGGGCATTATCATGCTCAGCGCCATCGCGTACGTTACCCTCTCGACGGGAAACAGACCCCTGCGAGGCATTAACGAACACGTCAGTCCCATCCTCGGCTGGGGCTGGCTGCTCGCTTCCATGATGGCGAACCTCGTCTGGTCATTGCCTCAATTTGCCCTCGGAACCGCCGCGCTGAGGCAAAACCTGCTGCCCGGACTCATCGGCCCCGGAGCCATGGGAGAGATACCCGGAAAGATGATCGCCGGTTTAATCTTCCTTGCGATTGCCCTGACGGTGACGATGACCTATGGCGCCGGGGGGAAGGGTGTCAAAATCTTCGAGATTATGATTAAGACGATCGTGAGTATTATCGTGCTGAGTTTCATCGGCGTTGTTCTCAAACTCAGCCTCGAGGGAAAGATTATCTGGGGCGAGATCCTCGGCGGCCTTATTCCCGACCTGAGCTTGTTCATGAAGCCGACCGACAAGATTATGCCTCACATAGAAAGGGTCACTGAGAATTTCCGACCCTTCTGGACGAACATGATCGTAGGCCAACAGCGTGACGTTATGATTAGCGCCGCGGCTACCGCCGTCGGCATTAATATGACGTTCTTACTGCCGTACTCGATGCTCCGCAAGGGTTGGGACAAGCATTTCCGCGGCCTGGCGATCTTCGATCTGTCCACAGGTTTGTTCATTCCTTTTATCCTCGCAACGGGCTGTGTGGTCATTGCATCGAGCAGCCAGTTTCATGCGATACCGGCGCAAGGCCTGGTCGCCGATGAGCCGGGTGGAACAATCACAGAGGAACCGGCTGCGAACCTTGTCGGTCCTTACAAAGGACTCCTCAAAGACAGGCTCAAATTCGATATCGGGCAAGAGGCATTCGACAAGCTCACCCCGGAACAAATAACAACAAGAACGGAAGCTCTGCCTTGGGCCGACAAGAGAATGGCGGCGATGCTGGTCAAGCGAGATGCCTTTAATCTGGCCGATACGCTGGCGCCACTGACCGGTCCGGTCGTTGCCCAATATCTTTTTGGTTTTGGTGTTATTGGAATGGCATTGAGCGCCGCGACGATGCTGATGACAATCAACGGACTTTGTTTCTGCGAGCTGTTGGGCAGACCACCGAGGGGCTGGACGCAAAAGATCGGGAGCCTGATGGTATCGGTCGGAGCGTTAGGACCATTCTTCTGGAAAGATGCCGCACCCTACCTGGCCGTGCCGACATCCGTCTTTGCGATGGTTCTATTGCCGATTGCCTACTTCGCGTTCTTCCTGCTCATGAACCAGAAAACCTTCCTGGGCAATAACATGCCACGGGGAGGAAAACGTATTCTCTGGAATGTCCTCATGACTCTGGCAGCCGGCGCGGCATCATTCGGAAGTGTATGGAGTCTGTGGTCGAAGCTTCAGTGGCTTGGCATCATACTGCTCATTAGTTTCATCGCTCTGTGCGTCGTCGTTCACTTTGTCCGTAAGAAACCTCAAACAGCATGACGGGCGAGCAATGGTCTAAATTACTGGCTGTGATTCATGGCGAGGCCGTTGAGCCGGTGCCGACGGGCTTTATTATCGACAGCCCCTGGCTTCCCGGCTGGGCGGGGATATCCATCCTCGATTACTATGCCAGCGAATCGATGTGGTTCGAGGCCAATCTCAAAGCCGTGAACCAGTTTCCCGATGTCATGTTTTTGCCCGGTTTCTGGTCGGAATTCGGCATGTGCACCGAACCTTCTGCGTTCGGCGCCAAATGCTCATGGGAGGAAAATGAATTTCCTTATGCCGACAAGATCATCACTGACATTCAGGCGGTTTCTACCCTCACCAAGCCGAATCCCAAAAAGGACGGCCTGCTGCCTTTCGTTCTCAGCCGCCTGCAACATTACACGAATCCCATGGAGCAAGAAGGGCATAGCATCAAGTTCGCCGTTTCACGCGGCCCGCTCAATATTGCCTCGTTCCTGATGGGCACGACGGAATTTCTCATGGCGATCCGAACCGATCCCGCTCAGATGCACACGCTGCTTGGAATCATTACGGATTTTATCGTCGAATGGCTCGAACTTCAGGCGCAAACGTTCCCCTCCATCGACGGCGTACTCATCCTCGACGATATTGTCGGCTTTATCGGAGAGGATGATTTCAAGGAAACGGCGCTGCCGTACCTCACACGAATTTTCCAATCGCTCGATGTCGCCGTGAGGTTCTTCCACAACGATGCGGCGGGCCTGGTCTGCGCTCCTTATCTGGCGCAAATGGGCGTGAATCTTTTCAACTTCAGCTATCAACACACTCTGGCCGAGATGAAGGAACTGACGGGCGGTGAGGTCACATTATTTGGGAACATCCCCACACGGGACGTCCTGGCGGCGGGCACGCCTGATAACGTGCGAAAGAGTGTTGAGTCGGCGCTGGACTCGGTTGAAGACAAACGCCGGATTATCCTCTCATGCGGCGGGGGTATGCCTCCCGACGTCCCGACCGAGAACATCGAGGCCTTCCTGGCCGCGCGCGATGATTTATTATAATCCGTATTACAATCTGTCGAACAAGCCATGTTTGTTCATGGCTTAATAATGGCTACCGATAATCCGCACCGGTCAAACTTTCAAGTACGGACTGCTGCCAATCGCGAAGCTGCTTCTCCATATTCTCAGCGATCTCTTTGTGCGACCCAAACAGATTGTGTTCTTCAGCGGGATCGTCGATTAGATCAAATAACTCAATAGCCGATCGATCTTTCGGTTGAGCATCAACGACGAGCTTGTAGCGATTGTCCAGCATGACGCGAGCCCCGCCGAAGTCTCGTTCGGAAATATCCGGATAATGAAAATTGCGGAAGGTGCGCGTATATTTACCGGCCATCATTTTGACCAGCGGCGTTGTGCCCTCTTGCAGTATAGGATCGATATACGGTTTGGAATCGCGTGAAGAAACTCTTCCCGTGTTGAAGTTCCAGAAGAAAATAGGGCTGGGGCGCTTCCGCATCTCGCCGTTGATTAATGGCGTCAAGCTAATCCCATCCATCGGTCGATTCGGCAAAGGCTGGCCCGCCAACTCACATAACGTTGGAAGCATATCGCTGGTCACCGAGTTAACGTTGGAGACCCGTGGCTCTCGAATCCGCGCCGGCCATTCAATCACACCGGGAACGCGTACACCTCCTTCGTACATCGTCCCTTTTTGTCCGCGGAAAGGCGTCGTGATACGTCCGCTTGACGGAACACCATTATCACCACAGTACCAAACCAACGTATCCTGTCGCAAACCCGCTTCTTTGAGGTAATCGCGTAAATTACCAATCGCGCGATCCATCGCGGTAATTTCAGCATACCGCTCGCGCAACACGTCGCCTAATGGGCGCCTGACAGGACGTCCCGTTTCATTTGAGGTGAGTGTAACCATACGCTCTTTGTATCCGGCGGGAAGATTGTCGTACAACGCAAGGTCATCCGCTAAACCACTGTAGGGTTCATGAGGCGAGCCAAACCAAACGACGGCAAGAAACGGTTGCTTTTTCTTCTTCGCTTCTTTGATAAACTGAATCGTCTCGTGGACGATGATTTTCGAACTCTCACCACGGAACTTTTCGGGAGGCCCTCCGTTGCGCGATAGCGTCGGATCAATCTCGAAAAAGTTATCATGCGAAAGCCATTGGTCGAAACCCATCGCTCCCGGATTGGTCGGAGACTGAGCCTTAACGGGACCCAAGTGCCATTTGCCAAAGTGACCACAAGCGTATCCGGCTTTGCTTAGAATCTGAGCAATGCTAATCTCATCGGGGCGAATCGACCAATTAGGGGCGAAGGTACCGTACCGATTTGGATGTCGCCCCGTCATGACACTGCCCCGCGTTGGCGAGCAGGACGGATGCGCTGAATAGAAGCGGTCTAATCTCAATCCCTGTGCAGCCATCTTATCCAAAACCGGCGTCTTTAAATGTGGGTGGCCGTTGTATCCTACTTCGTCCCAGCCATGGTCATCCCCCATCAAGAGAATAAAATTCGGGAGTTCGTCTGCCAGTACTGAACCGCCCGTGGCTGAAATCGCGCATACAACCAAAAACGTTCGTATAATAATCCTATGCCGTATCGTTGACTGACTCATCTCACATTTTTCCATCGAATCTCCAGGGTACCTAACAGTTAAACGAACCGATAAAGAATGAAGATACATTGTAGCACTATCTGGAGATCGTACAACTATCACTTGGACAAATTCCGGCCGGCAAATACGATCGATGAAGTCCGAGAGCACATCGCCGTTTTCGGAATCTTGAAAAGCCTCGTACGAATGAACTGTCTGTTTACTGAGGGCTTGAATTCATGTGATCCCACATCGACGCGCTGGTCGAGACGAAGGCTCTGACGAACGGTGAGGTCACGTTGCCTGGGAACATTCCCACGCGGGATGTTTTGGCGGCGGGTACGCCTGATGATGTGGGAAATAGCGTTAAGTCGGCGCTGTCTTCGGTTGAAGACAAACGCCGGATGATCCTCTCATGCGGCGGGAGTATGCCTCCCGACGTCCCGACCGAGAACATCGAAACTTTCCTGACCGCCGTCGGTTACTCCACGTCATAGAGAACGATGGACGATAGGCAACGGACGACGATAGGCCTTCATACTTCTATCACCCCTCGTTTTACCATTTTTCCATGGCTTTTGAAGGCAGGCTTCGGCACACGTCCTCGATGATGACCTGGACCTTCTTTTCTTCATCGGGTGAAAGAGGTAAGCCGGACGTTGGGCCGACCGGGCGGGTCGAGGGACCGCTGAGCAAATCGTCTCCCTGCGCATCTCCTGCACCCATTCCGAAGAAGCCGGATCCGCCTGCGGCGCCGCGACCCGAGCTGTGAGCGATCCACAGGATACTGCCGTCCTCGACCTCGATCATGGTCGCCGTGATGGATATGGCGTCGCCGAAGTGGGGCACGTTAATCGTCAACACCGCCGGGGCCTTCAGGGCCAGGCCGATCTCCACGGCCTCTTCGGGATTGCTCAAATCCACGCCGGCGGGTTCATTCACTTCGGCCGCCCGACGGGACAACAGCCTGCGGACCTGAGGCCGGCCGATGGGCGCGTAGCCGTGCTCCAACAATTCAATCGCGAAGAATTCGGCTATTTGATCCCGGGCCGTTTCGCTCCGGATCGTTCCCTCGACGGAGACAATCGCCACTTTCTCGACGCCGCTGAAATCATAGCCGAGTCGGGCGGAGCTTCGCTCCTCGGTCGACGAGGAACAACCGCCGATGAACAAAGCACATGCGAGCAACATATACAGAGTGGTTTTCATAATCATGATCTCCCACATAAAAAAACATTATGAATCTATTGGACACATTTTATCATAAATAGCGAGATTCAGATATTGGAATTTATCGTTTTCTCCGGCCGGCTCGGCCACTTCAAGGTATCGAACAGAAACTCGCTGGCCTGGCGGATCATCACGGCCGGTGGGCAAGGGGACATCTCAATCGAGCCGACGATATCGTTGTTGTACGGACTCAGGCTTTCGAGCAGATAATCCCACGCTTCAACAGGCATCCCGCCTCCGCACCAGAATCGACACAAGCCCTGATAAGCCGAACGATCGTCCGGAAAACCGAAACTATCCCCCGACATCCTCGTTCGGATTGGCGCGGGATGATGGGCCGGTCCGTAGTGATCATTCAGGTGCAAATGAGCGACCCTGGGACCCAGATCGTCCACGTACTGATTGAACGAATATTCCCCGTCGCGCCAGGCAGAGCTGATATCAAGACAATACCGGACGGATTCAAACCTCTTTCCCACTTCTTTGAGCATCGCCAATCGTCCCGACTCGAGGCACAATGTAACGTCCCTTTCCTCGGCCAGTTGGATAACCTGATCGGCGAAGTCGCAACCGTTGAGTCCGCCATTGGCGGATTCATCCGGAATCCCGATACTTTGCAGGTCCGTCACGATATGGGCGCCTAACATCGCGGCGCATTCGATCTGCTCGCTCCACTGCGCCAAAGTCGGATTGTCGTGCCGCGAACGCATCGCGACCAGCATGCCTTCGGTCGCGGCGACAAGACGGGGCCAGTTGCGTCTTTCATATCGGCATTCGTGCCGACTTTTGATGTTCGGCCATAACTCGATCCCGAAGCCTAAAGATCTCAAGAATTCGCATTCGGCTTCGAGCGAAAGCGAATGCTCTCGCCCCCAAAAAATCATCGATGATACGACATACCTAATTTGCATTGCATAAACTCCACGATCCCGAAGTACTCCGGGACTCAGTTGCCAGGCCGTTATCCTCCATCCTGAGGTCCTTCGCCAATCCTGATTCCCGAAGGTCTTCGAGATTAGGATGGCCCCCTGAAGGCGGTTTCCTGTACTATTATCGTTAAAAAACAGCCGCAGATTCAAAGTTTGTGCGAAAAAATCGCCTTTTTTAGCCTGATTCCGCACACTTTGTGACCAGATCGGACAGCAAAGCCTTTTATTAGAAGACATTATCTTCATAAACCCGAGGGGAACGGGGCCGAAGGCTGTTTTCTGAAAAGGATGAAAGATATTTCGGGACGTGCACAATATGTCGATCCGGATTCTCGTACGAATTGCCAATATGAGCATCATCAAAGCGCATGGGATACGAAACTGCAGGGACGAAGTCTAACAAAAAAAATCTTTTTGAAAATCATCGAAGGATTCTTCTGTCAAACGAGGAATAATAAGGTAGTGAACGCTCAGTAAAACGACGGGCCTGCTGAAAAAGATGTGAGTTGATATGGAAGTTGATCGAGAAACTTTCGTTGTAAGAAACGCTCAGAAGGGTGACGAAAAGGCATGGCGGTATCTGTTTGAGTCGCATTTTGAGCCGGTGCAAAGATATTGTCTGAGCCTGTCATCAGGCCGGCGTGACCTGGCCGAGGAGATCACCCAGCAGGTCTTCATGACGGCGGCCCATCGTATCGGCAAGTTCAAGCCGCAGAAAGGAAGTTTTCGTGCGTGGCTCCTCGGCATTGCAAAAAACCGCTTTTTGAAGGCCCAGTCCGGAGAACTCCGGCAGAAATACCATGAGAAAAAATGTTCGGAACAAACTTCAGAAAGGAAGAAAGCAGATGCCCCGGAACTCTTTGTCTATGAGACACTCGCCCGGCTGCCGGCCCACTACCGTTCCGTGCTGGAGGCGAAGTATCTGGAAGGGCTCACAGTGAATGAAATAGCCGAGACCAACGGTAGTACCCCCAAGGCCGTTGAATCACTGTTGGGTCGGGCTCGGGATAAATTTGCACAGGTTTATAAAATCCGCGATGAGTCTTAACCGGTCATAGGAGTTAAAACGATGAGTAACCAAGATGTTAATAAGTTAATAGAGGATGCCTTCAATGCATCCCCATCGAATGACGCTTTTAAAAGCCAATTACTACAGGACTCAACCGCAGTTTTCATAAGAGACAGAACGTTTAAACATCGAATGCGAATGACGGGACTCATCGTCGCGATCCTGTTGGTTACGACAGCGGCGTTTTTCAGCGGACGGATATCAGTTACCGAAAGGATAACGAACCAGCAAGTCGCCGTTCGGACTGCCGATGAGGATAAAGATAGCGTCAGGGTCTCGAAAGATATGGTGGTCTGGCTGAACGCCGCCCGGTTCTTCGCCCAGCTTGGAATGGAAGAACGAGCGGCCCTTTCTTACAAACAGGCAAGCGACTTAATCCCCTACGACATGCCGGCTATGAATCAACAGGCCGATCTGGGAACACAGAGTTTATACAGCTCCATCGACTCCACGAAAGCGTCCATCGAACAAGTGCGTTCAACAGCAATCCTCAACGACTGGGGATTGCCGAATGAAATGTTAAGCAAAATGACGACACAACATTTTTGGAGGTTAGAACCATGAGAACGAATTTAAGAAAAGAAGGTCTATTGTTCTGTTGTACGTTTCTGTTGTTGGCCGGGTTGACAAACACGGCAATCGCTAAAGATAAAGCGAGTGTTCTGAGTCGCGTGCAAACGATTGATGATCGTGAATTGGGTGAGCTCATTCGGGTCGCGTTGAAAAACATGCCGGAATCCAAGCGTTTGGCGAAAATCCATCCCCGAAGCAAAGACTACGCAGAGCAAAAGGAAGCGGTAGAGAAAGTGAAGCTCGAAACCGTTCGTCTCGTGACCGAAGCTTATGTGGAGATCAAGCTCCTCGACTCCCAAATAGAGCAAACCGATGCAAAACTGCACTCGGCAGGATTGCCCGATCCTCTCGCGCGAGAATTGATTTTGGCAAAGGCGGAACTGGAATCCCAGCGTGATATAAAACTGGCCCAGCTAAGAGAAACGATGCATATTATTCCTAAACACGCCCTGGGAATGAAACCCATCAAATACTTGAACGGGTGGCTGAAATTACGAGTGATAGGCAGTCAAATTTGTGTTTTCACCTGTTCGAAACCGTTCAATGAATATAGATTCGAAATGCGCCATCATTTCGTGAAGCTCGTGACCAGTAAGGAGACAATAGCTTACGCCGAAGATTTCATGGTGAACAAGGATCACTTACCTGTACGAATCGATATTTCGCGGAATATTGAGGGTATTAAGATATCGGAAGATCTTCATAAGAAAATGATAGACACCATAAAGACCTTAGGACTGGAGATGGAAGCTGAGGTTCACCTGGACGAGACAATTCATACAATGTCCGAAACGAGTATTTACGTGGAACATGGGAAAATAGGCAACGGTCATCGGACAAGGAGAATGGGACGTGAGATAATTCGCGAGCTTACAGGTCTAATCGATCCCAATGATCTCAGTGCTCATCTTAATGATTGCTTATTCTCACGGCCGGGCTTACTCCCTCAAAAAATCAACATCCTGTATGAGGAAGATGATGACAAGGATTTGGCCTTGCATATCATCCAAATTATTGAAGGGATTACCAAAAAAACAGGTCTGGAGGAACTTATCGAGATAAACCTACAAAAAGCCGACAATTCTGAAACGAACTAAACACTTATCCATTTTAACGGCCGTGAGCGAGCGATATATTTACTATCTTACGATTTATCAATAAGGATAGCTTCTTTACCCTCTCTGACAGAAGGAAATGTCGAAAACCGCAGCCCGATGTCTATTATTCACATCGGGCTGATTACTTTGAGTGTTTCTACTCTCAAGAAAAAAATTTCGTTACCGGCCACCGAGTTCTTGCCTTTTAACGTATGGATAGAGTAGAAAGTTAATAGAAACGCTCAAATGTCGTAAAAATGGCGTTTGGGGCCCCTTGGGAATACCTGGTGAAGAAAGGAGGCCTATCATGTCGGCACGGAAAATGAGACATCAACTCGAGAATCAACATTCGAGAACACACGTTTTTCGATTTTTCACCCTTGTTCTTTTATTGTTCGTATTGGCCGTCGAGCCTGCCCGGGCGTCGAGGAGTTCGCGAAAAAGCAGTAGTTCCAGCAGCAGTCGCAGCGCGACGCCTCCCAGCTCGTCGTCTCGTAGTGCAGTCACACGTGCTCCAAGCCGCTCTGTTGCGCCGAGAGCGCCAAGTCGAAGCAGCGCTCCAAGAACGTCAACCCGGAGTTCCACACCGAGTCGCTCCAGATCGATCACGTCCAGTAGAAGCACGCCGAGCCGGACGACGGTTTCCCGGCCGCGCACCTCTTCAAGCCTCTCCCGGGGGGCAATCAGCACCCGGAGGTCTGTCGGCACGCCCATCGTCCGCAGTCCGTCCTCGACCACGTCCCGAAGCGCGAGCATTTCCGCCAGGAGCAGGCAGACGACCAGGCCGTCAAACAGATCCATCGGCACCAACAGAACCCCGACGACCAGTTCGCGCTCAATCAGTATTCCTACTCGATCGAGCACATCGAGATCTACGAGCCGAAGTAATATTTCTACCCGGATTTCGCCGTCCACCAGTCAACCGAGAACATCCATAACACGAAATCCCACGACGAGCCGTTCGAATACGATAACGTCCAGGTCCAGCCGGATAACGCGTCAGTCCAGTAGAAGCGGGAGTACATCGATCAATAACTCGCGCTCGCGTATCGGCAGTCAAATCACAACCCGGCAGCCCTCGAATTCGGTCTCGACCAGGCAGCCGGCCACCGGTTCAAACAACAGCACACGTTCGCGTATTGGCAGTCAAGTCACAACCCGGCGACCCTCGAATTCAGTCTCGACCAGGCAACCGGCCACCGGCTCAAACAATAACACACGTTCGCGAATTGGCAGGCAAATCACCACCAGAAAGTCATCGACCTCCACGATAGCCAGGCAACCGGCGACAGGCTCAAACAGCCGCAGCCGTATCGGGGGATCAATCACGCAACCGACGAGAAGCCCGAGCCGAAGCGGTTCGGCGGACTCCTCAGGGAGGACGAGCGGTAATATCAGCTCGAACAGTCGAGGTCGAGCTTCCAGGAAAACGTCAGAAATCGGTGGAGCGATCAAGCCTTCCGTTTCGGGAGGATCCGGAATCGGGGCGAACCGATCGCGCAGACCGACGGATACAGGGGCCTCTGCCAAACCATCACAGGGTTCGAGTCCGCTGGCTCGCCAGGGAGACGTTGGCCGGAGTGCTCGTTCCGGATCGGGAAGAGTGAACAGAAAGGCCCCGACGCCCGTTGTCACGGCCCGTCCTCCCGCAGGTGGAGGCGGTGGCGGCGCGGCGCGTCCCGGCCGACCGGCCGGGTCGGATCATCGGCATGACGGGCGACATGGACACCTTCGGCCCCATCGGTACTATGGAGCCAGGCCGGCTCGCGTCGTGTACCACGACCGGCCGAGTTACGTCAGGCATTACAATCGCTACGACTATACGTACAGAGATTACCTCGGTGTGTTGCGTTATCGTGTCATATGGCCCAGGTACCGGTTCATCGTCCACTACGATCGCGGTCCGTGGTTCTCATGGCGATACTTCTATCCGTATTATCACCGAAAATATATCTTCGTCAGCCTGGGCGGCTATTGGCCGAGCTGGTATCACTATCGTCGGTACTACTGGTACGGCTGTCATCCCCATCATTGGTACGGCTACTACCCCGTCGCTCGCGAAGTTCAGGGACCCACCCATAACTACTATACCTACAACTATTACACGGATACCTCGGACCAGTCGGCGGACCCGGCGATCTTCGAGCAGATCGGCGCTCAGGAACAGGGACCCGATCAGACGACACTGGCGGATGTGTATTTCGAGGAAGCTGTCAAGGCCTTCGAAGCGGGGAACTATCAGACCGCTTCGACGAAATTTGCCAGGGCGATGGAGCTCGCTCCGGACGATCAGATTCTTCCCTTCGCTTATAGCCAGGCGCTGATCGCCGTCGAGAACTACCCAATGGCGGCCCAGGTGCTCCGCGAAGCGCTGGCGAAGGTTCGCCCCGAAGAAGAAGGCGTCTTCTATCCTCGCGGCTTGTATTCCGATGAAGATGAGTTGCTCGATCAGATCGACCAACTTTCGGAAAAAACCGAACTATACGGCTATGATGCAGACCTTCAGTTGCTGCTGGGTTATCAACTGCTCGGTATCGGTGAAGTAGATCGAGCCGTTGATCCTTTGATCCACGCTAAAGAGGATTTGGTGAATGCGAAAGCAGCCGGAGTCTTGCTGAACCTTGCGGAAAAGATCAAGATATCAGAGATCGAAAAGGAAGACGCCCAATCCGTTCCGCCGCCGCAGAGTAATGTTCTAATGGAGGAATACCCTTTAGAGCCGGAAGAGATGGTGCTCGTAAGCGACATCAAAATCGAAGAGGAAACAACTGAAGAACCGACACCTCAACCAACCCCGGCTGCAAACGAAGTGACATTCGCAAAACACACCTTTAAGCCGGAAGAAGTGATATACGTCGAGGATATCAAGGCTATAGCGGAAAAGTCTGTAAATCATACATCATCCAGCCCGGTCTTGGCAAAAAGCCCGGAGATTCATGCCGAGCATCCCTCAAAGTGGAAAGGTGCAATGTTCTTAGCGAGCGTTTGCGCCATAGCCACCAGCGCCGGTATCCGAGGTTATATCCGAGGCTAACGCCATCCGAAATAGGATGATGCCTGTCCCCTCTCGTAAGCAATCCGCGTCAAGAAACCTTGACGCGGATTACCTTTTTTGGTAAGCTATAAATCAGCAGTTCTGGGAAAAGTCATAAGCTACGAGATTGATGAGTGATGGGGGACGGAGGATTGAGAATGACTGCCGCGATTAATTCACGATTTCTGTTGGTAATCCCTTTGTTTCTCATCTTAGCAATAACCTGCTCTTATATCCAAGCTAAGACCGTTCATGTGGATGATGATGCTGATGCGATCAATGACGGCACAAGCTGGATTGATGCCTATAAGTGCCTCCAAGATGCTCTCACCGAGGTACGACCCGGCGATGAAATCCGAGTCGCCCAGGGTATTTACAAGCCTGACCAAAGGTATTCTCGGATTCGGGATGAGCTTATAGTGAAGAACTCCGGCGACCGAAAGGAGACGTTCCAGCTTATCAACGGTGCTACTCTCAAAGGTGGCTACGCCGGCATTGGTGAACCCGATCCAGACGCGCGTGATATTAAAATATATCAGACTATCCTGAGTGGTGATTTGAACGGTGATGACGGTCCGAACTTCACGAACAGTTCCGAGAACAGCTACCACGTCGTGACGGGCAGCAGAACGGATGCAACGGCTATCCTGGATGGTTTTATCGTTTGTGCCGGCCATGCGGATGGTTCATCCTTTCCAGATTATTGTGGGGGTGGGATGTATACTACTTTTGGTAATCCAACAGTAGTCAACTGCACATTTCGCGGTAACTATGGTTTTGATCGGGGCGGTGGAATGTTCAACTATCGGAGCCATCCAACCGTGACAAACTGTACATTTAATAAAAACTCGGCACGATTCGGTGGTGGGATATGTAATGTGGAGAGCGAATCCGTCGTTAGTTACTGCACATTCAGTGGAAATTCAGTAATGCTACGGGAGGGAAGTGGTGGTGGGATGTCCAATAGCCATGGTAGGCCCGTTGTGATCCATTGTACTTTCATCGGAAACACTGCGCGCAACGGTGGGGGCATGGAGTATAACAATGTATATAGCAAACCACCTGTAACCCACTGTATCTTCAACCGAAACTCAGCGAGTGGATTGGGTGGCGGGCTCTGCAATATTGTAGCTAATCCGATCTTGACCAACTGCACGTTTGTTGACAATTCCGCGGAAGAAGGAAATGCCATAGCTTCCATGGCTACTCCAGACGATGAGTATGTAACTGAAGTTCAACTCATCAACAGCATTCTCATGGATGGTGATCAAGAAATATGGAACTACCGTGGTTCCATAATACACATTTCATACTGCAATATCTGCGTTACTGAAGCAGGCGTCTTCGATCCTTGTGAAGCCGTCATCTGGGGCGAAGGCAATATTGATATGGATCCACTTTTTGCTCGTCTCAGTTACTGGGACAACAAGGGAACCCGTGATCCTTCGGATGATGTCTGGGTTGAGGGTGATTTCCATCTGAAGTCACAGGCTGGTCGGTGGGATTCAATCTCCGGAAGCTGGATCGTCGATGATGTGACCAGTCCGTGTATCGACGCCGGGGATCCGAATAGTCCGGTGGCTTCTGAGCCATTGCCGAGCGGCGGCGTTGTCAATATGGGCGCTTACGGTGGCACGTCTGAAGCGAGCAAGTCGCTCTCTGATCAATCTGTTACTAAATACAGCGGCGGAACCGGAGAGACGAACAATCCGTATCAGATTGCTACGGCAGAAGACTTGATGTTGCTTAGCAACAGTCCAGAAGATTACGACAAGCACTTCATCCTAATCACCGATATTGACCTGGATCCGAATCTTCCTGGTCGCAAGATTTTCAACAGGGCTGTGATTGCCCCTGATGAGGCTCCGGATACACATTCATTCTTTTGGGGTGTTCCTTTCACCGGTGTCTTTAGTGGCAATGGTTATACCATATCTCATCTGACAATTGCTGGCGGAGATTGTTTGGGCTTATTTGGGGGATTGAGGTCTCCTGGAAAGATTTCAAATTTAGGTCTTGTTGGGGTGAATATCCTAACTACAAGTACCACGAAAAACCTTATTGGAAGCCTCGTGGGCGATAGCTGGGGCGAGATAACCTGTTGTTATAGCACAGGCACAGTCAAGGGATGGCGATTTGTTGGCGGCCTCGTAGGTTGGAATGAGGGCAATATCACCATGAGCTACAGCACGTGCAAAACCAGCGGAATTTATGATATCGGAGGGCTCGTGGGCGGACACTATAATGGCAACATTACTAACAGTTATAGTATCGGCGCGGTCAGCGGCAATGGAAATATCGGAGGACTTGTTGGTAGGAATAGGTATGAAGGTTTAAGTATAATAGCCAACTGCTACAGTGTTGGCAGAGTTATCGGCGATCAAAATGTTGGCGGACTCGTTGGTTTGGGATCTCCCAGTATTGACGTATTAGACAGCTTCTGGGACATGGAGACCTCAGGTAAGTACACAGGTAGCGAGGGAACAGGGAAAAGAACTGCCGAGATGCAAATAGCAAGTACGTTCCTCGAAGCTGGTTGGGACTTCCTGATCGAAACCGGGAACGGCACCGACGACATCTGGTGGATTCTCGAAGGGAAGACCTATCCCCGGTTATGGTGGGAACTTCCTGTTAATTGACAATTTATGATTGAACATTGCCTATTGAAGGAAATTGAATCCTTTTCGATCCCCACTTACTTCGTCCTATATTGTAACTTTTTCAGCATTGAAAATAACATTTCCTATCGGATTATCGGACAATATCCACAGGTGATTTATCCCCTTTTTCAGTATTGAAAAGTTGATTATTGAAGGAATTTTTATTTTTGAGTACAATTTCAGTTACCGATTGTGTAATTGGTGCCTTTTTAATATAGGGCAAACGCTTCGCCCTTGAACTGGTATGGCTTCTATGAACCGATGGGGGCGAAGCCTTTGAGACGGAGAAATGGTGGGAGCAAAAGATCAGCCATGAATAAGCGGCTACGAAATGCTCTGAAAGGAATCGTTGCCCCGGATACCGAACGACGCCGCAGGGCGATGGAACCTTTTGTACGAGCGACGTTTGAGATGTTTAGTCGGTATTTATACCGCTATTTGGGCAATGAGGTCGAATGCGAGGATGTCCTTGAAGATGTTTACGCCGACATTTGGGAAAATCCGGAGCGTTTGCGAAACGTATCGAACGAGAAGGAGTTGGTGCGAACTGTGTATCTGTACTATATGCGGAAACGCCTTCGAGAAGTGTATAGAAGAATGAATCGACATTTATATCTATCACAGAACGACCTGACGAATCTGACGGCCCCGGAATTAGGCGTTCTGGAATCCTTATCCCAGGATGAGCTTGAGGACGCCCTCCATCAGGCCCTCAAAAGGCTGAAATCGCGAGAGCGAAGGGCCATCGAGCTGTGGATGACGGGGATGTCCAGCCGGGCCATTGCCAACGAGCTTAAGACGACCGTCGGGGCCACGAAAATGTTGAAATTTAGAACGATATTGAAGCTGAAGAAAATAATGAGTGATTACTGTCAGGATAACTGACGAATGACAAGAAAATCAAAAATCAAAGTGCAAAACGCAAAATTAAGGAATCGGCATAGCCGATGCTGTGTGAGACAACCCGCGAAGCGGCTCATCGATTTTGATATTTGATTTTTGATCTTTACATTTGTAAGGAGCGAGTAACGATGGCTGATACAAACCGGACAATTCAAGAGTTGCTGAGTGATTACGCAGGATCGTTGCGGGATGGGTGCGTACCGGTTTTCCTCAAATCATTGACGCGCGAGGAGGCCCAAATGATCGGTTCCTCCAAAGATTTCTGGGACGCCACGGAGGTCGTTCGAGTCCTGAATAGCGTCGGATTTGCCAGGAAAGCCGTAACCGCAGATGTGGGCCTTTTTATGTCCCGCGTCGACGCCAATATCACTTCCCGGCTGAAAAAGGCAAAGGCCGGGACCCGGCGAAGACGCACTAACGGCACCCGATCCACGCCCAAGACGCAAAGGGCAGAGGAAATGATATGATCCTGGATTGTTACCAGTGCTCGGCCTGCTATTTCGAGGACAAAGAGCCATCCACACGAATCGACCCTGCGACCATTTCGCCGTCGCAGGCTCGCGTGGATTTCAAGGATGTGCTGGTCATATTCGTCTGCGTGGAGATATACGACGACAGGCAGGAACTCATGCAGGCAACGGAGGAATTCGAGGCCTTGTCGGACCTTATCGGCAAACGTCCGATCGTTCTGTGTCCGAACGTACACCTTTCGATTGACAAAGCCCCCGAGCGACAGGCCACCTGGATGATCGCCGAGTTGGAGAAGATGCTCGTCGCCGGCGGCTATGACGTCCATTGCCTGTCCTTCGGCTATCACAAACGCTATGGCATGGAGTGTAACGGCAATGTCGGAAGCGTTGTGGGAAGACGATTCTACGGTACTGAAGAGAAGCAATTCTTAAGGCTCCTGACCCGGTTGGGCGTTTGTCCGCCTGAAACGCTGCCGGACAGTATGCCGTCCTGGGCGAAAAGTCTCACCGAACGGCGTTTGAAGGTCTTGGCCAGCCGAAAGGAGACCTACAGGGTAGCCAAGCAAATGCTTCGAGACCAGCTCGACTCGACGGGGCATAGCGAGCTTTGGACGTGCATGTTGTTCGAAGGGGAACGACAGCCGGTGGACGACTATTTGAGCGCCTTATATGAGATCATCGAGGACTACCCGGACGTAAGGATACACCGGGCGATGAATCTGAGTGTGCCCGGATTTTCCAACGCCGCACGTCACCTTTTCCGAAAATATCCCGAGACGATCGAGTCAGGACGGATTCGGATTTACAATAGCCAGGTTTCCGATATCGAGTTTCTATTAACCCGGACCGCGGTGCTTTTGGCCTTTCCTCAGATACCGAAGAAAGCCGGCTCGCACGCCGGAGAAATCTCGTTTGGGATTTATTGCAAGAACGATGATTTCTCGAAGAACCTGATCCAATGGTATCGCACGTTTCTTGTGGATAGCCGCTTCGGGTGGATTCGTACGGAATCCGAATTGAACACCGTGATCAATGAGCTGGAAGAGGAGAAATTCCAGGATCGCAACGGAGATTTGGAACACGAAAGATAACGTACCGAAGACCGATTTCCGACTTTGTCGAAGGCAATGTATGAAAATCCTAAGCACTAAATTCTAAATCCTAAACAATTTCAAAATCCTAATGACCAAAATTAAAAACGGCTTCGCTTGCATGAGTCTCTTACCCGTTTGGATCATTGGAATTTAGAACATTAAATATTGTTTAGAATTTAGTGCTTAGAATTTAGGATTTGCTCTGTTAGGATCAACGCTGTGCACACGGTCTCGTCTGTGGCTGTTATTGGGGCCTATGTGGTCGTACTCACATATGTCGCTTTGCGCGCACGGGCGGCCCGTGAATTCTCCGAATTCTCATTAGCCGGACGCGCCCTTCCTCTGGCGCTTGTTTTCGGCAGCCTCGCGGCAACCTATGTCGGACCCGGTTATTCTTTTGGCTTTGTCGGCAAAGGTTACCGAAGCGGTTTCCTCTTCCTTGGCATCGGACTGGCCTATGCCATCCAGAACATTCTGGTCGGCCTTTTTGCGGCCCCTCGCCTTCGAGCCTTAAAAGACTGTCACACACTCGGTGACGTCATGGGACAAAAGTACGACCGAAAATGCCAGGTTCTCGCGGGCGTGATCTCCGTTGCCTTGTGTGCCGGTTTCGCCTCCGTGATGGCCAAGGCCGGCGGCGACGTCGTGCGTGACATCACCGGGTTGCCGCACTGGTCGTCTGTCTTCATCGTTGTAGCCATAACGGCGCTTTACACGACGTCCGGAGGATTGCGAGCGAGTGTCGTCACAGATGCTTTTCAGTTCAGTGCTTTTGCGATTCTCTTGCCCGCAGCACTCCTTTTAGTTTTGGGTTTTCATCTGGAGGGTGGATCGCGCACATTTGTCGAGCAAGCCTCTGCGGCAACGACGAAAGGGCTGAGTGACACATCGCCCATAGAGATCATCGGCCTTCTGACGGCCTTCTTATTGGGTGAGACGCTGATCCCTCCATATGCCCACAGGGCGTTAGCGTCCGAAACGACCCGCGTCTCACGAAATGGATTCATCCTGGCGGGGCTTTTTAGCATCGTCTGGTTTATGGTGATGATCTCGCTCGGAGTGGCCGCCCGGAGCATTCTCGTGGATGATCCAGGGGAAGACCTCGTCCTTCTGACCACGGTTAAATCAACCATGCCGCCCGCATGTTATGCGCTTTTACTCGTTGTCTTAATCTCAGTAGTGATGTCCAGTCTTGACTCTCTGTTGAACGCCGGAGCCGTCGCGTTTACCCAGGACATTGCCGGGTCCTTTACAAAATTGGCGGATCCACTGAACATGGGACGGGCAGCGACCATCGTCATTGCCGCCGCCGCCGCTCTCGGTGCAGTGGTCGTACCGACGATTATTGGTGGATTACTGGCGTGTTATGCCGTTTGGGCGCCGGCTATTCTCCCGACCTTAATCATTGGTTTGTGGATCAAGCGTCCGCGTCCTCTGGCCGGGTTTCTATCCATGAGTGTCGGTACGGCAGCGGCCATCATTTTGTGGATCGCCCTATGGCTTATCTTCAAATACGGCTGGCCCTGTGAGATCGAGATTCCGCCGCTTGTGATTATTCCGGCCATCGGAGCCGCCCTCGCAGCTTATATTGTCGGGCACTGGATCGGACAGGCAAAAGAGAAACACGGCGAAATGTAAAAACCAAGGATCAAAAGTGAAAGTTGCGGAATCATCACTTCGCGATGATGACTTCCTCAATTTTGCATTTTGTATTTGAAATTTTGATTTTCCTGAGAGTTTTTGAATATGGCTATACTACTCTACATTCTTGTGATCCTTGGTGCTTTATCCGTGATTGCCAGCGGCGTTTGGGTTGCGCTCACCCTGGCAAAGGTCGTTTCTCCCAAAGGAGGCCATAAAACTGCCCAAAAAGCCACTTCGAAACAAACGTCGGAACGATGACTTTGCGCATCTCCGCCGTGCTCGCGCCCGCCCGTCGCGGCAGGCAAATCCACTTGCTTCAACACAGCGTATCGAATATAATACGGACCTTATGATTTATACCGTATTTCAGGAGGTATCACAATGATAACACGTCACCGGACGCCTAACCATCAAATGAGAACAAGCCAGCTTGTACTCGTCTTGTTTTTCTTACTTATGGTCTGTACGGCCCAGATAAGGGCCTCGCAGCAAAATGTCGCAAATCAAATACTAAGCGATACCGGCATCAAAGGCGGTTTAATTGTCCATATCGGTTGCGGTGAGCTCACGGCAACCCTGCGCGCCGGTGACGGTTTCCTGGTCCACGGCCTGGATACGGATATCGACAATGTCGAACCGGCCCGGGAGCATATCCGCTCGCTGAATCTCTACGGCAAGGTCTCTGTCGAAGCATGGGACGGTAAGCAGCTTCCTTACATCGACAACATGGTGAATCTCATTGTCTCAGAAGACATCGGCGATCTTCCAATGGATGAGATCCTGCGAGTTCTCGTTCCTGAGGGCGTCGCCTGCATCAAACAAAACGGCGCATGGACAAAGACAACAAAATCCCGCCCCCAGGAGATGGACGAATGGACGCATTATCTGCACGATCCGAGCAACAACGCCGTGGCGCACGATACCGCCATCGGTCCTTTGCGACACCTGCAATGGGATGGCAGTCCCACGTATTCACGACATCATGAATTTACCTCCAGCGTAGCGGCGGTCGTTTCCTCCAAGGGGAGAATATTCTCCATCATGGACATGGGTAGCCGGGCGTCGATTCATATGCCCCCCAAGTGGCGGCTAACCGCACGCGATGCTTTCAATGGTATCGTCCTTTGGGAAAAATCCATAGCGTCGTGGTTCAATCATCTCTGGCCTCTCAAAGACGGTCCCGCCCAGCCGCCCAGACGATTGGTAGCGGTTGGAGACTCGGTATATGTTACACTCGGTTTAGAAGCGCCAGTGAGTCGGCTGGACGCCACCACTGGGCGAATCCTTCAAACATATCAAGGAACGGAATTCACAGAGGAAATCCTTTATTCCGGCGGCATGTTGTTTCTGCTCAAAAATGACGAGCCCATGAATCCGAAGGACTACTATCCCAAGCTTATGATCTGCTGGGATGAAAAGAACCGGACGATGAAGGAATCGGAAGGCTATCTGCTCAAGCCCGACAACCGCGACATCATCGCCCTCAACGCCCATAATGGACAAGTGCTTTGGAAAGAGGTGTCTCCGGTTGAACCTCTGACTCTGACAGCCGACAATCAGAACGTTTACTTTCATAATTGGAAACAGGTCGTATGTTTGAACCGAAAAACGGGCGAAAAGAAATGGCAATCGGAACCTATCGTCCAGAGAAAAAGTATGGGTTATGTTTATGGGCCTACGCTTGTGGCCTATGGAGATGTCGTTCTTTTCGCCGATGGCCGACAAAAGCGAATCGTCACGGCATTATCCAAAAAAGATGGTACAAAGCTCTGGGAGGCGCCGCATTACGCTGCCGGCCACGCCGGTTCGCCGGAAGACTTGTTTGTCATAGACGGTCTGGTCTGGTGTGGAAAGATTGCCTCGGGGAAACAATCGGGTGTTTTCACGGGTCGCGACCCGGGAACGGGTCAGGTTATGCGGGAATTTACACCCGATCTCGAGACGTATTGGTTCCACCACCGTTGTTACCGGGCCAAAGCCACTGACGAGTACATTCTGGCGTCACGTACAGGAATAGAATTTATAGACATTCGAGCGAAAACATGGGAAACCCATCACTGGGTTCGTGGGGCTTGCACTTACGGCATCATACCGTGCAATGGGCTGGTGTATGCTCCGCCGCATCCGTGTGCCTGTTATCTGGATGCCAAGCTCAGCGGCTTTTGTGCTCTGGCTCCATCCTCTCAGCGAACACGTAAGGAAACTGCTTCGGCTGAAGATCGCCTGGTTAAAGGACCGGCGTATGGAATGCCGTTAAAACGAGAGGGCAGGGGTGCAAATCAATGGCCTACCTATCGCCATGATGCGAATCGGAGCGGGGTGACAAAAGCCAAAGTTAATCTCCCCTTATCGGAAAAATGGTCGGTCGATCTCGGAGGCGAACTCACCAGCCCGGTGGTTGCCGGCAATCGCGTTTATGTGGCATCGAAGAACACGCATTCCATCACCGCTTTAAATGCCGGACGTGGCAAAAAGGTATGGACGTTCACTGCCGATGGCGAAGTGGATTCGCCCCCTACGGTGTATCGCGGCCTCGTGATCTTCGGCTCCAAGGATGGACATGTGTATTGCCTCAGAGCCTCCGACGGGGCTATGGCGTGGCGGTTCAGAGCCGCACCGTTGGGTATGAAACTCGTATCCTATGGCAAATTGGAGTCTGTCTGGCCGGTTCATGGAAGTGTTTTGGTCAAGGAGGGTGTCGTCTATTGTGTGGCGGGTCGATCCACTTTTCTTGACGGCGGGATGAGATTCTGTCGCCTGGACGCGGCCACGGGAGATGTCCTGTCCGAACGTGTTTTTTACGATCAGCAAAGTCCCCAGAAGGATGTCAAGATACTGAATATGCCCACGGCCCTGCCCGATATCCTCTCCACCGATGGGGATATGGTCTATATGCGGTCACAGGCGTTCGATATGGAAGGCAATCGGGTGCAAACCGTAGATCCAACCCTCGAACCCTTAGATAAGGCGACGGAACAGTTGGGCCGGGGCGCCCATTTATTCAGCCCCACGGGCTTCCTCGATGACGATGCCTGGCATCGGTCTTATTGGATCTTTGGCAAAGCCTTCTCATCCGGCTGCAACTGGTGGTTCCGGGCCGGGCGATACGCCCCCGCCGGACGAATAATGGTCTTAGATGGTGATCGCGTCTATGGCTTCGGCCGCCAGCCTGCCCTTTTCGTCTGGTCTCACGTGTTGGAGAACCACCTTTTCTGCTCGGATTCAAAAGCCGATTCGGCCGCCATTAGCCGGGTGAAGCAATGGAGCCAAAAAGACGGGGGGCGTAATGCCGTATTCAATCGACAAACGACACGAAGTACGCCCACAAGGAGCCGTCTGGCGCCGAAACTGCACTGGTCCGTTAAAAATCCGCCATTGCACGTTCGGGCAATGATCCTCGCTGACGACACACTCTTTGTCGCCGGCCCGCCGGATGTCGTGGACGAGGATGAGGCATTCAATCAGCCCGGCGATCAAGCGGTCAGGAAGAAAATCGAAGAGCAGGATGCAGCTTACGAGGGCAAGCGTGGGGCTTTATTGATGGGCGTTTCCACAACTAACGGTGAAACGTTGTTCCGACTTGATTTGCCCGATCCGCCTGTCTGGGACGGCATGGCGGCCGCGGGCGGCCGGTTGTATCTGGCGATGAGCGATGGGAAACTCTTATGTTTTGACAAACAATGAACCATCTTCTATCGTAGGGGGTGAAAAGTACCCAAAAATCGCGTATGTTTAAATAGATCGGACGGAAATGAAACGATATTGGATTGCTGCTATCACCATCACTCTTCTGATGTTGCTGTCGTCTCCCGTAATCGGCTGCTCGACGCCCGTCTTTCGCTATGCCATGGAAAGATGGATGGCGGATTACTACGATGGAGTGCTCATTCACCGAGGTGAGATACCTGACGATGATCCGGCTGCGGTGCTTTTTCAGAGCGAAGAAGCGGAATTTCTGAACTTGCGCCTTTCAAAAATCGATCTGGACGAAGAAGATTCCTGGAAACGCCTCGCGGTGCGTGTCGAGGGCGTCTCACCCTTGAATCGCGGGCAGGAGGCCCGCGACACGGCAGACAGTAATTCGGCCCCGGAGGTTGCCACGCCCGCTTCGGCTCTCAAGAGCCAATTAGGTATCGAGATTCCGGCAAAACTTCCGGCCCTCGTTCTTTGGTATCCCTGGATGAAAGGCCGGGCTGCCCCGCTTTGGACGGGCGAATTCACGCCGTCAACAATTAAGGCATTAATGAATTCGCCGAAACGCAAAGAGCTGGCTCGACGGCTCACGGACGGTCAAACGACGGTGTGGCTGCTTATCGAGTCGGGCAACGCCGCAAAGGACAAAGCCGCCCTGAAACTGATCAATCAGGAATTGGAAGCGGCGACGGAACAGTTAAAGGAAATAGCGGCTGAAATTCCCGCCGAACCGGGCGTGCCGGGTTTTGAGTACGCCTTCTCGACACTGACGATCTCACGTTCCGATCCTAACGAGCAGATGTTACTCACCCTCTTGTTGAAAAGCGAACCGGACCTCGATCAGTATAAATCGGAGCCGATTGTCTTCCCCGTGTTCGGACGAGGCCGGGCTCTTTTCGCCCTCGTCGGAGAGGGCATCAACACCGACAACCTGCGAGAGGCCATCGCGTTTATCACCGGGCCGTGCGGCTGCGAAATTAAAATGATGAATCCCGGCGTGGATCTCCTCATCGCTGAAAATTGGGACGCCTCCGTCATGCAGTTTTACGAAGAATTTTACGAGACACAGGAAGAGGAATTGCCAGAACTGACGAGCGTCTTTCCGGACGAGCCGGCTTCGCCCGAAGAACTCAACCAGGCCACGGTTGAGTTTGACGCAGACGATCAACCTGCAGATTCCACGGCCACGACTCAAACCTTTGCCGATATGAGCGAACGAGATCAAAAGGAAATAACGGCCTCGCCCTCGCCTGCCGGGCCGAGCCGACATGTCGACGTTAACTCGACAAGCGCAACGAGTGATTCGAGACCTGTGGAAGAGCAGGCAACGAGCGTTGAGGATCAAGGATCCGGCCTGGGTGTTATAGGCACAACAGCCGTATCCCTCGGGGCCATCCTGGTCATCGCGGCTTTGGGAACTTTCGCAGTAACGAGGAAACATCCATGACCATTTGGAGCTTGCTGATCCGTGAGATCATGCATCGCAAACTGAACTTCGCCCTGGCCGTACTGACGGTCGTGGTCGCCAGCGGGTCTCTGATTGGTTCTGTGGCGCTATTGCGAATTCACGATGTTCGCACCGATCAAATCCTTGAGCAAAAAGAAGCCGAACTTCACCAGAGTACGGCCCAGCTTAATGACGAAACGCGAAAGGCGATGCTCAAACTCGGCTTCAACATTGTGATCCTCCCGAAAGACCAGAATCTGAGCGACTGGTACGCGGACGATTACGCATCGAAATATATGCCCGAAGAGTACGTGCATCAACTGGCGGATTCGGGCATCGTGACGGTTCGTCATTTTCTTCCCAGCTTGCAGCAGAAGATCGACTGGCCCGAGCAAAAGCGTAAGATCATCCTGGTGGGGGCCCGCGGCGAAGTGCCCAACTTGCACAAGAATCCGGTCAAACCCATGGTGCAGCCCGTCCCCCCGGGAACGATCAGCCTGGGCTATGAATTACATCGAAGCCTGGACATGAAAGTCGGGGACAAAGTAACGCTCATGGACAAGGAATTCACCGTGCACGCTTGTCATAAGGAACGCGGAAATAAAGATGATATCACCGCCTGGATCTATCTGGCGGAGGCCCAGGACTTGCTGGATAAATCCGGCCAAATCAATGCGATCCTGGCATTAGAGTGTCTATGTGTCGGCGAGGAAGCGTTACCTAAAATCCGTAAGGACATCGCAGCAATTCTACCCGGCACCCGGGTGATCGAGCGGGGGTCTCGTGCTCTTGTCCGGGCGGAAACTCGAATAAAAGTGGCCGAGCAGGGGCGCATGCTCATTAAGAAGGAAAAGCACGACCGTCAAAAGTTGCGCTCGGAACGCGAACATTTAGCCTCTATTCTGACGCCTGTGGTTGTGACGGCCTGTGCCGTGTGGATCGCCGTGCTGGGATTGACCAACGTCCGCGCCCGGCGGGAGGAAATCGGTATTCTCCGCGCGATTGGAGTCGGCGCCCGCCACATCCTCGTCATGTTCCTGTCGAGACACGTTCTGGTCGGTGCTCTGGGCGGAGCAATTGGCTTTGCCGCCGGGGTGTGGTCGGCTGTCCATTTCAGCGCGGCCCGCGAAGAGGCACGTATAGAAATAAGCAATATGGGTTTGTCGTTATTTGGTTTGCTTGCACTTTCTGTCGTAGGCGCGGCGGCTTTGGCCGTCGTTGCCGGCTGGATTCCGACGATGATCGCCACCCGACAAGACCCGGCGGATGTTTTGCGTGAAGAGTGACGCGGGAAAAAACACAATGCTCGAATTTAAAAACGTCAGCAAATGGTTTAATGGAACTCAGGGAAAAGTCACGGCGCTAAACGATGTCTCATTCTCCGTTCAACCGGGCGAGTTATTAGCGATACGCGGGCCGAGCGGATGCGGCAAGACGACATTGCTATTGGCCGCCGGAGGGCTTCTGCGCCCCAGCGAAGGACGGATCAGCCTGGAGGGTCGGGATCCGTACGAGCTGACTCCCGAACAACGAAGTAAACTCCGCGCCCGTATGATTGGCTTTGTTTTTCAACAGTTTCATCTCATTCCCTACCTGACGGTCCGGCAGAACATTTTAGCAGCTTCACTTGCGCTGCCGGGCAAAAAGGCATCCGCCAAGGCGGACGAAATGATCCATCATTTCGGACTGGACGACCGGATCAATCATGTCCCGTCCCAGTTGAGCACAGGAGAACGACAACGTACGGCACTGGCCCGCGCCATCCTGAACCAGCCGAAAGTTATTTTAGCGGATGAGCCGACCGGGAATTTAGATGAAGATAACGCCCAGACGGTGTTCGGTTATCTCAGCCAATATGTAAACGATGGCGGTTGCGCGCTGCTCGTCACGCATGATGACAGGGCGGCCGCACACGCCACGCGTACCTTGCAGATGCGCCAGGCACAGCTCGTCGATCAGAGCAATATATAAACCGGTAGGGTGTGCAACGCACACCATCTCGTGTCGAGGGCGTCCCGCCCTCGAATCGCGGGCAAGATGCCCACCCTACCAATGATAACCATTGGTTCTGCGCTCTTTGAAAGGGAGAAAAATGAGAAGGATAGGGATGTGTTTACCCATTGCGTTGGTTGGTATTCTATTCGGCCAATCCATCGTTTATCCGGCGGGTCAAAGCCGGCAACTCCTCGATAAAATCGGCGTCACCCGCGGTATATGCGTCGTACTCGGTGACAGGACGTGCGAACACGCTTTGGAACTGGCGAAGAATAGTGAATTGCTGGTCTATGTTCAGTTGCGTCATTCCGAAGATCTCGAGGAAGCGCGAAGAATCGTGGATAAGGCGGGTTTCTACGGGACGCGCATCTTTGTCGAACAAGGGTCGTTGAGCAGAATACAGTTAGCCGATAATTTGGCCGATGCGGTCATCGTGCTGTTCAAAATCCCCAAAACCGTCGAGACCGAGGTGCTTCGGATTCTTCGTCCGCAGGGTAAGGCCGTATTGGCACCCAACAAAATTATTATCAAGCCGTTCCCCAACGGTGTGGATGACTGGACGCATCCGTACCACGGTCCGGACAACAATACGCAGTCCGAAGATAAGGTCATCCTGGCCCCTTATTTGACCCAGTTTTTGGCTGAACCACGATATGCACCATTGCCGCAAGTGACGGTCGGCTCCGAGGGGCGCATGTTCAAGGCGTTCGGACATGTTGCTTTCAAAGAACGGGAAGAACCTTTCCTCAACAAGCTCGTCGCATTCAACGGCTACAACGGCACGATCCTCTGGCAACGCGATCTGACCGAGGGAGTCATGATCCACCGCAATACGATGATTGCAACGCCGGAGACACTTTACGTTGGTGATGATAAATCTTGTAAGCTGATCGACACTGTTACAGGTCAGTTGAAAGACGAGATCATTCCGCCGGTCGGTCGCGCCGGAGGGACGTTCTGGAAATGGATGGCGCTGGAGGACGGCGTGCTCTACGCGCTCATGGGCGAGCAGGAGCAAAGAGATCCGACAAAGCGATGGCGACGGAACCTGCACGGCTGGCCCTGGAGTCCGATATCGAAGGGCTTCAATCAACCGAACCACCCCTGGGGATTCGGCCGAAACGTATTGGCTATCGATCCCAAAACGAACGAGGTTTTGTGGAATTATCGGGAAACCGAGCCGATTGACAGCCGGGCGATGTGCATGAAAAACGGGCGTATCTACATCTTCCGTTTTGGAGCGTATTTGGCTTGTCTGGATGCAAAGACCGGCGATCTTATTTGGCGAAAAACACCGGACAATGCCAAGGCTCTATTTAAATCCCTGGGGTCCTATTTGCATCGACAGGACTGGCGCACCAACTGGCGAACGACGTGCTATCTCAAGTGCAGCGATGACGCGTTGTACTTTGCCGGTCCCCAGGTCGGCAAGCTGCTTGCCGTCTCGACGAAAGACGGAAGCATCCTCTGGGAAAATCTCTATAGTAATTTTCAGTTGGTGATCCGCGATGACGCTCTTTATGCCCTCAGCGGACAGATCGACCAACACCCGAGCAAGAAGTTCGATCCACTCACCGGCAAAGAACTGGCCCGGATCGACCACGCCCGCCGGGCGTGCACGCGACCGACGGCTTCGGCCGACGCGATTTTTTTCCGCGCCAGCGGCGGGTCGGTGCGGCTGGATCTGGCTTCCGAACGGCCACAGTGGATTTCACCGATGCGGCCCCAATGCCACGATGGAGTCACCATCGCCAACGGTCTGCTGTATTGGTGGCCGTCGGTCTGTGACTGCCAGTTGTCAATCTACGGCCTGACCTGCCTGGGACCGGCGGGAAATTTCGATTTTAGTCCGAAAGCCACAGTAAGAAATCGCCTGGAAAAGGGAATAAATGATCAGATGAATATCGCCAGCCTGCCTGAATCGGATGCCGACTGGCCGACATTCCGCGCAGACAACACGGGCAGCGTAACGACGGAAGCCGTTATCCCTGATAAGATCACACCGCTTTGGCAACTCCAACCGGACGTGACATTTGCTCCGGCGACGCCTTTGCCTACCGCCCCGGTTACAGCCGGCGGTCTTGCATTCATCGGCGGACCGGACGGGATCGTGCGAGCGCTGGATGCCGCGACGGGCCAGGTTCGCTGGAAGGCTTACACCGGCGGGGCGATCCGCATTCCGCCAACGATCTGGAAGGGGCGCGCCTTCGTCGGCTCCGGCGACGGATACGTCTATGCTTTCGAGGCGAAAACAGGTCGATTACTCTGGCGATTCCGCGCAGCGCCGACACAGCGAAAGATACCCGTTTATGGTTCGCTGCTGTCCACATGGCCGGTTTCCGGCGGCGTGCTGGTCGAAGACGGTATTGCTTATGTCACTGCGGGGATTATGAACTACGACGGAACGTATGTTTTCGCCCTCGACGCTGAAACGGGCCAGATCAAGTGGCAAAACAATACGTCCGGCCACCTGGATCGGGAAGCCCGCACCGGGGTCAGCGCGCAGGGTCACATGCTGCTTCATGACGGCAAGCTCTATCTTGCCAGCGGCACGTCCCTTTCTCCGGCGATCTATGACATTGCAAACGGTCAATGCCTTAACGATCCGGCGCCGCTGGCCAATTGCAATTCCAGCAGCCCACGCGGCTGGGAGCTGTCTCTCGTGGCCAACCAAGTGACCGCGAGCGGCAAGCCGTTCTACGCCCATCCGAAATACGGCGTCTTCGATGCGTCTGTCTTTAATAAGATTTTCCTCGCATCCATGCCTGATCGAGACCTCGTTTGGTTCGGTAACCAGCAAGGTAAGAAAATGCTGTGCTTCGACGAGATTGACGAAAGGTCCCTGAGGAGAAAGGCGGACTGGCGAAGACTCTCGATCCGGGATAAAGCCCTGTGGGCATTCGATTGTGAAGATAGCGTTGCGTTCGCGGCTTGCCGGAATGCCGTTTTAATTGCGAACACCTCGGAGGTTGTCGCCTTGGATATCAAGAGTGGAACGAAGCTTTGGTCCCAACCCTTGCCAGCGGCCCCCGTCACATGGGGCATGGCGGTGGATCGTGACGGCCGAGTGGTTGTCTCTCTTGAAGATGGGCAGGTTGTATGCTTCGGACAGCCCATGCTTGCTTCTGCACAGCGTTAAGGACTTTTCTTTGGATCGCCTGAAAAGGGTGGCAGCCTCAAACGAAGCTTGGGGACGGCATTCCCTAATCATCCCCAAAGCCTCTGGCTTTGAGGCTGCCACCCAGTTGAATGTAAACTTTGGATTGGAAACTATATTGATGAAACGATCTCAATACTTTCACTACGCTATCATAGCGTTATTTTTTGGGGCGATGGGCTGTCATAGTCGTAATCAAGTACCTGCATCCCGGGAAAAACGCGCTCCGGAGCAGATCGCTCTTTCGATGAAAGAAGCCAGCGAAGGCCGGCTGGCCCCGGTGTATGCTCCTCTGGCCGAGCAGATTGCGGCGGATTTTAATTTGGCTCAAAAGAAAGGCATCGGAATCGATCTGGGAAGCGGTCCGGGGACGCTTATTATCGAGTTGTGCGAGCGAACGCCACTGCACTGGATCAACGCCGACATCAATCCGCACTTTTTCCCTCATTTCTACGAACTGGCCACACGACGTGGTTTGGGCGGCCGGGTAAGCGCTGTGTTCGCTGACGCCTGTGCGCTACCTTTTCGTGACAACTATGCCGACATCATCGTCTCCAGAGGCTCTTTTCATTTCTGGCAAGATAAAACCAGGGCGTTCGGCGAAATTTATCGTGTTCTCAAACCCGGCGGCGTAGCCTACATCGGTCGCGGTTTTCCGAGAGCCTTACCTATCAAGATAGCCGAAGAAATACGCGCTGGCGGAAAGTTGAAATATGACGTGGAAAAAACCGCCGACGATTTGGGCCACATGATGAAGGCTCTGAAAATCAAAGAATATATTGTGTACAGGCCGGAACCCCCGGGCGGCGAACATGTGAACTACGGTGTCTGGGTCGAGTTTCACAAACCCAAAGAGAATTAAGCATTTTGTCGAGGAACGTCACCCGATTGAGAAATCGGGCCTCTCGGAAGCTGGATGTAGAAAGTCGTCCCGCCGCCCTCGCTGCTCTTGACGTTGATTTGACCGCCGTGTCCATCGACAATATGTTTGACGATCGATAACCCAAGACCGGTGCCGTCCCGCTCGACCTTTCTCGCGTTGATCGCCCTGAAGAATTCATCGAATATCTTACTTTGATCGCCCCGGGGTATGCCGATACCCGTGTCTGAAATTTCGATGGTGACGGAATCCTCTTGCCCGCTTGCTTTCAACTCAACCGTGCCGTTCTCCGGGGTATATTTGATGGCGTTGAGCAACATGTTCGTTATCATTTCTTCGATTGAAAACGGGTTGCCGTAAAGCCGGCTTACTGACGGTCCAATGGTATCATTCAGGGTGATTGATTTTTCCTCGGCTCGGTTCTTGACGGCCTCCACCGAGTTTTGTAAAGAATCGGCTAATGAAAACTCCTCCATCTCCAGGGCATTGTTTAGCCGCATTCTCGTTAATCTCAATAGCGCCCTGACAAAATCGCTGAGTTTTAGAGCGCGCTTGTAGGCCCGTCCAATCAGATCCGTCTCCCGGTCCGGGAGTTTGCCGATCATTCCTTCCACGAGAATGGCAAGACAACTCTGTATCGTCGCCAGATGCCCTTTAATATCATGTGTGACGCGAAAGACATACTCGTCCTTAATGCGGTCCTTCTTCTGGAGCATCACGTTGGCCTGCCGGTAGGCCTCTTCGGTTTTCTTGAGCCTAACGGCGATGTAGTTGGCCATATACACGGCCAAATAAAGCGCCGTGGTGAAAACAAAAAGCGTGCCCAGCACATAGAGTCTTTCTTCCTGCAGGCAGTGAGGCACAAAGCCCGTCAAACAATAGTGGGCGATGATCCCCGTATGTTCGAGCAAGGCCAAAAGCCCGAAAAGCAAAACCGCAAACGTGGCTTGCAGGTAGCTCTCGCGCGGGGATAACAAAATACTTGAGATGATCATGTGAAAGACAAAATAGAACACGAGCGGATTCTCGATGCCGCCGGAAAAATGCAGGATCACCGTCAAGAGGAATAAATCCGTGCATATTTGGAGGTTGATGATTCGCTTAACCGCTTTGGAGGAAACGTGCCTATTCTTTTTTTCGAGGCGTTTGAGTAAGAGCAAGGCCGTGATGTTGTAAAGGATAAGTATCGTCGCAATGACATAAAGGGCGACGTCATGTAAAGAGACGGCCAGTAGGTTGCTTGTGACGTAGGTCCCGGCGATGACATAGACGATAGCGATCCATCTGAGTTTGGTTAACCAGTAAGCTCCTTTGAGCAACCTGATATTTTCAGGGACCGGTTTCATTTGAATTCATCATAGAAGATGTCTTCCGATCGTATGCCTTTTTCCTCGAGCACTCTGGTGACGGCTTCAATCATCAAAGGCGGCCCGCAAAGAAAGGCCTGGCGAGGTTTTTCCGACTCCAGGTATTTGTCCACCGCCAGGTGTACAAAGCCCGTCTCTCCGTCCCATTTTTCGTCCGGCCCCAGGTCGTCCGACAGGGCATAGACCACGTGGAAACTGGGGTGTTTACGTTCGAGTTCCTTGAACTCTTCGAGGTAGAAAATGTCTTTGGTGGTCCGGCAGCCGAAGAACAGCCAGCACGAGCGTTCGGGCCATCGATCGTAAATGGAATAAATGATGTTCTTCATCGGCGCCATGCCGGCGCCCCCCCCGACGCAGACGATTTCGACGGACGGATCCTCGTTTAAACGAAATTCACCGTAAGGGCCGGTGAAAACGACCGGGTCGTTCACTTCCAGATTGTGAACGTAGGTTGAGCCGACGCCGCCCGGGATCAGTCGAACCACGACTTCGACTTCGTTCGGCTCATAGACGGCCGAACTGATGGAGTATGCCCGAAAGACCGGGCCATCGGGTGACGGAGCCTGGATCTGAACGTATTGGCCGGGCCGCTGGGAAATCTCCGCCGGATCGTTCAATTTCACTCGAACTTCCTTGATATCGTAGGTTACGCTACGCGTGCTCAGGACCGTCGCCGAGAAGAGTTTCACGTTCAAAAAATCTTCAGGGATGCGAACGTAGATGTCTTCTCGAACCTTCACCTGGCAGGCCAAGCGCGTGCCGGAACGAATTTCCTTTCGCGTCAGATGAGGCGTCTCGATGGGAAGTACGGGACCCCCTCCCGACAAGACCGTGATTTTACAATGCCCGCATGTGCCTTTGCCGCCGCAGGCGGAAGGAATGAAAATCTCGTTGGCATATAAACAAGCAAGTAAGGTCTGCCCGCCTTCCACCTCAAGCGGTTTTTCGCCGGCGTTGATATCAAGTTTGCATATACCATAGTTGATGAGAAAACGTTCGGCAATGATCAGGCCGGCCGAAAGGACAACGGTCAAGCCCGCAAAGGACACGATAGACAACACGTAAATCATCGAGCACTCCTATTGGATGGTTACCATGCCCGCAAATCCCATAAACGCCATCGCCAGCACGCAGGTCACGATCATGGCGATGGGCACCCCCCGGAACGGCTCGGGGACGTTGCTGTAACGCATCTTCTGTCTTAATCCCGCCATGAGGATAATGGCCAAAGCCCAACCGATCCCGGCGCCGAAGCCGAAGCCTACGGATTGCAGAAAATTATACCCTCGAATCACCATAAACAACGAGGCGCCGAGAATGGCGCAGTTCACGGTGATGAGTGGCAAAAAGATACCCAGGGCGAAGTAGAGCTTAGGACTGAATCGCTCTACGAACATCTCGACGAGCTGGACAAACGCCGCGATCACCGCAATAAAAACAATAAACTGCAAATGCTCGAGGCCCCCCGGCACGAGGATGAAATGATAAATGCAATAATTAATCATTGTGGTCATCGTCAGGACAAACGTCACCGCCGTACCGAGGCCCATCGCCGTTCTGATCTGGCCCGAACAGGCGATGAACGAGCACATGCCCAGAAAGTTGGTCAGGAGGATATTATTCGTCAGTATCGCCGCAATGAGAATCACGATGGCGGATGTATCGCTCATTATTTATTCTCCTCAGGCTCTGGCCCCTTTAGGTAATTAAACAGTGCGATGACCACCCCCATTGTGAAAAAGGCGCCGGGAGCCAGGATCATCAACTGATTCGCTTCATACCACTCGCTGCTGAGGATGGGATATCCCATCACCTCACCGCTACCCAGCAATTCTCTGAAAAAGCCGATAACAGCCAGCACGATGGCGTACCCGAGACCGTTGGCGACACCATCGACGATCGACAGAACCGGCGGATTCTGTAACGCAAACGCCTCCGCCCGGCCCATGATGATGCAGTTGGTGATGATCAGCCCGACGTAAGGCCCGAGCTGTTTGGACATATCCCAGTAGAACGCTTTTAGAAATTGATCGAACAAAATAACGAAGGTGGCGATGATCGCAACCTCGACAATCATCCGAATCCGATGCGGCGTGACGTTTCGCAATAGAGAGACGAACAGGTTCGAGCCTACGCAGACGAAGATGAGGGCCGCCCCCATGACGAGCGAATTCTCAAGCCGGTTCGTCACGGCCAGGGCGGAACAAATCCCCAGCATCTGGATCGCAAGCGGATTATTCTTCCAGGCCCCTTCCTTTAAGGTCAACAGACCTTTGCCCCCGCAAAGCCCCTGACTCCCACACGTCATACAGGCAGGTTGCTTATCGGCCATCTTAGTTCTTCTCCTGAACGATCTTTTCTATGACGTTATTGAGCAATTCCTCGACCTTATCACAGGTCATCGTGGCCCCGCTGATCGTATCGACTTCATTTAGGGCGTTTTGATCTCCCCCGCCTTTTATGATAATACCCGCCTGGCCGGAGGCATCGACGATTTCTTTACCCACGAAGGATTTAAGGAACCAGTCGGCGGCAATCTCGCCGCCCAGTCCGGGCGTCTCTTCCTGTTCGTAAAAGGTGATGCCCCGAATCGTTCTCATATCCGTATCGAGTGCGAGAAATCCCCTGATGGGACCCCATAAACCGGGACCCTCGAAATGGACGGCAACGGTTTCCTTGCCGACGGAATCCCCGCTGGGAACATACCGATATATTTCGAGTTCCGGGGATTTTTCCTCCCGAACGTTTGTTTCGAAAATAGTTACTAACTCTTCGGAAGACACTTTCTTCGGATAAGGCACTTCCAAGACCGTCAGAATGTTGCGTTTCCTATCGGCATCGGCGTTCGCACGTCGATAGGGAGCGGTAAAGCTGGCCACTCCCGTCAAAAGAAGCGCACAGGCCGCCCCTAAAACGGCTGCATAACCCAGTGTATAAGCACTACCCTTCACTTCTAAGTCTCCTGATGCGAATCCCAACAACGATCTCATCGAGAACCGGAGCGACAATATTGCCTAACAGGATGGCAAACGTCACACCTTCAACATATCCGGTGAAATGCCGGATGAGCACTGTTGACGAACCGATAACGATACCATAAAACCACTTGCCGGTGCTCGTCGTCGGACCTGTCACCGGATCGGTTGCCATAAAGAACGCCCCGAAAAGCAAACCTCCGGCAAAGACATGCCAGAGGACGGAACCGAAGAGGGTGGGCATGGGTTCACTTACCACATCACGGGCCATGAGTATGCCGGTCAGGACGACGAATGATCCTAAAATGCCCGCGACCGACCGCCAATTGGCTACCCGTGTAATCAGCAAAAACACGCCGCCGAGAATGATTAAAAAGGCCGAGGTCTCCCCCAGGCTTCCGGAAATATTTCCAAAAAACATGTGTACGAACGATGTCACTTCTCCCTGCTTGGCGGCCGCCAAGGGTGTGGCCGAAGTGAGTGAGTCCACGTTCCAGGCCAGTAAATGGCCTGTGAGTCCACGACCGGGCTCGGCCCAACTGGCCGACAGGGTCTTCGGATAGGCAAGCGATAGAAAACACCGGCCCACAAGAGCGACGTTAAACAGGTTGCGCCCGGTCCCGCCAAACAATTCTTTTCCGACAAACACACCGAAGGCGACTCCGACGGCAACCATCCAAAGCGGTATGTTCGGCGGCAGAATCAATGCAAAATAGATCCCGGTTACAAAAAAACCTTCGTTAATACCCTCCTTACGAATCATGGCAAAAAGGGTTTCCACCGTCAAACCCACGGCATAGGAGACAATGACGATGGCGATGAATCGCAGCCCAAAAAGGTAAAGCGCCGCCAGCGCACACGGCACGACAGCAATAATGGCCATCGACATAAACCGCTTGAGGTCCATCGGGTCCCGAACGTGAGGAGCCCCGATCGTTGTGGTGGACGGCGCAAAGAAGAAATGCTCCAGCGCCCCGAACACGGGATTGAGTAATCGCAGCTTGCCCCCTTCCTCAAAGGTCGGGCGAACGGCATCAATGATTTTCAACAACCATTTCACTCAGCTTTCTCCTCTGCTTGCTTGCGCGCCGCTTCCTCTTCCTGACGTATCTTTTCCTGGCGCAATTGTTCCTGACGGATTTCTTCTTTTTCTTTCTCGATAAGGACCTTGGCCTCGATGAGCTGGGTCTGCAAGTCGATCTTCGACGGGCAGACATAAGAACACAACCCGCATTCGATACAAAGGTCCACGCGGGCCTGTTCGACCTCTTCGATCAGATCTGCATACAGATACTTATGGATCAGATAGGGCATGATTCCGGCGGGGCACACTTCTGCGCAGTAGTTGCATGCGACGCAAGGACGTCCTTCTCCTCTCAAACCCGTCGTGTATCGCTCCAAGAACGGCAATCTCAACGCGCTCAGGTAAGACGGGGAGTAACATCTCCGACCCCAGCCCGGCCGGACGAATCCAAGGAATTCCCGCTCCTGCATCTCGGGCAGGACCGTAATACCTCTACATTCGGTATCAATTCCCAAGGCGCCCTCGCCGAAGGTCTCGCCGGTCAGGATGCCGCCGTTAATGACTCTCGCCGCCGGCTCAGAAATATGATTATCCTTGATGGTTTGCAGCGGATATCCCGGCATGACTTTCAGGTGTGTGGGTGAATTGACCCCGATACCGCCGATGGAGATGATTCTGACCGTACAGGGCTTTGTCAACGTCAGAGCGCGATCGACGGCCAGAATACCCTCTGCCCGGACCGCCCAGACCGGTCCGGCATCGCGTTTGAGACCCAGCCGCCGGGCCAGAATGGCAAAATGATCGTAAGGATAGATTAAGGGCACTTCTAACATCTTCGCCCAGGCATATCCACGAATCTGGTTGCGAACCTTCGTCGCAAATTCCGATTTGATATCCGGCATCACCAAATAGATCGGCTGATATTCGAGCAGAGACTGCAAGTGCTCGAGTCCCCGCGTAAAATTCAGAAGACGTTTTTGGAGCTGGACGTCTCCTCTGGCTATATGCGGCTCCAGGCTAAGCGTGGAAACAATGACCGCCTGCGGTGTGCCGAGAGGATCGGGAAGCGCTCCTGTAAAAGCATCATAGAAAAACTGCCATGCGCCGAGCGAGAGCAGTTTGACCCGTTTCGTACCTGATGCGCCCAACTGTTTTTCCACATGGGCCATCTGCTCCTCGGCAATGTCGGCCCGTTCATCGAGTTGAGCCACGTCCTCGAGTACGATGTAATCCTCATCCACCTTCAAACGCACGGTCCCGGCTCGTGGCGCCAGCAGGGGAACGGCGTGATTGTCGGGGTCTTTGGCCAGCGCGTCCCCGGCGTGAACTTTCTGGCCGTCCTTGACGTGAATGTCGCTGAATGTGAAACGCTGACTCTTCAAGGGCAAATGAAGAACGGTCGGTTCCGGCATCGCGTGGACGATCCCGTCCGGCTTTCCCTTAAGATAGATATTGTAGCCGCCTTTGAATTTCACGTTATTGGCTTCCCCATAATATTCAAAGTTTCACCGTCAGGACAAGGAACACAGCTCCCGACTATACCGCCGACATTTTATCCTAACGATCATCTATGTTCAACATTTTTATATCCAAAACAGTAACGACGACCTGTAACAGTCTTTTTCTCTCAATGTTGAGATTCTTCTATGATTCATAAAACTCGCTCTAAAAGCATACAATATACGAATATTGGATAATGAATTTCTATGGTGTGCCTGAATCCTTGTGCGTGATTTTCACGATAATCCCGATTGAGAGGGCACTTGAAAGCGTGCGTCCAATTTGAACAGCCGCTTGACGGGCAAGTTGAGAATCTTTGATTCTTCAAGAGATAGCGAATCGCGAATTTGATCCAAAATTTCTTCAATCCGCTTTTCGTCAATTGCGATAATTGTAAACCAAATATTGAAACGATCATTGCGAAGGTAGCTATGGGTTACCTCATGAAAGGCGCCGATACTCTCAGCCGCCCGGTCGATATACTCCGGTTCGACACTCACCGCGGCTAACGTGCTGCGAAACCCGATTTTTCTGGAATCGATACTGGCTCCCATTCGCCGAATGATGCCCGCCTCCAGCATGTGCCGGACTCTCTCCCAGATCTCTCCTTTCGAGATATGCAGTCGATCCGCTACAAGCTCGTAGGGATTGGCTTCGAGAGGAAAATCATCCTGGAGCGTCTGGAGTATTCGACGATTCAATTGATCCATATCATCCTTTTTATCCATACTGCCAATTCTACCCTTTGGTACAACCTGGTTCAACCGTTCTATGTTTTCACTTGAAGTTTATGTACCGGCCAACTATAGATATAGACGGAAGTGATTGGAAATATAGTATAAAGATGTGACGAGAAATTTCCAGACAATGACAGTTTCGAAGGTTGATATATTCTTCTCGTATGTGAGAAATCGCAACAATCTTTTTGTTTCAGACGAAAAGTCTCATTCAGGATAATAATGCCGAAAGGAAAGGTCTATCTCGTTGGAGCCGGGCCCGGCGACGTTGAGCTGATCACGCTGAAAGGCTACAAGCTTCTTTGCCAGGCCGATGTGATTCTTCACGACCATCTCATCCCGGCCGAATTGCTCCGATTAGCCAAACCGAACGCCGAGATCATTTCCGTCGGTAAATTTGCCGGCAGGCATACGATGAAGCAGAACCAGATCAACGCGCTACTGATAGAAAAAGCCGGAGAGCACGAAAAGGTCCTCCGACTCAAAGGCGGCGATCCGTTTGTCTTCGGCCGGGGCGGTGAGGAAGTGGAAGCGTGTACCGAGGCGGGAATCGATTTTGAAGTCGTGCCGGGTATCACCAGCGCCCTGGCGGTTCCCTCTTATGCGGGCATTCCGCCGACGCACCGGGATTTCACTCCGAACGTCGCCATCGTAACGGGGCATCGCAAAGAGGAAGAAGAAATCGAGATCCCCAATGCGGGGACGGTTATCTTCCTCATGGGCGTGAGCAATATTGAAAAAATCGTCCAAAGACTGCTGGATGCAGGCTGGTCCCCGCAGGCAAAAATCGCCGCGGTTGAAAACGGCACGTTGTACAATCAACGCGTTATCATCGGTACGCTCGAACATTTTGTTCAAACGGTTCAAGAAGCCGGTTTGGGTACGCCGGCTATTTTCATCGTAGGCAAAGTCGTGGAGCTTCACGAGAAGTTAAACTGGTTCGATAGAAAACCGAACATACTTGTCCTCGGCACCAATCCGGAACGGTATATGCACCTCGGCACTATCGTACATCGTCCAATCGTTAAGTGTGTTAATCTTGAGGATTATTCAGAGCTTGACAAAACATTTCAAGACCTTCGGAGCTTTAACTGGCTGATATTTACAAGCTCCAACAGCGTCAGATTCTTCTTCGCCCGATTGCACCGAAACGGTCTCGATGCCAGAGCACTGGGCGCGATAAAAATCGCCGCTATTGGGAAGGCAACGGCTCAACAGCTCACAGGTTACGGAATCCTGACGGATCTAATTCCACAAACGGAGTCGAGTGCAGGTTTGCTCGACGAATTCAGCAACCTCGACATGAAA
>Ga0272442_10000465_pt1 | contig 65215 bp, 56 predicted proteins | sample SSMForm2O_FD_200262 | JGI IMG/M metagenome (GOLD analysis project Ga0272442, IMG submission 200262) | Marine sediment archaeal communities from Little Sippewissett salt marsh, Falmouth, MA, United States - SSM-Form-2O | ecosystem: Environmental > Aquatic > Marine > Wetlands > Sediment ...
CAACATAAAATTTATTGCATTTTGCGGTGAAGAAGTCGGTTTGAAAGGAGCCCAGTATTATGAATCAACCCATCCTGATGAAAATATAATATATGTAATTGATCTAAATCAAATATGCTTTTGGCAAAACGGACCTAAATTAGTACTAAATATAATATGTAATAAGTTGTCATTTATGTGGGAAATCTGGAATATTGTAAAAAAAACAGATTATGAAGGAATAGTAAAAGGAACAGCAGATATAAAACCACTTTGGATGCCTTTTGGTGCTCCTAGTGATGATTCTGTATTTTCACTAAGACCAGGATGTAAAACAGTATGTTTTCTAAAAGATACAACCTGGCTTTATCACCATAGAGACGGTCAAAACCATACAGAAGGAGATTCAATGAAATACTTTGACTGGGACGACGTAAATGCAACAGGTGAAATAGTCCTAAATGTCGTAAAACATTTTACTTTAGATAAATAATGATGAATAAATGTTAAAATAATAACAACTAACCAAGATATAATAAAGGGATAATTATGGCTAAAAATATCTTATTCAAAAAAAGCTTAATTTTCTTTATGATATTTTTAGTTTTAAACACTACAATTTTACCAACAATAAATAGTAAAAGTACAGATCTAAAATATGAGAACAAAAATTATAATTCTAATAACGACTGGTTAGACGCACAATATATCTATAATATTTCTGAAAATCTCAGTAACATAATTTTTACAGAATATAATGAATCTGCAGGAGAAATTCCAAAAGGAAGAGCTTTTGGAACTAAAGGAGAACACAAAGCTGCTGAAATAATCCAAGAGAACATGACAAAAATTGGGCTATGGACTTGGAGAGAACAAATTAGTAACATTCCTGGTTATAAAAAAAATTCAAAACTTACTGAAAAAATCGAAATATTAGATTATAATTTTATTTTAAATAGTAAAATTAGTGGAATTAGTGAAAAAGTTGACTGTTTTGTTAATCCTTCCTGGTTTAATCCAAATAATAACCCAGATGACCTGAATAAAACATTCAATTTTGAAAACTTAAAAATAATTTTATCTCCAAAATATCCATTATTAATAAATAAAACTTTACAACAAGAAGAAAAATTTATATTTATAAAAAATCCTAATGAGGTAGAACGTAATTATCTAATTAGAAAATTATTTAGTGTTATGGGCATGGGTGGAGTTGAATTTTTTATAAGAGTAAAAAATGAAGATATTAATATTAAATTTTGGCAAGAAAATTATCCAAATTGCTGTGGTTTTATTGATTATGATAACCACAATGATACTTATGACATGAAAAGTCGTAGATATAATTTACCAATTATTTATATAAATGGGTCAATAGGTAATAAACTGCTAAATAATTTAGATGAATACACTGTTGACTTTTTTTTAAAACAAAGATATAATGATTCTGTTATAAGCTATAACATCATAGGGCAACTAAATGGAACATGTAATGATAAAACAGTAATCGTATGTTGTCTATATGATTCATGGTGGGGACAAGGTACTACAGATGCAGCAATAGGTATGGCAATGGTACTTAGTATTGCTAAATATTTTGTTGAACATAATATTGAACCATATTATAAAGTAAAATTCATAGGTTTTTGTGGTGAAGAATATGGTATGCGTGGATCAACATATTATGAAAACACACATAAAAAAGAAAAAATAAGATATGTAATTGATTTCAATCAACTTGGTTTTAAGCAAGAAGAACCTAAACCTACCCTTGAGATAGCGGTAAATAAAATCAAATTTTTGATAGATATTTGGAATCTTATAAATGAAACAAATTATAAAGAAAAGACAGAATATAAATATGATATTAAACCTAGATATATGCCGATTGGCCATATTAGTGACGATAGAACGTTTGCTACTAAACGCCTATTGTGTAAAACAGTTTGTCTATTAAAAAACGATTGGGATTTACATCACAGATGCGGTATGAATTATTCAAAAGGGGATGTTTTTGAAAATATTGATTGGAATGATGTTTCTGCAACAGCAGAAATTGCATTAAATATAACAAAATTTGTAACTCTTAAAAATTTTAAGTGATTTTATGAAAAAAAAACTATATTTAAACAGAAAGATTTGTGTACTATTTATTGTAATATTATTAATTTCTATAATCCCAATTCCAAATATAAGTTGCAATATTATCAAAACAAATGATTTAAAAAGTAATTCATGGAATGAAGATATAGATTTAATAATCAATAAAAGTTTTTTGGACTTGCAATTCATCTATAACATTACTGAGAACCTAAGCAAAATAATTTTTACAGAATATAACGAATCAGCAGGTGAAATTGCTAAGGGTAGAGATTTTGGAACAAAAGGAGAAAGAAAGGCTGCTGAAATTATATTTGAAAATATGACAAAAATTGGACTTATTACAAAAAAAGATCGTATTAACAATTCAAAAGAAACTCTTAGAGGACCCCAAAAAATTGCATCAAAACTTGAAGTAATTGATAAGGGATTATCAATTTTAAACGAAGAAACTGGTTTGAGGATAAATGTTTCTGAATTTTTCGTTACCCCGAGATGGAACTATACTGCAATAATGTTATCACCTAAAATATCTATGATACTAAAGTTATTATTATGTGAAAAGGGATTAATTGATAGAAAATTACATATCTTTAATGAGGAACGTCTCTCTTATAACCTTTCAGAAAAGAATCTTAGAGTTATAAAAAAACCATATGAGTACTCAATTTTTTTAGATTTTAAACGTCGCATTTTTAATAACAAAGACTTTATTTACTTTGCAAAAGACCACTATTTTGGCGCTTGGGGTAAAGAAGAACCCACGAATTTTAAAGGTTTAATTTATAAAAATATAATACAACAATTAGATTATAGCGAGCAATTGTTGTGGTATATAACTCAACCAAATTGTAAAGGATTATTGTTATATGATTCCGATCCTAAAACATACAATATGGGCCCTACATTGTATTGCCCTCTACCAGTTATAAGAGTAAATAGAACTATAGGAGAAATGATTAATAAGTCAATAAATGACTACAAAGTGGATTATTATATAAATCAAAATTGGAATGAATCTGTAGAAAGCTATAATGTTATTGGACAGATAGAGGGAAAAGATCCAACTAAAACAGTTATTGTTTGTAGCCTTTATGATTGCTTATGGAATCAAGGCACTGCTGATTCTGCAATTGGTATGTCAATAGTATTAGCTATTGCCAAGTATTATAAAGAACATAATATAACACCAAATTATAATTTGAAATTTGTCGCATTTTGTGGTGAAGAGCGGGGCATTAGCGGGGCATATTTCTATGAAGCACTTTATAGAGATGAAAATATAATTACAGTTATTGATCTTAACCAGTTAGGTTTTAATCAGACATATACAAGAATGCGTCTAAATGTTCAGATAAATAATAAAAGTTTAAAACCAAAATTAGGTGAAATTTGTAATAGAACAAATTATGTTAATAGAACACATAACGTCACAGATTTTAATATTATACAAAGAGATGATGGAGGACCATCAAATTCTCAGGCCTTTGCTAATGCAAATAATTTAGGTTTAAGGTCATGTAATACAGCTTTATTTGTAAAAGAAGGTAATTGGATTTATCACCATCGAGACGGGCAAAAACACCAAGAGGGAGATGTTTTAAAATATTTCAATTGGACAGATACAAGTATAACCGGTGAAATGATATTTAACGTTACACATTATTTTACAAATGAAATACAATAAATCTATAATTTATGGAAATGTAAATATTGATAATATTAAAATAATTAAAGATAAAATAAAAAATATACTAGGTACAAATGTATATGGATTAATAAAATCATTTTCTGATAAAAATATAAATTTACCGAATGTCAGCCCATAAAATGATTTTCTAACTATAACTGCATTCTCTGCCTCAGCGGAAACATTTAATTTGATTTTACAAAATGACCTTCTAAGGTTTCTAATAGTTACATCTTCAGACTCATCAGGTTCGAGATTAGAAGTATATCCGTTTTTTTGATACATTGGTCTAGATTTTAGACCTAAAAAAGTATATTTTTTAACTTCTAAGTTCCATTTAATCTTATTTGCTGTAAAAGTACCATGATTAGTAATTTCAAAATTAATTTTTCTTGAGAATTTATCAATTCCTTCTATTGTTAAAATCGAAACATGTATAACTTTTTCAAGTGTGTTATTGTTCCCTTTATCGTCAATAATATTTAAAATAATATGATAAATACCTTGATTTTCCCATTTGTGATATATTGTTTTTTCTTTACCTAGGTAAATAATATCATTTGGGTTTTTTTCATTATAAAAGCTCCAATTATAGGAGATAATTTCCCCATCCGGATCAAAACTTTGGGATCCATCAATTTTAACATCTTCACCAGGTAGTGGTTTTGGAGGTACAATTGTTATTTTTGGAAATGGATCTGCACCTACATTTACATAATGTATTTCACTGTCAAAGCTCGAATCAAATCTATAACCTACTGCAGTTACAGTCAATACTACTTTATAACTACCTTTATTTTCAAAAGTATATTTACAATTACCACCCCGAAATGTTGTCCCATCTTCAAATTTCCAAATTTCTGAATGTATATATCCATTACGTGCAAAGGACCTAGAATGAAAACTTATTTCTTCCCCAGGGTCAGGATATTTTGGTTTCCAATAAAACGAAGCATAAGCAATAACATTTTCATCAATATCTGTTTGTTTAAATTCCGGCTCTTTATTCTTTTTTTCTTCTAAAAAACCATTGTTATCTTCAACTATCACGCTATTTATTGTTGGGGTTAAACACCCAATAATTACACAAAATGATATGATTAATATTATTATTTTTTTATCTGTTGATAATATTGAATAAAATAATTTTTTAAAATATTTAATCATATTCCAATATTGAAATCATAAACATATAAACACTATGATATCATATATTTCATAAAAAATAAAAGTTGCAATGATTTCTTTCATTTTGTTTTAAAACGGTTTATAGTTTTACAGTTCCATAAATTATATGTATATTTTAAAAATAAAATAATAGTAAAATAATCTTAAACAAAAATTGTTAAAATAGATAGATTTGTAATTTTTAATAAAAATAAATATCATAAAAAATTATCAGATTTAATAATTTGATTTGCACTGTAAATACCTGTTATAAATGATTCCTCAAGGCCAGCTACATTATAATCTCCTATCAAAAACATATTGTTTCCTCTATTGCTTTCAATCAATGTGTGACCATTAATAGTTCCTGCAGAATCCCAAAAATGATGATGAATTATTTTTGGATTTAAAAAATATTTTTCTAAATTAGGTTCTTTATATTTATAATAAAAAAGATAAGTTCCATCATGTAAATCTGCAATTGCTTGTACATTGCTAGGATAACAAAAAACTTGGTAGCTTTTTCTTGAAATTATTTTTTTAGGTTTACCTTTTATATGTAACATATTTGTACTAACTGATTTATTTGTTTTTTTAATATTTGCATATTTTTTTGAATTATTTATTTGAGTCGCTAACACAATATTTCTTGATTGAAATATTTTATTTCTACATTTCACTTTGTATATTTTATTAGAAAATTTAATATCTGAAACTCTCCCAATTAAAATTCTATCTTTAAAGTTTTTAATTATTCTTTCCTTTTCAAATGTAAATGTATAAATTGGTGTAATAAGAGGTAAAAGAAATTGTAAATAAGAAAAAGCATTCATCTCATCAATTTTTGAAAATGTTGTTGAATAAAGACCTTTAGATAGATACCTATCAGTTCCAGAAATAAGGTTTTTTTCTTTTATAAAATCAGATGCATTTTGCATATACAATTTATATAAAAAAGGATCATTTTCAATTGCTTTTTTCTGTGAAATATTTTCTGATGTTTCTCTAAATCTTCTAAAAGATCTTCTGAATTTGAAAAGTATCTTTAAAATTTTAAAAAATTGAAAACTATAGGGGATTAGTCGATGTTCAAATAATATATAGATATCATCTTTATCATGAAAACAAAAATCTTTTAATTTTATTTCATAATTGATTTTTACATATTTTAAAACATGATAGTAATCAGAACAAACAAAAAACGCACCATAATTTGCATTACCATCAGTTGAAGTTAGAATTCTTCCACCAATATCTTCTGAAATTACTAAAAAATCCTTATTTGAGTCTTGAAGCTTTTTTGCACAGGCAAGCCCAGAAATCCCTGCACCAACAATGATTGTATCGGCTTTTTTACTTGACATTTTAAAATATAATATCTAGAATTGATTAAAATTTTTGTTGATAGGCTCTATAATCAATTGTTGCTTTTAGTTTGTTTATCCTATCTCTAAGATAAATTGCACGCTCAAAGTTAAGGTCATCTGCAGCTGCTTTCATCTCAACTTCTAGGTCAACAATCATGTCTGGAATATCTTTTTTTGGAATATGTTTAATATCTTTTACATCTGCAACCTTTTCTTTTATTGGTTTTACAATTGTTGTAGGAGTAATATTATGTTTTTTATTATAATTTATTTGCAAATTTCTTCTTCTTTCTGTTTCATCAATTGCCTTTTGAATTGAATCGGTAACATTATCTGCATAAAGCACAACTTTTGAATTAACATTTCTTGCAGCCCTTCCAATTATTTGGATAAGGCTTCTATAATCTCTTAAAAACCCTTCTTTGTCTGCATCAAGAATACCAATAAAACCAATTTCTGGAATATCAAGGCCTTCTCTTAGAAGGTTAATTCCAACCAAACAATCAAATTCTCCAAGACGGAGCTGTCTTATTATTTCAGATCGCTCAAGAGTATCAATTTCTGCATGAAGATAACGGGTTTTGATTTCCTTTTCTGCAAGAAACTCAGAAAGCTCTTCTGCAAGTCTTTTTGTTAGAGTTGTAACAAGTACTCTGTTTCCCCTTTCAATAGTACTATTTATTTCAGAAATTAGATTGTCAATCTGACCTTTTGTTTCTCTAACTTCAACAGGCGGGTCAATAAGACCTGTTGGTCTAATTATTTGTTCTGCAACTGCTTCAGAAATTCCTAGCTCGTAGTCACCAGGTGTTGCTGAAACAAAAACAACATTTCTCATGTATTTGTAAAATTCATCAAACTTAAGAGGTCTGTTGTCAAATGCACTTGGAAGTCTGAATCCATAATCAACAAGAGTCTTTTTTCTTGAATAGTCTCCATGATTCATACCATGAATTTGAGGAATTGTTCTGTGGGATTCATCAATAAACATTAAAAAATCCTTTGGAAAATAATCAAGAAAACAAAATGGTTTTTCACCAGGTGCTCTTCCATCAAAATGCCTTGTATAGTTTTCAATTCCCTTACAAAAACCAGTTTCTTCAAGCATTTCAATGTCATAAAGAGTCCTTTGTTTCAGTCTGTGTGCTTCAAACATATCAAGCTGGGGGAGCCTTTGCTCCAGTTCTTCTTTAATTGTTTTTATCGCTCGATTTCTTTTTTCTTCTCCAATTACAAAATGTTTTGCAGGATAAATGAAATAATAATCTAAATTATCAACAACATTTCCTGTGATTTTATCAATTTCTGAAATCTTTTCTATTTCATCTTCAAAAAGCTCTATTCTAATTATATTGTCTGAATAACCAGGTATAAGGTCAACAGTTTCACCTTTTACCCTGAATCTGCCTGGTGCAAGTGACATGTCGTTTCGCTCGTATTGCATGTCTACAAGGCGCTCAAGGATTTCTCGCCTATCAACGTTATTTCCTTTTCTAAGTTCATAACCAAGTGAAGTGTAATCTTTAGGGTCTCCTACTGTATAAATACAAGATACAGATGCAACAACAATTGTGTCTTCTCTTGAAAGTACTGATGCAGTTGCAGCAAGTCTCATCTGCTCGATTTTTGGGTTTACATCTGCATCCTTTTCAATGTATTGGTCCTTTGAAGGAATGTATGATTCCGGCTGATAATAATCATAATAAGAAACAAAGTATTCAACCCTATTTTCAGGAAAATACTCTTTGAACTCTGAAAAAAGTTGAGCGGCAAGGGTTTTGTTATGAGCAAGAACAAGAGTTGGTTTTTGTACTTTCTCAATAATGTTTGCCATTGTAAATGTATTGTGAACAAAGATGCTACCGTATCCCGCTACAAAATTTTCATTATCTTTCACTGATAAATCATAAACATAACCATGTGAATTCTTAATTTTTTTTATCTTTATTATTTTTCTAAAGTTGAATTTAGTTAGGTTAATTAAATTTTCATATTTTTTATCTTTTTTAGTAAGCCATTTAAAAATATTCAAAATTAATTTTTTAGAAGGATTTCTTATATTATTTTCAAGCATAGATACATAACTTCTAGAGCATCCTAAGATTTCAGCAATATCTTTTTGATATAAATTATATCTTTGTCTAATATCTTTTAAAAATATTGAACAATTTGGGAAAAGGTCTACATTAGTATTACCATTTTTTTTAATCGTTTTAAAAAGTTTTTTTCTTTTATAATCAATAGAAAATGAAATATGTTCTTTAAATAATATAAGATTTCTTTGACCAGTGATATTTAATACATAATAAATTATTTTCATTTTTTTATGTGTAATTCTGGAGGTTATACCAAATCTTAAAAGTAAGTTTTTTACATCATAAATAAGTTCTTTTGAAGCAGAAAGTAAAAGAACCGAATTTGGTTCAACCCACCCATCACCATCAAATATACTTCTAAGGAAAATTGCCAATTGGTCATCAGATATGTTATAAATAAAATTTGGAACCTTTTTATTATGCGCATTATTTCCAAATATTTGAAAAAAATTAGCAAGAATTATTGATGAATAAGTAATATCATTTTTATTTCTTTTATAAAAATTTATTCCTAATGATTTTGAAAAATCTATACATTTTTTTTGTAATAATTTGTTAGAATTTGAAATCAGGATATATTTTTTTGTATTATGCCCTTCCGCGAGGTATAAACCTGAAAATATAAGAAAATCATTATTTATTTTAATCATAGGTGAAGTTACATCTTCTTTTTTTGTTATTATTTTTACAAAGTTATTAACATCTATTAAATTTAAATTCATTATTGATAGATAATTATAAAGTTGATTAATTGTGATTCCTCTCTCCTTAGTTTTATTTAAAATTTGCTTTAGCTTCCATTTTGGATATTTAAATTCTTTTTTTAAAAATTCTAATGTTTTGTGATATTTTGGATCAAATTTTTCTATTAATTTTTTTATATTTAATTTATTTCTTGGATTATAATTTAGAAGATTAATATATTCCATTTTTTTCTTAGGCTTAATTAAAAAGTTTGATGTAGGTAAAAAATCACCTTTTTTTAAATCATATGTTTTACATAATTCTAATTGGCAATTATTTAATCTATAACAATTATGATATTCAGTCACATTAATATGTGAATTGTCATCCAAAATTATTTCATAAATATAATCTTCTTTATGCTTTGATATTTGTCTAATATCCTTTTCTTCAATCTCATAACTCTTTTTATTATATGAAAGTATTTTAAAACCTGAGATATTTTGGAATTCGTTATCATTTGTTTTTAAAGGCTTTGACATATTATTATTTACAAATTCCCCGATTTTTTCTTTTACTATATTACCACTTTTATCAAGTAAAAAAATTGGCATAGAATATTCCAAACTTTTACCTGAACCAGTTACTCCAAGAAGTGTTTGATATTGTTTTCCACTTTCTATTCCATTGACCAACTTTTTAATTGCTTCAGGTTGAGAACCCCTTGGTTTCATGTTTGTTACAAGCTTGAACTTTTTCATGCAATCAGCTCCTTTTTACGAAGAAGCCGGTTATATTTAATTGCAAATCTGTGGGCTTCATCTCTTATTTCTTGAATGAATTGAAGTGCTTTGTCCTTTTTTGGAATTTTAAGTGGTGCTATCTTGCCAGGCATAAAAACCTCTTCAAATTGTTTAGCAATTGAAATAATTGGGATTTTAAGGCCGAGTTTTTCAAGTTCTGCTAGTGCATAATTCAGCTGACCTCTTCCTCCATCAATAACTATGAGGTCAGGAAAACTTACATCTTCTGCTTTAACTCTCTTGTATCTTCTTTTAATTACTTCTGCAATTGCTGCAGTATCATCAATTCCTTCAATGCTTCTTATTTTAAATCTGCGGTAATTGCTCTTGTCTGGTTTTCCATTTCTAAATTGTACCATTGAACCTACTGTTGAAGTACCAGATAGATGAGATATATCAAAACACTCTATTACATTGGGAAGTTCATTAAGCTTTAATTTCCTTTTTAAAACTTCAACTTTGTTTATATCTGCAAAATATGTAATTTCAATATTTTTAAAGACAAGGTCTAAAAGTTGCTTTTTCTCACCTTTCGCAGGTATAGTAATTTTAACCTTACTGCCCTTTTTATTTTCAAGATATGTTTTAATCGAACTGCTAAGTTTTTTTGGGACAATCAGTTCTTTTGGAACAGATCGGTCTGAATAATATTGAATGATGAACTCTTCTAAAAAATCAAAATTATAATCAAATGTGTATTCTTCCTTGTTATGAAGTGTACCTTTGTATATATTAAAAAGCATTAGAAATACTTTTTCATCTTTAATTTCATAATTTATAATATCTTCATTGTATTTTTTCTGGCGCAGCACATTTTGTCTTTCGTTTAAATGTTCAATAGCAGTTATTTGATTTCTTAAAACAAGAGCATTTTCAAAGTCTTTTTGTTCAGAATATTTTTTCATATCTTGTTTTAGTTTTTTTAGAAGTTTATTTACATAGCCTGTTAAAATTAACTTTACTTTTTCAATATTTTTATCATACTCTTCCTCAGAAATAAGACCTATACAAGGTGCACTGCATAAGTTAATGTGATAACGTAGGCATGCTTTTTTTGGAAATTTATTACAAGTGCGAAGCATAAAAGTCTTTTTAATAAATTGTAAGATATGATCCCTTTCAAGTGCTGAAATAAATGGGCCATAAAATTTTCCAATACCTTCTTTTCTTCTTGCAATTTGTGCTCGTGGATATTTTTCTGAAGTTACAAGGATATAAGAATGGGACTTTGCATCCTTCATTCTAATATTATATTTTGGCTGATGCTTTTTAATTAACGTATCTTCCAAAATTAATGCTTCAACTTCACTGTCAGTTGCTACAAAATCAAGAGAACTTGCAAAATTAAGCATACTTTTTGTCTTTGGGTCTAAATCGTTTTTTTGTGTATATTGTTTAATTCTTTTTTTAATGTTTTTTGCCTTTCCAACATAAATAATATTTTCATTTTTATCTTTAAAAAGATAACATCCAGGCTCATTTGGTAGTTTTAATGTATCAAGCATTTTTCCTTACCCTTGAAAAATGGTTTTAAAATGTTACCAGTGTAACTTTCAGAGTTATTTGCAACTTCTTCAGGGCTACCAGTTGCAACTACTTTTCCTCCAAGATCTCCTCCTTCAGGACCAAGGTCAATTATATGATCAGCAGATTTTATAACATCTGGATTATGTTCAATTACTACTACAGTATTACCCTTATCAACTAAGTTGTTTAAAACATCAATTAGCTTTTTCACATCATGGAAATGAAGTCCTGTTGTCGGTTCATCAAGCAAATAAATTGTTTTCCCTGTACTTCTTTTTGAAAGTTCTCTTGTAAGTTTTATTCTTTGTGCCTCACCACCAGAAAGAGTAATAGAACTCTGGCCTAGTTTTATATAACCTAGCCCTACTTGTGACAAGGTCTCTAGCTTTCTTTTTATAAATGGAATATTTTGAAAATGGTCAAAAGCTTCTTCTACACTCATATCAAGAACGTCAGCTATTGATTTCCCCTTATATTTTATCTCAAGGGTATCATTGTTGTATCTTTTCCCTTTGCATTCTTCACATTCGATATAAATGTCTGGTAAGAAGTTCATTTCAATTTTTATTAAACCGTCGCCCTGACATGCTTCACATCTTCCGCCTTTAACATTAAATGAAAACCTTCCAGGTTTGTAACCTCTTCTTCTAGATTCTGGAGTTTTTGAAAATAGTTTTCTAATCTCATCAAAAACCTTTGTATAAGTTGCGGGATTACTTCTGGGTGTTTTACCAATTGGACTTTGATCAATTACAATTACCTTATCGATTTTTTCATCAAAAACAATTGCATCATGATCGCCTGGATTTTGCTTTGAATCATGAAGCTTTCTCATAAGCCCTCTATATAGAATATCATAGACGAGGGTGGACTTACCACTTCCAGAAACACCAGTAATCAATGATAAAACACCTATTGGGATATCAATATCAATATTTTTCAAATTATGTTCCTTGCATCCAAAAATATGTAAATATTTGTTTGAATTTCTTCTTTTTTCAGGAAGAGGTATCTCAAGTTTACCTGATAGATACTTCCCCGTAAGTGAAGTTGGGTGTTTTTCAATATCCTCAGGTGTTCCTTGAGCAATAATTTTTCCTCCATGAAGACCTGCTCCAGGTCCTAAATCAACAACATGATCTGCATGCCTGATTGTTTCTTCGTCATGCTCAACAACAATTAGAGTATTTCCTAAATCTCTTAACTTATACAAGGTGTCAATCAATTTTTTATTATCTTTTTGATGAAGTCCAATTGAGGGTTCATCAAGAATATATAAAACTCCCATAAGGTTTGACCCAATTTGGGTTGCAAGCCTTATTCTTTGAGCTTCTCCTCCAGATAAAGTCCCTGAATTTCTAGAAAGCGTCAAATAATTTAGTCCAACTTTATCAAGAAAATCAAGCCTTAGTTTAATTTCTTTTAGAATCTGCCATGCAATTTCTTGTTGTTTTTTTAAAAGTTTAAGTGTTTTAAAAAATATTATTGCTTTTTTAATTGAAAGGTCAGTCAAATCAATTATTGATTTATCAGATATTTTTACAGAGAGTACTTTCTTTTTTAGTCTTTTTCCATTACAAACAGGGCATGGAGAAATTCTCATAAATCTTTCAAGGTCTCTTCTTCTGTAGTCTGATTCTGTTTGTTTGTAGAGCCTATCTGACTGGGGAATTAATCCTTCCCAAGAGCTTTGTCCCGACCATTGCGCATCTCTAGTACTTGATGTCATGTTAAAACTAATTTTTTCAGGTGAGCCATACATAAGAACATTGTATTGGTCTTCATTTAAATCTGCAATTGGGGTGAATATATCAAAACCAAAATGCTTTGCAACTGACCCTAAAAACTTAATTCGCCAACCATCCATTGCATTTCTATAAAGCTTTATTGCTCCATCTGCAATTGAAAGTTCCTTATCAGGAATTATCAAATTTGGATCAAAGTCCATTCTAATACCAAGACCATGACATTTTTCACATGCTCCAAAGGGACTGTTAAATGAAAACATGCGAGGTTGAAGTTCTTCAAAAACAAGCCCACACTCTGGACATGCCATTTTTGATGAATACAGTTTTTCATTACCCTTTTTGTCAGTAATAATTATTAGTCCATCTGACTTTTTTAATGCATTTTCAGTTGCTTCAACAAGCCTGGTTTTATCTTCAATTTTGAATCTATCTATTACAATTTCAATGTCATGTTTTTTGTATCTGTCAAGCTTGATTTTTTCATCTGTTCTATAGATTGCTTTATCAACCCTTACTCGAGTCCATCCTTTTTGATTTAAATCATTGAAAAGCTGTTCATAAGTCCCCTTTTTTTGACGAATAATTGGGGAAAGAACAGTAATCATTCCCTTGTAATCTTTTTCAATTCTTTCAGAGATTTTTTGAGGTGATTGGGATTCTATTTTTAGGTCATGTTCGGGGCAAAATGGCGTTCCAACTCTAGCATATAATAACCTGAGATAGTCATATATTTCTGTTATTGTTCCAACTGTGCTTCTAGGATTTTTTGAAGTTGTTTTTTGTTCAATTGATATTGCGGGGGAAAGACCTTCAATACTATCAACATCAGGTTTATGCATTAGTCCCAAAAATTGTCTTGCATAAGCAGAAAGAGACTCAACATATCTTCTCTGTCCTTCTGCGTAAAGTGTATCAAATGCAAGAGTTGATTTACCGGAACCAGATAGCCCAGTAATTACAATGAATTTATCCCTTGGTAACACTAAACTAATATTTTTAAGATTATGTTCTCTTGCACCTTTTATTACAATATCTTTCAAAATTTTCCCCCTAATTGAAATTTATTGGTAGTGTTTCCCCTCATGAAGTTATGGTATTCAAATCTTTTGCTTATAAATTTTTTTTGGGATAATTAAAAGTATTAATTACTATAATAACTAAATATAAAAAATTATTTTTTAAAACCTAGACTTACAGAATTTATGCAATATCTTTTCGCAGTTGGTTTTGGACCATCATCAAAAACATGTCCTAAGTGTCCACCACACTTGCTACATAATACTTCAACTCTTTTCATTCCAAAACTAGTATCAGTTTTTAATTCAACACTTTCCTTTTCAATTGCCTCCCAAAAGCTTGGCCAGCCGCTACCTGAATCAAATTTTGTTTTTGATGAAAAAAGTGGATTTCCACATGCAGCACAAACATATGTCCCATCTTCTTTATTTTCAAGATATTTACCGGTAAAAGGAGGTTCTGTACCTTTTTTTCTAAGAATTTTATATTGTTCTTTTGTTAAAACTTTCTTCCAGTCTTTTTCAATATAATTTTTTGACATATCTCTCATATTATAGGAAAAAACAATGATATAAAAACATTATTAAAGCAAAACTAAAATTTAGTTTTGTTTAAATATTATATTTAATATTATATATTGATAAGTATTTAAATAAATTTGAAGGTGAAATATTTATGAAAGATAAAATAAAGTGTATCTTTATAGCAAGTATTTTCATTGTAAGCAGCATACTAATTCTTCCAGCAATAAATGCAGATGTTAAAAAAAGCAATTCTTTTCAAAACGAAATTGACATCATTGAAATGATTGGAAATATAAACAAATCAATGATATTTGAGTATCATGATGGGCTTATGGCTTTTGGTGCAAGATATACTGGTTCTGAAAACATCTCTCTTGCAGCTGAATACCTTTTTGATTGTTTTGAAAATATTGGTCTGGATGTAAAATATCATAATTGGAATTTCGGTGGATTTCAAGGGAAAAATATTGTTGCAACTCTGCCAGGAAACAAACCCGAAAGCGAAGGAATTTATGTAATGTCTGCTCATTATGACTGCTCGAAAGGTTCAATGGGTGCAAATGATGATGGATCTGGAGTTGCAGGTATGCTTGCAATCGCAGAAATCATGAGCAAATATTCCTTTAATCACACAATAAGGTTTATTGCTTTTTCAGGTGAAGAAGTAGGAACTTATGGTAGTTTTGTTTATGCCCGTGATGCATATAACAATGGGGATAACATTATTGCAGTTCTAAATGTTGATATGATTGCTTACGCAGTAACTCCTGAAGGGTCAAACCTTATTTCATTTATGCATCCTGAAAGAGCTACATGGATTGCTGACTATGCAGTTTTAGTAAGTAATGAATTTTATGAATATTTCAATCTATCAGTTGAGTCAAAACCAAATCACAGGGGAGCCGATCATCAAGCATTTGTCGACTTTGGCTATGATGGTGTTTGGATTGTTCATCATGATATTTATCCATGGTGCAACACACCTATGGATACACCTGAAAAAATGAACTGGACCTATCAAGTAAAAGCTACAAAGTTTCTATTAGCTCTTACTGCAAAAATCCTAAATAGACAAATAGACGTTCAAGCAATACTAATTTCACCTAAAGAATCCTATATATATGTTTTAGGTCTTCCCTTATTTCAAATAAATTTCTTAAAAAATTGGAATTCTGGAATTAGGGGAATTACTATACTTTTAGGCAGAGCAGATGCAAAAGTAGATGTAATTACTGATGAAGAAATATCCCATGTCATATTTTGCATTGATAATGAATTTTTGTTCTGGGATGCAGACCCTCCTTTTGAATGGAAAATTATTGGTTGGTATTGGACTACATCAGTTGGTAGACACAACCTAAGGGTTTTTGCCTATACAAAATCAGGTTCTGTAGGATATGATGAAATGGACCTTTTTATGCTTTCAAAACCTAAATATAAAGGTAAATGGCCTCCTTCTCAACCTTGTGACCCAAATCCTGCAAATGGAGCAGTAGATGTACCAATTGACTCAGACCTCACATGGAATGGTGGAGATTACGATCCAAGAGATGCTGTTACTTATGATATTTATTTTGGAACTGACCCTGACCCACAATTTTTAGAACAAATTGGCCCCTTTGGCTGGAGCGATGTAACAATTAATTATGATTTACCAGATTTAGATCCTGGTACACAATATTACTGGAAAATTATTGCAAAAGACAAGCTAGGTGCATCTGCAAAAAGTCCTATTTGGTCATTTACAACCGTTTGATTGTTGACCATAAAAATGATTCAAGATTTCATCTTTGAGGTCAATTGCAAATTTAATATGTTTTTCTTGGATTTTGGTTCTTTCTAAAAGAGCATTAGCATAGGCAATTCTTAGAATTGAAAACTCAAGACTTCTGTAAGATATTCCTTCAATGTTTGATTCTGAATTTAAAATATAATCTTTAATTGCTTTTTTAATAGCAGGACCATGGTTAGGGTCAATCCCTGTTTTTGCAGTTTTTGCCCAATCTAGATATGCTTTTACTACTAGCGAATAATCTTTTGCATTTTTGCCCATAAAACTATCAATTATATCAGATACATATTCTGCGCGTTGAATTCTTGAAATTCTTTCAACATTAAAAGGAAAGTCAAATCTATCAACAAGAGGTCTTGAGATTTTATTTATATCATTACAAGAGGCTATGACTCTTACTTCTGCCTTAAAATTCTGTCTATTTTGGCCTTTTGTAATAATATATTCCCCTTCTTCCATTGTTTGTAAAAGACCATTTTGGTCAGTCAGTGACATCTTATCAAGTTCATCTGCAAGAAGTACATTTCCATTACATTGAGCAAGTAGTCCCGGACGAATTTTCTTTCCTCGGGCATCCCCTACAAGCCCTGTTTTTGAGGTAAGTTCAGAATTAATCATTACTCCATCCAATTTTTGCTGCCACCAACTTAAAAACTCAGATTTACCGGTTCCTGGTCCACCACAAAGAAGTATATGAAGCCTCATTCTCATATTAGGCCTGTCGTTTGTTACCCCCAATAACAGAGCACATTTACGAATGGTATCCCATTGGGTCCCTACTAGATATGGACAAATATGTTTTGAAAGAAATTCTAAAGGATTTTCTTTTGAAATTATTTGGAAATATTCTTCAGCAGACATCTAAAATCTAAAAATAATAAATTAAAACAGGTATATTACTGTTATCAATGAAACTTGAATATAATTTTTACAAAACTTTTATTAACAATTGTTAATTACTTATATATTGATGAAAGAAAAGATAAAAAATCAATTGATAGATACTTTTGAAGATATAAAGGAGGTAGTTAGCAAATTTGAGAAAAGAACAAGAGCAGGACTTATGCTTGGGCTCCAAGAGTTAGGTTCTACATTAAATGGTTTTATTGGAGCATACTTTCCAATAAGTTCAAATATCATTGTTGTAAATAAAACACCCATAAGAAGACTTATTGAAACAAATCCAAAGTTAATAAAACCTTATGGATTTCACATTCTTTTACATGAATACATTCACTCACTTGGATTTCTTGATGAAAATTATACAAGAAACAAAACTTATGAAATAAGTAAAAAACAATTTGGTGAAAATCATATTGTAACACAACTTGCTGTAGATATAAATAAATTTTTTCCAAATCTAGTTTATCCAATACAGGGATGGATTCCTCAAAAAAATTTCCCGACAATAGAAATAATTAAAGGTTTTGACAGATCAAATACAGAATATTACATAAATTGATCTCAATATTTATATAGTAAATTTTATATCTTTTTTTTATATTTTAAATATAATGCTAGAACTTTCTAAGAATCCTACTTTAAAATATCTTCTTTTTGGAAATATCTATTTTGCTAATGGAATTTCGGCAGCACTTGGTGTAACACTACTTATTGTATATTTTACAGAAAAAGATATTTCAATTGCAACAGCAACTATGGTTGCTGGAGCTGCATCAATACCATTTACTTTTAAGTTTTTATTTGGTCCATTAATTGATAGATTTATAAAGAGAGGAAGAAGACCTTTTATAATCATTGGTGCATTATTAGGAGGTATTAGCTTTATCCCTCTTGCTTTTATAGATCCTACAGTTGCATTATTTCCTTTTGCATTAATTCTATTTACTGGAGTAATCGGAATAGTACTTCTTGATGTTGCTGCAGATGCATGGGCAATACAAGTTACTAAATACCATGAACGTGGGAAAATAAATGCTGCAATGTTTGGTAGTTTGTTTGGTGGAATGGCAATAGGTAATGTAACTTTTTCATATATTGCTCAAAATTTTGGCTATAAAATGTCATTTATCATTGGTGGTTTAATTATTTTATTAACTGTAATTATAACGTTAGCTGTAAAAGAAGAAATAATAGTAAAAAAGAGACCGAAAATGGGTAGATTATTGGTTTCTGAATTCAAGAAAAAAAATACAATAATAATATCTATTTTTGCTTTTGTTTCAGCAATGAACTTTGGGATTTTGCTTTTTATTATACCTGAATATATGATGAATTTTCTAAATTTGGAACTTACCCAGATAGGGCTTATCACTTCTTTATTCCCAATAGGTGTTGTGTTAGGTGCTACCACAGGTGGAATTATGGCTGATATGTGGGGTAGAAGAAAAACCTTGGCAATATTTCTTTTTGGTGCAATAATTTTTTCATCCCTGTTAATAACAGTTAATTCATGGCAAATGCTTGCAATAATTTATCCAATTATTGGATTTTTACAAGGGGGCTCATCTTTTTCGGCATTAATGGCTCTATTTATGGATATTACAAATCCAAAGATTGGTGGAACTCAATATTCAATTCTAACAAGTATTACAAACTTTGGTGACTATAGCATTGCAATAGTTAGTGGTTCACTTTTAATGGTTCTTGGTTATCAAAGGTTTTTTTTGTATGCAGCATGGATAATTGGCCCTGCTCTTTTAATTTTATATTATATAAAAGAAATAAAAAAATAAAAAAAATTATTTTTAAATCCATGATATTTAATAATACTTGGATAATTTTGTTTATAACAAATATATATTATGCGGATATGATCTAGTGGTTATGATGGACTCATTAACTCTCCGTTTCTTATCGAGAAAAGTGACGAGAATCTTTGCGTTATTTTATAAAAACTCTTTTATTCATTTCTTTTTTCTTTTTTTATAACAAATTATACATAATCCTTTTACTTTTTTAAATCCTGATACAATAAAGGTTTCCCTATGTTAACGTGGTATTTATTTCCTTTATTAATATATAAAAAGAAGGTTAGTAATATTATCTCTCTTTTTTACTTTTATCTTTATATCTCCAACAATAACCTGGGTATCTCATTGCTGCGAAACCTTTCAAAAAATCGTTAAATGATATCGAATTACGAAAACGGATTACTCTTACTACTTCACCTGTTTTTTCATTAAATAATTCGATTATTTTTTTATATTTATTTCCAATCTTGACCATTTTCTTTCTACACCTACCTAAAATCTTTTAACCTTTTTTTAATCATATTCTTACAATCCTACTTTTTCCATTGAACATAGGGTGTATGCATCTATAAAACCGTTATTTTAAATTAGTAAAATCAACTAATTCATCAAACGGTTTTTTATAATTTATCGATACAGATTAAATTTTATACCATACTTCTTAATCTTCTCTTAAATTTTCATAAACAAATTAGTTACATCTTGCTTTTTTACGTTGGTTTTTATTTTTTATATGTCTTTTTTTTAACCGCTCTAATTTAGTCACCATTATATCACCTTAATATGCTTATATGCTCTTTTGAGCATACTAAACTTATTTTTTTAAATACTACATTTATTAATTGATAAATCATCAATAAATAACCTATTTATCCAATTATTTGATTGCATTAACTTATTTATGGTTCACAACCATATTTTTTTAAGCTTTTTTCAGCCTCTTTACATTGGCCGCTCGTCGTCCGCGATCAGAGTCTTCAATCTCGTATTCAACTCGATCTCCTTCATAGAGATCTGTACCAATTGGTATAGAAGTTCTATGCACAAAGACTTCATTTCCATCTTCGTTTGCTATGAAACCAAATCCTTTCATATCATTGTACCATTTTACAGTTCCTTTCATAAGTTTGTCACCTCCTAAGACTATGATGTCTAGTATAAGTAAAAGAGCAAAAAATAAAAAATCTCAAAAGTCCGAAAAAACGAAATTATGAAACTGATATCTTTATTCTTTTCTGTTACTATATACTATATTCTATCTTAAATAGTTATTTATTAAGGATTTAACATTGTTTTTCGTCCATAATTCTTTTTTCTACCATTTCCTTTTCATTCTTTCTTTTTTTATAGCCCTCTATTTCTATATTCAAATCATCTTTTCAATGTAATCATCAATATCAAAATATGAAGAGAAGATGGAGGGGGTTTAGGATAGGATATGGGATGGGATGTTTTTTTTATAAAAAAGAAACCCCTTTTCTTCTCTATTAATAAATGTAAATGATAAAGATTTTTTGTGTGCATCTTTTTTTAAAATACCCTCAACAACCACCAATACCTATATTGCACATTCATATTTAAAGTTATGCATTATTATATTATAATATGTAATTTTAAATAATGTTATTTTTTCTTATGCATAATAATTTAAAAATATGAAAAATGTGAAAAAATAAAAATGTTGAAATATGCAATTGTATATACAGCAGAGTGGTTTTTATGGCTAAAAGAACAACAATCAGTCTTACGAATGAGGAGATTAAACAACTTAGAGAATTGGCTAAAAAGGAACACCGACCTATTAGTCGTCAAATAGTATATATGATGCATTTTTATTTAAAACTTAGACAAGAAAAATAATTGATTGGATAATTTTTATAAAAATGAGATCTGTTTCTTTCATTAATGCTAATATGAATTGCATATGAATGTATTTAAAGTTATGCAAATAGTTATTTATATTATGTACTTGTTACACAATATTATATAATTTTACATAACAATAGTAAAAATAATTGCCTGATAGTATAAAGGGGGTAAATTTATGACTAAAAGGACAACAATCAGCCTATCAAGTAAAGATCTTAAACAGCTCAAAGAATTAGCCGAGGCAGAACGTCGACCTGTTAGTCGTCAAATTATTTACATGATGGAATTTTATATAAACAAAGATGAAGGATAAAAAATATGTTAAGAATTTGCAGATGTATTTATTGTGGACGAAAATTTATTACTGAAGAGTTACTAAAAGATCACATGATAAAATTTGGAACACATGGATAAACATAACCCATTAACATAAAAATTGTTTTTGAGATTAATATATTTAGGGGAGAGAAAAAATGAGAAATATTGATCCTTTTAATGACTGGATGAATGACTTTGAGATACCTCAAACTAATGAATGGCGAAAAAAAACATTGATAAAATATTAGAAAAAGAATCAATCTTCATTTAAAAAAAACCTTGTTTTAATAATTAGTCAAATATAAATTTTTTAAACAATTAAAGTTAAAATAACATAGTATCATATCTACTTCGGGACTCGAATCCTTATATGTTTCCATAAGGAATACAATTTAAAATATGATATAATAGTATCAAAATCTTTTAGATTCTTACTGTTTTGACAAATATCATAAAGCACGAAAAAATATTAATATAATAAGGTGATTTTTCTCCTGTTAATGCGGATATGATCTAGTGGTTATGATAGTGGCTTCCCAAGCCACTTGCCCGGGTTCAAATCCCGGTATCCGCATTTTTTATTTATATTGATTTCTGCTTGGTATCCAGTCAATATTAATATAAGGAAATCCTATGTGACCAATTTTACCCTTAATAATTTTTGGTAAAAACATTGGAACATCATCCCAATAATTTTTCTTCCACTTAGTTAAAAAAGTATTGTACATATAAGCATGAACCGAATTGTTAATAAAATTATTTTTAGATATTTGATTTTTATATGATTCTTCAATAACAATTCCTATACTGTTATTTCTAAACATATTTTTACCTGAAATAATGTTAGCATTTGATGATCCTCTTAGATGAATTCCATATTCACCGTTATCACAGAACTCATTTGCAGAAATTTCTGAAAATATGCATTTTTGCATCTCAATACCATCTTCTGAGTTATATATTATTTTATTTCCAGAAATTATATTTGAGTACGACCAATGTGCATAAATGCCTTCCCTATTTCCAAAAATTATGTTATCTTCGACAATATTCCAAGCAGTATGCCAAGCATAATTTAAAAAAAGACCTATATCACAATCTTTAATTATATTATCTTTAATCGTCAAATTTGATTTTAAATTAAGTGTTTTTACTCCTGCATAAAAAAGCTCTTTACTACTATTTTGTACAGTAAAACCTGAAAAATAAATTCCAGGTGTAGATATTGTAACAACATCCCCGATACCTCCACCGTCAATAATAGTTGTTTCTTTATTTTCTCCTTGAATTCTTACTTTTTTATCTACAATTATATTTTCATTGTATGTTCCATTCATTACATATATTGTGTAAAAAGGATATACACTATCTATTGCCTCTTGAATTGTTTTATAGGGATACTCTTTTGATCCATTCCATGGTCCTTCTGTATTATCATCATCTACATATGCAATTGGGAATTTACCTTTAACTCCTGTAATATAAAATGCTTTTTTTTCAATTGCACATTCGCCATACTTAATATTAAACCACCCATCTTCTTGAAATTTTGCCCCCCAACTATTTTTAATAATCCAATATCCAGGATCATCATTATAACCCATTATACAAACATAATGTGGACCATATACCTCACCATGCGTATGCTGATATATTCCACTTTTATGTTCCAGGAAATCATCATATATAAGAAAATATGTTGGTATAGGACCATTTTCAATAAGAGCAGTTTTAATTACGTCTCTATCTTCAGGAAGATAGTACCAATCAGAAATTTTAACAGTTCTATTCTGCCAATCTGGGCAAGTTGTATTTAAAGGATATTGATATTTATCTTTTGGATAAGGCCAACAGGCTTCGTCAGGCACTCCATATTCTTGTAAAAACTTAGAGTCATTTTCAGGGTATGAACCCCACTCAACTATTCCTCCACTCCAAAAAAATAAATGAGCCTCTGATAGATCACAGTCAAATGGAAAACCAACCTCAATCTGAACCATAGCTTCAAGTGCAGAAATCATTGCAAAGGATTCACAACTTGGAAGACGGTATTGATTTTTTACAGGTGTTGAAAAATCTGTACCGTTAAAATTACGCCAACTAAAATGGGTCGGCAAATCCTCCATCGGTTCTAAATCAATTATCTTTCCCTCTTTAGGTAATCCAATATACTTTTCCTTATTTAGTGATAAACTGCCTGCAAGAGGAAAAACAGTACTTCCTAAAAACAATGATACGCAAAAAAAGATTGTAATAATATATTTTTTCTTCATAATATTCCCCATTTTTAAATTTTAATAATTATTTTATCTTATTAATTTTATAATATAAATATTTAATGGTAAGTTAATAAATAAAAAAAATAAATCTATTCAACATTTATAAGTAAATATAAATATTGGAAAAATAGTTATGATTTGTTAAAAAATTATTAAAATGAGGTTTAAAATGGTAAAAATTAAAGTGGGAGATAGAATAGAACTAATTGAAACAGATGATTCATGGACGATGCTGAAATCAGGACACAAAGGAACGGTTTATAAAATCGATGAAGAGCAAGATCTAATTTGGGTTGAATGGGATAACGGTGAAGATTTGGCTTTAATTATTGGAGTTGATAAGTTTAGAATATTAAAAAAGTAAATTTATTTTAAAATTATTAATTATAAGAAAATCCACACTTTTTTTCAAAATGATAAGAGTAATTGAGAGTCCCAACAGTTTTAAAAAAATTTAGAATAATAAAAAGGCCGTAGAATACATGGCTAGTTAAATATTATATTTTATTAATTAAAAATGATGAAAAAATTCATAATATAAAACCTGTTTCTGGGTTTTATCTTATGGGGGAGACAGTAGATTTAGTAAAAAATGCAGACCGGCTTGCGGGATTAACTACAATTATTTTAATGAGCCTGGGAATATTTCAGATAATTCTTGGTGAAACAATTTCAAAAAGTGTAGCACTTACTGCAAATGGAATCGACTGCATGGGTGATGGTTTTGTATCTGCAGTTGTTTGGATAGGTCTTAAGTTTTTTAAAAAACCTGCGGACCATAAGTTTCATTTTGGTTACTACCGAATGGAAAATCTTGCATCTATTGCCGCAGCAATTGTTATGATTGCTCTTGCAATATATATCATAATTCGTTCTTATAATCAATTAATCAATCCTCATCCAGTTAAATTACCAATTATTGGAGCAATAGTTGCATTTATATCTGCAATTATCGCAATTGGGCTTGGTTTGTATAAATTCTACAAGGGTAAAAAATCAAAAATGGGCTCGATAAAACTTGATGCAATAAATACAATTAAGGATGGAGTTGCTTCAGAGCTTGCGGTTGTTGCACTTATTCTTTCATCATTTGGTTACTATATTGCCGATGCAATTGTAGGTTTTATTATAGCTGGTATTATTGTAATAATAGGTTTTACAGCAATCAAAGAATCAAGCTACACTTTGGTTGATGCATGTGATGGCTATTGCATTTTGCAGGGTAGCGAAGTAAAAAAGATTGCTGAAAGTGTCGAAGGTGTGATATCTGCTCATGTTGTCAGACTTAGAAGGTCCGGACCCGTTGCTCAAGGAGAAATAGAAATTAAAGTCCCTGCTGATATGTCTGTTAAGGAACTTGATGAGATTCGTAAAAAAATAATTAAACTTGCAAAAGAAAAATATCCTGATATAGAACGCCTAACAGTAACAGCATTACCATCCTAAAAAAATATAACCTATTTAAAAAATTTTATGAATTATAAAAAAACATAAGTAGGATATTCAGATAGTAGTTTTATAATTATTATACAATTATCAACTTGATGTAAAATGATAATCAATCCAATTACCAACTATTGGCAATTAAATCAAAAATTAATAGAGAAATTAGAATCTATTGACATTCCATTGAAAAAGCTTCTTAATAATAGGATAAATCAAAAACTCCAAAATATTTTTAATGATATAGAAACATTTTGTTTATTTATTGGTTATCCAAGAAGTGGACATACTTTAATTGGCTCTCTTATAGACGCCCATCCTAATGCAGTCATTTCACATGAGCTTGATGCCTTAAAATTTTTAAAAGAAGGATTTACAAAGAACCAAATCTTTAAACTAATATTAAAAAATTCTAGCTCTTTTACAAAAGCTGGAAGAAGATGGGGCAAATATTCATATTTGGTGCCAAATCAATGGAATGGTAAATTTAGAACTTTAAAAGTAATTGGAGATAAAAAAGGAGGAGGTAGTGCTAAAATCCTTTTTAAAAATCCTAGTATTATTCAGGACCTTGATAAAACAATTAATTGTAAAAAAATAAAATATATTCATATTATTAGAAATCCTTATGATAATATAACAACAATTTCTAAAAAACATTTTAATAATGATTTGAAAAAAGCAATTGATCTATATTTTTATTTTTGTAAAGCCAATTATTATATAAAAAGTCAAAATGAAAATATAATGGATATTAAACATGAGTCATTTATTGATGACCCTAAAAATTGTTTAAAGAAAATTTGCGGATTTTTAGACCTTGATGCTCCAACTGACTATCTTGATGACTGCTCACAAATAGTTTATAAAAATCCACGTAAGAGACGTTTTGAAATCAATTGGAGTTCTGAAAATAAAGAAATTGTAAAAAAGAAGATAAATGAGTTTGACTATTTACAAGGATACTCTTTTAGCGGTTAATAAATGATCTGTTACATTTAAACTTAAACCAAGAAAAGTAATTAGTTTTCAAAATTATTAATTAAAAAAAATTTTAACTTTATTTCTTTTTTTAAAATAATGTTTTTTGTTTCATCATATTTTCAATGTTTGAATATTTTTCAAGAATAGGCTCAACTCTCTCCTTTTTAAATTGATGTTTATCACAAAGAATATTTTTTACTAAATCTTTATCTACAGATGACCAGTTAATTGAATAATTTTTTTCAACCTTTGGTTTAAGAAATATATTTCTTATCTCTTTTATTTCTTCAAATGTAGGCATATTATCAGAGCCCATTGTTGCTATAGCATTTTCAACATTGCCATTTTTTTTAATTAAATCAAGGCTCTTTTTAGGACCAATACCCTTGATCCCCTCGTTAAAATCAGTTCCAATAAGAATTGCCATATCAACTAGTTGTTTATGTGTTATTCCAAGTGATTTTAGATTTTGTTTAAGTCTAATTTGTTTAGGATAAATCTTAGTATATGCTTCTTTACCAGGTAGTTTTCTTCTGCCAGATGATGTAAGATTTATTACAAGTATAGGCGAACCAATTAAAAGACAATCATAATCTTGTGAACTTACTGCAAAAGCATCACCTTTTTTAACCATATAACTTGCTTGGGCTTCTCCCTCGGATGGAGCATGTATATATGGAATTCCAAGTGCATCAAGAAGCTCTTTACTCTGTTTTATTATTATATCAGTCACCCTTGATGTTTGCTGTGCCATTGATTTTGCTTTTTTAATATCCCCTGCTTTAAGTGCTTCTTTCCATTCTTTTTCAGCAATTTCTTTTCTTTTTCTACGGAATTTAAGAGTTTTTTCTTTTAAAGGATGCGGTTTTCCGTCAAATACATAAACAGGACGTATTTTTTCTTCAACAAGATTTGCAGTTCTATGAAAAATTCCAGTAAGATGAGAAGTTATTTCACCTCTTGAATTTTTAAGTGGAGTTCCGTCTCTCTGCCGTATGCTTGATAAAAATTGATGTAAAACGTTATGCGCATCAATTGCAATAATTCTATCTTTCAAATCTTTATATGAAATTTTTTCCCATTTGAATAAACTTCCAATATCTACTCCCATCTAAACAAAATTAATATTATTTTTCACTTTAAAAACATATTTAAAATTATATCAATATTTTACTATTTTATTTTATAGATGATTTTATATATAAGTCATTTTTTACAGATGGCTCAGGTAAAAAAGTACATGAAGGATAAAAATGAAATTTTGCTGACAATTGGACTTTTCCATGCTTTTAATGATGGAAGTGTTGTAATTATTCCAATACTACTTCCAGTTTTTAAAGAAATGTTTAATCTTTCATACACACAGATAGGAATTATAACTGGCGGGGGCTTTTTAATAACACTTATAACACAAATAATTGTTGGGTTTTCATCTGATAAAAAAAATAGAAAATTACTTCTTTCATCAGGATTGCTTATGCTAAGTGGTTCTCTATTAATAATACCTTATTCAAACAGCTTTTTAACACTTTTATTTTTTATTTTAATATTGAGATTTGCATCAGGTTTTTACCATCCAACAGGGGTAGGATGGGTTTCAAAGATATTTAAAAAAGAAAAACTTGACTGGGCTATGGGAATACAGAGTGCTTTTGGTGATTTTGGAGCATTTGTCGGTATTTTGACAACTGCATTTATAGTTGAAATTTTTGGTTGGTCATTTCCTTTTTATATATGGTCAATTGCTGGAGTGTTTTGTCTGCTAGTTGGACTTTATTTAACTAGAAACAACAATGAATACAAATTTAACAATAATAAAAAGAGAAATGAAAAAATAAAGATTAAAAAATTTCTCTTTAATGAATATGATATATTAAAAAAAATTAAATTATTTATTCCCGCAGTAATAATCAGTGGTGCGTCTTGGGGAATTGTAGTAAATTATTTGCCACTTCTTCTTGATGAAAGAACACCTCTTTCATTATCGATAATAGGAATAATTGTTTCAATATGGATAGGAATTGGTACAATTGTTTGTATTTTTTATGGAAAAATTTCAAATATTTTTGGTAGAAAAAAAATTGTTATTATTTCTTATTTTACATTAGCATCAATGTCTTTTTTACTTATGACTGTTACTAATATATTTATAATAAGTTTAATGATGATTTTTTTAGGGATTGCTTCATTTATATCTTTTCCTGCAATTTTTTCCTTTATTTCAGAAATCACTGACACAGCTATCGAAGGTAAAACCTTTGGATATATATTTACATTTCAACTTGGTGTAGGAACTATACTTTTATTTTTATCAGGATTTACTGCAGATATTTGGGGCATTTGGACACCTTTTTTTATACTTGGTCTTGTTAGTTTGATTGTTGGGATTTTATTTTCAATTAATCAGAAAAAACTAAATCCTTTAAAATCGTAGATTCTGCCAACAATAGTTTTAAAGAGCGATATTATATTTCTACTTCGATGAAACGAAACCTTATTTCAATGCTTGATGTAAAAAATGATCTTGATGAGATTATTAATTTAGCAATTGATCTTAAAAATAAATCTAAAAGTGGTAAATCAATTGAACTATTAAAAGGAAAAACACTTGGCATGATTTTTGAAAAAAGTAGTACTAGAACAAGAGTTTCCTTTGAAGTTGGTATGACTAAGCTTGGCGGTCATGCAATATTTCTTTCAAAAAACGACATACAACTTGGAAGAGGGGAAACAATTGAAGATACCGCACTTGTACTATCTAGATATGTTGATATTATTATGTATAGAGCAATAAGTAATAAGGCAATGAGAGAACTTGCAAAACATGCAACTGTCCCAGTTATATCAGGTCTTGATAATAAAGAACATCCCTGTCAGGTTGTTACAGATCTTATGACAATAAAAGAACATAAAGGAAATTTAGAAGGGCTTAATTTTGTTTATATAGGTGATGGGGCAAACAATATGTCACATTCTTATCTTCTTGGTTGTGCGATTTCAAAAATGAATGTAAAAATTGTAGCTCCAAAAAAATATTGGCCGGATGAATTTTTTGTAAAAGAAGCAAAAAAGTTTGGCACAACTGTTGAAATAACAGATAAAATTGAAGGTTCAACAAAGAATGCAGATGTAGTTTCTACTGATACTTGGGTATCTATGGGTGATGAATTAACAAAAGAAAAAAGAATCAAGGATTTCAAAGGTTATACTATTGATAAAAAATTAATGAGTTATGCAAAACCTGATGCAATATTTTTGCATTGCCTTCCTGCCTATTATGACTATGAAGTAACAAAAGAAGTTGCACATGGCCCAAAAAGTGTTATTTTTGATGAAGCTGAAAATCGAATGTGGGCTCAGATTGCAATAATTTTTACACTTTGCAAATAAAAAAAAGAAAAGAAGATTATTTAATTTTAGTTTCTAGTTAATAATTTAATATTTGCCCCAGTGATAGGAATTGATAAAGAAATGCTTTTAATAATCTAAGGAAAAACATATTATTGATATTTTTCGCTTTAGGTGTTAAAAGCACAAATTCAAATACATGGAAATCACCAGGATTTTCTAAATTTTCAACTTTTATTGTTCCGTCATATTGTTGGTTTGGCTGATTTGGTGCAATAAGCTCAATATTTACTATTATTTGGCCATCTTCAGGTTTCAGGTCCTCTCCACTTTCAGGGGTAAATGTCCATGTTCCCCACTCAGGCCATTCTGTAATTTCCCAGTCAAGTTTTGAACTAGAATCACCAATATTTTCAACAGTAAATGACCCAGTAAGAGTTTCGCCGGGTGTGACTTTTACCCAACCAAGTGAACCAGTACATTCAAGTTCAGCAACAGCCTGGTCAATACATTCAAAAGTAGATGCCTTGAAAGCGTCAATTCCTGCTTCAACAACCGATCCATCGTTTAAATCTGATGCTTCAAATCTAACTCTCATCTGGCCAGTAATTGTAACAAAATCACCTGCTAAAAAACTATATTTAGTCCATCCACTTTTTGTTTCTGGGCCAATTTCTTCAACAAGTGTCCAGTCTGAACCTGCATTATTTGAGACATAAACCTTGAAAAGATCGTTATTGGGGTCATTTCCATAGTTGTTTGTGTACCAAAGAGCATAATCAATATATGCATCATCACCACCAGTCAAATCGATAACAGGTGAAATTAGCCAGGTATATCCATCATCTACATCTGAGTTTCCATCGGTATTATCAGTTAAATAGCATTTTCCTGAACCATCATAATCGGTTGGTGGGTCACCTCTATCACCACCACCAACTGGAATGCCTCTATTCCATGCTCCATCTGTAAGGCCTGCACTATTTTCAACAGTCCAACCTTTGTCTGTCTCAAAATCGTCTTCAAATATAGTTATCAGTTCTCCAACTATTGAAGAATGCACAACTTCAGGTGCATTATATGGGTCATATACTGCACCATAATCTTCTCCTTCTGCACTGAAATAAAACTCAGGAGTATCTCCACAACTAGGCGGAGGCAGGGTTGCCTCGTAAAGGTCTCCACTTACAAAAGTTAAATCTGATTCAAGATAATTTCCACCATCATATCTATAATGAAGCTTTCCAGAGCCTTCTACATAATTGTCTGCAATTTCTTCAATCTGAACAGATATTGTTGTAGCAACACCTGGAAGAATTGCATCTGGAACACCATTGGGTAAACTAATCTTGATTGGATCTCTATACTGGATCCTTACAGTCCTATAACCTACATTGCTAACTCCGTAACCAATTCTCATATAACCGTTTTCTCCCCATGATGGCCCCCATGAATTTCTTAAGAACCATACTCCATTTGAGCCTTGGTTATCATCCCAGCCAACAAGGGCAACTGCATGATTTATATTACTACAAGAAGGGCCAGTAAAAATTCCTCCAGTATAATCATGAAAAGCATTATTTACACAAACAGCAACCGAAACAACTCCATAATCATATATTGCTTGTTTGATTTGTTCAACAGTTGCAACACCATTAGGATCACCTACATATGCCCAGTCTTCAATAAAATATTCATGCGGGTATGGACAATTACAAGGAGCATTATATGCAACATATGGAAAATCTGCTTCCATAACAGCCCCAGAATCTCCACAAGGGTCAGTTTTGCCGTTTTCCATGAAATAATCATGACACCACCAGCCGCCGCTGCAGCTATATCCATCTTGATTACATGAAACAAGCCACTGTTCAGATAAATCCTCTTCTACATTATCTTTTATTTTAATATTGCATTCTAAAGAAGCAATAGTACCAAATGCCCAACAACTACCACAACCTCCTTGACTTTTAACTGAAGGAAGCCCGCCAGAAACCTCGTTTCTCCAGTCAAAAGAATCTGGTAAATCCCCCCTTGGATTGCATGGGTCAAACTTTGCATTGACATACCAATCATCAGGTTCAACAAGTCCGCAGAGTTGATCTATTGGATAATTATTGGCAGAATTTGCCAAAAAATTATTAGATAAACCTTGGATAATATTTCCTTCATCAGTTTTATCACAATCACATGCACTGCCACTAGCTCCAATAAAAAGCATTATTATTACTAAAACAAGCTCTTTTCTATATTTTCTAATCTCCATTTTCTACCTCCCTAATACCCAATATCAATCATTATATTTTAAATTAAGTAAGACTGTATGAATTAAAGATTTAAAGAGACTTTGGAAATTAAAGAATAAAAGATTGAAAAAAATGGTTTATTATTGGAAATCTAGCAAGTAAATATCCAAAGATATCAAAGTTAGTTATTTTATTTTTAGGGGTTACTAATGTAATTTCAATTATTTCATAGTCATTATCCGGATTATCTTTATTTTCTACCCTCAATTCACCTGTAAATTCTTTGTTTTTCTGCTGAGGTGCAATTACTGTAATCTCAATTTCAACTTCTCCATCTTCTGGTCTTAGATTGTATCCATTTAGAGGATCAAAAGACCAATCTCCCCACTCGGGCCATTCTGCAATTTCCCAATCAAGCATTGAAAATGATTCGCCAATATTTTCAACAATAAAAGAACCTGTAACCTCCTCACCTGGTTTAACTTTTGACCATGATAATTCCCCTTCACAGTTAAGATCTGGAATTTTTTCTTCATATTCTCCAGTTAAGGCTTTTATACAAAAGTTTGCAGTTTCATCCCAAGAGGGATTTGAAAAATCATAATTATATAAATCTTGCCAAGTTGAGCTGTATTTATAGTAGCTTTCGCCGGGGTTTGCCGCAGATTTAACTATTGTTCTTTTAGACCCCCCTAGTAAAACAGGAACATCTGAAGTGCGATCAATAGGTTGTCCACCAGAAGAAAGGGACAGATATATGTAAAAATCATCTCCAATAGATAAGGTTACAGGATAACTAAGATCAACTGTATGATAACCATAATAATCAATAATACCAGATGCACTAGAGAGTTGATTTTGAAGCTGCCCACCTGAAAAATCATCATAAACTATTACATTATAATCAACATCATCTTCTGCTGTAAAAAATCCAATTGAAACTAAATCTTCTTCACTAGTTGCTGTAAATGCGTTAAACACCTCTGAAATATCAGTTAACGTATCTCGCCATCCGTGATAATCATGATAATAGATACTTTCAAAAGGCTCATAATCCACATCTTGAAATGATACAGCACCCATCTCAGGGTGTTGACCACACCATTTATCATAATAAGATATCCAGAAGTAACCGCCTTCTGGCCCCCAATTACCCCAACTGTTTTTACATAACCATGCTCCTGGATCAGGTGCTTGTGTAATTTTTTCATTATCCCAACCAACTATTGCAACAGCATGGTTTGGTAGATCTGACGTACTTGGAGGTTGATAATGAGCAATATAACCTCCCAAATCATCCCAATAATCATAATTTACACAAAATGCTGTTCCAATTACTCCTTCTGCCATTAATTTATATTTAATTGTATTGATATTACTTAGGTCAGATTCAGCTACATACCATTCAATGTCCCTTGCGTAATAATGATGATATGAAGGATCATTTCTTGCACATGGCGTTGAGACTTGATAGTAAGGTGCATCTATTTCTCTAACTGCTCCTTCACCTCGAATTATATATGATGAAGCAACCATATAATCCCCGCCATAATGCGGATCAAGTCCGCCTCCGCCAGGATCGTCATCATTATTGTATGTATTAAATCCATTCCACCAATCTAGATGAGCCTCTGCAAGGTTTGGTTCTCCAGTTTCACCTGCTGCTGCCCAATTTCCAGTCATTAAAAGATTACCTTCCATTGCAGCCATTACTCCATGACACCAACAGGTTCCATATCCTCCCTGATCTCTTATTCCTGTAACATAATTGTCTCCACCAACATTTCTTAGATCAAACTGTGCAGGTGGGTCACCCGTAGAAGAATTTATAATTTCATTTTCTGAGATATTAGTTTTTACAATTGTTGCACTTACAGGCATAATAAACGCAACTGTAACCAATGTTACTAAAAATAGCTTTAAAAAATTCAATTTTCTCTTCATTTTTATTCTCCCCTTAATTAACATGTGTTAAGAATTATTAGTATTTAAATATTAGTAATATTAAATTGACCAATTTTTTTGTTGTAAAAAATAAGTTTTAACTTCTCTCTTTTAACTCAATAATTTCCTTTTCAATAAAAATTATTTCCTCTAACTCTTTTTTCATTTTTTCGATTATTGGCCCTAATAAAATACGTGCTTTTATTGGACCGTTATTAGCAGCGATAAAAAACTCGTTTAATAATAAACTTAAGTTATACCAATGTTTTGACTCTTGGGCAAATAGCTTTCCATCCCTTGTACATATTGATGATAAATATTTATTTTCTAAAAGATATTGAGAGACATATTGTTTCTCAGTCGCAATTCTCTTCATTTGAAAAGAATTAATAAGATCTCCTTCAAATGTAAAATTTATGATTTTGTAAATTTTCATTGATAATATTGAAACGAATCTATTTCTCAAACCAATTTTAAGATCATTTTTCAATGCTTTAACAGCTTCCACGCCATAACTAGTGTAAGGTATATTTCCCCATATATTTTCATAATATTCTCCTTTTAATCTTTTAATATTTCTCTCATAGGATTTATTAAAAGCTTCTTTTTTAGACAAGGGAGGATCAGGTGAACTTTCAAAATACCAAATATTATAATTAGGACCTGCTTTTTGAAAAGATTTTTTAAATATTTCAATAGAAACATTTGCATAAGTCCAATTTTCTTCATTTGCACCAAATGCATCAGGACCAGGTTCATTATAATATACTAGACCTGCTGATTCATTAAAACCAACTATCACAATGGCATGACCAGCAGTTGGAGTTTCATCATCTGATATATTTAATGCATCTCTATAAAACTCAGGATTCATAATAATTGGATTAATACAAGTAACCATTGGAATGTCTTGTTTTATTTTATCTTTTAAATTAGACCAATACTCATTCCAATTATCCTTAGTTATTTTTGTATTCCATTCCCCATATGAAAGACCATATAGAGAAGCTAAAAATGTTCCTGTCTTGTAATGACCCTTACCAATACATAAACCTGTTCCAATGGCTATACCTAGTTTTCGAGGACGAAAATGTGCTGATGTATGGCCAACACCTGAGTGATGAAGGACCTCATTTAATGTTGCACTTACATCAAAATATTTTATTAGCATAGTAAAAGATGCAAAACCACAAAAGAAATCTGTCTCCTGTCCAACATATGGAACTCTAGGATCTTCAATAATATGGGTTTCACTTTTTTCAAATGTATTAAAATTATTATTTCCTATACCAATTGTTGTATAACTAGTTCCAACTATCAATATTATTACCATTAGGACTGAAGATTTCACTACTTTTTTTGATTTCATTTTATCACGCCAAAATTTTAACAAGATCTGAAATAATACAGATTAAGAAATTCATCCCAACTTGTATCTTGTGCAAAATCAGTAAGTTTGTACTTATTTTTAGTAACTCTATAGATAAGTTTAATTGGCGGTGAATAAATTGACATTCCATGGAAAAAATAGTTAGGATTTTCAGTACGTGTTAATATTGATGAAGAGTCAATAACTGATAGAACTTCTGATGCAGCATTGTAAAGCATTGAACATTTAACCTTATTTTTTGTTAAATCACATATCTTTTCTGCAAATTCATATAACTCATGGGCAAAAGGATCTTTTTGGTTAAATTTATCAAAATATAAAATCATAGTAGAATGTCTAAAAGCTGTAAAAAGCATTAAACGAGTTCTTAAAGGAGCTGATTTATATTGTTTGATAATTGCTTTTGCAAAGTTATCTACTGCTTTTACTATATTTACCATGTCTTTTGAATGTATTCCAAATAGAGGAGAAGCATTGTTTTCAATTCCGTAAATGTAGTTATCAACAAATATTTGTGCAAGCTCTGCTGGGGTCATTTGTGGATTTGAAGTTAATTCAATAAATACATTTCTTATCATATCACCTCCAGGCCCCATTGTAGATTCCCCACTTAATATGATATCAGCACAATCCTTTAGTTCATAATATACCTCAGTCTGTCCCATGTGGCATCCATAAGTAAATAAAACATCTAAATGGACACAAGATAACAAAGCAGTCTCCAACTCAGTTATATCGATTATTGCATCTGGATCCAAGGTGTTACCTGAGGATTCATCTTGGCACATTCCTATCCATCCAGCTCCATGACTAAATAACATTAAAAAATAATTTTCAGCAGGATAATCTGTAGTAGCCCAATTAATAAAATCAATAAGATTATGTGGATCACCCATATTTTTTTCTTCGAGATACCACATATCTTCATTTAATGTGTAATTGGCTAGCTTATCGATATTTTCATCATATTTTATAAAATAGCGTCTAGTACTATTATCACCATTTGGACCACCCCACATACGATAATCATCAGCTTGAACTACAATATTAACTTCAGAATTAGAACCAGATAGTTCCAAATTATTCATATTACGAAGTAATCCTCTATCACCAGGTATATTTCGTTCATCACCAATATTAACAGTAAGATCTCCAATCCAATAACACATAGCTGTCCAAGGGGCATTATTGGTTGGATCTTGGAGCTTTACATCTTTTTGAGCATCTGATTTTATTACTCTTCCGCTAACAGTGGTTGTACTTGCTCCAATAATACATATTATAATTGTCAAACCAGTTATTTTTAATACATTTTTATTTCTCATTTTATACATCTCCTATTTTATTTTTATCAAAACTTACTTTTCCAGGGTAAGTATTCAATGCTAGTTTTCCATCTCCTATAATTGGTAATTTATTAGCAAAATGATTACCGTGCCCCTGCCTATCCCAATTATCATCTATCTTTGGGTTTTGTAAAAACATTACTTTTTTACATTTTACCCAGAGTTTGAGTGTTTCATAAAATGTCTTTCCTAGATCAGGCCATAAATCTTTGGGAATATTCATACATGCAAGCTGTTTATCTGCATATTCCCATGCTTTGCCATATGAAACATTTTCTGCTAACTTGTTGAAGAAATGATAGCTGAATACAATTTCATTTAATGCAATACCTTTTCTAAAAGGAGCAGTAGATGAAATAATTATTCTGTTTTCTTTTGATAATGGGCGAATAAATGTACCTGAGTAGCATGAATCTATTATTATTGTGAGTACATTGTAATCAATTTGATCTATCCATTTAGAAAAATCAAAAAAATACACAAACTCAGAAATGTTTTTTTCAATGTCCCAAAGACTAAGTAATCCAGGTCCTCCATGTCCATTAAAAACAATACAACAATCATCATTGTAATCTGAATGATTATCTAACCATTCTGTAATTGCATATCTAACTCTAGACTTACTAACAATACAGTCAGCACCCTCAGCTGAAACATTTTTGTCATGAATAAAAAAGATATGTTCATCATCATATCCAAGTTTTTTATATGTTTCATATACATGAACTGATGTTTTTCTAAAATTTTTTGCTCCATCTTTTATATCTTTTTTGGGTCTTTCACCACCACAAATAATTACAACCCATTTTTCTTTAAGATCATTATTACTATAATCTTCATCAGATGATGAGTTATCTTGTGAGGAAAGTCTAGCACTAGCAGATGATAAAGAAGATAATAATAACAAGCTTGTAACAAGAACTTTTGTCACAATTTTCTTCTTTATATTTACCACTCGCCTTTTGATTATTATACTTTAGGATGTTTTTCAAAAAACTCCCACATAAGATCTGTCGAAGTCCATTCAAATTTTGGAGATATGAAAAGATTATGCCCTCCTTCAACATAAGTAACCGAGACAACTTCAGAACTATCATAACCATCTGAGTAGGTTCTTTTTATAATGAGTCCATCTTTAGATTCTTCTATTTGAGGGGTTTTATTACAATTATTATAATCAACCCATAAATTTATTGATTCATTAACTGAAAGAAAATAAACCCATAATTCCAAAGGTCCAATTGAAAAAGAATTCAGCCATCCTCCCTCATACGGAACATTTTTGTCTTTCATTCCATTAAAAGCGATTACAGGTACTGGATTTTCTGGTTTTGAACAGATATATGGTTCTATTGAATCATCAGGTTCTTGTGTAAACCATATCCCGCCATTTATTCCTACTATTGGGGCAATTGCTGCAATTCGATCTGAAAGTTCTGATCCAAGACGATATGACATACAGCCTCCACCAGATACTCCAGTAACAAAAATTCTTGAAGAGTTGATGTTCAGTTTAGCTTGTAAGTGGTCGATTAGGTCATCAATAAATCCTACATCATCAATACCATTTGTATCCCAACAGTTCAACATCCTACCGTTGGTAATGAACATAAATAATTCCATAAAAGGCACTATTGGATTATCTAAATAGGGCCCATATGTAAGAAACATGCCATTTGGGTAAACAACTATAAATCCTTCTTCATCTGCTTTTTCATCCATATCACAGTATTTTTTTATTGATCTAGCATTATTATCTTGGCCGGAACCATGAAGCATAAAAACTAAAGGAACCGGATCATCACCGTCATAACCTATTGGAATATGAATTCTAAATGAACGAATTATACCATTACTTATTATAAATCGTAAATAATCCCCAGGAGATGATAAACAATTTTTATTTTGATTTTCTTTTATTGGAAAAAATCCACATGAACAAGAGATAAAACCTGTACTAATTAATAAAAAAACAATTCCAATAATCAAACATTTTCTTAACAACATCAATTTCATTTTTTAACCTCATTTACATCTTTACTACTATATTTATTCTAAAACACGTATAAATAGTATGGAAAAGGATTTGGACTATTGTAAATACTTTATGGAAGAAAAACTGGATAATCTTCAAATAACGACCTAAATATCTTATTTTTTATTGTTTCTTTTTACAAAAAAATTGAAAAAAAAATTGAATTCAAAAAAGTTTAAAGAGCAAAACAAATAGTCCTTCGCCCTTTTTTATTTAATTTAATTAATTCTGCCTGTTGAAGGACTTTAATGTTGTAATTAATGGTCTGAGGATTCCTACCAAGTTTTTTTGCAATTTTTCTTTGATTAATACCATTATTTGCTTTAATTGCATTTAAAATTTTAATTTGTAGGTCAGTCAATCTATAACGTTCCTCTTTAGGAAACTTCATACCCGTGGGATAAAAAGCACGATATCTCAACCCTTCACGCCGAGACTTAATCATCTCCATTTTCTCCAGTTTATGGAGATGATAAGAAAGAGTTCCATTTTTAACATCAAGCTTCTGCATGATTTTAGTGTAACATATTCCGGGGTTAGCTTTTATCAGACCATATATTTCTCCACGTACAAAATTATCAAGTACATCATCTTTATTAATATGAGTATACATTGGAATTAAAAGAGAGAGAAGAGCCAAAAGCTTGTATTTACCAGTTTCAGTTAGACCATAGCCTACTATCGTGGCTAAACTAATACCTGCAGAGGTTGTAACAATAGGTTCTTTATATTCATCTAAAATAAAATATGTATGAATTAGATGACCTTCATATTCTACTGTGTAGTAATTATTGAAACTATAAATCTCACCTGAAATATCTTTAATATATAGAATTTGTAAATATGTACCACTGCTTTTATAAAGATGAATCACCTCTTTTTCGCTTGGGAGGTAAGTTTCTACAGACGACCCATCTCCCCAATCGATAGAATAACACAAGATATTTTCAAATAAATCAGGATTGTTTAATTCAGAAAAAAGACTTGATATTTTATATTCATTTAATGAATCTACTGATTGATGATGGGTTACATTTGTAACCATTTCATCTAATGGAACTTCCACAATTGGATCTGTTACACCAATAACAGATTCCGATTCTGGAATGTCTATTAATACGATATTACCCAATGATTTATTTATAGTATACTCTGATAAAACTGTACTATTTTCTGAAAGTAATGTAAAATTGTGATCTAAAGATTTTATTCCAAGACGGTTATTATACAATTTTATTACTTTAAAATCTTTGTCCAAAAGGTCTATGGTTTTTGTTGTGTTATCTGGGAAAACTACTTTAAAATCTTTGTTAACATGTTTAAATTTAAGAAATGTTTGGTTATTAAAAGGTTTTAGCATTGGAGAGAAATTTGGATCGAAAAATCTTTGAAGAAAATTTTCAATTAATCTTTTAATTGAAGGAAATTTAGGGGTTAACAATCTTGGTTTTTTAACAAAATTATTAAAATCATAAGCTGAAGTAGTAGATGAAAAATTTACTAAAAACATTATTAAAATTATAAAAATTAAAATTAATGAAATTGTACTTTTTTTAAATATATATTTTTTCATTTTAGTAGCGCCTATATACTAGAGTTATTTCTAAATAATTTAATATTGTATATCTTGTTATATAAAAGTATTGGTAATAGATTTAGATAATAAAAAATAAGTTTGTAAGTTCAAAACTAGTGTCGTGCATTATTTTATGAAATAATTTCATTTAAAAGATTCTTTTTAGCTGCATATTTTATTTCTTGGGCAATCCTTCTACCTGTTGACATATCAGGTTGAATAAGCTCAGAGTAAGGAGAACCTGCAATATATGGATTTGTTCCAGCAACAATTCTTGCAGAGATTTCAAAAACCTTGAACTTTAAATCTTCAGTAACAACAGTTTCAAGGCAAAATGAACCAATAACCCCGCCAAAAAGTTTAATTGATTTTTCAACAACTGCTTCTCCCATTCTAAAAACCTCGGGAAGTAAAGACTCTCTCATAACAATAGGAATATTACCAGTTACTACAAATGTAGGATGAATACCAAGTTCTTCAAGTTCGGCAATAGAACCAAGCCTTTGTACCTCATCAATTGTTGTTTCATCACGCCTGTCCATAGAAAGAAGTTGTATGCTTCCTTTAGAAATTTTATATGCATTTTTCTGAATAGGTGAATAAAAATAATGAAGATAATAACGAGTACCCATTACAAACTCTTGAATATTAAATGATTTGTTTTTCATGATTCTTTTCTTAAACTCTTCATAAGTTTTAGCAATAAAAAAACCCTTACCGCCCTTTGCACCATGATATTTTACAATAACTGGCTTGTCTATTTTTTCAGGGTTTTTAATTTCCTGAGGCATAGTAAGACCTGCACTTTCAAGCCATTTTCTTTCTTTGTTTCTATTAGATTCCCAAGAAAGGACTTCTCTATTACCAAAAGTTGGTAAATTAAGTGTTAAAAATTTATCAGCACCAAGATACTCAACAAATGAGCCATGAGGAATTACTATTACATTTTTTTCCTGGAGTTCATCTGTATATTTTAAAATGTCTTTATAATTGTCAACAGTAAAAAATTCATCAGGCTTTCCTAAAGGAAAGGCATCATAAAATTTCTTTTTCTCACCGATAGAAATACCTAGTGTTTTAAAACCTTCTTTTCTTGCCCCATTAAAAATCTGAAGAGAAGAATGAGAACAAACCGTTGCTATAGTAAGATTTTTTTTATCATATTTTGTAAGCATGTCGTAAATATTTTTACTAATCATACAGGTGACACCTTACACCTATAGTATAACCATAACTGTTTTAATTCTTTCGATGAAAATCACTTGGATAATTTTTGTAAATGATTGCTGGTAACAAATGTACAACAACCCTTTAAAAGTAAGAAAACAAAACTAATTATTGATAATAATGTTGATTGTAGGGCAAGTATCAAGTAAAGAAGAAGCAAATGAAATCACTTTTATTGCAAAATTATTTGTTGTTGGACAACGAGCAAGATTTCTTGCCCAAAATAAAAAGGAAGAATAAATTTAATTAGTGCCCTTTTTTGTTATAAATTTTTACAAAAGTTTTATATCATAATTATCCGTTAAATTTAAGAAACGGTGAATTAGAACGTGGTTAAACTAGGGTTTTTTGGGGGAGTCAACGAAATTGGCGGAAATAAAATCCTCCTAGACGATAATGGTACAAAAATATTTCTTGATTTTGGAATGAGCTTTAATAGAAGAGCAATGTTTTTTGAAGAGTATTTAATGCCAAGGTCTGCAAATGGTATTGGTGATTTTTTATCAACAGGTCTAATACCTGATATTCCAAATATCTATAGAGAAGATCTCTTAGAACACATTGGAAGAAAACCTGAAGAAACAGATATACAAGGAGTACTATTATCCCATGCCCATGCAGATCATGCAAACTATATTTCATTTCTCAACAAAGATATCCCAGTCTTTTGTGGTGAAACATGTAAATATATATTAGAAGCAGTTGAAGAACAAAGTCAGAGAAGTATTGAAAGTGAGATTTTAAACTTTAAAAAAAGACCTATATATAAAGATGAATACAGAAATCCGCCAATTGAGCGTAAATTTAAAACCTTTAGAACCAATAAAAAAATAAAAATTGATTCGCTTGAAATTGAGCCTGTTCATACTGATCATAGCGTACCAGGAGCATATGGCTTCATTATTCATACATCGCAAGGAGCTTTAATTTATACTGGAGATCTTAGAATGCATGGGGCACATGCGGAGATGACAGATGATTTTATTACCGCTGCAAAAGAGGCAAAACCCATTGCAATGATAACAGAGGGTACAAGGATAGATTCAGATAAAACAGAGGAATCTGAAAAAAAGGTTTATCTTGATTCAAAAAAGGAAATTGAAAAAAACAAAAAACTATCAATTGTTGATTTCAATTTCAAAGACGTAGATCGCTTTAGTACTTTTTACAACCTTGCAAAGGAACTTAATAAAACACTTGTAATTTCATTTAAACATGCATGTTTTTTAGAAAAATATCATAGTGATAAAAAATTAAAAACCCCAGACAGTAGAGACTCTCAGATTATGATTTTAAAACCTAAACGGCTGACTGGAACTTATATAAAAGAAGATTATACTGATTGGTATATCAAAAAACGTTTGAACTATCCAAACATAATTACTGCAGATGAAATTGTTAGAAATCCAACAAAATATATGGTTGTTTTAAACTTCTATTACTTTAATATGCTTGTTGACCTAAATCCAGAGTATGGTACCTATATTCATTCTCTTTCTGAACCTTTCAATGAGGAAATGGAAATCTCTTACGATCGTATGCATAATTGGTTAAAACTTTATAATATCAGATTTCACCAATGCCATTGCTCAGGTCATATTAGTGGAAGAGATTTATTCGAACTAATTGAAACAGTAAAGCCAAAAGAGGTTTATCCTGTTCATACCGAACATCCCAATTTGTTTAAAAAACTTAGTATGAACACATGCACTGTTTCAGAAGGAAAAACGTATAAACTATAACTTTATAGTGTTTTAAAATAAAAAGTTATTAGGGGAGGAAAATTATGTCTGACCTTTATAATTATAGTAAAAAAAAGGATGAACAAACAATGATTAAAGCAGATACTGGTAAAAGAAAAAAAGAGCAATATATTGAAGATCTCCGTGAAGGTGATGTTGTTAATGATTTCTATGCAGTCAAAATCAAAAAACCTCCCCGGCCTTATAAAAGAGGGACATGGTTTGATCTTGTCGTGGTAGATAAAACTGGAGAAATAAATGCAAAATTTTGGGGTGGAGATAACAAAGACCGAGTAAAAAGGCTTTATGACAGTTTCAAGGTTGGAGATGTTATTCAGATAAGACTTGGAAATGTTGAAATCTATGAAGACAAACCTCAAATATCAATAAATGAAAAATCTGGTGGGCTTAGAAGATGTGCACCAAATGAATATGATATAATGGATTTTGTACCCACGCTTGATGAAAATAAGATTAAAGACCTATTAGAAATTATAAAAAAAGAAATTACCCAAATAGAAAACGATCAGCTGAAAGATCTTTTAAATCTGTTTTTTTCAGATAAAAAGTTTGTAGAAAGATATTCTCACTCGCCTTCAGCAATAACCCATCATCATAATTATGTTGGAGGAAACCTAGAGCATAGTGTTGGTGTTCTTAGGCTATGTAAAAATATTTATGAAATGTATCCAGGAATCAATAAAGATTTACTTGTTACTGGTGCAATTCTTCATGACATTGGAAAACTTGAGGAATATCAGACAAAAGCTGCTATTGAAAAGTCTGATATTGGTAACTTTATTGGCCATATTGTAATTGCAGATAGATGGGTTAGGGGAAAAATTGCTGAACTTAGAAATAAAAGTAAAGATTTTGACAAAGACCTTGAAGATAAATTGTGCCATATTCTTCTTAGTCACCATGGTAAATATGAATTCGGTTCACCACGCATGCCAAAAACAATTGAAGCAATGGTTATCCATGCTGCAGATTATATGGATTCACAAGTTAAAAATTTTATACAAAATATTGAAGAAGGTAGAAAAACTAGTGAAGACCCTTGGGCTTTTATTTGGGATTCTGATGCAGGTATGAGAAGAGCAATGTATCTAGGAGAGGATTGATTTATGAAAAAGGACTTGCTTGATATTTTATGCTGCCCCACATGCAAGGGCGATCTTGAATTAAAGATTAAAAAGGAAGAAAAAGATGAGATAATTGAGGGGACTTTTACGTGTAAGAAATGTAATTGCACCTACTTAATTGAAGATGGAATTCCAAATCTTTTACCGAAATAGTGTCCCATTATTATATTTCTAAATTTTTAGTTTTGTTTGTACATACACATTAAGCTAAATTAGCCAAGTTTCCATTCATCAGTTATTAACCCATTCACAACCATTGGAATCAGCTATCACCACAATAATTTCCATAATACATAATATCGGTATAACTGTAATTCTTCTAAATATTGTAAAAAAGGTAGATAAAAGAATAAGAGTAAAACATAAATATGCAACTTCAAGCCGGTCACAGATATCATACGAATTATCTGAAATGATTTTAAGTTTATCTCTGATATTATTAAAAAGTTCAGGATTTTTATCCTTTATTTTTAGTGTTTGTTTATATGCAATATCATAAAAATTTTTTAAAAGAATATCTGCTCGTCTAATTTTCATATTATTTTTAACAGCTTCTGATTCAACACAAGAGTTAACTGGCTGCATTAAAATTAAAAAAACAACAATAAAAAAACTAAATAATAATTTTTTATTCATTTTTTAACTCCAATTTTTTATAAAGATATTTTTGTAATTCATTGTTTATATATTTTATAGCCCATCTTTTAAAACTAACTTTTACAGAAAATATCTTATTATTGCCTCCCCTATTATTTATCATGAATTTGATTTAAAAAAATTCTAAATCATATATTATTTAATCATAAAATTATTAATATCTTCTAATAAATCTTTTGATTCTATTATGTCTTTAATATACCTTTTAAACCTTGAAGCTCTTTTGTCAAGAATTACTGCCACACCTCTATCTTTTTCATCACGAATGAGTCTTCCAATTGATTGCAGAATTTTTCTTGCAGTTGGTGCCTCAACAGTGTATTCCCACCCTTTTCCAAATTTTATATCATAATACCGCTGTAGTCCACGCTGGCGTGCTGTAGGTTTTGGATATGGAATTCCGACAATTACTGCAATTTCAAGTTGTTCTGCAGGAAAATCCATACCTTCAGAAATTCTACCGCCTATTACCGAAAAAAGGGTTGCTCCCCCTTTATTTTGAATGCCAGTATCTTTGAAATCAGAAACAAGCTCCATAAGAGCAGTTTGAGACATATCTTGCTCTTCAAAAAAGATTCCACGGTTAATTGATTTCAAACAATCTTTGTTTTTAAAAGTTGACATAACGTTGAAACTTGGGAAAAAAACCATAGTATTTTTTGGAAACGAATTACATATTTTTGTCACATAATTTTTCATTTTAAACAAAATATTTTCATCTTTGTTTATCTCATCATATTTTGTAGTTACATCTGGAACATAAAATACTTTCCTATTCTTTTTTGGAAATGGTGAAGGAAAGCCAATAAGTTCAGTTTTTTTAGATAGCCCAATCGAATCTCGATATTCTTCAAGAGGTTCAAGAGTTCCAGACATATGAATTGATGAATGAAAATCATTAATTATTTTAGTTCCAACAGAAGGGTCAAGACAATATGCTTCAATTCTTGGATTTTTTCCACTAGCTGCATCTACAACAAGTTTTGCATATTGCTCCATTTCAATAGATATCCAGAAATCTAAAAAAAGTCCAAGTTTATGTAGATATGACCTAGGAAGCTTCCCCTCTTTTTGACGGTATTCCTGTATCTTTTCCCCATAAGCAATCAAGTCACCAACAATATCATGAAGTGTTTTAGAAGTAATCTTAAGCCTTGATAAAACTTCTGTTTCAAATTCATGAGATGGAATAAATGCATCATTTTTTTTAGCGGGCCCTATTCTAATGCTTCCCTCCATTATACCATAAACATAAGTATCTCTGATATCACAAACGATTTCACTTAAAGTCTTACAAAATTCAGAAACAGAAAAGCGGCCATCAACCATAGATGGATTTCCATATTTTTCTGCTTCAAGAATGCAACTACTCAGCATATATTGACTAAGCTGAATTGAATGAAGATCTCTGATATAATCAGGCAGGTTATGTGCCTCATCAACAATAAGTATCATATCATCTTCAGGGACTGCTAAACTATCAAAAAGCATGTTTCTTATCATTAAATCAAAAACATAGATGTAAGGAACAACAACAAGTGTCGATTCGCGCATTAACATCCTATTTAATTCATATGGGCAAATCTTAATTTTCTCACAATATTTTATGAACTCTTCTGCTGTTGGAAGCTCATTTTTTACCCACTTTTTGGCAGCATCTACTTTTTCTTTGTAAAGAGTGTTTTTATAATAGATACATCCATCGGCACTATCATTTGTTGATTTTGCTTTTTTCTTTTCATTTGAACAAAACTTTGAAAGTTCCTCTGATGTTCCCTTGGCAAGTTCTTGATCAATTCGTGCAAGAATGCACATATTAGATCTACCTTGGATTCCAACTCCAAAGATTTTTTCTTTTAATTTTTCATTTTTGTTTCTAATTTCCCTAAGTTCAAGAATAACTTGCCTTTGTTGGGCATTAGTTCTTGTTGAATATATTATTTTTTTATTGTTTTCAAGTGCATATTCAATAGTTGCAGTAAGGGTACATATTGTTTTTCCAGAACCAGTCCCAGATTCAAATATAATATTTTCTCTTGAATCAAGTATTTTTTTTATAGTTTGCATTATTGCTATTTGGTTTTTACGAGGTTTATAAGGAAAAAGGTCCATTTTAAGAGATGGAATGCAGAAGGAAGTAAAAAGAATTACTGGAGACTAAATTAAAAGTATTCAATTTTTTACCAATAGTTTATAAATTAATTTTTTATTGAACTTTGTTGAGGAGATGCGGAATGAAAAGAGGAATTTTTCCAATTTTAATACTTTTTATTTTGATAATTGTAGGATTTAGCGGATGCTTAAATGAAAGGACTGTTAACCCTTTAGCCCGCCAAATGAGAGAAAAATATGAGTCTATTAGAGACTATAAAGCTAATATTAATTATTCATCTTATAGCCAATATTATGAAGGATATAATAAAATAATCAAAAAACCAGATAAGTTAAAATATGAATATTTTACACCATCTAATAAAGAAGGAGATTTTCAGATAATTAACGGAAACACATTGTGGAATTTTGATAAAAGTAAAAATATTGCACATCAACATAGTTGCAATGTCAATATTGGTGAGGAATCATTAGAAACTCCAGATTTTTTAAATTACTTATTATTTCTAATAGATAATTTTGAAGTTAACCAATTAGAAGATGAAACCATTGGTAATTTCACAACTAATGTTCTGGAAATGACTCCTAAATTTGAAACTACTTTTTCAAAAATGAAATACTGGATCGATAAAGAAACACTATTTCCAATAAAATGGGAGATATTTGATACAAATAATGAGATTAAAATTAGAGAATTAGTAACTAGTTTTGAAATAAATACAGGTGTAGAAGATAATGAGTTTGACCTGCCTGAAGGTATTGAGATAATAACACCTAATGATTGGGTAGAACCAGCAACTATTGAAGAAATTGAGGATATTGTCGGTTTTTCAATACTTTTTCCAACATATTTACCACAAGGATATTCATTAGAGGAGGAATTTTCTATAGGTTCAGACTCAAGCTCAGTTAAGTTAAACGATGGAACATATGAAATTGGTTATTTTCAAAATAATATTAGGAAACAAGGCTCTTACGTTAGAATTACATTCCCAAGTAATGATTCATATGCAGAGTTTATTGATTATACCACTGGAGAAATTCTTAAAACAGTATATAATTCAACAGGAAGTTTTCCTAGTGAATGGCAAGAAAATATGGTTGTAGAAACCTACACTTTTGATATAATTTTAGCTGAAGCCCTTGAGGATATCTTTGGAGGGGATTATCTTCCCAAATATGATCCGGAAAAAGTTGATATAAATGGAATTATTGGAGAGTATTGGGTTGATAAAGATACTGGTCAATATGGTCAAGTTGTTTATCAAAGAGCATGTTTAAGTTGGGGCTTAAATGAATATTGGTTGATGTTAACTGCAGGCGGAGATGCATTTTTAGATTCAAATGAAATGACCAAAATAGCTGAATCAATAAACATATAATGATATTCCATAATTAATAAATTATATATGGCGCCAACTCCAATCAATCAAATAAAAAAAAATCTTTCAGGAAATCTGTCTATAAACCATTTAAATAAACTACCTAGTAAATGGGAAAAAATCGGTAATGTTTTAATCATTAGTTTACCCTCAGATCTTTTAAAATTTAAGACTGAAATCGGAGAAACATATTCAAAAATTCTAGAATGTAAAACTGTACTGAATGATATAGGGGGAATTTCAGGAATATTGAGAAAACCTAAAAGGGAAATTGTCTATGGATCTTCAGATACAATTACTGTTCATAAGGAAAACGGTGTTCTTTTTAAGTTAGACCCAATGAAAGTAATGTTCTCATCAGGAAACATAGATGAAAGAATACGTATGGCAAATATTTCAAATAAAAATGAAACAGTAGTTGATCTTTTTGCAGGCATTGGCTATTTTTCTTTACCTATGGCAGTTTATTGTAAACCAAAAAAAATTTTTTCATGTGAATTAAATCCAACATCTTATAAATTTTTATGTGAAAATATTGTATTAAACAATGTTTCAGATATTATTGAACCAATAAAAGGAGATTGCAGAGTAACTGCTCCAAAAAATATTGCTGATAGAGTTTTACTTGGCTATATTTTTGATACAAAAGATTATCTTCCTACTGCATTTGAATGCTTGAAAGATAATACTGGAATAATTCATTATCACAATAAATTCCCTGATAAAAAAGTTCCAAACATTGCATTAAAAGATGTTGAAGCTGTTTCAAAAAAATATAGTTGTAAATATAAACTTTTAGAGTACAGACTGGTGAAATCTTACGCACCAGGTATTAGCCATTATGTTTTTGATTTCGGAATTGATAAAAAATGAAACTATTTGTATATCATGCAAATGAAGATGATCCGAAAAAATGCACTGCAAAAAAACTTGCAAAGTTTGGTTTAGTAACACTCGAAAAAAGAATTAGAAAAACTCCAAGAAATGTAATTTTGTTAAATCCTTTTGCTGAAAAAAGTTTATCAAAAGAAGATTTAAATATTGCAGAAGAAAATGGAATTCTTGCAGTTGATTGTTCTTGGAAAAATGCAGAAAATAGTTTTAATTTTCTTGAAAAAAGATGTAACTCTAGAGCTTTACCGTTTTTAATTGCGGCAAATCCAGTAAATTTTGGAAAACCTTTTAAATTGACAACTTTGGAAGCCTTTGCAGCAACTTTGTACATTCTAGGAGATATTAAAAAAGCAGAACAAATATCAAACCTTTATAAGTGGGGACCAAATTTTTTAATTTTAAATAAAGAACCTTTAGAAGAATATAAAAAAGCTGAAAATAGCTCTGAGGTTATAAAAATAATGAAGCAGTATATTTAACAAATGTACATTATCTTTAAGTAAGAATATATAATGTCTAAGTAATAACAGGTGAATTATTTGGTACATAGACTTGAGACATTTTTCAAACCAAAGAGTATAGCAGTTGTTGGTGCTTCAAAAAATTCAACAAAAATTGGACATGCAGCACTTAAAAATATTTTGATTTCTGATTATGAAGTTGATGTTTTTCCAATAAACCCCCATGAAAAAGAGATTCTTGGTGTAAAATGCTATAGGAGACTTACTGACGTTTCTAAAAATATTGATCTTGTTTTAATTTCAGTTCCTGCAAAGATTGTTCCAATGATTATGAGGGATTGTATCAAAAAGAATGTAAAAAACGTAATTATTATTTCATCAGGTTTTAGTGAAACAGGTAACCATGGGCTTGAAGATGAAATTAGACAAATAATCAAAAATAAAGATATAAGAGTTCTTGGACCAAACACCATGGGTTATAAAAACTCCTCAAAAGGACTTGACGCATCTTTTGTATTTGGAAATGCAAGAAAAGGAAATCTATCTTTGATAAGTCAAAGTGGAGCCCTAGGGATAGGTATGATATATCTTGCAAATAACGAGTTTGTTGGGATTGCAAAGATAATTGGAGTTGGTAATAAAATAGACATTGACGATGATGACCTCATTGATTATTTCGCTCAAGATCCAGATACAAAAGTAATTGGTCTTTATATAGAAGCTGTAAAAGACGGCCGAGAATTCATGAATAGTATAAAAAGATGCAGAAAACCAGTTCTTGTTGTAAAAGCTGGAACCAGTTCTGCTGGAGCAAGGGCTACTGCTTCTCATACCGGGTCTATGGCAGGTAGTGATAAAATATATGGTGCAGCAATAAAGCAAGCAGGTGGAATTCGATGTAGGGACATTGTTGAAATGTTTGATACAGCAAGAGCTCTTGCAGGTCAACCTCCGGCACTTGGAAACCGTATTGGGATCGTTACAAATGGTGGTGGACTTGGTATACTACTAACTGATGCATGCGTTGAAAATGGGCTGGTTGTTCAAAAACTATCACCAAAAACGCATAAGAAGATAAGTAAGATACTTCCAGATATAATTAAACCTAATAATCCAGTTGATCTTGCTGCTGATGCAGGTTTTTATAGATATGAGGCAACAACAAAGGTATTGCTTGAAGATCCAAATATAGATGGAATAATTGTTGCATCAGTTCATGGTGGTTATGCAAGGCCAAGGGAATTTACAAGTGCAATTCTTAAAATGGTCCGTGAAAGAAAACTGCATGAAGAATATAAAAAACCCATTCTTGCAACATGGGTTGGTGGAAAGGAATTTGAAGATTTAGTTTGGGACCTAAAATCAGCAGGGGTACCAATTTATCCTTCATCCTGGAGAACTGCAAAATCAATGCATGGTCTCTTTATAGAAGGGGAGAGACTTAAAAGGGAAGATAAATAAATAATTTATCTTTATAAAAAAAAATTGAAGGAATTTTGGAATTATAATTAAAATCAAATTTAAAAATATAAAATAATTAAAAATCTACTCTTCTTTTTAACCCACCCACTCAACACCTAGCTCTTTTTCCCAGTCAGGTTTTGAACCATCCCATTTACCTGCAATTTCCGGTGGGACACACTTTTTACAAACGCTAATTATCTTAAAATAACAAGATTTACAAACTGATCTTCCACATTTTATACATACTGCTTCTGCTGTTTTTTCTCCACAAATCTGGCATTTTCCAGAGGGTTTCTTTGGTTTTTCTTTTTTTAATTTTTTATCAATTTTATTTTCTGACTCGCGTTTCCATTTTAGCAATTCCTCGTTCATTGAAACTTTCTCTTTTATCATTGATTTCCTCAATATAAAATAAAACATGTTGTTAATAAAACTTATTTATTAGTATTTCTGGTTCTTAATTTTTTATTTACATAATTTGAAAAAAGATGGAAAAACGGTGTTAAAATGGCCAGAACTAAAATATGCCATAAAGTAAAACTTTTTAAAAACCAATTAAAAGTTGTTAAACCCAATAAATGTAATATCGTTGAAGTAATAAAACTAAAAAACAAAGCACCTAAAATAAAATCAATTTGATCAAATGGAATCCAATCTTCACCACGCTTTTTTCCAAATCTTCTTTTAAAAAAACTCTCAATTATATCACCAAAAAGTGCTCCAAAACAAATGGAACCCACCACAGGTATCATTAAAGGATAGCGACCAAAATCACTTAGCCCTAAAAATGCAAACTCACTATTGTTTGCATAAATAGCAACAATAGATAAACCAAACCCCCCTGCCATTCCGACCACAGCGCCTGATACAAGGCCACGCCATGTCTTTCCATCGCCAAATATTCTTTTTCCATCTTTCCAATTCTTCCCAAAATCAATTGGTATACCGCCACCTACCAAAAGTGCACTTGCATTGGCAATATACGCAGGAAGAACAAGCCATAGTGCTTGAATTACTATCTCATACCACATTATAAAACTAGGAATACAAATTTTGTTTAAAACAATATTTATTATATTAAAATCCTAAAAATTAATCTTTTCTACTTAACTTCAGACCCTTATAACAGAATTTATTTGATCTTTTAACAAGCCCCTTTAAAGCAAGATTTGAAACACCAAAATTTTCTGCAACGATACTTCCGTATTTTCCATCTGTACCTACAAAGGAAAAAATTTGATTTTCAAGTTTTGAAAATTCATTTTTATTTAATGATGCCACTGTAAAAATCTCGCTGATTTCATTTACGGGACAAGAGATATTAATATTAAATGCCGAGTAATAAGACCTGTATTTTTTTTGTGGTTTTCCATCTATTCCCTCATCAGGCGTGGTCCATTTTGTTTCAACAAGTTTAATTTTATCAAAATATTCTAAAGCATCTTCTCCATCATCGCCATATCTTTCTTTTATTTCACTTAAAGGTTTCCAGTCACCAAGAAGTTCGTTAAAAACTTGTTTTTTTGTTTTATTATCAAATGCTCTTAGGAGGGGTACTAAATCTGTAGAATCATTAACAACTTTTGTTCTCATCATGTTATCTGCCGTTGTGCCCTAAAACGGGTGTTCTAATATTTAAGATTTTTGTATATAGACGATAATATTAAAAAAGCTTTTTATAAATTATAAATAAATATTTTAAAAAATCAATAAAAATTTAGAAAAAATAAAAAACATAATTTTTTTTACTAAAGAAATAAATATCTGAAAGCCATTAAAATCAACATAAATGAAAAAAACAATTATTACAATATCAATAACACTAATGCTTATTTTTTCATGCAGAAATATTATTGCTCAATCAAATTTTAATATAGATAAAGATAGTAATCGTTGGGCAGTAATTATTACTGCAGGTGAACCAAATCGCGACAGTAAAAACGCTGAAGATTTAAATAACATTTTGAAAAAAAACGGTTGGGATGAGTCAAATATTATTTATCTAAAAGAAAAAGAGGCTACAAAAGAGGCGATATTAAACTTATCTGATTTTTTAGAAATCCAAGGTTTACAGCAAAATGATTTAATAATATTTTATTTTTCAATGCATGGAGGGAGAAAAAACGACGTCGAACCATTTGATGAACCAGATGGCCTTGATGAATTCTTAGTATCTTACAAAGATGAAAAGCAAGATGAAAATATTATTGACGATGAGTTAGCTATAATGTTTAATAAAATAAAAAACGATAATTTGGTAATAATTTTTGAAGCATGCTTTAGTGGCGGTATGATTGACGGAGAATGTGACTTGAAAAAATCAGGTAGAATTATTATTACTTCTACAAAGGAAGATGAAACTTCTTATCCACTTTTTTTAATAAAAAGCTGGCTATTTCCATATTATATAAATAAAGGATTAACTGGAAAGGCAGATAAAAATAGAGATGGTTTTGTTTCTGCAGAAGAAATCTATAGATTTGCAGAACTCCCTACAAAAATAAGGTCAACAATATATGGATTTTTACTTTTTATTTTCCATAAAGCACTTTTCAATCAGCATCCACAGATATATGACGGATGGCCTAGTACTGAAAACAACAAAGAAGAACTAAAATTGATTAAACTATAAGACTAACTGAATAAAAAGAAATAGAAAAAGGGTTTAGATTTTTGTTCTATAGACTAAAAAATATCTTTAAAAAGTTATAAAGATATGGGAAATTCTCTAGAATCCTAAGTAAAGGCGATTCTATTGTTTTACCTTTCTGAATATAAATAATTAGTGATTCTGACCAATCAGTTTCCTGATCATTTGTATCCTTTGCTTTAACTCTAACCTGGAAGTTACCTGTTCTTTGCCATAAATGTGAAGCTGAAGTAGTTTCACCTGAATCAAATGGACCAATCCATTCTGAATAGTCTCCATCTCCCCATCTCCACATATAGTATACTTGATCACCATCAGCATCAATAGTACTTGTTGTGAAAGTATATTCTTTACCAGCTCTTCCTTTTGGAGGTCCATCAGGTTTTTCTGGTATTTCAGGTACCTGGTTTAGGAAAAATGTCGAAATGTATGGTTTATAGTTATGATAACTTGCAACAAGAGTTACTTTTTCATCAATAACTGCAGTACTTGTATCAAAGGTTACTTTTCCACCAGAATCTGTTATTCCATTTGCATAGAAGCCAGATTCCTGAGATAGACCAACTAAAGCATCAACTATTGCACCAGATGGCCCTGAAACAGTTACCTCCATTTCACCTGCTGAAAGTGCATATGAAACATCAAGGTCTTGTGGCAATGCTGACCAAATCTCCAAGCTGGGGTCACAAAATACGTGGAATAACTCAAATGTTAAGCGTTCATAGCCCCATGGATCGCCCCATGTGTTTGCCATATAGGTCTTACCATAATTTAACATCTCACCTAATGTATAAAGATGTGTGTCATCACCTTGTTCTGTATCAAAATCTGGCCACATTGCATCATAAAAACCTCTGCACATCCAATCATTGTAGCCACTATAGCTAGTTCTTGATGCCCCAAATATTCCTACTGCACCCCCATTTTCTTTTCTAACAAAATGTTCACAGAAACATTCTTCATTATCAAAATGACCGGTTAGACAATTTATACTAAATACTATAGGAAGTAATTCACCGTTAGTTAATTGATCGATATGATCTTTATCAAAATAAGGATCCCCCCAGTAAGTATTTGCTCCATGATCACGATGGTTTAAAATAAATACACCGTTATTTACTGCGTTGATAATATCATCAGCATCTCCATCCCATGCAAATCCATTTGATCGAAGGAGTTCTGGAGGTAAGGGTTCTCCATTTCCGTAATATCCATTGTTGTAATGTGTAGGATTAATGTAGGATTCTGTCACATATATTCTTTCACCAGCATAACCAATTGACATAAGATAATCTCTAACTTCTTCTGAGGTTTTTACAAATCTTCGGGTCTCGTAACCATTTCCTTCATCATCTTGGAAATATGCTGCAACTGCAAAATTTTCGTAGAAATCTGAATTTGTTGGCGGGTTTTGTTCATAATTAAGTATCTTTTGAACCATAACATCTGCTTCCTGTGCCGTATCTGCAGAAATTCTACCTATAAACATATCTGGATAATAATCAGAACCTGCAACTGTTACATACCATAAATCAGATGCTGCTGAATATTCATAATTTGTTGGCATGTATTCTGCATCCCCAACAAGGCAAACGAATGAAGGACGTGGATTCCATGTATCATAGGCATTTTGTATATAGTTTTGAATATCATTTGCTGAAGTCCCAATGTCTGATAAATTAACTAATTCAGTCATATATCCTTTTTGATGTTTCCAATCTGCAAGGTCTTTTGCTTCACTATAAAAGTTTTCATGAGTAATTAAGATGTAATCAGCACCCGGCTCTCTTCCAGATCCTTTAGGTTCTTCTGAAATTTGTGTATTTTGTAAAAATTTTGGCCAATTTGAAAATGTGTTTTTATATAGATTGAAAAAAGACGATTTCTCAAATCCTGATTCAACATTAACAATTTCATTTTCCCAAGAAAGTTTTATTGTAATTTCATTGTAAATAGTTGCAATTTCCTGTTTTGGATTATAATTAAATGGGTAAAATTCAATTTTTACAAATGAGACATCGCGGATTTTTCCATCATATTTTATTTCTGCAATTTTACCAGGATAGACAATATCCTTTTGATAAAATTCTTCATCAATTACAAAATCAAAACTTGATCCATCATCGGTTTGTGGACTTTGTGCAGGATATATTTTTCCAGCATTAACTGTTTGGTAATTTGAACCAACTATCTTAAAATCAACATCAGTTGTAGGAACAGAAATCAATTTTGAAATAACTGGTAACTGTGGCCTACCAAGATATCCTAAAAATCCTGTATTTGCTATTTGAAATGTAGAATAAACATCATTATCAACAATTATTTGGCCTTGTTGAAGGTCTTGTAAATTAAATGTAACAATCAATTCTTCTTGATTGGGATAATTAAAAGTAATTAATTCATTGGGTTTTTGGTTAATATTAATTGACAGCGACGTTGCAGGCAGTATAAATATAAGTGCAATTCCTAGCGTAAATAAAATTTTATTTCTATTTTTATTTTTCATATTTCTCCCCACTTCTTAATATATAATTAACAGCTGTTAATTAAAATAAAGAATGTGTTTCCTAATAATAAACATTACTGAAACAATTTTAAAATTATGATGCTATTTAAAAGAAAGTTGAAGATAAAGAATATAGGTATTAAAAATTAAAAAAGTAAATAGATTTAAATATTTTTGTTCATTAAAGATTATAAGAGAAAATTTAGATTATTGTATATTTTAACATAATAAAATAGGAGTTGCATTTGATTGAAAAAAGTATTTATTCATCTAGGTCTGCACAAAACAGCTACTTCCTTTTTACAAATGGAAATTTTTCCAAAATTAAAAGATATAACTTATTATTTTAAGCCTGATATTTTATCTACAAATTTTAGCGGCGATAAAATATTAATTTCATATGAAGAATTATCCCACACTAGAATACAACCAAACAATCCCTCATCTCTTAATTACAATTATGAGATGGCTAATAAACTTTCAGTTCTTTTTCCTGACGCAGATATTATCATCGGTATAAGAGATAAAGACTCTTGGATTAAAAGTATGTATTCTCGATTTTTACTGGAGGGATCAAAGTTATCATTTAGTAAATTTTGTAGTTCTTTAAATCCTGATTATATAAATCAAGATAATTATGTAAAATTTTTAAAAGATAAATTTAGAAGAGTTTATATTTATAATTTTAAAGATATGGTTAAATATCCAAAAAAAATTGTAACAGAATTATGTGAATTTATGGACATTGATATACCTAATTTTGAGAATAAAACATATAATATTTCTTTTTCTAACAACCAAAAAAAAGTTTTGCGTTTTATGAATATTGTAGGTATTCGTAAAATCCCTGGTTTTAAAAGGTTGTTTAAAAAAGGAATAAGAAAATCATTTTGAAACTGAAATATACAAAATGAACAAAACCTATTAGAAAAAAAGAATTGAATTTCAGAAATTGTTAAAATAAAAAGAATTTTTTAATGAAATTTTTTTATTAAACATTTTTTTATAGTTGTTGTAATTAACTATTATCAAAGAAATATTTAAATTAAAATATTTTATTATAACTATGTAAAATTTATTTTGGGGAGGAATGAAAAAAATGAAAAAGAAGATGACAGGCATTTTTGAATGTATGTTGTTAATAGCAGCCACTGTTTTACTGCCAACAGCTACATCTGAAATAAATCAAAAAAGTGCAATAGATTTTACATTGAAATCACTTTTAAATCCCCGCCCATCTTACTTTCCAGAAGATATTGATCTTAAGGATGCTACATACCATAAGTCATATGGCCGTTATCATGTGGAATGGTGGTATTTTGAAGGCATTTTCGAAAATGGATATAGTATTGTAGCCTATGTAACTATTTGCTCAAAAAAATCCCAAGGCTTCTGTATGTTGGCTATGGAAGTATACAAGGACGCGAAGTTAAAAATTAATTTGAGGAAAGTTTATTTATTAAAAGAGTTTGAGGCATCAGATGACTTCCCTTTCATAAAAGTATCTGGAAAACAGATAATAAAATTTGACAGAGAAAGATATAATTCTACAGGAGAAAGGATTTATAATGTAACATTTCAAATCAATGGTCAATCAGCTATTTTACAATTCACAGGTACTACAAATGGATGGAAGGGCAATATCCTTAGAGGCTGTTATGGGCCAGTTTTACCAAAAGCAAATGTAGAAGGAATGCTCATATTGAATGGAAAGCAGATAAATGTTAGCGGCCTAGGCTACCATGAACACGCCTGGCAAATACCCCTTTTAATATGGGAGTGGGGATGGTATTGGGGTAAAATTGTAAGTGATTCATTTACCCTATTTTGGGGGAAAATGATGAACACCCGTTGGAATGAACAAACGAGGGTGGGGATTTTAACTCAGGACCAAGGGAGCTATATCAACATAGATCCAAAAAACATTAAAATTAAAGCTACAAACTATAGGTATCATAATAGGAGATTCATTCCTACAAAATTCATCATAAATGTATCTGATAAAGAAAATTCTATTTACGTTAACGCCACCATAGAAACAGTTTACATACATCAACTTTGGCTTGGCACACCATTTTACTGGAGGTATCACTTAAGGATAAATGGCAATATATCTTATGGTACTACTATTGAAGAAATAAAAGATAAAATTCAAGTATTGGAAGTAGTGAGATTTCGGTAAAGTTTTTGATAATCAAATTATAAGTTTTCTATCTAGAGGAAAAAACAAGTTATAAGATTTTAATTAACAGGTTTTTCAATAAATTATTTAAAGAGGTCCCTGTTAATAAACCATTAACTCTTATTATTTTTTCATGGGGGAAAAATGATAAAGAAAGATATTAAAATAAAAATATTAATTATTGTCTTTATATATATTTTTAGTCTCTCAACTTTTCCAGTGACATCAAATGAGATTTCAAGCTCAGTCAATAATGGAAACACTCTATATGTTGGTGGTAGTGGACCGGGAAATTACTCAAGGATTCAGGATGCAGTTGACAACGCAAGCAATGGATATACAATATTTGTTTACAATGGAAGTTACACACAATATGTCTGGATTGACAAATCAATAAATCTGATTGGCGAGGACAAAAATACAACAATAATTGAAGGTGGATGGGGGGTTGTATTAATAATTAATGCTGACAATGTTTGTGTAACCGGATTTACTGTCCGAGACTGCGGTTCCTATTATATTGGTGGGATTCATCTTCGCTCTAAATCAAATAATGTAACCATTATTGATAATATTCTTACAAATAATCATCAATGCGGTATCAGCATTCATGGTGATTATAATAAAATTCAAAATAATATAATAAAAAATAATCCTCATGGTATCAAGCTATCAGCAGATAACAATTCAATAGAGGACAATACATTTGATTCAAACAATCAATCTGGGATCTATTTTGTTTGGATAAGAAAAAATGAAAATTATCCAAATTACTATGATAATACAATAAAAAATAATGTGTTTTCAAATAATGAAGAAGGAGTATATGTTGAAAGATCTGAAAGATCGATTATTTCTAATAATCTTTTCGTAAATAATGTGGTAGGAATAAGTTCCTATTTTGATGAAGAATTAAGTTATAAAAACAACACTGTGATTGAAAATAATACAATATTATATTGTAAAATTGGAATCAATCTTGCAGATGCCAATAACTCAATAATAAAAGACAATATAATCGCACTTAATACAAGGAGTTTCTGGCTATATGACTGCAATAAGACCAAAATATATCATAATAATATCGCAAGTAACAAAAAATCTCCAATTGATGAATCTTGGACCTATGATAACTTAATCAACTATTGGGATAATGGTTATCCTGAAGGTGGGAACTTTTGGAGCGATTATGAAGGAGCGGATAACTATTCAGGACCAGGTCAAAACATCCCTGGAAGCGACGGTATTGGTGACAGGCCATATAATATATCAGGTAATATTAATAGCAAGGATAAGTATCCATTGATGGAGCCAATAGGTTTGCTTTTTCCAATTGCAAATTTTACATATTCTGATAATGGCCCCCCAATAATATTTAATGCATCATCATCCTATGATCCAGACGGGAAAATCATTTTGTATGAATGGTATTTCGGTGATGGAGGAACTGGTAAAGGAAAGATAATTTCCCATAAATATTGTGACATTGGTACATATAATGTGACCTTAACTGTCACTGATGAAACAGGTTTAAAAAATGAAATCACAAAAAGCATAGAAATAATTCTTCCAAATAGCCCGCCATTGAAACCTGATATATCCGGACCTTGTAGCGGAAAACCAGATATTGAATATGAATATGATTTCATTTTATTAGATCCTGACAATGATGAGTTATACCTTTGGGTTGATTGGGGCGATGGAAACAACACAAGCTGGATTGGGCCTTACAGGTCTGGTGAGACTGTAAGACTTGGTCATATTTGGAATGAAACGGGAATCTATAAAATTAGAGCAAAACTGAAGGATATCTGTGGCAATGGCCCATGGGGACGGCTAAAAGTCAATATTCCTAAAATTAAAATAATGAAAAGATTATTTTTACTTAGACTGCTTGAGATGTTTTCAAATATAGTCAACTTCCTTGAATCGATAAAATAAAGAGATTGCATCTAATAAGTTTTTTATATTATCTAAATAATATATAATATAGGTAATATATAAGTTGTTAACTCATTAAATAGATGTTCCAAAGCTTTGCATTCTATTTCTAATGTTTTAATTTGGCGTGAAAACTATGGGTAAAAAACCAAAACTACCAAGGGAATTCTGGGCAGTAAATGCCTCTAACCTCTTTGAAAGAGGTGCATACTATGGCATGTTAGCTGTTTTTTCCTATCATCTAGTCTATAACGTTGGTGTAGAAAGCTGGATGGTTGGGATACTTACAGGTATTTCTATGGGGCTGATAAATTTTTTACCTTTGATTTCAACGGCACTTGCTAGTAAATATGGTTTTAAAAAAATTCTTTTATTTTCTTATATAACTCTTGCAGTAGGATATATAACACTAGGTTTTGGAGCTTCATTAATATTAATTATTTTAGCAGTTATTATAATGGGCCTAGGTTCAGGATTTGAAAAGGCTTTAATTGCTGCATCAATTTCTCATTCATCAGATGAAAAAAATCGCGATTATGCGTTTAACATATATTATTGGGTGATCAACTTTGGCGCTTTTTTTATTCCACTTAGTATCACATTTTTATTTGTACCTGAAAACTATGGTAGTGTGTTTTTCTTAATGGCATTGTTTATTATCTGTAGTTTTCTCATCATTTTCTTATCTTATAAAAATCCAGTAAAACCCGATCCCTCAATTCCAACATTTGAAGCTGTTAAAAACCTAAAAGTCATATTTAAGGACCCGAAGTTTGCCTATGTGTTAATCATTTTTTCGGGGTGCTGGTTTATGCTGTATACTCGAAAACCTTTTACACCATTATTTATGACAGATTTTAGGATTTTACCTGCTTGGTTTATTCCTATACTTGCTGCTCTCAATCCTGGGACAATTATAACCTTAGGTCAAGTTTGGGCATATATTATTAAAAATCGTAATATTGACTCATTGAAAATGTTGATTGCAGGAGTTTTCATAATATCTGTAGGTTTTTTTATTGTAGGAATTACTTTGAATCCTACATTGTTCATTGCAGGTATCATTATCTTATCCTTTGGTGAGTTGGTTTCTTATCCTGCTTTCCTTAGTTATGTATCAAAAATTCCACCTAAGGACAAACGTTCAATTTATATGGGTTATTCTTTTCTTCCATTAGCAATTGCAGGTATTACTGCACCAATAGTTGGAGGTTTTCTTTATTATTATATTGCAGAGAATATGGCTATGGGGCAACTATTTTGGGCAGTTGTTGCATCTATTGGATTGGTAGCAGCATCAGCATTCATCCATTATGATCATCATTATAATAAAAAGAAGAAAAGAATTAAATCTAAAATTTCAGCAAATATCCCACTAATACTTATCCCAGTTTTTTTAATCACTGCTTATTCATTAGGACCTAATCCAATATATCGAGGAATGCTATCTGAAGAAGATTTACCAGATGATGGATTGGTAGAGAAAACCTGGACATATCTAAATAAAACATATTTCCTTGATGGAGAACTAGAAGAGGCTGAATCTATCTCATATGATATTTCATTTGAGAATTATTTTATTGATAAGATAACTCTTAATCTTAGTTGGTCTGATGAAAAAGACATAAGACGTCTAAGAAAATTTGAAAACAAAGGTGATACATTTTCTGCAAAAGTTATAATCGATAAAAAAGTTGTGTCCGTTAGTCGTGTTACAAATATTCATAATAAGCTAGGAACTATCAATTTGAAATACAAAATTAATGAATTAATTAATGAACAAAGTCGTGATGCAAAAGTTAAAATTGAACTCGAAAAATGCAGGGATTATTATCCCGTTTTTGGAATTGGTCTAATTTCTATTCAAGATTCTTCAAATACTTATAAACTTGATATTGTTGTAACATATAGAGATAATAAATAGCTGAATACAAACGAAAAATAGACGTTCTAAATAAAATGTTAATCTTGTAAAATCCTTACAGCCTACCAATTCAGCAAAATATTGATTTCAAATCTAGCAACTTATATTTATTAAAAGGCAATATGATTTTTGTTTCTACGGGAGAATCTATGAAAAAATATGTATTGGTAATTATGGCTTTTCTGTTTCTTTGCATTGCTCTTAGTGGATGTAGTGAGGACGACATCATTGGCGAGGTATTGGACTCAGGAGGACAAGAGTATATTGTTGTAGCTGTTGATGCTAATGTTAGGATTAATGGAGATCCTGATTTATGGGATCCAATTCCAGGTGTACCAGTGGAAATTAATATTTGTAAGGCAGGGGGCGAGTTTCATGAAGAGACTAAGATGACTGACGATAACGGAGAAACAGGTATTGTTCATGCTAGTTTTAATGTATATCGCGAACAGCCAGTTTATTGTACAGCTACATATTATGGGAATATGACATATACAAAAATGGAGACACTTACATGGGAAACTATAGAAGCAGGAGCAAATGAGGTTGGCATGTATTCTTGGAATCCGATGGTAATTCTTGTAGTTAAAAGCTTATAATTTAGAAAAATATCTGGCAGATTTTTTAATTATATATAATATTCATAATTTAAAATGCAGGAGAAAATATGAATAAAAAATTTTTAATACAATTCGTATTGGGAATTATAATAGCAATAATTGGAGCAGGCATAATGTTTCATGGCAGTGTTTTTGCAGAGAATAATTCAGTTATTGTAACTATCATAGGTATTATCGGAATAGGCATTATCGCTTCATCTAATATATGGGATATAAAAAAGTAGTAATAAGGATGTAAAAGTAGAATTATCAAAAGATAGAAATAAAATATTAAAAAAAACGAAATAGTAACTTATTTATAGTAAAAGCCGTTGTTTTGATAAAAAGAATAAAGGTTATTATTCCATATATGAAGTTCATTCAAATATAGGAATTATTTAATTAAATTCTTTTAAAAAAAAATATATGAGGTAAAAAAATGAAAGGTAAAGTAAAGTGGTTCAACCCACGAAAAGGCTTTGGATTCATAGTTGGCGAAGATGGAAAAGATATCTTTGTCCACCAGAATGACATAGCCGAAAATACACAACTAAATGAAGAAGACTCTGTTGAATACGAAAAGGAAGAATCAGAAAAGGGTCCAAAAGCAACAAACGTAAAAAAGATATAAATTATCAAATAAGTAAAAATTAATCATTAATTGATAATATTTTTTCTTTTAAATTTTATAATGATTAGTTGGTAAAAAATGAAATTTGAAGAATTAGAAATCAGCAAAGAAATAGTCGAAAAAACAATTGAACAAGGATTTGATAAGCTAACTCTCATCCAAGAAAGATGCATTCCTGAAATTATCAAAGGAAGAGATGTCGTTGGTCAAGCAGAAACCGGCTCAGGAAAAACTGTTGCATTTTGTCTACCCATACTTGAAAAAATTCAAAAAAGAGGTGGGCTACAAGCAGTTGTTCTCACACCAACAAGGGAATTATGCATTCAAGTAACCGATGTTTTCAAAACTTTTGGTAAAATTCTTAATATTAAAACTACTAGTATTTACGGTGGTGTTGGCATTGAACCACAAATTAAGAGAATAAAAACCTCTGAAATTGTAGTTGGGACACCTGGCAGAATGCTTGATCATCTTCGCAGGAAAACAATTGATTTCAGAAATGTTAGATTTCTTATAATTGATGAAACTGATAAAATGCTTGAGATGGGTTTTATTGATGATGTTGAAAAAATAATAAAATATACACCAATAAATAGGCAGACATTAATGTTTAGTGCAACCATTATGGACAGCATTCATAGGCTAATGAACCGGCATCTGAAAACCCCTGTAATTATTAAAACCAAATCACAAGTAGATAAAAGCAAACTTCATCAGATCTATTATGACATTTATAAAAAGAATGATAAATTTTCCTTGCTTGTACATTTGTTAAAAAATGATACATCAGGTTTAGCAATTGTATTTTGTGCAACACGAAAAGAATCAGATATTGTTGCAAGAAATCTTAGAAAAAATGGAATACATGCTTTAGCAATTCACGGCGGAATGTCTCAAAACAAAAGAACACAATCACTTGATGCTATAAAAAATGAAATAACAGAGGTTTTAGTAGCAACTGATGTTGCAGCAAGAGGTCTTGATATCAAAAATGTAAGTCATATCTACAATTATGATGTTCCTAAGACATCTATTGAGTATATTCACCGTATAGGCAGAACAGCTCGTGCGGGAGAAAACGGAGCAGCAATAACGTTACTTACTGCACCAGATCATGATAATTTTAGAAGAGTGCAAAGTAATGAAGAGCTAAATATTGAAGAAGCAAAAATACCTGATTTTGAAAAAGTAAATTTTTATAGAAATGTAAAAAGAAGAAAAAAACCATATTATGCCCGGCACCATCAAAATAACATTTATAGGTAAAGACAGTAACATTTTTGATAGACATATTGCTCTAACATCTATTAGATTATTTTACTAAACATACATAAAATAAATCTTACACTTTCATTGCGATTAAGATTAACAACAATATTTATCAAGTATCTTTGTCTTCTTCGATTTGTTATGGAGCCTTCTAAAAGATTTGTTAAACTTTTGGAAAAAATTTTTCCTCATCGATTTAAAATTGCAAAATTATCCCAAATTCCAATTGTTAGATGGATATTTTCAAAAATGATTTTTGATAAAAACAATCTTACATATCTTACAAAAGACAAAGTTGTTGAAATACAACTTAACAAAAAAATCAAACTACCAGAAAATATTGTAGTGCCTTCAAAAGTTGTTGAATATTTCATTGAAAAATCTAGTTATCGCTTTATCATGAATTTTTGTATCTGTCGTGAAGCAATGCAATGTAAAAACTA
>Ga0272442_10000466_pt1 | contig 64917 bp, 60 predicted proteins | sample SSMForm2O_FD_200262 | JGI IMG/M metagenome (GOLD analysis project Ga0272442, IMG submission 200262) | Marine sediment archaeal communities from Little Sippewissett salt marsh, Falmouth, MA, United States - SSM-Form-2O | ecosystem: Environmental > Aquatic > Marine > Wetlands > Sediment ...
AGAATAGCGGCATCATGCGCCGTATGCGAAATACATCGACATTGCGATTTCCGTCGCAACAGTCGGAGCGCGAGAGGGTTCGAGTTGGAGAGTGCCGATATTTTACATACAATGACGTCAACCTGGTCGAGGCCATAGAATACCCGGGAGGCGTAGCCAATTACTTCTGGTATGACGCTATGATGCGACGCTATGCGATGCAGGACTCAAACGGCTTGAGTTACTTCTCCTGGGACCAGAACGGCATGAACCTGCTCTGTGAGCGGGATGTCTCGGGGAACGTGACGGCGTACTACACGCACGGCTACACGCCCGTGGACGGCATCGGTAGCGGCATCGGCCAGAAACTGATTCAGGGTGGCAGCACCTACCACGAGTGGGATGCGGGTCGCGACCACCGCGGATCGGTCTACAAGCGCGTAGATGCCAACGGCAACATCACCGGCAACTTCAACTACGACGCCTGGGGCGTGCCGCTTCAGGAAGAAGAAGCCGGGGCCGAAACCCGGTTCCGTTATCAGCCCAACTGGATCAAGCTGACCGACAGCCCAAGGCCGCTGTATCTTTCGCCAACGCGAGTGGAAGATCCGGAGTTGGGGAGATTCCTGGAGAGAGACCCGAAGAACGGGTTGGCCGGTGACTATCAGTATGCAGGCGGACAGCCTGTGGAACTGATTGACCCAGACGGCGGCAGACCCCGGCCTGCGTGGGGGAAGCCGTGGAGCCCCAAGCCTCCCAAGCCACTTCCACCGCCGCCACGTCCGTTCTTCGAGCAGATCGTTGTGGGAGATCTGCAGCGTAGCTTCCGTCAATTGTGCTGTGATTGCATCAAGAATGTGAAAGGAGCTACTCTAGCTGACTGCAACACAGAGGCCGATAAGATGGCGGAAGCATACGTGGACATGTGGAAGTTCCGGGCGAACAATCTAGTTTCGGCGGCGATGTTGTGGTATATTGACTATCTGGACCGCTGCAAGGCCGCTAGCCGAAAGCCTGTGATTCTCCGCAACCCACAAGATGCCGGGGACTATAATGCGGGCTGGAAGTGCTACCAGTGGAGGACCTTCACTCATACGGCCCTGGCAGACCTGAATCTGCAAGTCTTCAAACTGGGATTTAGCGGAACCTGGGAATTGAGGTTCAACAAGCGGAGAGAGCCAGAGGTGGTGATCACGCACAACTGGGTCACCGCAACAGTCGGCGACAAGGCGGAAATGAGAGGAAAGTGCACCCTCCGTCTAGACCCGTGGCGGAAGCCGAGTGGCCCGCACGTTTACACGGACAAGACCCATGGGTTCGATGCGGGTTTCTTGGGAACGGAGCATGAGTTTTCAGAATGGATAAGGATCCAAACATACGTGGCAGAATGGAAGAAGGAGGATCCCAAGAGAAAGGTAGGACCGCCCAAGGCTGGTGACCCCGCGAGTAAACTGGGGCCGCCATTCAAGCATGGCATGGGAGAGGACCCCTGGCCGGAGTGGGTCCTGGATCTCTGGCGAGATGAAGGACGCATTAAGTGAAGCTGCAGACGCGAGATCGGGCCCTTGTCTTCATATGCCTCCTAGCTGCGCTGGGATGTGGTTCTCGTGGAGTGCCGAAAGGAAGTCCAAAGGTGATCCCTAATGATCCACCGGAGGCGAGCGTCAAGATCGGTATGGGACGGCCAGAGGTTCGGAAGCACTGGGGGCTGCCACTTGTTCACTACCCGATAGTCACAGATGTCGGCACACCGCAACAGCGGGTCGGCCGCATCGTCTGCATCTACTCTAAGCTGCTCTCATCGGACCAAAAGACGTACTTGGTGGCGAGTTTCCAGGTTGATGCAGAGGGAAGCGCCACGCTTGAGCGATACGCATTTTCTAAACTAACCTGGGAAGAGCTAAATAACACCGAACGACTTTATCAGTTGCTTTGGCCTCCTCGGTGTAAGGAGCCCGTGTAAGGGTTCACGTGTGTAAGGGTTCACCGAACTCAGGATGTCGAAAATGCCCAGAATCCTGAGCAATATAGTGGCTCAGCGGCCTGTGACACGGTTTTCGGCGGTGATTGATGAAGTGGCTCACCGGCCTGTGACGCGGTCCCCGGCACCGAATGACGGCCCGCGATGCGTTTCTCGCTCCCGGACCTTGTGACAAAGCGGTCCGCGGCGAGACCCTGCTACGCCTTCCGGCTACGGAGGGCAAGCCTCTCCCGTGGGTAATCGGCTCCAATTGAGATGTCGTGCGGTACTTTCTGCCGCTCAGGCGGCGCCTGGCCAGTCGAGTTCAATCTCCAGCATCGGCAGTCGCGGATCGTCACCGTAGCGATGCCTGACGATCCGGATGCCCGGCTGCGCGTCGCGCGCGCGCCGGGCATCGCCCACACCTCGCACGCCTGGACGGCGTCGACGATATCCTCGGAACCGCTCTTCCGTCCATTCGTCTTCGAAGTCCTCGTGGTCGCAGGCGTGCCACAGGTCCATCTTCAGCCGCTCGAAGACGTAATAGCTGATCGGGCAGACCGTGGTGTTCTGCACCGCGGCCATGAGGCGCCGCGTGAATCCCTTCTTGTGGAGGTGGGGATAGGAGCGACACTCGTCGGGGCGGGCGGCGTACACCGCACACCTGTTCCCTTCGAGGAAGGGACAGGGTCTCCGGTTGAAGTTCCGGCCGCGCTCACCGTCCTCGTCGAATTCCTCGACGTAGCCCTCGCGGGGGCTGCGCCTCGGACATGCCCTTGGCCCGCGCCAGCCGGGCGACGTCGCCGGGCTGCAGCGATGGCCGCAGCTCCCGGCAGCAGTTGCCACAGGCCGTGCAGTCGATATCCCGAGAGACGTCCCGGAAGTGGCGCCGAACGGTATTGTAGATCTCGTGCTCCGGGGTCTCGCAGTTCTTGAGAAACGACCGAAACTCCCAGTTCTCGTCCTCGGCCTCGGTCGAGTACTCCCGGAACTTGTCCATGTCGAGTTCGATGGGCACGGCCTCTCTCCGCACGGCGCGCTACAACCAGTTGAACGGCACCCCGACGATGTTCTCCTCGTAGAGGCGCGGGGCCTCGTCGTTGTTGATTACCAGGCCCATCCGGCATCCGTGCTCGCAGACGAAGTCTCTTAGCGCACGCAACGACCGCCCGTCCACACTCTGGGTGTACTTGATCTCCACCGGCAGCAGGCCGAAGTCACCCTCCAGGACCAAGTCGATCTCCGCCCCGGCCGCAGTGCGATAGTAGTAGTAGTCGAACCCGCATCCGGCCGCCTTGAGTTGGCGGATGATCTCTTCGATGACCATCCCTTCCCAGGAGTTGCCCATTTGGGGGTGGGCCAAGAGCGCGCTCACGTCCGGAACCCTTGACAGGTAGTGCAGAAGCCCCGAGTCACGCATGTAGCCTTTGGGGTGCTTCACGATGCGCTTCATGACGTTACGCTCGTACGATGCGATGCGCCGCCACAGGAAGGTCCCGTCCGCGATCTCGAAGTAGTCGCGCACCGTCGGCTGGGAGACCCCCAGGGTCCGGGCCACATCCGAGTAGTTCAGCACGCTGCCTGACAGGCCCGCGAGCATGCCCAGAAGCTGCCTGAACTTGGGCAGGTCCAACCCCGGAAAGAGCCTGGCCACATCGCGATAGATGTAGGCGTTGACGTACTGCTCCATCCAGGGCAAGCGGAAACGCTCGGTGGCCTTGAGCCACGGCTCGGGATATCCCCCTCGGAACCAGTAGTCATGGGCCTCCTGCAACGTGCCGCGCGGCGGCGCAGCATCCAACACATCGGCGGCCCGGGCCTCCCGGCGGGCGGCGATGGTTAGCGCCGAGTCCCCTTCTCCCTCCTCAAACGGGTGGATCTCGGCCCAGAGCAACGGTGACATCTCGATGATCGCGATGCGACCCGCCAGGCTCTCTGAAATGGACTTGAGCAGCTTCGGAGAACTCGACCCGGTGATCACGAACCGGCCCGGAGTCTCCCGGTCGGCATCGATGGCCACACGCAGCGCGGCGAAGACAGCCGGCAGCATCTGGGCCTCGTCGATGGCCACCTTGGCCGGATTGAGCCTCAGAAAGAGATCCGGATCGCGGGAGAGGGATTCCAGGTCGCTGAGGCGCTCCAGGTCAATTCGCTTCCACTCCTCAGGGAGCGTTTCGAGGAGAGTCGTCTTCCCAGTCTGCCGAGCGCCGACTATTCCGACGCACGGGAAGAGACTGAGGTACTCCTTCAGCAGTGCCTCGTAGGCTCTTTTCATACCGCGCATAATAAAAGTCGTTCTTTGAGCATGCAAGTATAAAATGCGGGGCATGTGCGGATATCTGAGCTCAGGCTGCTCGTAAGCTAATCTCTTCCCATCGGATACGAGTTCGCGGAGTTGTTGTGAATCCTGAAGTGGCTCACCGGCCTGTGACGAGGTTCTCGGCACCGAATGACGGCCCGCGATGCGTTTCTCGCTCCCGGATCTTGTGACAAAGCGGTCCGCGGCGAGCCCCTCCTACGCCTTCCGGCTACGGAGGGCAAGCCTCTCCCCCGGGAATCGGCTCCAATTGAGATGTCGTGCGGTATTCCCTGCCGCTCAGGCGGCGCCTGGCCAGTCGAGTTCAATCTCCAGCATGGGCAGCCGCGGATCATCACCGTAGCGATGCCTGACGATTCGGATGCCGGGCTGCGCGTCGCGCGCGCGGATTGCTCTTGCCGGCGGCGGGTCTTCTCCGCGCCACGCCTGGCTCGGCCGGTAAGCGTTGTGCCACTGGCGGAAGACGTCGAGGCGGAGTTGGATCTTGCGGGCCATCGCGATTCTTCCCGGCGCCCATGGCCAGAGCACATAGCGCGACCAGGGCTTGAAGGTTCGGAAGAAGCGCTCGACCTTGCCGTTGAAGTCGCCGCGGCCAGGTGCCGCAGTCTTCGGGTTTGACAACTCTCACAGGCCATTCCCCCCGCCCGAGGGGGTACGGACCACGCCAAGGACCTGCAAGGCCGCCCGGACAGCTGACGATTTGCCGGGACACGACGTGGGGGGGGGGTGTCACAATGCGATGGGCCGCTGCACCCGTTTTCTGGTTGACACGCGGCGGCCCTTTCCGAAAATGTCGGCAGTGATGGCAGCAATGCCGACGTTTTCAGGAGAAGGAGCATGAAGCCTCCGAGGCTTACCCTCAAACGGCTGCGCACCGCGGGCCTGGGCGCCTTCTTCCGCCCCACGCAGCTGGAGGCGCTGGGGATCAGCTACGACGACCTTCGCAGGCTGGTGGCCGCAGGCACCGTGGAGAGGATCAGCCGGGGCCTCTACCGGCTGGCCGGCGCCGAGCCCACGGAGCGCTACACCCTGGCCGCGGCTTGTGCCCGGGCGCCGCGTTCGGTGGTGTGCCTGCTCTCGGCCCTTCAGGTCCACGGTATAGGCAGTCAGCTGCCGCGCGAAGTGTGGCTGGCGATCCCTCACAAGGCGCGGCCTCCCCGAATCGACGGCGTTCGCGTTCGGCTGCTTCGCTTCTCGGGTGTGGCCTGGACCCACGGGGTAAGCGACACTGCATTCGAAGGAGTCCCAGCGCGTATCACCGCGCCGGCGCGGACGGTGGTCGATTGCTTCCGGTTCGAACGCCTCGTCGGGCGCGAAGCGGCGATGGAGGCCCTGCGGGAGGCACTGCGCGGCAAGATGGTTACTACCGACGCCCTCTACCGCACGCTTGACGTACTTCCCTCACGCCGGCTCAAGGCGGCCCTGGAGGCGATCTAGCCGTGACCCGTGATGTTACGGCCTCGATCAAGGCGCGCCTCCTCAACAGAGCCCGGCAGGAGGACGGCGAGTTCGAGCTGTTCCTGGTTCGCTACGCCTGCGAGCGCTTTCTTTACCGGTTGGGCGTTTCGCCGCTGCGCGAACGCTGCATCCTGAAGGGCGCAGGTCTCCTGACCGTCTGGATGCACGATCCGTACCGAGCCACGCGCGACGTCGACCTGCTGGCCTCCGGCGCGAGCGACGAGGCGAGTATCCGCGAGATCGTCAAGACGGTTTGCGCCATGCCTTGTCCGGAAGACGGCCTGGTCTTCGACCTGGAGAGCCTGAGCATTCTGCCGATCAGGTCCGAGGAGGAGTATCAGGGCCAGCGGGCCCTTCTCCGCGCCCGGCTCGGCAAGGCCAGGATTCGGGTGCAGGTGGACTTCGGCTTCGGTGACGCCGTCGTGCCGCCCGCCGAAGAAGCTGATTACCCGACGCTGCTGGAGGACCTGCCTGCGCCCCGCCTCCGGATCTACCCCCAGGTCGTGACGGTCGCCGAGAAGTTCCAGGCCATGGTCGATCTCGGCCGCAGAAACAGCCGCATGAAGGATTTTCACGACATCTGGGCGCTTTCCTCCGAGTTCGAATTCGACGGCGGGGCGCTCCGCGAAGCCGTCACCGCCTGCTTCGAAAGGCGTCGCATGATCTGGACCGCCGAAGCCCCCGATGCATTGCGTGCGGCATTCTACAGTGACTCCAGCCTCGCCGCCCGCGGGAACGCCCACCTGCGGGCCGGGGCCTTCCGCACGTCTCCGCCGGCTGACTTCAAGGCGGTCGGTGAGCGAGTACGCGAGTTCCTGGGACCTGTCAGAAAGAGCATTCTGGCTGGCGAAGGGTTTGAGCGCTCCTGGCCTCCCGGCGGATCGTGGCAGTGACACTGCTGGCCGGAAGTCAATGCCATCCTGGCGCGTTCCCCGACGTACTACTACGCTACCTTTACTAAGGCCACCTTTTCCCACCGGATACGAATTCGCGGAGTTGTTGTGAATCCCACCCCCGCTACCAAACACAAGAAGAGGCGGCCCCTGAGGCCGCCTTCTTTCTTGGGTTTGGTAGAGTGAGGAGAAAGGAGACAGTAGAGAGGAGAGCAGTCGCGGCTATGCCGCGATTGTGAGCCTCTCATCAGGCATTCTTGATCCTTCTCTTCACGGTCTCCTTTCCCCTCTCTCCTTTCTGACCAGAAGCCTTGGACACACTGAAGTGGCTCACCGGCCTGTGACGAGGTTCTCGGCACCGAATGACGGCCCGCGATGCGTTTCTCGCTCCCGGACCTTGTGACAAAGCGGTCCGCGGCGAGACCCTGCTACGCCTTCCGGCTACGGAGGGCAAGCCTCTCCCCCGGGAATCGGCTCCAGTTGAGATGTCGTGCGGTATTCCCTGCCGCTCAGGCGGCGCCTGGCCAGTCGAGTTCAATCTCCAGCATCGGCAGTCGCGGATCGTCACCGTAGCGATGCCTTGCGATCCGGATGCCCGGCTGCGCGTCGCGCGCGGATTACTCTTGCTTGCGGCGAATCTTCTCCGCGCCACGCATGGTCGGGAGTTCTGCCGCCGAGGGCTTGGCTCGGCCGGTAAGCGTTGTGCCACTGGCGGAAGACGTCCAGGCGGAGTTGGATCCTCCTGGCCATTGCCCTTCTCCCCGGCGCCCAGGCCCAGAGGACGCACCGCGACCAGAGCTTGAAGGTTCGGAAGAACGTCCCTGAACACACAGGCAAGCTTGAATTATCAGTGCGAAAGTCGCTCCGCGCCAAGAACCGCGAGCCGAAACTTCTGCGCTCGTTCTTCAAAGCTGCCGGGCTCGAACTGTGAGGTGTGGCTTTAGTTAAGCAAAGGTCAATAGGGAGTACGGGACCGGGAATAGGCTTGAATGGAGGGGAATGATGATGAGAATCACGCACGGACCGGACGGGAAGGATGGCCTGCAATCGCCATCGCGGAGATGCCGGCTCAGAGGAGGAAGCCATGCCAGCGATACCGGAAGAGGTCACCAATGCCTGGGAGAACCGCGAGGGCCCCGTAGTGCTCACCACCGTTGACGGGACCGGCGTCCCCAACTCCATCTACGCCAAGTGCGTGGGCAGCTTCGGCGACGACACACTGGTGGTTGCGGACAACTACTTCGACAAGACCCGCAGGAATCTCCTGGCGGGCGGTAGAGGTTCGATCCTCTTCATAACCGGCGAGGGCAAGGCCTACCAGGTTAAGGGTCGCCTTGAGTACCACAAGGAAGGTCCCGTCTTCGACGACATGAAGAAGTGGAACCCCGAGAAGCACCCCGGCCACGGCGCCGCGGCGCTGAAGGTCGAGGAGGTTTACTCGGGCGCCACGAAGCTGGCCTGAGGAAACACGGCTGACAGGTCGTTGAGAAACGACTCGCCCGCTTGTTCAAGGACGAGGCAATCTGGCTTCTCGGCGGATGCGGAGAACCGGGTGCCGAAGCTCTTGCAGACATACTCAAGAACGCTCCCCGTTCCCAGAAACGTGGGGCTGCCGCACTGGCCGTCTACTGGATGCGAAAGCCGCGGTGCCTGCACTGGAGCGGAAGGTCGCCGAGGGCATCCGGCAGATAGGTAATGCCGCCAAGGAGGCGCTTAAGCTGATTCGTCAGTGACGGGGCGAGCAGTCGCGGCTATGCCGCGATTGTGAGCCTCTCATCAGGCATTCTTGATCCTTCTCTTCACGGTCTCCTTTCTCCTCTCTGGCCGAAATCTGAACGCATTCGCGGAGCGGTTCGTGCTGTCGATCAGGTCGGAGTGCCTGGGCAAGATGATATTCTTCTCGGAGGCGGCGCTGCGCCGAGCTATCTCCGAGTACGCCGCCCACTACCACGAAGAACGAGATCATCCGACGCCTAGGGGCGAAGTCTACCTGCCGTGGCGGGCCGTCAGGCGAAGACCGAAGTGCTGCATGATGGCCTCGGCGGAGTTTGCGAACGGGGCGGGGTATCCTCCCGCAGGATCGTGACCGGACCTGACGGTCAGTGGCCGCGCCTCAGGAGGGGCTATCCGCCGAGGATAGCAGCCAGTTTGCGGTTCTTGCGGCGGAGTTCCTGGCCGTTGCGGTCGCCCTCGAAGACTTCCAGTATCTGTTCCTGAATTTCGCGTTCGCTCGCATCACCGGCCACGATTTCAAGCCGCTTCTCGGATTGGGTGACTATTACCTGTTCGGCGTCGCCGGACAGCAGGATGTGCTCGTCACTGGTGGCGCAGATTATCTGCTGGTGGGTCTTCAGTTCACGAATCCGCGGTATCAGCACGCTGGTCACCGCCGGAACGTCGAGATGCTCCTCCGGTTGGTCGACGATCAGCGGACCGAAAGCGCCCTGGTTCATGAGCAGGGCTATTGTTGCGGCATTACTCACTGCGGTGCGCAGACGAGTCAGCGGGCGGTACCTGCCGTCCTGGAGGATGCTAAGGATTGCGCGGTCGAAGTAGTCATCCCGCTTTGTGCCGATGTATTTGCCCTGTTCGACAGCGACCGAGAAGAGCGGCTTGTGTTCCCTGGTCCCGTAGTGGTCAGGGGCGATGGTTACCTCGCCCTTCTTGCCGACACGCACGTCCAGGCCCTTGAGCTTCTTGCGCTTTTCGTAGAGTGCTGCACAGGCCTTCTTGAGCTTCTTCATGTCGGACGCGCAGTTGGCGAACCCCCTGGCCTCGACCTTATCCAGGAGATCGTTGCGCTTCTCCAGGGTGCTGCGCAGACCACGGTCCTCTCCCAGCATGCGCCAGTCGAGGAATTCGATCATCCTCAGCTTGTCGCTCAGTCGCCCGTTGATCTCATCGTGGTTGTAACGTCGCGGCAGTTCCAGGTCTGGTGCAGCGGGCAGCCTGGAGACGCTGCCCCCCTCTATCTCGAACCAGTCGGGCGGCTTGCCGCCGGCGCCTCGCTCAGCGCAGTAGACCCTTTCTCCCTTGGCCAGGAAGACCTGAGCCGAGTATTTGAGAGCCTGCAGGGGTGCCTCGCGAGTTGCCTTCTCAGAGTCAGAGAAGCGATCCAGCCCGTACAAGAGCAGGTCAACCAGCGTGCTCTTGAGAGTGCCTTTGGCGCCTACAACGCAGTTGAGGTTGGGATTGAAGGCCACCTGGCTCCACCTCCCGCTTCCGCGTCGATGCGCCAGGCCGAGTATGGTGGTGCGTGGTCCCGGGGTGGCCATGGTTCGGGGCAGGCGCACGCGGGTTTGGGGGTCCTCCAGCGCGTTCTTCAAGGAGGAGAAGCTCGGCTTGCCCATGCGCACGTAGGTGAAGCGCTTGCCCAGGCCGGACGCATGCAGCGAGTGGCCGTCGGAGCTCTGGATCCAGGCCAGGGGCGAGCGATCCTCTGCGCGCTGGGCCTGGAAGTAGTCGGCCAGCTTGCGCTTGCTCTTGCCGCTGCCAATGGTCTTGCCGGTCGGGGTAGTGTCCTTGACCACCTCGACGGCGTTGAGATTCGGGTGGTTGAGCAATCGGCGGAAGACGTTGGATGGCTTGCCGTAAACGTCAAGCATGGCCTTGTTCCCGCCATCGATGTGCGCGGGGATCACGATACAACCCGCACCCAGGTCCTCGGCGTACTTGAGAACGTCGAAGAGGCTGGAGCCGCCCGTGGCGCTGAAGTCGCCATAGTCCCGGATTTTGAAGCGGCATTGCCAGAGCAGCGTGTTGATGCGATGCATCGTGTATGCGGCAGGCTCCTCGCTGCCATCGCCTTCCAGGTCCGCACCCTGGGGGTCGAAGATCACCAGCACGTGAAGGTCGTCGGTGCTGATCTCGACTCCGGGCAGGATGCAGAGATCCCAATCTCTGAGTTTCGAAGCGGCGTTGCGCAGCAGTTCGAACCAGGTGCGACCGGGCTCCAGCGGATGTACGCTGCTGGGAGTGTTGTGGTCGGTAATCGCCACCAGGCGCAGGCCCAGGTCGCGGGCACGGTGCACGAACTCGTCGGCGATCTTGCGAGCGGCCTTCAGGCTGCCGGAGAAGTCGTTCCTGTCGAACGCGAAGTTATAGCGACTCTTCCACCGTGCATCTCCGGATGCCGGAGTATGCACGTGAAGGTCGACCTTCATGAAGTCGGCTCCAGAGTTCGACTGCAGGAGCTTGCGGTACTGAGCGAGTGCGTTTGCGGCTGACATCTGTATTCGCCTCCTTCAAGACCTTTGACCCGGCATTGCCCAGATTGCATATCGACGACACGCCTCCCGTCTGTGTGTGGTTCGTGATTCTCTCAATTTCGCCCCTCCGGTCAAGATGGGTCCCCTGTGGACCCATGTCTTGCGTCATGTAGGCTCAATTGCTGTCACTACATAGGCATGCGGAAGGGTCAGCAACAGTTGAGAGAGGAAGCACCCGGCAGGCTGCTCAAGCACTCCTGCCGGGGCTCTGCGCAGCACGGGGTCCTCACTTCATCCGTTCGCTGGGAGATCTCCGCGTCGAGCAGGCCGTTGAAAAAGGTGCCATTGGCACCGAGCCTGAGAAAGGAGAAAGGAGATAGTAGACCGCCCTTCGACACGAGCTCAGGGCCTCTCTATGGAAAAGCCTTGAGCGCAGTCGAAAGGCAGGAGAGGCAAGTGCCGCCATCTCGCGGTCTATGTCCTGCAATGTGAAAGATCCCACGGCTCTCCTTTCTACTCTCACCTTTCTCCTGCTCTGCAGGCCGTTTGTCAACGGCCTGCTGGAACCGAGGTGTGCCGGCCGCAACCCTCACGGGCCGCGGCCAGCTCGCCGTCACGGACGTGGATATTCTCAAGCTTCATGATCCGCCCGGGCCAAGGTACTTGCCGCAGGGCGGGACGGAAGCGATAATGCGGGTGCGGTTCCCGTTCCCCGGCCCGGAGATTCTCTGTGGTTACCCGCTCAAGTCCCGAGAGGCGCAGGCTCTTTCGGATGATCATCCCCAAGTACCCCGCCTTCAACATCTACAGCCACGTTGCCAAGAAGACCACGGCGCTGGGCCCGATCTGCGTGGCGACCACCGTCAGCAGGATGCCCGGCTGGGACGTGGAGGTCATCGACGAGAACAACTACCGTTTCCCCGGGCCCATCGACGACCAGGGCGCGCCCGATCACGCCGAGTTGCAGTCGCTGCGCACGGCCGATGCCGTGGGCCTCTACGGGGGGCTGTCCTGCACGGTGCCGCGGCTCAACCGGGTGGCCGCCTTCTATCGCCGAGCGGGGATCTTCGCCGTGGGGGGCGGGCACCACCTCGATGCGCTGCCCGAAGAGAGCCTGCGCGCGGGGCTCGACGTGGTGGTCAACGGCGAGGGCGAGGAGACCATCGCCGAGGTGCTCGCGGCGCGCTTTTCCGGCGGGACGCTGGAGGAACTGCCAGGAGTCTCGCTGCTGCGCGAGGACCGGCTGGTGCGCAACCCGCCGCGCCCGCCCATGGAGGAGTTCGAGCACCTGCCGTTGCCGGACTTCGGCCTGCTGCGCTTCGCGCGGGTCAGCGTCTATCCCGTGAGCCGCATCCGCGGCTGCGGGATGCACTGCGAGTTCTGCGCGGTCAAGGGCAAGGCCCGCTGCGCTTCGCCCGAGCGGCTGATGGCCCAGATCCGCTACCTGGCCGAGGGCCACCGCGCGCGGGAGTTCTTCGTGGTCGACGACCAGTTTGCCCAGGATCGCGAAGAGACCCTGCGCCTCTGCCGCATGCTGCGCGACTACATGAAGCGCATGGGGCTGAAGTTCTACCTGACCGTGCAGATCCGCCTGGACTGTGCCCGCGACGAAGAACTGCTGGCCGCCATGCACGAGGCCGGCATCCGTTGCCTGGCCATCGGTATCGAGTCTCCCGTCGAGGAGGAACTCGTCGCCATGGGCAAGCACCTGCGTGTGGACGAGATGGTCGAGTTGGCCCGCATCTACCACCGCAGCGGCTTCCTGGTGCACGGCATGTTCATCTTCGGCTATCCCATGCAGCCCGGGGTGGAGTTCGGCATGGACGCCGACGAGCGCGTCAAGCGCTATCGCCGGTTCTTCCACAAGGCGCAGCTGGACACCGTGCAGGTGCTCCTGCCGGTGCCCCTGCCGGGCACCGCGCTGCGCGACCGGCTGATGGCCGACGGGAGGGTCTTCTCCAGCGAGGAGGTCGGCTGGGAGTACTACGACGGGAACTTCCCGCTGTTCGTGCCCGACGAACCGCTGTCTCCCGAGAGCATGCACCTCTCCACGCGCAGGCTGATGAGCCGCTTCTACCGTTTCGGGCGGATGCTGCGGGTCCTTCTCCACGTGTTGCGTTTCCCGGTGGCCATGCTCCCGCTGGTGAACCTGCGCTCGCGCTGGAGCAAGTGGCACCGCCACTGGCGCAACGACGTGGTCGGCTCGGCCGGCTACTTCGTGGTCAAGCGCTGGCAGAAGGCCCTGGCCCGGGGCCCGTTCAACGAGAAGCTTTCGCGGGCCACCAGGAAGTAGATCGGGAGCGGTACGCCCGCTCGGCGCGGCACCACCGGCCAAGTCAGGAGGAGAAACCATGTCCGACCGCGACGATACCAAGAAGATGGCAGTGTTCTGCGACTTCGAGAACATCGCCATTGGCGTCGAGGAAGCCAACCGCGCACAGTTCGACATCCGGAAAGTGATTACCCACCTGCTGCTCAAGGGCAACATCGTGGTCAGGAAGGCGTATTGCGACTGGGGCCGATACGAGAAGTTCAAACCGGCCATGCACGAGGCCTCCTTCGAGCTCATCGAGATCCCCCACGTGCGCCAGGCCGGCAAGAACTCCGCGGACGTTCGGATGGTGGTCGACGCCCTGGACCTGTGCTACACCAAGGAGCACGTCGACACCTTCGTGATCATCAGCGGGGACTCGGACTTCTCGCCGCTGGTCAGCAAGCTCCGCGAGAACGACAAGACGGTCGTGGGCGTGGGCGTGAAGAACTCAACCTCGGACCTGCTGATGGCCAACTGCGACGAGTTCATACTCTACGACGACCTGGCCCGCGCCCGGCCGGCGAGACGCAAGTCTCGCGACGGCAAGAGCCGGAAGACCTCCTCCGCCGGGCGAGATAGCGCCCCCGCGCGCCGCAAGGACAAGAAGCAGGAGGCCCTGGACCTGGTGGTCGAGACCTACGAAGCGCTGCTGCAGGAACGCGGCGAGGGCGAGCGGATCTGGGGTTCGATGATCAAGCAGACCCTCAAGCGCCGCTCGCCGGGGTTCAGCGAGGGCTACTACGACTTCGGCTCCTTCAGTGAACTCCTCGAAGAGGCCCGTGACCGAGGTATGCTCGAAATCCAGCGCGACGAAAAGTCCGGCGGGTTCATCGTCAGGGGCTGCGTCTCGTCGTAGCCGCCGGCTGCCTGCGCACGGCACCCGGCCGAAGACTTGAAATCGGGTCCCAGGCCACTACCATTGCGCTGGATGCAGCCCGCCGACGACCGGTACTTCATGAGCGAGGCCCTGCGCCAGGCGGAGGATGCCGCCGGGAGGGGCGAGGTTCCGGTGGGGGCGGTGGCGGTCTTTGAAAATCGAATAGTCGGTCGGGCCGGCAACCAGCGCGAGATGCTGAATGACCCCACGGCTCACGCCGAGATGCTGGTCCTCACCCAGGCCGCCGAGGCGGTGGGTTCCTGGCGTCTGGAAGGCGTCACTGTCTACGTGACGCTTGAGCCCTGCGCGATGTGCGCCGGCGCCATGGTTCTGGGCAGGGTCTCGCGCCTGGTCTACGGCGCGGACGACCCCAAGGCCGGGGCATGTGGCTCGGTGATGAACGTGATCGATCACCCCGCGCTCAATCACCGCGTCCCGACCGAGAAGGGCCTGCTGGCCGAGCGCTGCGGCGAAGTCCTGAAGGACTTCTTCGCGGCGCGGCGGGCAAAGGCCCAGGAGCAATAAGACAGTCCTTCGCGCGGAGAGGTGTCTGAGTGGCCGAAGGAGCTGGTTTCGAAAACCAGTGTACGGCTTGCCGTACCGGGGGTTCGAATCCCCCCCTCTCCGCCAAGTTTCTAAAGCCTTATATTGACAGATAGTTACGAACGTGCTACATTATTGGTGTCTACATGGTGACTATGAGGAGGCTGTTTCGTGGCTGTGTTCAAGAGGGACGGCTACTGGTGGATCGACTTCTACGACGAGGACGGGGAGCGCAGGCGCAAGAAAGTCGGGCGCTCCAAGAAGATTGCCCAGGATACGCTTGAGGAAGTCAAGACCCAGGTCAGGCAGAGGAAACTGGGAATTGCCGAGCCTCGTTCCTCCAGGCCGATTTCGGTCAGGGACTTCTTCCGGAAGGACTGCTTCGAGTATTTTGACAGCGACCTGTCAGAAGGCACCGCCAAGCGCTACAAATCGGTCCTGAGGCACTTTCTCCACTTCCTGAGGACGTTTCCCAAGGTCAAGCTGGTTTCGCAGGTCCAGCCTCGGCACATTGAGAAGTACAAGGCGTATCGCAAGACAGTGCCCTTCCCGAAGGGCCTGGCCATCTTCGAACTGCCGGACACGGAGTTGAAAGAAATCCTGGGCAGGGCCAGGGACAACGGTGGCGAGGTTGCGAAGGACAACACCGTCAATTTCGAACTCGCGACGCTGAGGAGCGTCTTCAACCTGGCAATCCGGTGGAAGTACCTCAGCCAGAATCCGGTCAAGGGCGTGAGGTTCAGGACCGTGACGGATGCCAAGAAGCCCCGTTTCCTGACCCAGGAGGAAGTAGCGCAGCTCTTGGAGCATAGCTTTGGGGAGATCAACCTCGTCTTCCGGACGCTTGTGATGACCGGGATGCGCAGCGGCGAACTCATCAACCTGGAATGGGGCGACGTTGACTTCAAGAGACGGATTATCCGGATCAGGATCAAAGAGAACTGGCAGCCGAAGCGCCGCCACGAGAGGGATATTCCGATCCACGAGGAGCTTCTCCCGCTGCTCAAGGGGCACAAGCGCCGGAAGGGCAGAAGGGGCGAGTGCGTCTTCTGCAACGGCGATGGGAGGCAGTACTCGGAGAACAAGCTCCGGAGGGAACTAGCCAAGGCAGCCAGGAGGGCGGGCCTACGCGACCTCACCAAGGTCCATTCCCTGCGCCACACATTTGGCTCGCAGCTCGTTCTTTCCGGTGTGGACCTTCCCACTGTGCGAGACCTGATGGGCCACAAGGATATCGAGACGACAATGATCTACATCCACAGGACGCAGGATCATATGGCGAAGAGCGTGAATCGGCTGAGGGTGGGGTAGGCGAACAGTCAGTCCGGTCGTGGGTGTGTGCGCTGGCTGCACTTGTACTTGCAGGATATTCCTGGCTTTCCGAGAATTACCAGCACTGGCTGACTGGGGGGACAGTGCTGTGGCGGCAACTGTACCAGGCTCGGTGAAGAAGCACTGCGCCAGACTGACGCGTGAAGCGGAAGCAGCGTGGCAGCAACTGGATGTGCCTGTTGGCATCAATGGCAAACACACGCCCCCCATCGCACTCAAGGTTCAGCTTGAGAAGTGGGAGGGCGCTTCCCGAGTACGGCTACCGGATGAACGCGCTTACCCTTGCCTCAGAGATGCATGGGAGGCAGTGCTTGAGCGGGCAAGAATGCCCGTCGCGCTGCTGGTAGGCGAAGGAGGCGCGGGCAAAACGGTAGCTCTCAAGTGGTTGGCCATGGAATACGCGTTGCCATGGAAGAAGCGCCGCGTGTCCAAGGAAGTGCCTCTTCCTATCCTTGTCGACTTTCACAGCTGGCTTGAGCGGGATCAGTCGCTGACGCAGTTCTTGCACGAGCACTTGCCCGAAGGCGTGCCCCAAGGGCAACGCGTCTTCTGGATGCTGGACGGGCTTGACTTGCTGCCATCCGGGGGCCCGAAGGGAGCATCTGCGACCTTGAAGAGCATGTTGGACAGGGCTGCAGGCGGGCCCCGAGCATCTTCTTATGATGAGGCCTTTGTGGTCTCGACGCGCCCGGATGCGGCAGAGTGTCTTCCTAGACAACCCGAGTTGTGGCACTTGCAGCTGCTTCCGCTGGATGGCACTCAGAGACGTGCTTGGCTCAGCAGGTGGGCACCCCGGGAGACTCAACGCCACTTCGCAGGATTCGAGTCAGTCAATAGGGACCTTGCGGGATTGCTGGAACTCCCGTTGTTCTTCATGCTCACGCTCATCGCATGCCACAAGCCCCCGAGTCGGCCCGCGCACCCGACGCCCGGAGGACGGGCAGACTTGCTCAAGGAACTCATTATCGCCGCCCTTGAAAGCGCAGTCAGAGACGGCCGGATTGCGGATCGTGACAAGCAGATCTTCGAGAGTGAGCTATGCCACTTGGTCTGTGGCGTGTGCTGGGCCCTGATGAAGGAGCGTTGTGAAGGCAAGGACGCGTCGCTTGACATGATTCCCCGAGAGCAAGCTGATGCCCTGTTGACCAAGGCCCACAGGGCAGGGCAATTGGGGCAGTTGAGACGGGCTGCTGAGGTGCTGCGTGCGGCTCGGCTGATGCGTCTTGATGCCCATGGGTCTTCGTGGCGGATCGTGCATCAAACGGTTGCCGAATACTGGGCAGCCTGTCACCTCAGAAGGCGACTCGATGACGCATTCGAAGGTGGATGGCTGAAGACCGAGTTGTGGGACCATTGGCAATACAGGCAGTGGGATGCCGTTGTGGAATTGGCTCTTGAGTGCCTTGGGGGCCATGGCGCAGGTCCTGCTTGTATGGAGGTTGCTCTTGGATCCCTGTGCGGTCCTGAATCCGTAGAGTGGGGCGTTGTCACTGACCCCTGTCGTACTCTTACATTCCTACAGTCTCGGATTCAAGCCCATGATGCGCGCGAAATCGGATTCCGGCAATCTGGGAGGCGAGCCCACAATGTGCGCGAGAACCCTCTCGGCGTTCTGCCACTCTTCCTATCCTCGCTACACTGGGACGTTGTTGGAACACGTGCACGTGCGCCAAATCGAGCCGGCCTGCGAGGAAAGGTCAGGGCCATTGTCCCCTATCTCGCAAGTGAGAGTCACCGTGTACGACAGCTTGCAGTCCGGTTGCTGTGCGAAGCTCCGCGCGAGGAAGTGATACCTGAGATGCTCAGTCTCCTGAGTAGCGATACTGGCTGGGTGCGCCGAACAGCCTCAAGAGTCGTGGGATCACACAGATGCGTTGAGGCAATTCCCGCGCTGATGTCTATGGCTAAGGGATCCAAGGAAGACTGCATAGCAGCGTTGGTCGCACTGACCACGACATGGGGACTCCGGCAAGAAGCTCAGTTCTTCGTCGCGTGGTGTCCGCGAGAGTTGTATCGCAGCATCTGTCACCTCGGGCAAGAGGGAATGCCTTCCACGGTCAATCATGTTGTCTGCCAAGCACTGCGCTTGCTTTTCGAAAGGCTAGCCGCGGACGATCCAGCCGCATCTCGTGACGCGGCTCACTCGCTCTGCAGGATTCGTTGGTCGCGTCTCCGTATCTACCTTGCCAGCCAGTTGGATTGCCTGTTGAAGCAGTCATTGAGGAACTCGAAGAGCCGTGTGCGAGCAGCAATTGCGGAACTTCTGGGTGACCCGACGGACTTGGCTTGTCACGGGAAGAGGCTCAAGTATCTGCATCTGCTCAGAGAAGACCCGGACACGTGTGTCAGGAGAGTGGCCGTAGATGGGATTCTCAATCTGACCGGCGAGGATGACAAGAGCAGTGTCGGCAGAATCCTCGACGGTGCAGACGATGAGGTGACGATTCGTGTCATAGACTCCCTTAGATGCTTGAGTTCTTCTTGGGCGAGCGACTTCCTGGTCAACTTGGCCGAGGACGATCGCGCAGCAGACCAAGTCCGTGTCGCGGCCGTGAGAGTTATGGGGGAGAAGAATAGCCCCAAGGTCGAGAAGTGCCTGACAGATTTGTGGAACAGCAATGGACACCTGGCCGTTCCGGCGATGCTCAGCCTGGGCCGACAGCAGTCGCGCGCTGTCCTGGGCCCTCTCATGCGGCTTGCGCGCAAGTCCGTAGCCACACTTCGTGCGGAGATCACGAGTGTCGTTTCAGGAATCGACGATGAGAAGACCGACGAATTCCTCGCATCCCTTCTGCGAGATGCTGCAGATAGCGTCCGCCATGCGGCTCTGCGTGGGTTGATGTCAAGAACGTCTTCGGGCGCAAGGGATGCCGTCCGTGCGGCGCTCCGTTCTGACGCCGCTACGCGGCGAGAGGTGATTCGTGTGCTCTGGCCTGGTTGCAGCAGCACAATTACTGAAAAGCTGGTGGTGTTAGCCGATTCGGAGGGTGGCGCTCAGTTGGTGGAGCGCAGTGCGGAAGGGACGTATCACCGTGGCGTTGTGCTTCTGCGTCGTAGTGACATTCTAGATGTCCTTCCGCAATTGCTGTCTCTGCTTGCCGACGAGGAAACGAGATTCGCCGCACGATGGATGGTGGGATACATACTTGAAGATGGCCTGTTGACACCGAAGAGAGTAATAGACGCAGCCGCAGCACAGAACGTTGATGTCGACTGGCTCAACATGGCCCTCCGACCAGTCAACAGACGAGTGCCATCGTGGTATGCTGAAGACAGTGCCGCCACAACTGCCGCCAGGGAAAGGCTGGTTCGATCTCGATACGAAGCCGGCAAGCTCACAATGGAAGAGGCCCGTGCGAAATTGGAGGTGAACACTTCGCCTCTGGCCGTAGCAGAGGATAGCGATGTTGCCGGCCTGGTCGCCAGTGCGGCAACCGTGACTGACGCAGAGGGGGATGATTCCCATGATGTGCACGAGGAGGATGGCTCTAGCCCAGTAGTCGAGTTGGATTTCGCCTCCAAGAGTGTGCGAGTAAGGGGAAAGCCGTGCACTCTCACTGCCACCCAGTGGGACTTGCTGGACGCGGTCCCTGAGAGTAGGGTGCTGACCTGGCCCAGGGCCAAAGCGTTGGTGCCGAGATGGCGTGGGCGCAGCCGGTCAGAAGTTCTCGCCTTGATGAGACGGACGGTAAACAGGATCGGAGGTGTCCTGCGTGTGGACATCCTTCCGAGCGTGGGTGGCGAGCGGAGGATGGACTCCGAACTTGTCGAGTCCTCCAAGGACAAAGCCAGAGATATGTGTGAGTCGCTCAAGGGCACAGCGACCAGCGATGAAATCGCAGAGACGGCGATGGAGGCCTTGAAGGAGCACCCGACATCAACCGACGCTGCTCAGCACCTTCTCCACGTGGTCGAAGACGCGCCTTCGCTCTTAGACAGGGAGTCGATTCGCTACACTGTCTTTCGCCTCCAAAGGAGGTTGTCGCACCGAGCAGATAGTCTGCGCAAAGGTCTGGATTCGCTGCAGGGCACCGCCGAGGGGTGCGAGGAGCTTGAGACACTGCGCTGGGATGAAGAACGCGAACTGGAAAGAGAGGGCGAGAAGGCCCGGAACGTGCTGAACAGAATTCGGGATACAGGGATCACAGACGACGAGTTCCCTCCCTGGAAGGAGATTCGGTACTTGGCTCGCGCTGCGGAGAATGGAAATGAGCGTGCCGCGCGAGAGCTCGAGGGAATGGAGCATATTCGCCAAGTGATATACCTTGGGCGCGAGTGCGCAAAGGTTGATCCGCTGTGGTGTCGAAACGCTATCCAGGTCCAACGGAAAGCACTGGACGTATTCCGGGGGCCCGTTCGGAAGATGTTGGCAGACTCGGCGTTCGGGAGTCTTGACGAGCAGAAAGATAGTGCGATAGGACTTCTTGGGGATGAGCTTGTGGCAGTAATGGGGAAGAGGCAATGAAGGGTGCTACTGTCGGGGTTGTCAATGCCACCGATCTGCTGGCGGATGGGGATCGGTTCTAGCCTATCTGTGACTGGCACTACGGAGTGTTGCCAGGGATTCTCCTGACAGTGGGCTGATAGGTGAAATGGAACCGGTGAGAATGGTCATCTCTCTTGTGGTAATTGATGAGGAAGTCCTCCGGCATGCTGAGAAGGACGGAGATTCTCAGGTCGTGCCGCGCATGGTGGTAGCACACTGATGGCACCTTGGAGCCGGGCCCAAGCGTAACGCTGGAAAGGGTCAAGTCACCGCTCTGTGGCAGTCCGGATTCCTGGATGCGATACTGTAAAGGGAACATCAGCAACTCGTTGAAGGCAGGCCATTCTAAATATCTGACCCAGAATTCAGGCCAGTCTAGCAGATAGGACTCCCATTCAATCGTCGTAGGAGACCGGGTTGGAGGTCCCGGACCGCAGCCGCCTTTGTCGAAGGAGAAGCACTCTCCTGTCTCCATCTCATGAAGGACCGCTACAACTATATCAAGCTGCTTGCCCCAGCCTTCGCTCCTTATCCTCTTCTCTAGGTCCGCGTCCAGTATCGGCGCATCTTCCATGCCCATCGGGGGGCGCGGTGGCCTTTTAAGTCTTTCCATGACAGTCTGTTACGTGGTGTCGTTCCGATGAACGCGCGACTCCGGAGACGGCTCGGAGACGTCTCCAGAGGCAAGGATAGTAGTGGGGGGGCACTCGGGGTAAGGACGGCGAGCCCCAGGCAAGAAGCAGCCCAACATGCACCAGCGTGACCTGTCGGCCTGGAAACTGGAGGACGAAATCATGCCTGAACGACTTCTGCTGCCATATGAGGTCTGCACCATCCTCGGTCTCAAGCTCTCGACGGTGTATAAGCTGGTTCACCAGCAACGGATCGGCTGCGTTAAGTGCGGCAACCGTCTCCGCTTCAGGCCAAGTCATGTCGAGAACTTCATCCAGCGCAGGACGCGACAACCGCGGAAAGGGTCAGCGTGCCGAACTAGGCCGAGTTCGGAGATGATCTGATGGCCAGGAGACTGGTCTTGTCCGTGGCACTGTGTGGTCTGGTGCTCTGCGCGTCCGGGTGTGCACCCTACATGGCCTTGGTGGCGGCATTTGCCCTCTGCTCCGCCGAGCCGAGCCCTCGACGCGCCAGCTCGGACAGTCGCCCGACGGGGACACCGCACAGGCCGCACAGGACGCCGGTGACTGTCCCGACCAGAAAGGTGACGATTGCCGGGCGGTCGAAGAAGCCGCCGATCAGGCAAGCATCACCTCCTCGCCTGCATCTTCAGCGAGGTATCCGGGCGTTCGAGCTCTTCCAGTACCGGCAGGCGATAGAGCTGCTTGGACAAGTGCTCGCCGACCCCACGGCTAGCTCGGCAATTCAGGCCAAGGCGCTTCTCTATCGCGGCGCGGCAGCCTTCATGCTCGGCGATGAGAGTGCTGCCACCAGGGATTTCCAGAAGGCGGCGAGGCTGGGCGTGCGACGAGAGGAAGCCGCCATTCTCCGCCCGGACATACGCCGGTTGCTCGAGAGGCAGATGGCAATGGGAGGAGGTCGTTGACCGTGGGAACTCAGAGAGAGGAGGATGAGATGATGCAGTCGACTGCAGCAAGCCCAAAAGGTTGCACCACACCCGTGTCGGGCGCCAGCACTGAGGAGGAGGATGAACAGCACGCCTTGGTGGCTGAGATCCAAGATGTGATTCGTGGGCATGTGGCTCAAGCCCGAGGTGCACTCGTGCCCGACGCACTGCTGGTCCACGACCTGGCGGCGCAAGTCAACCAGGATATTCAGGCCCTCCTCGAGGGGCTGGAACGGCAGTGTCTGGAGTTCTTGTCCCGGGCGGGAGCCTACCCGCTGGTCGTGGAGGGACAGGCCTACCTGGCCTCCGTTCAGAAGGCGGTCGGGACGACGCCCCCAGATTCCGAGGGACAGGAGGGATTGGTTGCCCGGGTCGTGCGTCGCGGATTCTGCGATGCCATGGGGAAGGTGGTCCGCCCGGAAGAGGTGATCGTTTTCTCGAGGAAGAGAAGGGAGGAATCCGATGAGCACGAGTCTCAAGACCGGGATTGACCTGGGTACTACTACTTCGGGAATCGCCACAATCGGTGCTGATGGTAAGCCGAGCATGATTCCCAATAGGGAAGGCGAAGTTCTGACGCCGAGCTGCGTCGCATTTCCCGAGCCGGGTGAGGTCGTTGTAGGACAGGAAGCGAAGAACATGCTCCTAGCGTGCGAGGCGCGCGCGGTGGAGGTGAAGAGACTGCTCGGCATGCGAACGGAGAGCGGCGAGAGCCTTCCCTGCCTTTCGGTGGATGGCCGAAGCTATACTGCGGAGGAGATTTCCGCTTTCATCCTCAAGAAGCTCGCAGATGACGCGTCGGCGTTCATCGGCCAGAAGATAGCCTCGGTCGTGTTGACTGTACCGGCCTACTTCAAGGACGCAGCGAGGCGCTCGGCACTCAACGCGGCCGAGATCGCCGGCCTGAAGGCCCGGCTCATCAACGAACCGACCGCGGCCGCGCTGGCGCATGGTCTGGTGGCCGAGGGGACTCGCACAATCATGGTCTACGACCTTGGGGGAGGGACGTTCGACGTCTCGATCATCAGGTCCACCGACCGGCGCGTCCAGACGCTGGCCACCAGAGGAAAGGCGGACCTGGGAGGAACCGATCTGGACGCACTCCTGATGGAGCACGTCCTCGCCGAGTACGAACGTCAACACGGCGCGAGGCCGGACGCTACGACTGAATCCGATGTCGCGGCCCTGCAGTTCCTGAAGGACGCGGCAGAGAGGGGGAGGCTGAGTCTTTCAACGCGGCCAAAGACGGTGCTGTCGTTGGCGGCCAGGGGAAAGCAAGTGTCGGTAGAGGTGTCCAGGGAGGAATTCGAAGGCATGATCCTCCCACTGGTAACAGACACCATGGCCATAACAGCCACAGCTCTGGAAGACGCCGGGCTGTCCATCGGGGAGGTCGACGACGTCGTCATGGTCGGAGGCACTTCCCGCACTCCCCTGGTACGTCGGTGCTTCATGGAGAGGTTCGGGCGCGAGCCGCTGAGCGTGGGTGTCGAGCCGCAACTGGCGGTAACGAAGGGAGCAGCCCTCTTCGCCGCACAAGAGTCCGGAGAAGGCGGTGCCGATGCCGGCGCAGGACTGGGACGCAAGGTTGAGGTTGTTGACATCGTTCCGCACTCCTTGGCGGTGGACACCGTGGACCCTGTGACCGGTGAGCACAAGGCAAGCGTGATCATCCCCCGTGGGACGCCCGTGCCGGAAGCGCGATCCAAGAAGACCTACCCGCTTGAGAAGGACCTGCAGGTCGCATGCAGGGTGGTCGTCTGCGCCGCCGAGGAGGGCGTGCCGACACAATCCGAAGACTGTGAGACTGTTGGCGAGCTGTACCTTGCCGACCTGCCCAGGCAGTTGCCCCGTGAACCGCGCATCGAGGTGCAGTATTCCTTCACCAGTGACGGCATCATCCATGCGACGGCCACGGATCTCGTGAGCGGCAAGACTACAGGAAACAGCTTCCGGGGGCAGGCCGGGATGAGCGCCGAGGAGATAGAGGAGGCCCGGGAGGTGGTCGAAGGCACTCTCTTGGGCTGAAGGGAGCACCTACATGAGCAATGTGATGATGGGAGTAACGGGCGGATACGACGAGGTGCCCTGTCGCGAGCGTGTGGTTATCGCGATTGACTGCTCGGGCAGCACTCTGGAATTGATGCAGGGCGCCTGGGAAGGTTGTACGCGCCTGGACGCCATGAAGAAGGCGAGCCTTGCATTCATTAGGCGCAAGGTCGAACTGCAGGCCAAGGACCCAAGGTGCATGGCAGATATCGGCGTCGTGGCGTTCAATGACGGAGTCGTCGACTGCGTTGGGCTCTTACCCTGCGATCGGTCCATGCGCGCCCTGGAGAAGCTGCTTGAGTTCGTCAATTCAGATGGAGGTACGGGCTTCTGCCCTCCACTCACGCAAGCAGGGCGGATTCTGGCACGTGGGCGCAGGCGGGCATCCACCGATCTGGACAGACTCATCTTCATGTCTGACGGATGGTGCAATCAGGACGGTGACCCGGTCGAGGCGGCAGATTCCCTCAAGGAGGAAGGAGTCATCATTGACACGATCGGTGTCGCTGCCGAACCTCCCGACGTCGATGAGGACGGCCTTCGGGCCATCTCCTCCCTGCTGGACGGCAAAGCCCGATATAGATTCATCAGTGACTGTCGGCAACTGACCGACTGCTTCATCTCGCTTGCCGGTGGGCTCTCGGGCTGAGCGGGAGGTCGGCAGTGACTCAGCAGGAGGCCCACGCGGTGCTGCAGCTCCCGGGACGATACTCTTCGTCTGACGTGGACACAGCCTATCACAGGCTTCTTGCGGATCTGTCCAGGAAAAACCTGGTGGCGGTGGGTGCCGCTGCCCGGCACAAGGCTGCCATCGCCATGGGCAAGCTCAAGGAGGCGCGGCGGGTGCTCCGAAGTGGGCATCCGCCGGCCTCCAGGCAGCCGGCACCGAAGCGCAAGCCGCGGACACGCACCAAGGTCAAGGCACGGTCTCCGAAGCGCCCGGCGCGGAAGCAGCCGGTGCGTACCCATGCATCCCATGCGCGCCCGAGTTCCCCACCCAGGGCGCCGGCAACGCCCCCGGTAACCAGGTCCGCGCCTCGGCGAGCCGCGCCGGTTGCGCCACCGGTGTCTGGGCCTTCGCCGATCAGAGTCCCGCAATCAGCGGTGCAGAGGGCCTTTCGGGCTGCCATCGCCGTGGTGGCGGTGATGTTGATCATCCAGCTATCCAGGTTAGCGGATAGTCCGGCGGGCAAGGGGGCAGACGGGCCGACGCGCGTCACGCTTGGCCACGGGAAGTTTGAGGCAACCGTCCCGGCGCCTGCTCGCGCTGAATCGTCTGCGCCAGTCACTCACCGGCAACCTGTCGCGAAAGAGCCTGCTGCCACGGCTGTGCCCGCCGCCAAGGCTTATGTTGTTGTAAGGACCCACCCTTCATGTGAGGTCTGGATAGGCGGTCGGCATGTCGGCTACGCCCCGTATCGCAGGGGCGAGAGAACTGAACTGCCCCCGGGCACACACTATCTCATCCTGAAGCGAGACGGGCACCGGCCGGTGCGGGCGAAGATGCACGTTAAGAGTGGTGAAACACGTGAAATCCGCTACTGGTTCGCCACCGGCGAACTGGAGAGGAGGTAGTTCATGCAGGAGAAGCTAATGACTGCGGGGCGGATCTGGGTCTTCACGCTGGGTGTTAGTCTGCTCACCGCGGTGGCATTCGCACTGCCCGGGTTTGGCGGCCTGGCTGGCGATCTGGAGGTCAACTGCCGACAGTTGCGATTGCCGTTCATGAGTTGTTCGCTTCTGGCCGCGGTGGTGACCGGCGTCTGGGCCTACCGGAACTGGAGGAAGACGTGAGCAAGAGCGTACACGCTCCAGCGGACACCAACGAGGTGTCAATGAGCTGCCTGGCCAAGGCGTTCGACCGTCACCATGGTCGGCCCGGCGCGTTTAATGAAGGCGTGAAGAAGATCCTGGCCGCGGTCGACTGGGAGAGGTTGCACCGCATCACGGACGCGTTCGCGGACGCGGCCGACGAGATAGAACTCGATGACGAAGCGCTGACCTCACCGCAGGCCTTCGAGCGGCTCTACACCCGCGCGGCCCGGCACCTGCTTGCGGCTCACTACAGGCAGCCGGAGAGCAACATTCCTGAGCGCAGGGCGTGCGGGGAAGCGGAACACGCCTTCCGGAGGCGTTTCGCGGGCGGCAGGGTGGAAGCGTTCGACGAAGCGAGAAGGAAGGGGCTGCGCTGGGTGGTTGAGTTCCTGCGGGATGGGATTCGCTCCCGGGAAGTCGAGCGATACCTCGACCACTTGATCGGAGAGCACCTGCGCATGCCGCGCCCCCTGCAACTGCGGCTGCTTCAGTGCTTTCGGGAGGGCATGGACTTCAGCCGGATTCTGAGGTGATGCATGGCTCCGCCGACATCCCGATGCAAGGTCAAGGTCAAGGTCACCGAGCGCGATGTCGGTCTCTTCGTCTGGATGGTGGAGGCCGGCGGATTCCTCGGTCTTGACGACCTGGCCGTGGCGTTTCCGTCGCGAAAGAAGGCGCACGGTCGCCTGGCACTGCTCGTTCGCACCGGCTACTTGAGGAAGGCCGATGATGCCGGCAACGGTGATCTTCACTACGGTCTCACAATGCAGTCGGCGAGGATTGCTGCGGCCCACATTGGGTGCTCGCTGTCTGACATGAGGTGGAGCCCCAGGCAGAGAAGAGCCTTCCACATGCGACACTCCATCGAGGTCGCGCGGATTCGGTGGGCGCTCGAGAAGGTCTGCGAGGAGAACGACCGGTTTCGGTGCAGGATACTGCCCGGGTCACGGCGGAGCGAATGCCTGCCAGGGCAACAAGGGCAGAACGGCAAGCGGCTGTGCGTTCCGGATCTGGCATTCAGTCTCCACGACAGGCAGGTCGGCGATTCGATCCTGAGACTTGTCGAGATTGACATAGGTACGGAACCGGTCACCTCATCGGTCGGTGTAGGCGACATCTCCGGCAAGGCGAAGTGGTACGTAGGCTACTACGACCAGGAGTTGTATAAGCGCGACTACTGCAAGGTCTTCGAACAGGACTTCAATGGATTCGTAGTCCTGCTTCTTACCACCTCGCCAGCGCGGCTTCGGCACATGGCGAAGGCAATCAGGTCCGAAGGCGCGGGGGACATTTTCTGGCTCTCGACCCTTGAAGCCGCCGCGACCGGCATCTTCGGGCGCATCTGGGAATCCGCGCTTGGCGACACCTCAGAGCGGCTGTCGCTAATCGGTTCCAGGCTTCAGGACACGAAGTCGTGCCGGTCCTGACCAGGGGTGAGCTCTTCGGTCACATGGCACGCAAAGCCGGCGGCCTTGTGACGCGCGCTGCCGGCGCAGGGAATGCTCCTCAACTCTCGCCAGTTCCCGTCCGGCTCGAGCCGCGGTTCTATGATCTCCGCAAGGGAGAGTACCCGCCGGCGCAGGAGTTCGTTCCGGCTCCGGTCTCAACAGATTCTCCGACGTGCTACCGGGTGCTCTTCTCAAGAGACGACGACCTCAGCGCCGGCTGCACCGAAGACATGCTCAGGGGGCTCCATGCAGGGCGCGGGCGGTGGTGTTTCGAGGTGACTCGTGATCGTGAAGAAACGTTCATAGAGTGGGCGATCGAGGACGGCCTGTTCCCACATCTCGAGTCGTCGCTCAAGGGCAGGATGCCAGGCGCGGTCATACAGGCCGTGCCAGACCCGATAGCCAGGGTTGAAGACGAAGGCCTTGTGCTGGAGTTCGTCGAGCCCTTCCCCGGACCGGGCGTGATCGGCCTTATCACGCCCGTGAAGGAATTCAGCTCACCTCCACTGGCTGTCCTGCTCCAGGTGTTCAGCACCCTCAACGAAGATGAACTTGGCTTCTACCAGGTGATCATTGAGCCATGCCGTAATCCCGGCTGGCACGGGAACTGGGAACTTCTCGCGGACATGGAGTACCTGGCCAGGACGGGCGCTTATCCGGGTCTGCAGGGATCGCTGGCGACCCAGGCGGTTCCGTCGGCCTATCTTCCGCACGTTGCTGAGCGTCTACGCGCCAAGAAGCACCCGGAGAAGAAGCTCTTCGCGGTGAAGATACGTGTTGGCGGGTGGCTGCATCCGGAGCGCAAGGACGCCTTTCTCAAGGGATGCGCATCCTTTCTCTCGCAGTTCAACTGCGGCGGCAGGCCATTCTCTATCGTGGGCTCGGGGGCGTACGTGACGCAGCTCGGAGCCGACGCGTGCCGTGAGATGGTCGCTTCCCGGCAGAGCTACACGGTCGGGATGCTGGCGAACAGCTACGAGGTCGCGGGCCTGGTGTGCGTTCCCGCCCCATGTGAAGATGAGGAGCCGGGCATGGACGCGGCGGGCATCTTCACCAGCCTGCCGGTGCCCGATGAGTTCCGGAGCGGCGAGTACCTGCTGGGACACTGCCGGGTAGGGTGCGAGCGCGTGCCGGTCGGGCTGCCGCAGAGCGCGACTCCCGGCGGGCTGATGATTCCTAACGGTCACCTGGCGGTGATCGGCAGTACAGGTACCGGGAAGAGTTCTCTACTCGTGTCATTGATAGCCCAGGACATCCGGCGCGAGGACTGCGCGGTCATCGTCAGCTCGCCCCACGGTGACATCTTTGCTGATATTGCGGCACATATGTCGGACCAGGATGTCGAGCGGGCCGTTCACGTCGAGCCCTCCAACAGCGGGAAGGTCGTCGCGCTGGACATGCTCGCAGTTGGAGACAGGCGCAATATCGGCAAGCTTGCGGAGGACGCGGCCAATGCGCTACGTGGAGCGCTGCCGACCTGGGGTGCTAACATGCAGAACCTCCTGCGCAACGTATTCGTCGCAATGTATGCTCTCGAGCTGCCTCTCAGCGCCGCCCGCAGCCTGATCTCGCTGAGCAAGGGTTCGCAGGTACATGACGCGTTCAGGGCGCGCGTAATCCAGGAGCTCTACGAGCTGGGCTACGCAGAGAGCGCGGAATTCTGGCGCAGGGACTATCCCAAGCTTGGCCTGCGCGAACTGAACTCCACCCTCAACAAGCTCAACCTCGCGCTACTCAGCCGGCCGATGGCGGCGTTCTTCTCGCTGAAGAGAATCAAGCTGACGTTCCGGGAGGTGATGACGGGCAGGCTTCTCTGTTTCCTGAGCAACCGGGTCGACGTGCTTGGGTCCGAGGGCAGCGTGTTTCTTTCGGATCTCCAGCTCAGCACCATCAAGAACTGCGCGCTGAGCATGCTGGCGCTTCCTCCTGAGAAGCGGCCGAGCGTAAGGATCTACATTGACGAGGCCCAACGCCTCGGAGGGCCGGGAGTGCGCGAGATGATGGAGGAGGTCAGGAAGGCAGGAGTGGATGTCATAGCCAGCTACGCCAACCTCAGCGCCCTGGACGAGCAAGCGCTTGCGGCGGTGCGGGCTGTCGGCGCCATGGTCGTTTTCAATGCCGGCGCATCCGACTACCGGAAGGTGAAGGACAGGTTCTTTCCCAGAATCAAGGAACTGGACGTCGCCCGGCTGGAGAGAGGCAAAGCGTATCTCAGCGCCGGCGGTCGGGTGGCCTGCTTCGAGACAGAAGTCCCGGGGGAAGCCCGGCCCGACAGGCTCAAGCGGATCACGTCGAAGAGCCTGGCGGAGTACGGCGTCGGCAGGGATGAGGCGCAGGAGTCCGATCCGCGGGCCATGATCCGGGAGCTGAAGGCTCGCGGGAAGGGAAGTGCGGCAGGGGGTGGCGCTCCGCAGCGGCGCAGACGCACCCCCAAGCTCTTCTGAAAGGAGACGTGATGGATCCCGACATCCTGGATGAGCTCATAGAGAAACTGAGGCCAGAAGCACAGGTAATCTCCTTCGGCCGGCTGCACGACGATGCCCGCGCGTCGTTCCCGTTTGGCAGGTCGACCGTGGATGACAGCAGTGAGTTCGACGAGGTCGTGGCTGCCTACGTGCAGCATCATGAAATCGTGGCCAACGGCAAGCGCCTCTCCCGCGATGAGGCCCTGTACGACGGCGAGCAGATCCTCCGGTCGGTCTTCCGTAACGAGCATGGAGTTGAAGGTGCCAGGCGGGAAGGCATGAGCGGCAGCCAGCGCGGGGGCATCCGGTATGTGCTCGACATGCTTGCCCGCGGCCTCAAGGACAAGGCCCGGAGGATCTACGTCCGCACGGTCATCAGCGAGTACCTCCAGACTGGGGACTTCGACCAGTGCGAGGACGCGCTGGGGACCCTCGAGGAGCAACTCAGCGCGATATGGCCGGAGATGAGCACCAAGACCCGGGTCGAGATGGCGCTGGAGATCGGCGAAGTCCTGGAAGGGACGGCAGGGCTGTCCGGATTCCTCTACAAAATGGCCAGCCGGCAGGGGCGATGAGGTGGATAAAGCCCGGGGATTCGGTGGGGATGGGTCGGGGAAGGCATCCCCAGGCAAATATGGCGCAAGTCATGCTGCGGCACTGCGTTCCGCAAGCCGGCCAGGTCCGGATATGTCCAATATTGAAGTAGAAAAAGAAGAGCCAGCCACAGGCAAGCATGACCGGAGGAGAGCAATGGCAGACAGACAGGCTCACAATTTGTCACCCGCGCAGCAGGAATTCATCGGCCTGTTCATGGACCTCTTCAGCGGCAGGACCGACAGGATTAGCACAGGCACCCGGATGTCCACACGCGTCAATGCAGAAGACATCAGCGGCTACTGGCTGCCCCGTCATCTATCAGGCAGGGAACGAATCGGATTCTACAACATGCTCCCAGACTCAACCGTCAACTGGCTCCTCGTAGAATTCGAATCGCATGGCACCAGGTCAGTAACCAAGCCAGGGGAACTGTCAGTGGCGTTCCTGCACATGCTCAACCAGGCTGGAATCTGGGCGTACCGGGAGGTGTCGAAGAGCGGGCCGGGCAACTACCATGTCTGGGTGTTCTTCGAAGAGCCGGCGCCGGCGGAAAAAAGCCGGCGCCTCGCACTTGCTGTGCTCGGACAGATGGGGCTGGCTGACTGGGCTGGAGCAGCAGTCGAGGTGTTTCCAGCCAGGGACAGGGCCCAACGGCTGGGGCATTTCGTCTGGCTGCCGTTCTTCGGAGGAAGCGACAGGCACGGCAAGGGCACAAGGGAAGGATGCACCCTGTTCATCGACGACAACAGCAGGCCGGCCAAGCCGCTGGAGTTCCTCGCCTCGGTCAAGAAGAACCCAATCTCAGCCCTGGATGAAGCGCTTAGCTTCTATGGTGCACAGGACGCGGCAGGATGCGGACAGCATGCGGCATCCGGCGACCGCTATCCGGAAGGGGCAGGGACTGTCAGCGTGCCTCTTGTGGAGACCGAAGAGGAACTTCTGCGGCCCTTGGTTGAGAACTGCCCCAGAGTCAGGGAACTCATAGACGAGCAGAGAGCGCGAGGCAGGGATGAGAAGCTGCCTCTCCAGAAGCGGGGAATCTCTTGGGAGGAATGGCATGCCCTCGTCGGCCTGCTGTGTCACTTCGGCGATGTCGGAAGCAGGCTGATTCACAGGCTCTCGGCACTCTCGTCCAAGTACGATGCAGCTGCCACATCAAAGGCAATCGAACACTGGCGGAGCAGAGGCATCCCGCCTTCGACCTGCAGCCTGCTGGCCTGCACCAGGAAGTGCTTCTCAAGCCCCTCGCCGGTGAGATGGGTATACAGGGCGAAGCAGGCCTGCCGGGCAGAACACAGAGGAGGACGATGATGCAGCCCGATGAATTCAGGCTGGACGGGCAATACCCCATGCCGGAAGAGATGCAGCCTTCAGGCTATGAGCGGATAGTAGAGGAGTTATCCATGTCTCCAGTTGACGCGGCCTATCGCCCTGAACCGCCAGAGCCGGGCCCGCAGGATATGGACTTCAGCCAATACGCGGTTCCCGATGGACTGGAAGCGAAGCTGCGCGACGACTGGACAGCTTCGGGCGCAAGGCACGAGATAGAAGCTGCTGTGCGGGAAGCAGCTCAGGAAGAAACCTATGCGACGCCGATGGACTTCCTGCAGGCGTGGAGCGAGGTAAGCCCTCCTCCGGAAGACGAGCCCTCACCGCTTGAGGAACTGCTGCCGCCTCATGGCTCTATCTTCGGGCCAAGGGATGGGTAGGGATTGGCGCACTTGCGTCATAGCAGACGGTTCCTGTGTTGACGGCTCTGCTGCATTGCTGATACCATGTGCAAGGATGGTATGAACGGAGGCTGTCGGGCAGGTGGGAAGCTTGAGCAGCAGACAGCGAGCTCGGCGCTCTTGGAGAGTCAGGAAATGACGCATCTTGCTGCCTATCCGACCGTATTCGTCAGCTATGCGAAGGAAGACCGGATCGCAGCCCGCCGGCTCTACTCCAGGCTGCAGGAGGCAGACCTCGACCCCTGGATGGATACTGAGGACCTTGCGCCCGGACAGCGCTGGAAGGACGTAATCCGGCAGGTGATTCGGAATTCACGGTTCTTCGTGTAGTGGACTGGGCAGAACATGTACCCACTGGCAAGCGAATACATGGGAGATGGTAGGGAATTGACGTGTGAGGTTTTCGTAAGCTACGCTCATGATGATCGCTCTAGAGTCAAGGACATCGTGTCCGTCTTGGAGAAGCAGGGCTGGGATGTCTGGTGGGATCGAGATGGCATGCTTCCTGGCGAAGATCCGAGCAAGGTGGTGGAGAAGGTTCTGGACGGAGCGGCCTGTGTCGTCTGCATGTGGACAAGGCGGTCCATCGAATCCCTCTGGGTGAAGAGCGAGGCGACAAGCGGACACAGACGAGGCATTCTCATCCCCATTTGTCTTGATCCCATCGAACCTCCTCGTCCTTTCAACGTGCTTAGTACAGCTGACTTGACTGGTTGGCCAGGTAGCCAAGATGATGCTGAATTCCGGCGCATGGTGACGGCAATTGCACAAGTGGTCGGCCCTAGAGAAGACGGGGCGGTTGCAGCAGTTGCCCGTGTGCTCAGGCAAATGCAGCATTCTGTCGAACGCCATGGGGGGTGGAAGTCGACCAACGACTCGCTTTACGGCGCCGCGTTCATAGGTGCCCGCCTTGGTGTTCATGATGCAAGGCGAGTTGTGGATGCTCTGCTGCGGTGTCTTGCCGGCTGCCCCAAATACAAGCTCCAAGTCCCCGCCCTGCTAGTGCTTCTGGGTTTCTTGGCAATGCATCTTGACTCGGAGCCCGGGCCGGGAGTGACCGAAGAGCAGGTGAATAGGAACATTGACTGCTTGCAGCGACTCGCATCGGTCGAGATTTGGCCTCATCGAGAGACCGTGCTTCTACTGAATTCTGTTGCCAGCGACTGCTGGGCTTAAGGTCGTTGTCGGTAGCTTCACGCAACAGGGGCAACGATACTCATATGAGCCAGGGCAAGACTAACTCCTTGCCAGCCGTCGACTCCACAATCCCCGCCAGAAGTCACCCGATATAGCTCAAGTCCGGCTCGGGCCGGACGCTGACTCCCTGGGCTTTCTTGATCGCCCGGAAGATGGCGTACTTGCCGGCTATCTTCTTCGTCTGCCCGGGCCGGGAGCTGAAGAACATGATGTGGATATTCCTGAGGAGGTGGCAATAGTCCATGGCGCGCTGGAGGTTCTCCTCGGTGGCGAGCATCACGAGCACATGGGTAAGGTCATACGCTTCATCCCCTAGCAGCCTCTTCATCTCCTCGTCCTTGAAGGAGTACTTCCTGGCCTTGGTGACCTGCCTGACCGCCCGGCCCACGTCGAGGAGTTCCGGCTTGAGTTCGGCAACGAGCCACTGCCTTCTTCCCCGGAGAGGCTCCTTGGATTTCAGGACCACATCCAGGATGCCGCGGTTGCCGTAGTAGGAATAGGGCATCTCCACACCGACGAGGTCGAAGTTGCCGGACACATTGACCATTGCTGCTATGTAGTCCTGCATCATGGTGGCGTGAGCCTTGTCTATCTGGCGCTGGGAAGGTAAGGGAACAGGGTCTGTCATGTGGTGATGGTGTGCCTGCTCCTATATATATGCTTTTCGCTTCTGACCACACAACTCTGACCACACAACACCCCGGCAATACCCCAGCAACACCGGCAAGCGCAGGCCGGCTGAAAGGCATATCGGGACGGACGCTCATCGCGTCCCTCCTCGTAAGCCTTTCCCCCGAAAAATGGGGACGCCAGCCTGCGCCACGAGCAGAGCGGAGAGAGAAACGCCAAGCTCTCTCTCGCACCCAGCGACGAGAGAGAGCCCACAAAGAGGCTTTCCCGGAGGCGTCACCATGAGCCAGAACCAGGCAGCAATCGACCCTGAGACAGGGGACATCATCAGAGAGGGAGACGGCAGGAGGCCGGACAGGCACGGGCTGAGAGACGAGGATGACGATGAGGCGGAAGCAAGAGCGGAGTTCATCCATCGCTTCATCATGCACCGGGACTTCGGGCCATTGCTCGAGGTCATGGACAAGGAGCCGGATGTAAGGCTGGCAGTCATCAGGAAGGCTGACGGCAGCAGGGACATCCGGGTGAGCATCGGTGCCAGGAGGAGAAGCCAGGTGTGCTTTAACCTGATGGTGGCCATGTCCCAGAGCAGCGCCGAAGACGGGGACAGCAACGCCTTCGCCTCAGCAGACTTCCTGGCGCATCTGCCTGAGTTCGACTCCCTGAGGTGGGCAATCGACCGGACGAGCAGGGACATCGAAAGCCTGTGCATCGCGTGGGACAGCCTCGGGCCCGGCAGGGCGAGCGACAGGGAAGAGCTGAAGCAGAGGATTATCGGCCTGCACGACAAGCGCCAGCGCCTGCGACAGGCACGGGCAAGGTGGAACCAGGACAGGCTGCGCCAGTGGCTCGGCGATGCTGCGCTGGAACAGTGCGGAGCCGGGGCGTGAAAGCGGTGGAAGCGTATTCTGCCAGCCTGAGGTGTTGCCCACGGATGCCGGAGACGGCAGGGTGGCTTGGGACGGGAAATCAGCTTGAACGCAGAGTTAAGACGAGGACAATCCTGGGCGAAGCAGCTCGGAGGAGACCTGATGGCAGAGGTTGACGAGGTAAGAGGGCTGTTTGGATGCCTTATTGATGGGCGCCAGCGTCCTTGCCGCTTCCCGGTAAAGGCTAGGCAACTCGAAGCTCCGGACGAGCACGGGGTGTATGTCATCATTCGTCGCTGTAGCGGTACGGTAGCGCATGTCGGTAGGACGTGCAGGGGAAAGACAGGACTGCGTGGACGGTTGCGCAGACATGTTCAGGGCAACTCGTCGTTTGTGAAGACGTGCCTGCATGGGAACCGTAATGTCTTGCCACGAGACTATGAGTTCCGGTACTTGGTGGTGAAGAAGGCCCGCCTTAGGGCGCTACTGGAGTATTACGCGATCGGACGCCTTTGCCCCAGGCATCTCGGGTTGGGGATATGAGCCCCCCTGCTGCCTAGGCTGAAGACCAGAAAGGAAGGCTAGTTGCATGGACAAGCGCTCTATCGTCTCACTGATCTTGGTCTTTGTTCTCTCAGCACAATCTCAGGTAACTGCCAAGAATGCCGACGCCCGAGCGCTGGGGAGCGCGGCCAAGCTGGCAGCGCAGAAGCTCGCAACCTTGGCAAAGAACGCTGATAGAAATGCGCTGTCAGTCAAGGATCTTCAGGACGCCAAGTTGGCAATAAAGGCGTGCATGGAAATCATTCTGGAGTACGAGTTGTCGCTGCTACCTCCGGAAGTTCTGGCGCTTCGCAAGGCAAAGGAAGGTCTTAAGGGCAAGAAAGGCCAATCCTACAATGTTGCGCGTATGCAGCTTGTGGCCCGCAAACTGGCACTCTTGAGAAAATTCGACCGGAATGTCACGGGATTCACATACGACAACAGCGGCGGGAAGACAGTTGAGGAAGCAGGCCACTGGGTGTTCTCAAAGGACCTGAACGCACTCAAGCGCATCCAGGAGCGCTACAACCTCCATGCAATAGACTGGAAAACCAAGGATGCAACCCATGCAATGCTCGTCAGCGACCTTGACGGCGACCGTCCTATCGATTACGCGAAGTATATCGAGTTGATCAAGAAGAGTGGAAAGACCGTCCCGCCGGGTGGGCGAGACTTCTGATGAACCAGTGAAAAGGCGTTGAAGCACTCGGCACGACTTGGGTTCAGGCGAAGCAAGGCTCTGCTGCTGCCGGTGGTGGTCGTGGTGCGAGTGATAGTCGATGCCTGGCAGGAAGACGACACGAGGCGCCTTCGCAGGCAACCATATGGCGAACCCACGCATACGGAAGCGGCTGTGCGGGGACCATGCGTTCACAGGGAGTTACTCGTCGGCGGAACTCCCTGTCAGGCTTGCCCTTCGGCTTGGTCAGTGCCCTCCAGCCAGTTCATGGCATCATCCATGTCCCGGAAAGCCCTTACTTCGGACGGGTATCCGGCCATGTCGCTGAGGGCTTCCTCCATCCTGCCGACGCCAAAGTCAACGGCCGGGGAGAAGACGAGTGCTGCCCTGCAGTTCCTCTCCTGGCGCTTGAGGTCCCGCGGGGCAGAGAAGACGCTCCGGACCTCCTCGGCATGTATCGATGCCAGGGAGCCCTCTCTGAAATTCCACAGGGACAGAGGAATCTATGGGTCGGCAAGGCAGCCACGGACCAGTTCCGTAAGTTCCCGGGCAGCGGACTCGCCGGTAATGGTGATGACCGTGAGGCGGTTCCCCGCGTCAATCGACTTGGTGATTCTGGCCACGGTCACTGAGACTGCTTTCGGCAGAGGATGCGCCCGCCACGGCGTCTGCGAACTCTTCCATGCGGAACGGCTTCTTCAGGACGGCTACCGCTCCCATCTCCTGGAAGCGCCGCTCGTCCAGCAAGCCGACGTATCCGGAAGTCACCAGAACAGGAGTGTCGTTCCCCGCACGCTTCAGCGCATCCAGCAATGCCGCGCCGCCCATGCCGGGCATGACCATGTCGACCACGGCGGCATCGAAACGGTCTTGGGCCATGGCTGCCAGCGCCTGCGCTCCATTGCCTACTGTGGCCACCTCCATGCCTCTTCTCGTGAGTATCTCGGACATCAGTGAGCGCAGGTCCTCGTTGTCCTCGGCGACGAGCACCTTCCTGCGGCCGGCACTGGAAGCGCCGCATCCTTCGACGGTCATGGCTGTCTCCGCGTTCCGGCGCCTCCCATTGTCCGGTTGCCCGGTGCGCCGCTGTAGCAGTATACCGCACGAAAGCGGGAACCCCAAGGCCTCATGTGCCGAAATCCGCATCATTTCCCCTGTCCTGGCAGGTTCTTCATAAGCGACCACGTGCTGGTGCACGCCGACGGTGCGGGGGGCAGTGCACGAGTGCACTGTGGCTGCTGCCTTGTGTGCACCGGCGGTTGCATATGGAACCCCGGGAAATGCGGCTCCGCGTCCGGCTCAGTGCTGTCCCTCCAAGGCGCGCAGCTCCCGTGCGGGGAGCTGCTGTATGCGGTGGACGAAGCGGTCGATTCTATCCGGACACGATGTCCCAACGTTGCACCGGATGATGGCGCCAGAGAGTGTCTCTATGGACAGGAGACACTCTCACGAAGAGAGCTCTCGCAAGGAGGCAGAACAAAATGGAAGAAGAAATGGAATCTGAAACCAGTACAGCTGAAGGGACTGAGGACATATCGCTGGAGTCACTGGGGAACGCGAAAGTCGGCGGGACAGAGAAGCCGAAGCTGGACGGGGAGGAAGTGGCCATAGCGGATGTCGGGCTGGTGGCCAAGAACGAGGAGCAGAAGAGCAAGGACGGCATGCACACCTACAGGCCGGTGCTGCTCAAGCTGAGCTACAGCAACGACTGCTTCGAGCACTACGGCGGCATGAGGCAGTTCCTGCACGAGGACGGCTGGGGCGAGCCGACCTTCTGGACAGAAGGGAAGAGCGCGATTGCCCGGCTCTTCAATGTGTGGCTGGAGAAGGCCGGCAAGCCCGGGAACCTGGTGACGGTCAAGGAGTTCCTGACCAGCCTGATTGGCATGAAGTGCGTGCTGAAGACAGAGACGGTGAGCTACGCCGGCGAGCAGTATGTGAAGAACGTCGTGGACAGGTTCCTGTGAGGTGATGCGCAATGAATGACAACAACAATGATGAAATGCCGGTGCATCGCCGCTTCCTGCTGGATGTGGCAGAAGGTCGAGCGACACTACTGGCCAAGAAGGACTGCTTCCGGTTCAAGTGCACCCAGTGCGGCGGGTGCTGCCGCAACAACACGATTCTGCTGAAGCCTTACGACATCTACAGGCTGAGCCGTTCGTTAGGGATGACCACTGGAGACTTCCTCAAGAAGCACTGCGTCCGCTACACAGGCAAGGACAGCGGGCTGCCGCTGGCCATTCTCAGGTTCCGTGATAACGGAAGAGGAGCGTGCCCGTTTCTGGTTGGCGGCAGGTGCTCGGTGCATGCTGACAGGCCGTCTGTCTGCAGGCTCTACCCATTGGGCACAGTTGCGCTGGGCGATGAAGGGCCGAAATACTACCTCCAGCCGGTGCAGTGCCCGGGATACGGAAAGGGCAGGCCGCAGACAGTCAGGAGGTGGCTGCGGCAGGCGAAGCTCAGGAAGTACACCGAGAAGAACAAGCGGTTCTTCGACCTGATTGGCTATATCGTAAGAAGCCGGGTGCTGGAGCACGGCATTCTGCACCTTGTCAGCACGCTCAGCGAGTTGTTCTATGACCCAGACGGCTGGGTGCCGGGGCTGGCCAGGAACAGAAGCGTGCCCGTGCCAGATGACTGGGACGGCATGTTCAGCCTGATTGAGAACACTGCAAGGGAACTCGTCGGAGGGATTGTCAGGGCGAGGGAGGAGTCTGAAGGGAAGGCGGCGTAGCGAAGGGACGAGGCCGGTCAGTTGGACGGCAGTCGTTTCGCAAGGGCAAACTATATAAACGTAGCGCTATTTTCCGGTAGTAGTGCATGTGTGGCCCGGGATGGGCCGCAGTGCTACTCGGTGGTGCGAAATGAGAAAGGTCATATATGAAGGGAAGAACGAAGAGATGGCCCGGGTGGGCTTCTTCTATGAGCTTATGAGGCAGGTTCCGGAGGCGGAGGGTGTTCACGTGGGTGTGGCAGTGGAAAGAGGTCCCCGCATGCGCGCGTACCACATGAGAGGCGTGACTCTTACATACAGGTACACGACCGATGACGGTAACTACCACACAGCGGAACTCTGTCTGTACGGTGCTCCGGAAGCTGTATCAGAAGTGGAGGAGATTGTGCGTCGTGAGGCCAGGAGAATGGGATGCAGCATGGGAGCGCAGGCAAGCGTCGGCGACACTGTCGGGGCGGACAGGATAGTGCCATGGAGAGAGATTCGATAGCCACTATGGGCTATCCGTCCAGAGGGATGCGAACAGGGCGTGCTGCCTGTTCGTGGCTATACCAGTAGTCAATGGCGTAGCGCAGATCCTGGTAAGCGCGTTCTTCTCTGGAGACCAGGTTCTCGAACGAAATGCAGTTCAATTCTGTCAGCGACTCGGGGAAGTAGCGAGCGGTGCTGCCCTGTCTTTCAGCATCCAACCCAGGGAGAGTTAGGGGTATCAGCGGCACCCGGGTTGTGTCGACAGCCCATATTTCCTTCTGCTGGTTGTCGCCAACGCCATGAGGTCCCAACGCGCATACGACACAGGTGGCTCTGGGAAGAGCGCTCCTTATTGTTCTGCTGACGTGTGCTCCACCCGGGCAGTGGTCGCGGTCGATCCAGAGGCAATAGCCATCCTCGCGAAGCAGTTCTGCCAAACGCTTTACGGCGACTTCGTCTTTCCAGCAGTAGATGAGCATCACGTAGTGCTCTTTGTCCCGCAGTGAGACTGGGTAGGCACTTCGGACCGTAGAACTGAACACATCTGCAAGGGGCACGGTGCACAGCCACTTGTCCAGGTCATCTACGGCAGCGGACAGCTTATCCTCCCCTTCTGGACAGGTGTTCAGGTGCTTCTCAAGGCGCGTGTGGGGATCTGATGCAACCCAGAGGCTTGCCCGTCTTACAAGCTCTGCTGCCGCCGCTAGTTCCTGCGGTGTCCGCGTGCGATCGGAAGAGAAGTGCTCCTTCCAGTGCGTGTTGTCTTCGTCCTGCAGCTTGCGCGCTTTCTTGTAGGACGCGAGGTCGCCGGACAGCCAGAAGAAGACGAGCTTTGTTAGGTCGCCCAGCATTGCCGGAGCCTGAGAACCCGACACAACCTGGCACGCGATGGCATCCAGGACATCACCGAGGGATGCGAAGTTGGACTGTGCAGCACTGTCTGGAGCCTGATACTTGGGGAAACACTTGAAGACCGGGCGTTGCCTGATATCGGGGGCCGCGAAGAGGCCCAGCCACAGGGATGCCTCGAGCCGATCTTGGAGGCCCCAAGAGCTGTTCCTGAAAGCCGCTTCCGCCAGAAGGCAGTTCAGCAGTGCTCCGCCAAAGAGCCCTGCTTTGAACAGGGTCTCGTTGCTTCTCTGAAGGGCAACCGAGGCCAGGCCTTCAACTTGGGCCACTTGGCTCCAAAGGCGCTTGCCCAGATCCTCGCCCTGCTTGATTACTGTCCTCAAGCCCCTGGCAAGCCGGCTATAGAAGTGTGCGCTCTCATGAAGGATTCGCGCCTTCAGGAAAGGGTGACAATCGCCGACCATGCTGTGAACGGCTTCGAATTCCTGCCCGATCTTCTGCGCGAGATCCACATAGGCGTCTCTGGCGTCAAGGAGCCAGTCCCGTGGCATGCAGTCTTCCAGACTTGATATTGCCGTCAAGAAGGAGAACTCGTATTCGAGGAGCTTGGGAAGAGGAATGCCTTCCAGGTCGGCGAGATCAGGCGATGCACCGCTAGTAGTGTCCAAGTAGCCTTGCTTCACGGCGCGTTGGCCAAGCAGGTGTGTTTCCATTGCGGTCAGGAGCACTACGGTGTTCCACCATTTGTCCCCGAGCCCTCCTCCGAGCACGGCCTTTGCCTTGGAGAGTGCAGTGTGAGCGGATCGAATGTGGGATTGAAGGCCCGCATGTACATGTGAGTCCTTGGACTCACCGGCACACAGGATTTCAAGCCGTCTCGCGCGCTCTATGTGGACGCGGGCGCTGAGATACTGCGAAATGGCCTCACCCATCCTATCGCTGGGGCGAGCGGCGCTGCTGAGCATCTTCTTTGCTGATTCCTCTGCGGCTTCAAGGTCTCCGTTGAGTATCGAAAGAGTAGTGAGGTGTCTTTGAATCTTCGAGTCGTTCAGGGACGGACGATTCGAGCGAATATCTTGTGCTCTGGTCAAGTGGTCCCGGGATCTGTCGATGTTGCCCCTCGCGATGTGTGTTTGTGCCAGTGCACAATGAGTGGTGATCCTAACATTGTCAAGATCGCTGGATGATTGCCCGGCAGCTTCAGACTCAGCAAGGGCTTCCTCAAGGCGATGGAGCGAGTGTTCGTATCGCCTCCTGCTTCGTTCGGCGCGGCCCCAGTTCTGGAGTATGCGTGACACCCACAGGCGGCTCGGGCGATTCTGCGAAAGGCCGTTGACCTTCTTGAGCGTATCGCGACAGCACTCACATGCGAGTGTGAAGCGCATGATTCGAATAAGACAATAGGCGTAGTTCCATGCGGTCTTGCAGAAGAGCTCGGTCTTATCCTCGAAGGCTTCCACATCGGCCGACTCCATGATCCTCTGACCCAGGATCCGGAGCCACCCCCATGCTGCGTGATCGATGAGATGCTGTGCAGTCTTGCAGTAGACTTCAGCGGCCCTGACCGGCAACTGCGCCTCCAGGTAATAGTGAACCTGCTGCGCCTGCAGCAGCCATCCCTGCGAAGCGTCCCTGTTGCCGGCGAGTGCGACTGCTTGGGCCTCAGCCTCCTCGCTGAGCACGTCCGCAATGGTCCGGCACACATTCCGATAGAAGCTCCCGTTGTCCCTATCCTTGAGCTTCTTCTCGAAAAAGCTGCGGAAAGGCGATGGCATTTCAAGCCTTCGTGGTGTGCGGAAATCACGCCTTGCCCTTTCAGTCGCTGCCGAGGAGGAGGCAAGATCAAGGACGGCAGAATCGAGGGGGATCAGGAAAGGGGCTCTGTCGGCAAGCAGTCGCTTGATGATCTCGCAAGTGGCCTCGCTCGATGTGGACGCGCCCACCTTGATGCAGACCTCATGGAGCAAAGACACTTTCCAGGGGCAGACGAATGCCGATGCGCATTCCAGAAGTTCCCGCTCCTCGGTGTCCAGAATCTTGTGCTTGTAGCTCTCTTCAAGAAGGGCGTGTCCCCCCTGATGGGTGGCCAGGGAAAGCGCGGTGAAGCGGTCGTGCGGGGACGGCCCCATCCCGTCGCCATGCTCAACCATGTCCCGCCGGTCTCTTCTGTTCGCATAGAAGCAGAGAAGATGCACTTCGATAGGGGACGGTGAAATGAATGCCTTGGCCGAAAGGTAGTTCCGGCAGATTGTTGAGAAAGCGCCATCCGGCACAGTAAGCAACTTGCGGCATGCCAGGGCAAGGTTGGCATTCTCAGGATCGTAGTCATCCTGTACCGGACATGGTATCTCCAGGACGGTGCCGCCGAAGACACGGGCCAAGGTGTCGTTGGGCACCCCACCATCGCGACCCGAACCGGCGATGAGCACCATACTGACCGATGGCGCTCCACTGTCTTCGGGATCAGACCTGAATCGGTCAGCGAGGCAACTGAGCAGCCGCAAGCAAGGGTCAACGTCTTGGGTGGCGGACTCGTCGAAATCGCGGGACGGTGTTTCGCCGAAGAGCCTGTCGAGATGATCGACAACAAGCAGGACGTCCCGATCAAGCCGCTGCATGAAGTCGCTGATGCCATCAGCAAGAGCATTGACGCTGAGAGCTGTACCCCACAAGTTCCGCAGCCCAGAGTCAAGTCCCTGGTCTGCCAGGAATGAGTCAACGTGAGCGAGAAAAGTGTCAATCGTGTGAAATGGCAGGCAGTCGTGCCAGAGTGTGTAGCGAGAAGCACACCGGAGTTGGGCGGCTTTGGCTGCAACGTAGCTCTTGCCGCAGCCGGAAGGTCCTGTAAGCACCGCTGGCTCGTTTTCATCGATCGTGTCCAGAAGCTTGATGACCGTGTTGGGATGTGCGAAGAAGGATGGTGCTCTTGGCAGTGGACGGGTCTCTGGAAGGTAGTATTGGACTCGGGGACAGAAGGGTGTCCAGTTTCCTCCATCCGACCAGAAGAGCGGGAGAGAAGCGTGAGTGGCACCGTAGTAGAACGTCACTGGGATGGCGCGCTCGAAGTCAAACTGCCCCAGTTTCTGGTTTGGCCGCGAGACTTCCCTGAAAGCTGAGGTTGAGATGAGCCGGTTCCGGACTATCGCCTTGAGGAGGGCCTTGGTGTCGGCCTCCAGGGCAAAATCATCATGGAATATCCTGTCCTTGGGTTCCAGTTGCCTGCCGACAACCACCCGAAACTCCCGCGGGCCATCGTATTGGTGCGTGATAGTCTCAATGGCATCGGAGTAGCCGACAACGCTTGCGAGGCAGATGCCGACGCTCCTCTCGAGAGCCTTGGCGCCACGGCGGTCCAGCAATTGCAGGAAGTGACTCCACGCTTGCCCCTTGTTGGCAAGGGCGTCAATTCCGACCAGCCAGTAGTCAGAGGTGGGCTCTGAGAAAAGGAAGCGGTCAAGGCTCGGGATGTATTCGACCTGATCATCACTGAGGCCCAGGGTGATCCGCGCATGGTTATATGCTGTGCCCAGAATCTCGTCCGAAAGGTAACGAGGCATTCTTACCGGCACGCAAATCACCTTCATGCCCTTGTCATGCCTTCGTGCTTCCTCGATGGCTGAGCGGAGCATATCAGTGAAATGGGCGAAGAACTCATCCTTGCTGATGTAGTAAGGCTCGAAGGCCTTCTCAAGCACTTCGAGGAGCACCAGAGGCGAAGCGGTTGCGAGGCAATCTTGGTCGCGATGGCCATTCAGTTCTTCCTGGCACAGCCATCTGAGGGCATCGCCGCGCGAGCAGTCGAAAGTCGGCCTCCGGAGCCAACACGGACGGTGGCCGGCTGGCGCCGAGCCGGCAACAGTTGGTGCCAGGGCTGCGTCCAGTTCTGCCTTCTTCTCAAGGGAAGAGAGAACTCGAAGGAGTGTCTCATAGAGTTCCTCTCCCTTCAGGCCTGCGCGCACGTCAGGATCGTGACGAATACACGTGCACTCCAGACACTCCTCAAGCACCCGCTTCATCTGCTCCTGGCAGGTGGGGGCCCACTGCACCACATGGGCATTGCCTGCGCTTCGGGGTGAGTTGGGTTGAGACCCGGATACCTCAAGCCTGTGGGTTTGGAGCCTGCTGGCAAGCTTCTCGCATCGTGAGCATTTCTTCGGCCCAGTGCAGACGAGCGTTGCCTCCTGCAGGCCAGTCGGTTCGCCATCGCAGCACGCACCTCCCGCGCTAATGTTTCTCAGGCCAATGACGCGGTCTTCTGTCTTCAGGGCAAGAGCAGGGCAACTGGCTTCGTATCTGGGGAATCTTCTTACAGGCATAGGTCCTCCCATGCTGGCAACGATCACCGGGGTCACAGGCACAGGTGGTTGAGCACGGATTGTCGGAGTTGGGCAGTGCGGTGTCAAGCGCAGATTTCCTATGTATGTATCCGTTGCCCGGACGAGAGAGACCGCTGGGGGCTTGGGGGAGAGACCAAGCAGCAGGCCTGCCACTGTCAGAAGTCTGTGGCGCGAATAGCAGGAGCCGACACGCTGATCATTGATGAAGTGGAGCCCATGCTTGACTTCCGTGCGCACTTGAGTAATGTCTTCTGGCATGCCGAAGCCCCTTCCCATCCATGACCTCATGACCCGGCTGAGCCGGGCGCGGCCATTGTTCCATTCCGAGGCGGACTTGCAGCACAGCCTTGCCTGGCTGATTGACGATCATCTCGGGCATATGGATGTGAGGCTGGAAAGGCCGGTGGAAACGGCGCTTGGGCGGATTTCTGTTGACGTCTGGTGCAGGGGCAGCCGGGCAGCCCTGGAGCTGAAGTACGTGACTGCCCGGCTTGATCTCCTGCATGATCATGAGGATTTCCGGCTGAAAGCCCAGGATGCCTACGATCATCGGCGGTACGACTTTCTCAAGGACATTTCCAGGTTGGAGGTACTGCTGGAGTCCGGGGATGCGAAGATGGGCTACGCGGTCCTGTTGACGAATGCGAGCGCGCTGTGGGAAACTCCAGGACGAGCGAACTCTAACGACATCCAGTTCCGGATCCATCAGGGCCGAACGCTGGAAGGCCAGCTTTCCTGGTCGGAAGGCACTGGAGCCGGATCGATGAGGAGCAGGGAGGCGGCTATAGTGCTGTCCGGCAGATATCGTATGGAATGGCAGGACTATTCGAATCCCGGCTGCGGGAAGAACGGAGCCTTCCGGTATCTGGCTGTTGAAGTTGCCTGACCTGAGGCAGCACGACCGGCATCAAGAGGCGACGCATCCCAAAACCAGTTCCATCGACAGCAGATTGAGGCAGATGTCCGGGTCAACCGGTAAGCGCCGCAACCATTTGCTGAACTGGCTCAGCATCATCCCAGCTGCGATATTGGCGCAGAATATGGTGCTCCTGGCCGTGCAGGCACCTGAGTGGGCCTCTGCCGGCGGGAACAGGCTGCCGGCATAGGTCTCCCTGGTTTCGGGGTCAGAGGCGGTAAGTACGCGGAGCACCTCGGCGCTCATCCTGCCGTCGCAGAAGAACTCCACCCTTCTATGGACTGACTCCCAGATGAGCTTCCTGGTGTGGATGCTGTCCACGCAGCAGAAGACAGCGTTGCCGCAGTAGAGACTCCTCCGGAACCTGGCTCTGACCTCTGTCAGTTCGGTGTCAGGGCTGAGCTGCCTGACGATGTGGCCGGTGGCTTCCACCTTGGTGCGGCCGACATCAGCCTCGAGGTAGGCCTGACAGCCGAGATTGACCTCTTCAACTGTATCAGGGTCCACAAGCTGGAGCCAGGGCGCGCCCATGGCCGCAAGCTGAAGCGCGACCTGCCTGCCGACTGCCCCAACCCCAATGACTGTAGCCCTGCACTGCGAAAGGCTGTGGAAGGGCACGATGCCCTCCTGCCTGGCGTTTCTTCCGGTGATTGTTGATGCCATGATTCTCTCCCTTTCTTCAAGTGAGATGTGAACGGCACGCTGCAACCTGGCTGCGGTGAGCCAAGTGCGATCAGTATTCATCGGCGAGCATCACTGTGAGCACGTACCTGTAAGGGTCGGGCTGTCGAGAATAGTCGTCGATCTTCCAGAAGAGCTTCATGCCCCTGAACCGGAAGCTCCCGAAGTCGTGTTCTCCATCGGGGTCATTGGCCTCGGTGAAGTCGTCGAAGCTGCGGATGCTCTCGCCGAGTTCGGTCATGTCCAGCACCTCCATACAGCTCCCAGGCTTTCCCATCCTGATGATGGCCTTGACCCCTGCCGTAATGACCATGAGATCGGGAGGAAATATGTGCGGGAACCTGCTGCGGAGGTTGTCGTAGATTCGGGCTCTGGGATTCTCGCTGTGACAGATCACCATTCTTCCTCCTCGGTTGCGAGCCGGTCTTCCAGCGCAGCGGCCAGCTCATCGATCTCGTACTCATATGCCCAGTTGCGATGTGAGGCATCATGGCTGTCCTGGGCAGCTTCCAGCCCGAACAGCTCTGTCTCGCGGACGCGAATCTTGGCCTTGTATTCGGCTTCCCAGGATTCATGGTCGGCGGCAGGAAATGGACATGAGAAGTCCACGCTGACAGGCAGCAGCAGGCTACCGCCGGGGCCGGCGCTGAACCTCAGCCGGGCATAGGAACTGCCGTCCCGGGCGAGGATGAACATGACCGCCCAGTCGCACCTGCCGAAGGCGCGGGCGAAGGTCTCTTCGTCTGTCTGGCTGGGCTCGGGGCTCCTGCCGGGATGGGTGTGCAGCCAGAGTCTCGCGAACTGTTCAGGACGCCTGCCGAGGTCTGTCTGCTCGTCGAAGAAGTCTGCCACCGCCTCATCATCAAAGAGGACCGAGCAGGCGGTTACTTCCTGCTTCACCGCTATGAAGTCTTGGACGAGCAGCAGGTCGTCCGGAGATGTGATTCCGAAGCCTCCCACTTCGTTATCTTGGCAGGAGGAGAAATGGAGGAGCTTGGCCCACGTTGTCGGGGTGAACCTCAGGCTCAACTCGCTCTGCGCACCGTCATGCGTGTGAGCGGGAGCAGGCCTGGCTTTGCGCGCGTTCTTCGGCATCTTCCTCTCCTTCCTGGTCTGCGCAGGACTCGCACAGTCCGTCTTCAAGACAGCTACCGCAGAAGGGCTTCCCGCACTCTGTGCAGGATCCCATGCAGCTTTCGCAGAAGGGCAGCTCGCAGCCGCTGCAGAGGCTGAGGCATCCTGTGCAGAGGGATGCATCGCATCCGGCGCAGGAGCCGAAGCACTCGCTGCAGAAGTCGCGCTGGCAGCAGTCGCACCAATACAGGTCGTCACCTGACGCCATGAACCCGCACTCGTAGCAGGCTACGCCGTCCCATTCCTCGAGCTTGACGTATGGAGACTCGGGGTTGTAGGTGGTAAGGACAGAGCGGACCATCATGAAGAAGTCGCACAACCTGCCTGATTCAAGGGCTGTCCTGAGCGGTACGGTTGCCTCGCCTGCGCACAGGCTGGTGCCCTGGACGTGCGGATGCCTTACGTGTGGATCGGAAGCCGCCGGATGGGGCTCCAGCGCCTCAACAGAGAGAGGGCTGGCGACCGTTGCAGCAGACGGACGCTTGAGGCGAAGCTGGATGCTGAACCTGCCGAGATAGATGCCTTCCAGCTCTATTGGCTCGGTGGTTGCGCTCAGGCATCCGGCCTTTGGGCTGAAGCTCCACTCCGGGAACTCATCCCCGATCTGCTGGAGCTCCGCGATGATTTCGCGTAGGGAGACCATTCTCTGGGCTTTTCGCTCGGCCAGGCCTGCGAGGGCGGTCAGTTCGCGCGCCAGCGTGCTGATGATGCTGGCAAGTTCCTGCCGTACGCATTCTTGCGCTGCTGACATGCTCTTTTCGATGCACAGCGCCAGCTTTGTCCTGGCTCTTGCCAGGCGTTCAGTGTGGTGGAGAATGCTGTCCAGGCCAGCCAGGAGCTGGGAAGCCGGCTGGGTACGCTGTGCGGCAAGATGCTCTCGCACCTTTGCGGCGGTCCTGGTCAGTGCTTTGTCTGTCAGGTTCATCGATTTCCTCCAAAAGGAGGAGGGGCACCCATCCGAAGACAGATGCCCCTCCGAAGGTGAAGCAGTGGTGTCAGGCGCCTTCGATCTTGGTAGGCGTGAAGCTGACCCTGTCCCCATCCTGTAGGACATGGTCACGGGTTACGTGCTGGCGGTTGACGCGGATGAGGTAGTCTGATGGCGACCTGTCGGGCATCTGCCCGGCGAACAGGGCCTCGACCGTGGTGTTGCTCTGGACCTCGATGTAGTCCGCGAAACCGGAGCCGTCGTTGTTGATGAACATGATTCTCATTGCTGGTTCCTTTCGTGCTGGATTCCTTGTGGGTTGAATGACACACAATTGTGAAGTCAATGACTTGGCTGAGTGGCACCTCCTTTCGTCAGGTGGGATTGCCGGCGGCAGTCATGGCGGAAGGCGGGTCCGCAGTCTGGTCATCCGGCGGTCTGTGTCTTCGCGGTTCTTCAGCCATCTTTTCTTCTCAGCTATGGTGTCGGGATGCTGCTCGAGCATCTCCTGGAAGGCAGCGTGCCTGCGCTCAAGTGCTTCTCGAACAGCCTGCTCGAGAATGCGGCTGTGCAGGATCTCAAGGCAGAAGAGCTCGACGTCGAAATGGGCGCTGAACTCCGCGAACTCCTCTTCCTCGGGAGTGAGGTGCTGGTTAGCTGTTGGCATGTCGCGGCTCCTTGAAACAGAAAAGGCGGCCGAAGCCGCCGTGAGTCAATGGTGCTGCCCGCAGATCGGGTGCTGGCTACATGAGTCCTTCTTCGACGAACGAGAAATGTCCCTGGCTGCCGAGGATCACGTGGTCGAGGACTCTCACTCCCAACAGCCTGCCTGCTTCAACCAGGCGGGCGGTTATCTCGCGGTCATCGCGGCTCGGTTCGGGGCATCCGCTGGGATGGTTGTGCACGAAGGCCACTGCTGCAGCAGAGTCGAGCAGTGCCGCCCTGTAGGCTTCACGCGGGTGCACAGGAGCGCCAGTCAGGGTGCCGATGCTGACAAGATGCCGGTCTATTGCCCGGTTTTTCTGGTCAAGGGTTATGACGTGGAACGACTCCCGGCTCAGGTTGCGGACATCGCTGCAATAGTCAGCCAAGTCGCGGGCGGAGCGCATCTGGGGGCCTGTGGCTTCGCTCACCATCGGGATCCTGGCTATCAGCTGGCAGTCGTAGCTTGCCGGTTTGCGGGGAGCGGGCTCCGGTGGTAGCGATGTGTCGAACAAGGTCATCTGTTTCATGGTGTCCTCCAAACGGAAAGGGCAGCCGAAGCTGCCTGGTTATCTTGCGGTAAGTGGAATCTTCGAAGTGGCGGGCTCATCACATCCTTTAGGATGAATCGTGGCCATCGTCGAGGATCAAGGGAAACAGGGACAAGAGCCTTGCGGCTATCAGAATCAAGCGGTTGCGACTTCTCGTCGAGAGCAGCCTGCATCGCGAACGAACGCGGCGCGTGCGGCTGCTGCCTGCAGGCGGAAGGAGAATGAACTCCTCTCGCCTCCTGCGCGGCCGGGTGTGTTCTAGTCCTGGGACATCACAGCCCGAGATAGCGCATGAAATGTGGTATTGGTGGGTGACTGAAACCGGGCTGAGTTCTTAACCCTTGTTGGGCACAGGTCAATGATCAGCATGTCCACTTCTGTCTTCCGCTTCGTGCGGGCCATGCTGGGATGCATCAGTTCCCGGAAGAGGGATATGTCCCGGGCATGGCAGGCCAACTCGCCCTTGAGTGTGGCTTCAGGGCAACGATTCTGCGTGGCGCTATGAGTGGCTCGAGCCTGCGCCGCGGTCCGAGGAAGACTCCGTATCCCGCCCCCACGTTAACGAGATCTACGTGGCTGAGCTCGGCAGGAAAGTGCCCGACCGGGCGGGCATCTGGGTCGCGGACTTCTTTCGCACGCCCGCCCCGGTGCGCGGCGATGGCGGCGGGCGGCCGTACTACCCGCCGACAGTCATCTGGGTCGACGGCGACTCGGGGATGATACTGGACACGGACATGTACGCGCCTGGCGTGGGTCCGTTCGTGGTCCAGGAGCGCCTTCTGCAGCTCGCCGAGAGGTCACGGCGGCTTCCCGAGGCCATATTCGTCCAGCGCGAGGACGTGGCCGAGGCCCTGAGACTGAGCGCAGAACGGCTCGGCATTGTCCTCCACGTGGAAGCCAAGAGTCCCCCCCTGGAAGACGTCAAGGCTAATCTGCTCAGGCACCTGAAGCGGTAACGCGAAGCACTTGCCCGCCGCAGCGAAGTAAAGCTAGCCGGCCTGGTTATGCAGCCGTTCGCGGATCCGTTAGCAGGGATCTTCCGGCAGGATTGCGCCCCAGGGCTCGGCGCGCCAGGCCGCGAACTCTGCCGTGATGCACTCGCACAGCGCATCCTTGACGTCTTCTCGGCCGATTCCCTCAAGCCACGCGGCGATTTCGGTGCAGAAGCACGTGTACTCCTCGAAAGCCTGGGCATTGCCTCTACGCAGGATCTCGTTCTCGGGATCGGCATCCAGGCCACGGGCTGCGTAGAGAATGTGCTCCTCGGGCTCGGCCTGCGGCCCAGGGGGAAAATCGGCACCGAGCCTCCTCGGCCAGTAGAGGAAGTCGCCGTCTTCGTCGCTATCGCAGTTGACGCATCTGGGCACGTGCGGAACTTCCTCGCCGTTTGCCATCCGCTCTCGCAACTGATCGGCAGCGGGAGCGTCGAGGCCGGGCACTCCATCGCCGAGCACGTTGTCGATGCAGACAGCGATCAGGTGGGACCAGAAGAGCTGGGCCGGCTCCGCCGGTATGTTCAGGTGGCCCTGATTCCAGCAGTCGCAGATGTCGCCGTCTCGACAGTGACACATGCCGTCGAAACCAGCAACTCTCTTCGACCAAGCCCTCAGTCGTGGAAACATGTCAAGATCCGGCATTGCGTTTCCTCCATCGCTTACAGTTCACGGTTATGCACCGGCAGGCTGCCATATTCCTCAAGATATGCCTGCAAGAGCCTTGCCTCGGCAAGCCCCGGCGACATGACTCGGGGGTTCTGGAGCACCGCGTATTCCACGCGCAGACCGCCGGGTGGTCCGCCCAACAGCTCCTGGGTCCACTGGTTTGCGGTCCTGCCGCCATGTCGCGTGTTGCAGAGCCTCTTCTCCAGGCCCTGCGTGCCGCGGAACCCGCCCTCGGTTGTGACGGTACCAGCCTTTCCCACGTACAGCACCCGTCCGAGCCTGCGGCCCCGGCTGGGTATGCGTCGCAGCACGTAGACCCCGCGCGCTTCCGGGGGAACTCCGCCATTGCGGAAGTGCTCGTGAACTGAAGCGGTGAAATTGCCCTCTTCGTTCCAGTGGAAGGTGTCGTTCAACTCCGCTGACTCGCGGATCTCCATCCAGACTCCCTCAAAGGCCATAGCCGATATCCCTCCTATTGCGCCGCATTCTATCGAGGCACCTTTACCCATCAAGGTCGAGCACGAGACGGTCAGGGACACATGGCAGCGGAATCACTCATTTGAGTTCAGGGACAGACTCAAATGAGGTGGTATGAATGCAAAAGAAGATATCGTTTCGGGCCGACCAGGCCCTGGACTGCGAGCAGGTGAAGAGCCTGAGGCAGTTCGCAAGACGGAGCTTGGCTGTCGGGCTTGAGCTCGAAACCGAGTTCGAAACAGACGTGCCGGAATCCAGGCTGAAGGAGGCCTTCAGAACGCAAGGAAGCTACACCTTCGTCAACGACGATGGAGGGGTGGTGAGGTTCTACAAGGACTGCTCGCTCTCCATGGGATGGGAGCTTGTGCTTGTCGGCACCTCGGAAAGCTACAGCGACTACCATGCAAGGCTGGCTTCCATAGAGAAGAAGCTTTCTTCACTGGGAGCGAAGATAACCTCCAACTGCGGCGCGCACGCCAGCCTGGTGCTCAGGCAGAACAGGCGCATCCCTGGAGTGGTGATAAAGAACTTCTACCAGCTCTTCAGGATGAACGCCGATGCACTGCTGTGGCTGGTATCGGCGACGAAGAAACGGCAGAGGCGGCGCAACGCCGAGAAGGACTGGATCGTGCGGGAGAGGCTGAAACAGTTCGCCAACCCGGTGCTGAAGTACACTCCAGTGGACAAGACCCTGAAGCACGTCAAGAAGGGCTGCACCAAGTACAAGGCGCTGAACATGGACAAGCTTCGGTACATCAGCCCGGGAGAAGACTGCGGGGAGATGTTCATAGAGATCAGAATCCCGGACAGGCACCAGGTCTCGCACGCAACAACAGCGCTGGCCATCATGTGGCAGGCCATGTTCCTCAAGGCGGTGTTGCTGTCCGAGTTCGGGCTCATCACCCTGGAAGACGGCCAGTATGAGGCTACGAAGGTGATGGTGGAGCGGGTGTCCAATGGGGAGCGGCTGACTCCGGAAGAGAAGAAGTACCTGGCTGAGCGGTCTGCGGAGTTCCTGGCACTGATCAGGCCGGAGCTGGTGGCGCTCGATGCTGCGTGCATATCGGTCCTGGAGGAACTGGCCAGGAAGCCGATATCCGAGCGCTACCGCGGGCGCACCTGTAACAAGGACGAGCAGATAGAGCAGGAGTTCGAGAAGCTCGTCTGCACGCGGCAGGAAAGCAGCATGGGGAAGAAGCTGAGGGAGATGATGGCGCTCGGCGGGATAACGGCCGAGAACTCCTCGGAGTGGAAGAAGCTCGCAGCAACCGAGCTCGGCGTGCACCCGAGGACAGTGGAGAAGAAGATAGCAGCCCTGAACAGGGGCTTCAGCAAGTGCTATTTCGACAGCAGCGCAGGGGCATTCGTCCTTGCCTGCTGATGGAGGTGATATGTGTGTGCGGAATCATTGCATGCGTGGTCAGGCAGCGGCCTGAGAGGGCAGCGAGGAGGCTGTTCGACATCTACAGGAATCAGCAAGAGAGGGGGCGCTCGGGGTTCGGGTACGCGATGAGCAGAAACGGCAGCATGAGCCGGAAGCGGGTGCAGAAGCAGGGGGACATCTTCGGGGCAGGCAGGCTCCTGGCCGACCTCCGGCCCGGAGACTGCGTGCTGGTGCACCACAGGCTGCCGACATCCACGTTCAACATCGCGGAGTGCAACCACCCGATCGCCAACGAAGACGGCTCATTGATGCTGATCCACAACGGCATCATCGCCAACGCGGAAGTGCTCCGCGAGATGCTGGTCAAGAAAGGGCACATCTTCGAAACAGAGGTGACGACCGAGAGCCGAATCACCACGAGCGCCGGCGCCTACACCAGGGACAGGGAGACGAAGTTCACTGACAGCGAAGTGCTGGTGCATCTCCTGGAGGAGAGAAAGGGCTCAAAGAGCCGGATCAGGCAGTTGGCCCGGAAGGTCTACGGAAGCTACGCCCTTGCGTGGCTGTCGGCCGGCAGCAAGGGGATTCGCCTTTTCCGGCGGGGCAACCCGGTGAAGGTGTTCCGGGACAGGAGCGGTAACCTCTACGCAGCGTCTGAGATGCCGAAGAAGGGCTTCACCGCTGTCAGGACCCTGAAGGAAGGCGAGTACGGCATCCTGGGCGAAGAAGGCTATGCGAGGGTCTGTACCTGCTCTGTGTCGCCGGAGAGCTCATGCTGCGAGATGACGCTGGCGTCGTTCTCGAGCTGTGCGCCCCTGTCTGAGATCAGCATTGAAGACGAGATAGCAGACATCCTGCTGTGGCATGCGGACTGCGCGAGCAGGTGGCCGTCCGGTCATGAAATGGAGAGCGTAGTCTGGGAGCTTTCCGGCCTGTTCCACAGGAGAGCTTCGGAGATGGCACAGCTGCTTGAAGCGCCTGGGGCAGTCGGCAGGGGCAGCCTGAAGGGGAGGTGAGGAGAATGCCATACGTATGCGAGAACTGCGGAGAGAGGGACAGCTTCACGGCCGAGGGGTCATGCACAAGACGCTACCAGGCCTACGGCACAGCCTACGTGGACGGCGATGGAGAGGTGACTGACTTCGATGAGACGGACACTGATCCCAACACTGAATCAGATGACGTGGAATACGACAACGTCAGGTGCAGCCAGTGCCAGGCGAGGGCACTCTTCTGCCAGTCTGCTGAAGAGGCCGACAGAATGGCGGTGGCGTCAGCGAGGATTACCGCTCCGGTGATCGTGCAGGCGCACAACTACACCGCGGGCGGGCCCACGGCGCTGGAGTATTGACTCGCGCCAAGCCCGAAAACGGCTTGACCGTGAGCTTGCATGAACAGTAAAATTCCGGAACGGGCGAGTCCGGTGCAGTTGCCGGAACCGGCGCGATATCGGGAAGGGAGGCGGTTCATGGCCAAGCACACGGTGTTTATCAGCTACGACTATGACAAGGACCGCGCGTACAAGAATCTTTTGACTGCGTGGGACGCAAACGGCGAGTTTGACTTCACGTTCTACGACGCATCAGTGGACGTGTCGGTGAACAGCACGGACGCCGCGGCTATCAGGCGAGTGATATCCTCCAGGATTCGCCAGTCCAGCAGGTTCCTGTGCATCGTCGGGCAGCATACGAACCGGAGCAGTTGGGTGGACTGGGAGGTCAAGAAGGCGGTCGAGCTTGCGAAGAAGATTTTCGGCGTCAAGATCAAGCGCGAATACACCTCTCCCCTGGCTCTGCTCGGAACGAGCGCCAGTTGGGCGTATTCCTTCACCTTTGACGCCATCAAGGTTGCCCTGCGCTAGGCGCGGAGGCAGGAAGGAGCACCTGCACATGCCTGCCAAGATATCCTATCAGGACTGGCAGAGGGAGGATCTCAGCGCGCTGATCGAGAAGATCGGCCTGCCGGAACTCCAGAAGCACTGCCTCAGATCGCGATGGCTGGATCAGGTGCTATGGATGGAAGGAAGGGCCAATTCTGCCCGGAACAAGTACTACGCGCTGAGACTTGCCACAATCCTCGGTGCGGTGATTACGCCTGCGCTGGTGAGCGCCGCAGCCAGTGCGCAGATCGGGCCGGTCTGCCGGTGGAGCGCCTTTGGCGTCAGCCTGCTGGTTGCCGCCAGCGCCGCGGTAGAGGGCTTCTTCCACTTCGGCGACCGCTGGCGCCACTACCGGCGGACGGTCGAAGGCCTGAAGATAGAAGGCTGGGAGTTTTTCCAGTTGGCAGGCAGCTACCGCAGATACAAGACCCACGAGGAAGCCTACCCGCTGTTTGCGGGGCGAGTCGAGAAGATCATCCGGGCGGATGTCGAGGTCTACATTGCAGAAGTGGCGCAGGAAGGCCCTGAAGAAAGCAGCAGCCCGACGGGGACGGACAGTCCCGGCAGTGGGTAGCGCTCCAGCGTCCAGGGATGGTGCAGCATGGCCTTCAGGAGGCTGAGGTCAGACACTCTCGTGCGCACGCTGGAAGAGCAGTACGCCCTGGACCTGAACGTCAGGGGTGACATGAAGCTCGGCAACCTCCTGGTGAAGAGAGGATTCACCTCCTGGAGCCAGTTGCTGCGGGCCTACCGCGGTCACGCCACGGCGCATGCACGCAAGCGGCGCGTCTTCCTGAGCTTTCATGCCGGTGACCTCAGGCAGGTGTCAGGGTTCAGGCTCATGCTGCGCAACCCCGGCGTGGAGCTTTCCCTCTACGACAGAGGCGTTGGCCAGCCGATAAACAGCGAGCGTGGTGCTTACATCCGCAGGGTCATCAGGCCGATGATAGCCCGGTGCGAAGTGCTACTGTGCCTGATCGGCAACGGCACGGCGTGGCGCGAATGGGTGGACTGGGAAATCCGGGAAGCCAAGAGGAAGCGCAAGGGAACATATCGAGCAGGCTGCGGCGCGGAGGTCTTGAGCGGGACCCTGGTTGCAGAGCCGGGTGCGGCGCGGGAGCATAGAGAGAGATCGTCATGACAGGTACGCAGGAGAACAAGAGCGGGACGGTCCTGGTTCTGATGCCCTTCTCGAAGGACTACGAATTCGTCTACGAGAATGGAATCAAGAAGCCGTGCGAGAGGCTCGGCTATGATTGCCGGCGCGTCGATGAGCGCATATTCGACGGCCAGATCATCAATGAGATCCACGAAAGCATACTGGACAGCGACGTGATTGTAGCAGAGATGTCCGAGCCCAATCCGAATGTGTACTACGAAGTGGGCGTGGCGCACGGTATCGGCAAGGAAGTGATACTGGTAACGAGGGATGCGGAGCTAATGCCCTTCGACCTCAGGGGCTTCAATCACGTCGTGTACTCTGATGAAATCGGCCTGCTTTCCGAAAAGCTGACCGAGCGGCTCGAATGGATGAAGAAGACTTCCGTGGCCATGAAGAAAGTCCGGCGGGAGCCGCTGAGGCTCAGGGAAGAATCGCAGGCAGTACTGGTGTTCCTGCATGAGATGAACGAAGATCGTCCTGCGGCAGAGTGCGGGGAGCGGGCCCGCGGGCTGTTCTCGGTCCTCTACGACCTGAGGTTCCTCGGGTACGTGAAGTTCTATGGCGGATTGAGGCCGGATACACCGATACACCTGACAGAAGAAGGGGGCGAGGCGGCGCGGACAATCCTTCAGGAGCCGTCGGGCACCTGAAGGCCAAACGGGTGCGAACGGCATGGCCGGAGCATTCACGGCTTGAGCTGTCGGATGAGTGCGTCCAGATGCTGAGTTCCATCCTCCGGGCATAGCGGCGACTGCTTCAGCATCTTGAGGTTGGAGATGGTGGTCTTGCGCATCCAGTCTGCAGCTCTGACGGCCAGCAGCCTCCGGCAGGCCTTCCTGGCGCCGTCCCAGTCACCCATGTCGCAGGCCAGTTCCAGGCGAGTTGCCTCCTGCCAGTAGCGCTCGGACTGATCCTTTGGCTTCGCGGCGCGGTCGATGGAGAAGCGCAATGCCGGCAGCAGCGCGTCCAGAGCCTTCCGGTCAGCAGCAGAACCTCGGAGCAAGCGCAGCGTGACCGCATTCACGCCAGGATAGTAGTCGCGGGGGTCAAGCCGGAATCCCTTCTCGTAAGTGTCAATGGCCAGATCGAGCGCTGCCTCAGATGCTGGCTCGTCTCCTGCAAGCTGGCCCGCAGCTACCTGGCCCTTGTAGATGCGGCCGGCAATGCCGTAGGTTTCGCTGGTCCAGGATGCTGGTTCAAGCTCATCAAGACGGGAGAGCGCCCTTTCCCGCAACTGCCTTGCCTTGGAGAATCGCCGGCCCTTCGCCGCCTTCTCCGCCAGGCGATTGAGCGCCAGTGCGTGCTGCTCCAGAGCGACTGGTGTCTGCCGGAGTTCCCTCGGGAGTTTCCGGAAAAGCCTGTCCATGTCCGTGTAGGCTTCTGATTCGCGGTAGCCGAGGAAGAGCGCCATCAACTCGGTATGCAGCTGCGGGACCACAAACCGGCTCGCGAGGATGCGCTTCTCGATCAGCCTGAGCGATCTGGCGGCAGCGCCCGGTGGCTTGAGAAGAGCATCCTTGACCTCCTTGCCGATCACGCTGACGTACTGCATCCTTCGCAGAAACACGTCTGTCTTCTCGTGGCCAATGTCCCTCGGTGCTGCGATCCCTGTGAGCTGGAGTATGGGGTTGTCTGACGGAAGCTCATCGTTGAGGGCCTGCCGCAGGCGCCTCTCCAAAGCCCGGCGCAACTTGGCACCTTCTGCCTGACTGAGCGCCCCGGACTTGCCCAGTCGGTAGGTCAAGACTCTCAGCGGCTTCAGGTCGAACGGCAATTGCCCCACGAACTCGCGAGCGCAGAGGAGCACAGTGGACTTGTCCGAAGCGCCGTGGCGCACGCCCACCTCGTAGGCGACGTTCGGATTGGACATGGTAAGGTCTGCCACCACATACTCGGCAACGAGCAACCGTTCGAACATCGGCCTGTGGATGAAACCGCCTCCTGGCTCGAAGTCGGCCCGTATGCACTCCATGCCCGCGCCGCGGACGGCTTTCTCAATGAACTTGTAGACCTTGTCAAAGTCCACCGTGCAAGCAGATCGATCGTAAGCGGCCTTCCTGCCGAAGGGCATCGCCACAAAGCACATGGGTTTGGGTGGGGCAGATCTGCCGGACCGTTTTCGCTTCGGCTTAGGCCTACGTCGAGGAGCCATGATTCTCCTGCCTTTCCATCTTGTGACAGCCTGTACGTGTTGGAAGCAGGCATGCAAGAGCCACGCGCGACCGTATATACGGGGAGAACGGTTGCCTTTCAAGCTTGGAGATTATGCGGAGCTGGTCCGGGCCGCGCGAAGCACGTCCGCCTCCTGCTCCAGGATCTCGTTCAGCGTGTCCTCCACCGCGTCATAGTCAGCCATCGGCAACAGCCTGGATGGCAGGACCGAGAGCCTCAGCAACGCCCTGTTGAACGCGGCCGGGCGCTAACCGCAGCCCGCACACCGCCAGCTGGTCTGCGGGAAGCAGATGCCGGCCTGCATGCCCTTCCAGCAGACCTTCACTTTTTCGATCAGCCTGAGGGCCTCTGCCCGGTCGGGGTTGATGGTGACGGATCGTGAGGGCCTCCGGATCGGCCACTCCGTACTCGCCCCTGATCCAGTTCAGGAGGTCCTCACGGCCGATCCCGCTGGACGTGGCGATCCCGAAGATGGCCCGGAGCTGGGCGCCCGTGGCCTTGCCGCCGGAGCGCCGCTTCTGGCCGCTGCCGTTCCCGTTGCCGCCGTTGCTGCCGTTCCAGCGGCGGGCCGGCCGGGCATCCGCCTGGGGGCGCCCACCGGACCGGGCTGCGATCTCGGCGTCGATGGCGGACTCCAGCACCTGGTTCAGCTGGGCGATCCGCTCCCGAATCTCGCCGTCGGTTGCCCCGGCGCCCATCTCGACCTCGATCCCGGCCGAGAAGGACTGGCTGGAGTAATCCAGACCTTCGATGGGGATCTTCTTGCTCAGGTTGGCGTGCAGCTTGATCATGGTGGCCTCCTTCCGTCTTCACATGCAGTCCACCCCTTTTCTATATGGTTGTCACTCAACCACCGCCTATAAAATGCGGTATTCCACCCCTGCCGGATCAGCCTTGGATGTGACTGTAAATGGGCTACTTAGAGCGGCTAGCGCCCAGGGCGGAATCCAATACGTAGTCGGCCAGGGTCTTCCCGGCCTTCTTGGCTCTGGCGTGGAGTTCCTTCAGTTCGGCCTGGGTGACGGCAATAGAAAGCCGCTTCGCCTTCTTGAGGTGAGCGGGCTTCCGGGGTTTGGAGCGCCAGTCTTTAGCCATGGTGCCAATATTATGGTCTATAGACAACCAATTGTCAATAGGCGAGTGCCAGCCGCAGCGCTCGGCTACGTGCGAGCCCCACGCCTTGGTGCAACCCTAACGGGCTCTCCGATTCTCGTACGCACCTCCTCGTATACGTCGACGTCCACGCCAACTTCCGGCCCGATTTCCAGCGAGACGACGAAGGCGTAGGGAATGGCTCCCTCAAAACCACCGGCAGCGGCACGACAACTGACCTGGAAACAAACTCTTTCACCATCGCTGAATCCCGTCGCTGCAGCACCCTCGAATATCTCATGTTGTACCGTACCGCGGCGTGCCGCCTGCCACTGTGCCTCTCGACGATCCACCCCTAAGAAGTGCTTCAGGTCCTGCTCCTTATCGTCAGCATCGTATGGAGAAAACCAGAGGTCCGCGCAGCGATACTTGTTGTGTCTGGCGTTTATTGGTGACACCCACGCCAGCGTCGCAGTAATACGTCGCAGGCCCGTTCGACCGGAAAGCGATGGAGGCAACGGCATCCTGTACTGGTGGGCTTGGTCCCTTTCCAGGTGTCCTGCGCCCAGCATGGTTACGCGACGCTCGCTGTTACCTTCCACGAACTCCGGCCGGGCCGGTCCATATCCCAGAAGACGAGCGAGAGTAGCTTCAGCAACACGGTCGCCATTCCCCGGCGCAAGGCAGTCTTCCAGCAGTCCGCGAGCCTCTCCCCATCCTGCTGTATGTAACATCAAGGCCTTTACGATAACGTGAGTATGAGAATCGGCTAGCCGATCTCCATTAGGCTCCTGCCGGAGTTCCCGGACAAGTTCATAATAGTGGGCGGCTGCGTGGGTCGCCATCGCAGCGGCGTTGCTGGTACCCCGACAGTAGCGTACACCGCTGAGGACCGCAGGCCTGGAGCTGGGAGCAGCTGCTCTTTGGCCCGGCGACGCATCGTGCTTGATGACGGGGTCAATGACTGCTCTGGGGCCCGTCCCCATGTGTTCCCGGTAAACCGGCCGGCCCCCAGCAAACAAGATGTCTGGCTTGATGGACCTGCGGACACCAGGCCCTTGTGCGCTTACGGGAGAGGGCAAGAAACGACAAGTAAGAGGTTCAAATCGCTCTCCCAACGGTCCACAATCGGAAGCATCATCATAGGAGCTGCCAACAGTGACAGCATTTATGGCCTCCGAAGGTGAAAGCAGACGCCTCTCATATCCGTGATCCGCCAGGGCCTTCACCACCACGCGCTCAAGCTGGGACGGCTCTTCCTTGAGGGCTTCGAACTCACCGGGGGAACATGCCAGTTCAAGGGACGTAGGATGGTTTCCCGCGCTGACAATGAACAGGACGCCGTACTTAGCTGACAGGTAATCGAGGAGACGTGCCCACGGCGTCGGCGTACGATCAAAGGGACGGTACTGATCTGCCACCGACAGATTGATGATCTTCACGGATGGGGCCACGGCGGGCTCCCCTCCATCATCGGCCAACATCCTCCTCACTGCCCGATGAACCAGGTCCACGTGTAGCACATCCGCCGGGATTCGCTCCGGCGGCGGGTGTTCTGCGGAGCCCCGGTCAGGCTTGAGGATCGGCCGCACGTATACTGGGCGCGTCAACGGTCGCGGATCGTCTAGTTCACCATGAAGCACCAATGATGCCATGGCGGTCCCGTGGTTTCTCTCACTCGCCTCGTATTCCGCTTCGTAGTCGTCGGGGTCGTCAAATACGGTTCGGTCGTCGAGCAACTGATGACTGAGGAGGGGTGCGCCGTCCAAGATTGCCACGGCAGGGTCACCGGTAGTACGCGTCCTAGTACACTTCTCGGGCATACCCCAGTCCGTCACGGGCTCTCCCTCCGGAGGTACCGAACTGGACTGCCCGCAGGGCCGCAAGTACATAACCTGGTTGCATGTGACGAGGGCCATATTGGGGTTCTGGATGAACGCCTGGACCTCGCCAATGGGCAGCTCAGCCAACAGGGCATGATAGGCGATCTCGGGAATCCGGGACGCAACGAGCACGCGCCCATTGTGCCCACTGATTATGCGCGATGCCTCAGTCTCGGCTCTATCCTGCGACACGGCGTCTTGGCGGCACCATAACTCTACTTCCAGCGGCATTTGATCAAGCCCGCTCTCCGCACGAACCTCCAGGTCAGCGACCAGCTCGGCCTTGCAGACACGGTCCTCCGGCCCCCAGAATCGAACCGTTCTGAGCTGCTGGAACAGTCCCACCCACTTCCGGAACCCGCGCCGGAAATCAGGCGCTTCCGGATTAGCCCTGTAGATATCCCACATGCGCAGGAATGAACTCAGCCCCTCCTGGTTTGACATGATCAAGTAGAGTCGACGAGGTAGGGCTCTTGTTGCTCGGCTTTCTTCCTCGAAGAAGAAGTCTCGATCAGGGTCGGCCTCGTCGTCCAGTTCCCCTAACCAGGACATCCCGTCGAGACGTCTCAAGGCGACGTAGAAGTCCTCTATAGAGCCGACTGTTTCCAGGACAAGCACTTCATCTGGCTCAGCACCCGTCGGGCTGCCCTGTAGCCGTGCCCTGCGAGTCTCGAATGCTTGCCGCAACTGACGGACTTGTGTGGCCAGGCGCCTTCTCTGCCTCTCGGGAGCAGGAAGATGTACCCGGCGAGGTGGCCCCCCGCCTCCACTCTGCCGGCCGACGCTGACAGGACGTGGGAATATCAGAATTGGCCGCTGAGCCATACCGGCGCACCCCAGTGGAAGGAACTCGGCCTACGACTTTGCCTTGAAACGAGCCTGCCACTGCTTCAAGCAGTTCCGGACGATTCCTTCCATGTCGTCCTCGGGCAAGCGTAAAACGTACTGCCGCATTGCGTCCAGGCAGAACTCCTCTAGCTCCGCGAAGCTAGCCTTTGCCATCTTCGTAGAGAAGGCTGCCCGGAGCGTCTTGAGATTCTTGCCCGTCTGGTCTTCGAAACGCTCGAACCAGGCAGCCACTTGGGGCTTACCGGGAGCGGGAAGTTGAAGCCTAACCTGGAAGCGCCGCCAAACAGCACGATCAAGTAGCTCTTGGTGGTTGGTGGCCGTGATGACGAGCACATGGCTCGGCAGATCGTCGATTTGGAGCAGCAGCGAACTGACTACTCTCTTGATCTCACCGGTCTCGTGTACGTCTCCTCGCTCCTTTCCGAGAGTGTCAAACTCGTCAAAGAACAGAACACAGGTTCGGCCTCGGACGTAGTCGAATAGCTTCTTCAAGCGTGAAGCAGTCTCTCCCAGAAAGCTTCCAATGAGCCCTTCATATCGCACCACATAAAGGGGCACAACCAGGGCATGGGCTATCGCGTGAGCGAGTGATGTCTTTCCGTTTCCCGGCGGACCTACGAACAGAACCCGATTGCGAGGCTCCAGATTGTGTGAACGTAGCAGGTCTGTTCGCTGTCGTTCTTCTATTAGCTCCCTACAGGTCAGCAGGACTTGCTCTGGCAATATCAGGTCTTCCAGGAGCTTGTCAGGTGTAACCTCGTAGAAGAGGCTGCCTGCGTCCTGAGTGAAACTTCGGACCGCAGCTGCTTCCTTCTTGTCCTGCCAGCCATTCCTGAGGACAGCCTCAAGACGGTCGGCCAGCACCTTGTGCTTCTTGGCTCGCTCCTCAGCTGCGATTGCCTCAACGACTTTGCGGAAGAGCTGCTGGTCACCTCGACTCCCGGCACGCACTAGATTCAGCAGTAGGTCTGAACGAGCCATGGTCCCGGGAGCCTCTCTTTTGTCCTGAAGAACGCTGTGCCAAGTACGCTACTCCGGATTCTCCCCGCGCCAAAAGCCGCTGTCAAGCTTCGCCGTCATGCACCCCGGAGAGCCTCTAGAGCCTCCTGTATCTCCCGGCCCTTGGCCTCGATGATGTCGAGGAGTTGTGCGGGCGTGCGGGTGTCGACCACCGGCTTCTTGTTAGGGTTCACGGCCTTCAGGTCGTAGACGGCGTCTTCGATCTCTTTGGCCTTGGCGGCGGTGTCCTTGGCTTCCTTGGTCAACGCCTTGACCTTCTCCTCGGCCTCGGCGATGACTGCCTCGTCACGCGGCTTGGCTTTCTTCAGTTCCTTAACCCGTTCCTTCCATTGGGCTGCCCCCTGCCTTCGCCGCGTGGCCTCCTCCTTGAAAGGACGCGCCTCTTCCGCCGCGACCTTCTTGCGCTCGTCGATGTCCACGGTCCAGGACAGCGGGCTGTCGGCGCGATCCGGGAGCAGCGCGAAAAAGTCGTCGAAGTGCTCGAGCGTGAGTGGGGTTTTCTTACGGACCTTCACGTCCGTGAGATCGTAGTACCATATCTTCCGCGTCGGGCCGCCCTTGGCAAAGAAGAGCAGGTTCGTCTTGACACCAGCTCCGGCCGCCGTGAAAACCCCGGCGGGAAGGCTGACGATGCACCACAGGTCGCAGTCGTCGAGTAGCTTCCGCTTCGTCTTGGCGAAGGCATCCTGGTTGGTTCGGAAGAGCAGGCCTTCATCGAGGACGATCCCGCACCTGCCGTCTTCCGTCAGGCTGCGAATCACGTGCTGGAGGAAGAGCACCTGCGTAGAGCTGGTCTTGTAGTCGAAGTTCGTCTGGGCTTCCTTGCCTTCCTTACCGCCGAACGGCGGGTTGGTCAGCACCACATCAAAGAGTGGCGGTGCGCCGTCAAAGAGCCCGCCATAGGTTTCCTGGCCGGTGAGCGTGTTCCCGTGCCAAAGGTTCGGCTTGTCGATGCCGTGGAGGACGAGGTTGGCCAGCGCGACGGGGTAGACGAGATTCTCTTTCTCGCGGCCCCAAAAGGTGCTCTCCTTGAGCGCCTCCAACTGTGCGGCCGTTGCCTTATCCCCGAGTTGGCCCTGGATGTACTCGAAGCTCTGGGCTAGGAAGCCGCCAGTCCCGCAGCCGGGATCGTAAACGCTCTCGTCCGGTTTGGGTGTAATGACGCGGACCATCGCCCGGATGACCTCGCGCGGGGTGAAGAACTGCCCGCCGTCGTTGCCTTTTTCGCCCATCTTCAGCAGGAGACCCTCATAGACCTGCGAGAGGGTGAAGACATGCGTTGGGTCCACGGCCTCGGCGGTGATCTCGTCGACCTTGTCGAGGACGTCCAGGAAGTTGCGTTCCGTATCGATGCGCACGCGCTCCACACCGGTCATAACCTCGCTGATAACCTTCTGGCGCGGCGTGGCGTCCGGCTTCTCCTTCAGCCCTTTCAGGTAGGGCAGGAGGCCCACGACGTTGCCGTCAGCATCCAGGGAACCGTTCACGAAGGCGAAGAAGGCACCCATCGCGCCTTCCTGGAGTTCATGGCGCTTCCACCCCTGGTGCTTGGTGGAACCGTTTGCGCTGACCTCGGTGCCTTCGTCAAAGGGCGCGGCCCAGTCCCGCCAGCGATATGGTGATTCTAGGGACGGCCTGAAGCGAACACCCACGGCCTCGGCCTCCTGGACCTCCCGCTGTTCCCGCTCGTCAAGGATGCGGAGAAAGAGAACCCAGGTAAGCTCGGGTACGTACTGAAGCGCACCAGCGCAGTTGCCGCGCCGCATGATGTCGCAGATGGACTTGACGGCGGAATCGACCGATTGCTGGGTCGTCAGTCTGCGCCCGTTGCTATTGCTGTTCTTTCGCTTTGCCATTATCTCCTCGCACCATTTCCATCGAATACGTTGCGCAAGAGAGCGTCTGCAAGTGCCAACACGTCATCCAGCTGGCTCCTTGTTGACGCCACTGCCAAAACACAAGCGGTCTGAATCTCAAGCCGCGAGTAGTTTTCTGCTGAAACGGGGGATGTCATCGGATTTCGAGTGGAAGCAGTCGAGGAGTGCGCCTGTAATGCGGGTAAGG
>Ga0272442_10000467_pt1 | contig 64792 bp, 58 predicted proteins | sample SSMForm2O_FD_200262 | JGI IMG/M metagenome (GOLD analysis project Ga0272442, IMG submission 200262) | Marine sediment archaeal communities from Little Sippewissett salt marsh, Falmouth, MA, United States - SSM-Form-2O | ecosystem: Environmental > Aquatic > Marine > Wetlands > Sediment ...
AGTTATGTTTTGATTGGGTGGTCGCCTTGAATTTCCGTTTCGTCTTCGCTCTGATGCCGTTTTTCTGCATAATTCTGGCGACACGATTCTTGCTACATTCGATTCCCTGCGCATTCAATTCCGCAGTGATACGAGGGCTGCCGTAAGTCCGCCGGCTCTGTTGCATCGCACCCTCAATAGATTTTAACAACTCCCGATTTGCCCTCGTGCGATTGCTAACTTCACGCTTTCGCCAGTCATAATATCCGCTCCTGGAAACCTGCAATGCCCGGCACATTCTCTCAATTCCGAATGCGAAGCGGTGCTTCTCGATAAAAGCGTATTTCATTCGGGTTCCTGTGAGAAAATGGCAAGCGCTTTTTTTAATATATCACGCTCCTCCTCGGCAATCTTAAGCTTTCGTCTTAATTGACGATTCTCTTCCTCGAACGGTTTCAAATGTCCCTTGCCGGGAAAAGCAGAGCGAGAATCCTCAAGAAACTGCCGTTTCCAATTGGACAATGTATTCTGGCTGATACCAAGATTTCGTGCCACTTCCGAAATCTTGTGCCCACCTTCAACAATCAGCCGAACAGCCTCAAGTTTGAATTCCCGGTCAAAATTCCGTCGTCGTTTTTTATGCCCCATTTGGACACCTCCTTTGAAAGGCAATATAACACCTTTCTCCGTGTCCGTCAAATCGGGGTAACATCACCCGATAATTATCTCGTCCAGAGTTCTTTTAGGTACATGATGAACTTGATTATCATCGCGCCAGTATTTTATATCGCCATCGGGACCGACTGTCTCGATCGTTACTTTTTCTTTTGGCTTTCCAAACGCAATGACCAAAAGTATCTCATATCGAATTGGGATTTTTAAATCTTTACGCAATGCATCATGGTCGATTGCGCCAAAAATACAACCGCCGAATCCTCTTTCAACAGCGCCGAGTAATATACTCTGGGATGCAATTCCATGGTCGCACCAGTATTTGGCGCTTATTCCGGTATCGTCTAGTATAACGATATAAGCCGATGGTCTTTCGCCTTTCTCGGGACCAACCCAATCGGTCAAGTATCCAGCCCAGGATAGATGAGGAAATACCAGCGCATTTTTCTCGGGTTCATTGGATAAAATATACTTTAGTGGCTGGCGATTCGCCGCTGAAGGTGATAATCTTGCAAGGTCTATTAGTTCCCGTAGTGTCCCCATTGGAATATACTCATGCTCATAGAATCTGCGTATACTTCTGTTCTTCAGTATCAAATCCCTTATCATCGTTCACTCCTCGGTTGATTATTGAAAGTTTTTTTAATTTCCTGTTTTCCAAATGAACCGATAATAAAGAAGTGTTAAAAATCTTGCAGTTCAATAAAAAAATGTTAGCTTTAGAACATATTTCACATTCACATTGACATTTAGCAAACAATATAGCGCATGTATCTCCAAAATTGAAATTAGATTTAATAGGCAAGACGAAAAGAGAAAGTTTGATTTGCTAACATATTCCCATGAAAAAAATATCACTAATCTTTTTAATACTCTCATTTGCATTCGGTGCACGATACCACGCATGGCGTCCCGATACAGCTGCAATCGATTCGATTCCCGCAAAAGAATCGGAGCGAATATCCACTATGGATTATTTGCAGACAAGAAGAGCGGAAAATCAGAAAGAACTAATCGCATATCTTGAATCGTTTTGTGAAACGCAACGGGTGAGATGGATAAAATCTCTATGGATAGTCGATGCTGTAATATTTGAATCCTCATCCGGGGTTATCCATGACCTCAGGCGGGAATTCCCTGATTACTCCTTCCGTCTCGATGCTTACGACAATGCAATAATAATGGAAACTATTCAGACTGATGTTCGCAATACCCACAGCGGAAAACAAAAAGTCCCCCCCGACAGTGTAGTATGGAATCTCGAACTTCTCGATATCTTGCGAATCTGGAAAAGATTCGGCGCTTATGGCGATGGTATTCTAATCGGTGTATTCGATTCCGGTATAAACCGTTGGATTCCGGATATTTCTGGGAACATATTTGAAAATCCCGAAGAAGGAGAGATTTTTGACGGTATAGACAGCGATGAAAACGGCTATATCGATGACATCTGGGGTTACAATTTTCATGATACGATTTCCCACCCTTATGACGACAAGGGTCACGGCACGCATGTTTCGGGAACGATTGCCGGGCAATTGGGCACCGGTATTGCCCCCGGCGCTAAGTTGTTTGCCGAGAAAATTCTCAGCTATAGTGGCTCGGGACTCGAAAGCAATGTATGGCTTGCAATTGAACATGCCATTTGTTTGGGCGTTACAATCGGTAATTTTTCGATAGGCTGGCGCTATTCCACTGAACCGGATAGACCTGTATGGCGTGATGTAATGACTACCGCTATCACACTAGGTTTTGTGGCGGTTATTGCAGCAGGGAATGAAGGTAACAGCGACCCGCCAAATAACCTGAGAACACCCGGCGATGTTCCCGAGGTGATCACTGTCGGTGCTATTACCGAAATTTTGGAAAGAGCATCGTTTTCTAGTGTCGGTCCTGTGGTATGGGATGATTTTCCTTATCCTCCGGGTCTTGTTAAACCGGATATTGTCGCTCCCGGCGATGCCGTTATATCATCTGTGCTTCCCGGTGGATACGAGAACTGGGACGGCACATCGATGGCTGCACCGCATATATGCGCAATATGTGCGCTAATTAGACAAATAAATCCCGATTTGACTCATTATGATATTAAAGCCATTATTGAATCGACAGCGGTGGATTTGGGTGACACCGGGAAAGATAATGAATTTGGAAACGGACTTGTCGATATCGAGGCGGCTTTACTTATGGCGGAGGAATACTGCACACTAACATACAATTCTACAATTGCTGGAACTCTTGTGGCATACCCGCATTTGCTGAAATTCTATGGCGATGGCGATACTATTTGTATTCCCCATTCTGTGGAATACCTGTTGTTCACAGTGGACGGTTTTACTCCCGAAACATTATTCAGCTTCGACTGCGGAACACCACTTTTGTTTTCACCTGCGCCGTTGCTGGAAAGACATTTACGAGTCGGCATCATGGAATTTGAGAGCGGCGAAACGATTTCCGTTTTTGCTGCAATTGCGGAGGATACTGTCGAAATAGAGGGCTTTTCAGAAATTTTTATCGATGAGGGAAATTTACCCATTCATATTTTTGCAGTCGGATATAATGAAATATATGACACAATTACCGCTGAAGATGAGTGTTTCTTTGTATTTTTGCACAAATGTATCGATTTCGAGGATTCAGCGAATTTCTCTGGCACTGGCGACTGGGAATGGGGAGTTCCGATAGCAGGACCCGATTCCGCTCGAAGCGGTGATAATGTGTGGGCAACATCGCTCGCCGATACATACTCCAGCAGTTCCGATTCATGGGTATCATCGCCATGGTTCCCGGTCGAGAATTCCGCCGCGCTTTTCCTGTGGCAATGGCTAGATTGTGAAGCCACAAACTGGGGTTTTTGGGATGGCGGCAATGTAACTGTCGATTTCGCCGATTCAACGACCACGCTTTTTCCACTTGACGATTATATCTGTAGGCTCGACGACTATAATGCAATAATGCCCTGGCAACCGGCTTTTTCGGGAACGCTGACAGGAAACTTTTGGCATCAAAAAGTCTTTCCAATTCAAGTCGATGAACCATGCTCGGTAAAAATTCAACTCCATTTTTCTTCAGATGACAATACAACGCGAAGCGGATGGTATTTCGACGATTTTTGTGTAGCAAAAAGAACTGTTCGAGAGCCTTTGATTAGGCATGTTGCAGTTGATAGCGGCATAGTTGTTGCTGCGGCATACGGCGTAAGCGCACCAATCGAAACCGCTGAAATCGTGTATTGCGGCGAAACCTTTTCGATTGCGATGGTGCAAATAGCCTGCGATTCATTCGCTACCACTTTAGTTGGGTCAGCTGGTGATACAGTTACATTTAATATCGAAATAACTGATGAGAACGGCGCTGTAGCGGTATATCCAGAAGATTCATGTCTATCTGCCGTCATCCCGGATTCAAAGATTATCGAGTATCGGGATAATAAGCCAAATATAAGCTTATCTATTCATATAGTCGAGTCGGGTATATCGATAAGCGCTCGGGGTGAAAAGCTTGGCATCTATGATGTAACCGGGAAATGTCTGCAAAATGAAAAAATTGCCGGTAAGAAAGATTTCATAATGGTTCCCCCGCAAAGCGGTTTGTATTTCATCGTTGTAAGTAACGAACGCGGGCAAAAATCAATCGAAAAGCAAATTTTTTTGAAATAGAATCTTAGTGTAAAATGTTTAGTATTGCATTGCCCCATTAATCCGCACCAACGGAGTGGGATATCCTAAACCTTATACCCTAATGTTGCAGTGAATTCTAATTCTTTTATAAAAGCCAATGAAATCATTATCTATAAGAATTTTCGGAATCGTTCAGGGTGTCGGATTTCGTCCGTTTATCTGGCGAATTGCAAAAGAATCTGGTTTATCCGGATTTGTGAGAAATGAAAGCTTTGGCGTTGTCGTGCGAATACAGGGCAATGAAAATGCAATCGATGAGTTTATAAAAGCTTTGCATAATAAAAAACCATCTGCCGCACGAATCGATAGGATTGAGAAAGACGAGCTTCCTTACGATGAAAGCATTTATAATTTTACTATCGAGAAATCCCTCCATTCACACGATATTGGACTTATGCCACACGACCTTGCCGTATGCGAAGATTGCCTTGGGGAAATGTTCGAACCGGATAATTGCAGATATCTTTACCCATTTATTAACTGCACCAATTGCGGTCCGCGGTTCACTATTGTTAAAAATCTTCCGTATGACCGACCGAGCACAACAATGGTACAATTCACGATGTGCAGCGATTGCCGGGATGAATATGAAAATCCCGGGGATAGGCGCTATCACGCCCAGCCTATCGCATGTCCGGCTTGCGGACCGGCATACAACGATGCCGCACCGGGTTCCGACGATGAATCATACATTGGAAAACCGCAATATGCGATTCCACTAATTAAAGCCGCACAAATGCTTGCCAATGGCGAAATCATTGCAGTTCAGGGCATCGGGGGATTTCACATTATGTGCGATGCGAGAAATGATGAAACAATCGCCCGACTCCGCAAATGGAAAAACCGTCCGACAAAACCTTTTGCACTGATGGCTCGAAATATAGAGATTACAGACTCGTTCGTGCATACGAGTGAATTCGAGAAAGAATGTCTAAAATCTTCGCGAGCGCCGATTCTACTTCTTGAAAAACGCAGTGATTCGGATATAAGCTCGCTTGTCGCTCCCGGACTGACGCATCAGGGAGTATTCATGCCTTATGCGCCGGTGCATCATATTCTTTTCGAGTTTGGCGCGCCAGATGTTCTTATCGCAACCAGCGGGAACCGACGCGATGAGCCTATTGTCAAAAATCCCGATGATGCATCCGAAAAACTTGATATTGCGGATTGTGTATTTTGGCATAACAGACCCATTCACAACCGTATCGATGATTCAGTTGGGTTTACACTGAATAAGAAAATAATTCTCACCCGTCGTGCGCGGGGATTTGTTCCGGAAAGATACGAATTACCTCGGAAATTCCGCAAAATATTGGCCGCTGGCGCCGATATGAAAGGCGGTATCGCTGTCTGTGACGGCAGTTTTATATATCCTTCGCAATATCTTGGCGAACTTATCGACCCACTGGCGCAGGATTTCTGGTGTGAAACCGTCGATAAATTCCTGCAGTGGTTACAGGTAGAACCCGAATTTGTGGTTTGCGACCTGCATCCCGATTATTTTTCGACAAGACTTGCCGGGAAATTTGCAGAAAAAGAAGGAATCCCGATAATGAAAATTCAGCACCACAAAGCTCATGCTTGGGGGGTTGTGGCGGAGCATAATATTACCGAGAAAGCTGTTGCTGCAATATTCGACGGCACAGGACTCGGCGAAGATAAATCGATATGGGGGGGTGAATTTTTTATTGTCGAACCAGAAGGCGGTCTATGTGAAAGAGTTGGTCATTTGCGCCGGATAGTTTTGCCGGGTGGCGATTCGGCGGCTATTAAAATAACAAGAATGGCGCTTGTGTATTTGCTTCAGGCATTTGGCACAATCGATAAAATACCAAAACTTGCGCTTATGGATAAAATTACTCCACTTGAAACCGAAGCTATCGAGAGAATATATATCGAACATCGAAAGCCGATAACCACAAGCGCCGGGCGCTTTTTTGATGCCATAGCTGCAATCATCGGTGTGGCGTTCGAGAATGAATATGAGGCACAGGCACCAATGCTTCTCGAAACCACCGCACAGCGATTAACAAAGCAAACAATTCTCTCCAATCCTTTGTATGAGTTTAAGATTTATGAAGAAAATGAGATGATAAAACTGGATTTTTCAGAAATGGTGCGGCAAATATGTGAAGATGTAAGTTATAATCTCGATAACTCCATAATCTCTGCTAAATTCCACCGAACTGTGGCTCGGTCCATATCACAAACATTGCTTCAGCTTGCTGATGAACATGATGCGAAACTCGCTTTGCTATCCGGTGGAGTTTTTCAGAATAGGCTTTTACTTGAACTTGTCGCGAAAGAACTCGATGGCAAACTCGGATTTAAAATCCCTGAATGTAATCCGGCAAATGACCAAGGGATAGCGCTCGGACAGGCATTGTGGGGAACATATCAATGAATTGAGAGTTCAGAGTTATGAGTTGCCCAGCCCAACACCCAAAGATTGAATGTAAAATTAGTTAAGTTCCAAAAGTATAAACTTCTTGATATTTGCTCCTTTTAAGCTATCTTATTCAAATATAACTGGAGGATAGTAAAATGAAAAAAGTAGTTTTATTGATACTGCTTGCGATAATCGCAGTGAGTGCAAATAACATATTAATATATATGGACCCCTCGCAAGCGGACCATCTCAAAGCTTATGGTGTTGCATATTGGGGACTAAAGCATGGATACAATATCGAGTGGTTGTTGAATTATCGCAACGGCAGTTTCCTGACACCGGCATCGGCGGATATCGAGCAGATTTGCAGGATACGGGGAGTATCATATTCGATTGTATCCGGCTCGGAAGTAGCGCAGATTTACAGCACAATCGAAAACTCGAATATGGAAGTCGTTCTACTCGAGAAATCACCGAAAGTGGGTGTTTATGTCCCGCCAACACACGACCCTTGGGACGATGCTGTTCGGCTCGCACTCGAATACGCCGAAATCCCTTATGAGACTTTCTGGGATGACGAAGTTTTTGGGGGGAAACTCTCGCAATATGACTGGATTCACCTGCATCACGAGGATTTCACAGGGCAATTCGGAAAATTCTACGCATCGTATAGAAATGCACTCTGGTATCAGAAAGATGTAACGCTCAATCATGAGACCGCCCGTAAATTCGGATTCACAGAGGTTCCCGAACTTAAAAAGGCTGTGGCGCGAAGAATTAAGGAATATGTCGCAGGCGGGGGATTCCTTTTCGCGATGTGCTCGGCGACCGACAGCTATGATATCGCTCTCGCAGCGGAGAATGTCGATATTGTCGATGTTCCTTTCGATGGCGACCCACCAGACCCGGATTACCGGCAAGCGCTCGATTTCAATAAATGTTTCGCATTCGAGAATTTTCAGCTTATCACCGACCCGATGGTATATGAGTTCTCGGATATCGATGTGAAACCCGATAGAACATCGCGAATAATGGACGGCGAGGACCGTTATTTCACCCTGTTCGATTTCTCCGCAAAATACGACCCCGTACCGACAATGCTTGTCCAGGACCACACCGCTGTGATACCGGATTTCCTTGGACAGACAACGGCTTACAAGGGCGAGACTGTGAAAAAAAATGTTCTCATTCTCGCAAAATATGAGGGTATCGATGTGGTCAAATATATTCACGGCAATTTCGGCAAGGGAACATTCACATTCTACGCAGGACACGACCCCGAGGATTATGCTCACTATATTGGCGACCCACCAAGCGACCTCTCGCTGTTTAAAAACTCACCCGGTTATCGGCTCATTCTTAACAATGTTCTGTTCCCGGCGGCGCAGAAAAAGGAGAAAAAAACCTGATTCTCATGAAAATGAAACACAAAATTACAGTAATTTCGGCGTTTGCAGCGCTAATGATGTTTTACGGCTGCACCGATGAAGATTCAACCGGGGAACTCCGCAAGAAACCGCAAAGTCTGGCATCGGCGGAAAATGTGCGGGTGAAATTTACCGAGAACGGTATCCTGCAAGCGATTCTTTATGCGAATATACTCGAAGACCGCGAGAAACTCACATGGGCATGGCATATCAGGGTCGAGTTTTTCACAGATACCAATACAATCCCCGATGGCGGCATGGTTGCTGATTCGGGTTTCGTTCGGGAAGGCAGAGGAATAAATAAAAGAGAGGTGCAGGTTTTCGGCAATGTGGAACTCACAGCGCCCGATGGCACGGAGCTTTATTCCGATTCACTCAGGTGGAATCCAAGAACGCAGGAAATCGAGAGCGGCTCGAAAGTTAAGGTCATAAGGAGTAAAGAAATCATTCACGGTGTAGGATTCAAATCAGATATGGGTTTCGAACATATCAGAATTGTCGATGTGAAAGGGAGATTGGAGGAATTGTAGGTGGAGAGGTGAGCGGTTATCGGTTATCGGATTCAAGCTACCGAGGGAACTATGACGACACGACGAGAGCGAAAATCCACCAGCAACCAATCGGGGTGGTGATGTTCCGCTTCATCCTTTATTCCTTTGCTCCGCGGTTCAGACATTTACCCATTGCGCAAATTGATTTGAAAGATTATTTTAAATTGATTCGGTAGTTAAAGAAAATAAATGAAAATTAAAAAGGAGGTTAAGATGAGAATGAGAACTTTGCGTTTTAAAGAACTAGTTTACTTTGCACATGTTTCCGATGAAATTAAAATAGGGTTTAAATTTAGCATGTTCGATACAAAACTAATTGGAACACCAGAAGAACATAATGGAAAAACCGACCACCAGATTGATGTAATTATTTCGAACACCTCACGCGTTTCCGGAGAATGGAATGGAATTAATGAAAAACAACTGGAACTAATTCTTTTTGAGTGTGCCAAGCAAGAGCTAAAAAAGATATTACAGACTCGTAATCTGGCCAGAAAGGAGGAATTGGATATCACCTATATGTATCCAGATGGAAAACTACCTTTTGACCCTGATAAAATAGAAGAACCGGTTGGTGCTGTGATTGTGATTGAAATGAATAACAAGATTGGATTCAAATAGGTGAATAAAATGAACACCCTATTCCACTGAAACAACCTAACGAGAATAAGAATGAGATAAAGAAAAGGAGCTAAAAATGAAAAATGATATAATTATTATTTTTATGATAATGCTGGGCATAGGAATGTGCGGAGCGGGATGGGAAAGAACATATGGAGGTGACGGGAACGATTTTGGTAATTTCGCAATGCAGACTATAGATAATGGATATATTGTAGCAGGTCAGACAAATTCTTTCATTAATAGAGGAGTGTATCTGATAAAAACAGATGCAGTGGGTGATACAAGTTGGACAAACAGATATGGTTCTAGTTATTATGATTATGCTCAATCAGTAATACAGACATTTGACGGTGGTTACATTCTTGGTGGAAGCCAATATCAAAGCAGTCAATACGATCCTTTTCTTGTTAAGACAGATGCTTCAGGTGAGATGCTTTGGTCACGCACATATGGTGGAACTCAGAGTGACTGGGGATTTTTTGCCATTCAAACATCAGACAGTGGCTTCGTAATCACAGGAAGGAAATATGCATATCCTCCAGCGACTGATTATGATGTATTACTCATTAGGGCAAATACATCAGGAAGCGAAATCTGGTCAAGAACATACGACAACGGTTATGTTGGTTATTGTGTCCAAGAAACTAATGATGGAGGTTTCGTTGTTGCAGGATGGACAGAATCTTTAGGTGAAGGTTTATATTCAAATTCATACATTTTGAAAACTAATGCCTCTGGATATATGGAATGGGAATTTGCTTATGGGACCGATTTTCCTGACGAAGCAAAATTCATTTCCCTAATATCTGATGATGAATACATTGTTACAGGATATACAGGATTATCTGTTTGGTTATTAAAACTTGATTCTTCTGGTGATACAATCTGGACTCGAACATATGGTGGGAGTTATACAGATAAAGGTTATTGTGTTTCACAAACTACTGATGGAGGATACATCATTGTAGGTGAGACTGATTCATATGGTTCAGGTTTGCTAGATGTCTATGTAATAAAAACTGATTCTGAAGGTAATTTATTATGGTCACAGACATATGGTGGTTCAAATAACGATGGCGGGCGTTCCATTTCGCAAACTGATGATGGTGGTTATATTATTGCAGGATACACTACTTCTTGGGGTGAGGGTCTCGAGGATATTTATCTCATAAAAATTGATTCAGAAGGTATCGCCGAATGGCAAGTTCCGAAACCCCATACCCTCTCCCTCAGCGCGTTCCCGAATCCGTTCAATTCATCTGTCGCCATCACCGCGCCTGCCGATGCGGAGGTCGAGATATACGATTTGCGGGGGAATGTTGTATTCAACCACCCTCATTCGCTAAGCTCACTGCGTTCACCAAGCGAATATTCTCCCTCCTTAGCTAAGGAGGGAGATGGCGCGCAGCGTCAGAGGGTGGTTTGGCAACCTGATGAATCAATCGCATCGGGGATATATTTAGTCAGAGCGAGGACGGAAGATGGACGAACAGCGACGAGGAAGGTGGTGTTACTGCGATGAATAAGATAAGAAAATCGGGATGCCATTTTTGAGATGAAATCCATCTGACTTTAGGCAATCATTGAGCGTTCACTTCAGAATCTTCTTAATCTTTGCGGCAAGTTTGTCCGCTTTCTCGACCAGAAACTGAATGCCTTTAACAAAATCCTCCGGCGGGGTTGATATCCATGCCTCGTAAGTAATATCGATATCGCCGTATTTGGGGTCGTATTGAGCTTTCAGAAGTCCGGTGCCGTGGTTGAAAACAAGGCATTCACGATAGACATCACCCATGTATTCCGTTCCATCGATACCATCGATAATTGTGAGTCTTGCTACAACGAATTCTTTATTGACGCCTTCGAGCTTAATGTAAATCATCTTGCCATCCGATTCTTCAAGCCCATCGAGCGAGATTACGCAGACTTCTTCGGCATCATCGGCGATATATGGAACACCACCAGCATCGAGGACGGTTTTCAAATCGGCAAAATTTTGGGCAAAAAGCGATGCGCACATAATCGATATTAATATAATCGCTATAATCGACCTTGTATTCATAAATTCTCCTTTTATTTAAATTGCTACGATACTATAATAATACCGGAAATGAAAAAATCAAGACAGTTCTTATGTTAAGAAAAATATTATTCATACTTGTTTTTATCTGGTGGGTTGGCACAGTCTTCTATCTCTGGAATGGCACCCGGGCTATCGAACCTGTGCTATTGCCCGAACTCGATATCGTTGTTCTTGGTGAATTGGAGAAACAGGAATGGCGTTCTATTTACTTTCACGGCGAAAAAATCGGCTATAGTTCAAAATCTGTTCAGAGAATTCAAGATAAATTTATGGCTACGGATATTACCTATTTTCGTCTTCCGGTGGGCGGTATTATCCAGGAAATATACGCTCAGGGTATAACAACTGTCGATTCGACTTTTGCGGTGCGTTCATTTTCGTTCGACCTTCAGAGTGGAGATTACAATACCACAGCCGAAGGCGGGATTCGAGATGGCATTCTTAGTGTTGTTATTGCGACATCGGAAAGCAGAGACACGCTGCAATTCCCGCTCGATGGTGAAGTATATCCACCCTCGTTTCTACCGGAGATGTTTATATCAGCTAAGAAAAGTGGTCGCGAGTTGATTGAAATCCCGACATTCGACCCTTTCACAGTATCCCGCGTTTCATACGAAATAAAGTCGGCTCATCGCAAACGCAGGATTATCGGTGGTAAGAAGCGCGAAGTATGGGTTCTTCATATTCTGGCGCAAGGTTTATACAGCGAAATGTGGATTTCCGATGAAGGCGAGCTTTTGCATGAAAATTCATCCACAGGTTTCACTCAACTTCTCGAGAGTCAGGCGGATGCTTTAAAATTCGACCTCTCCAGCTCTGGAAATTTTGATATACTGACCGGTTATGCAATTCGAGCGGATTGGAGTGAAACAATCTCACCAAGAAATGCAGCTTATGCAGTATATGTTCTGGACGGTTTTCCAGATGGTCTTTTTGAGCTTGAGGATTTCAACCAAAAGATTTCAGTCGACACGCTTTTCATTTGCATGAATGGATTTGCAGAGGATACGATGCCAAGAACGAATAGAATCTCGCTATCCGATACCGTCGATACTCCTTTCATTCAATCGAATGACAAAAGAGTATTAAGAGTTGCTCAAAAGATTATTACTGGAATCGATGATAGCCTGGAAATGCTGAAGGAAATAAATAATTATTTATTCGAGAACATCGAGAAGGAATATCAAACCTCGATACCCTCAGCGCTCGATGTTCTGCAAAAGATGAAAGGCGATTGTAACGAGCATTCCACACTGTTTGTCGCACTGGCGCGGTCATTGGGAATACCGGCGCGCATCGATGTGGGTTTTGTCTATCGTGAGGATGGATATTTCCTGTATCATGCCTGGGTTCAAGCCTGGGTTTATGGCAAATGGCATACTTTCGAGCCGACATTTGGGCAGTATCCTGCGGATGCCGCCCATATCAAACTCCTCTCTGGAAGTATCGAGAAACAGGTCCAGCTTCTCAGGCTGGGCACTGTAAGCATTAAAGTCGTCAATGCGGAGGAACAATGCCAGGAATAAAGAAGATAGCGCTTCTCGGCTCGACAGGCTCGATAGGTACGCAAACACTCGATGTGCTTGAAAATATTGCCGATGAATTTTCGATATTTGCTCTCACCGCAGGCAAAAATATCACTCTTCTCATCGAGCAAATCGAGAAATACCAGCCCAAAATAGTTTGCATAGCTGAGAAAGCTTATATAGAGCGACTGTGCGAGAGATTTCCCGAAATCACAGTACTTCATAGCGACACCGGTCCGGTTAGTATTGCGCGGCATCCCGATGTGGATATTGTGATAAACGCTATTGTAGGCGCAAAAGGGCTCGAGCCATCTTGGGGAGCGGTCGATTCCGGCAAAAGACTCTGCACAGCTAATAAAGAATCGCTTGTCATGGCTGGAAGCCTTTTGGCTGAGCGCACAGACGAGACAAGCGCTTCGATATTTCCAATCGACAGCGAACATTCAGCTCTGTGGCAGGCTATGCTTGCGGGAAAGCAGAACGAAATCCGAAGGCTGATACTTACAGCCTCCGGGGGACCGTTCTGGGGCAAAGATATCGATTTCGATAAGATTACGCCCGAGCAGGCTCTTGCTCATCCCAATTGGTCGATGGGCGCCAAGATTTCTATCGACTCGGCAACAATGATGAACAAAGCGCTCGAGATTATCGAAGCAAGATGGCTTTTCGATATTCCACACCAGCAAATCGAAATCATAATTCATCCACAAAGCATTGTGCATTCTATTGTTGAATTTATCGATGGTTCACAAATAGCGCAGCTTTCCATGCCGGATATGCGTTTGCCGATTCAATATGCACTCACATATCCCGAAAGACTGCCATCGCCAATCCAGATATTGAAACTTTCCGATTGTGGAAAACTTGAATTTTTCGCACCGGACAATGAAAAATTTATCGCTCCTGGACTGGCATACAAAGTTCTCGAAACAGGCGGTTCCGCTCCAACAATTCTCAATACCGTTAATGAGCTTGCTGTCGAGGCTTTCATCGCAGGGAAAATCACTTTTTCCGAAATAACAAAGCTTGTCGAAAATGGACTGGAAATGATACCGGCGAAACCGGTTTATTCACTAGAAGAAATTTTTACAGCGGATAGAATTTCAAGGGAGTGGTGCAAAAAGCGGATCGATGGGAAGTAGGGTTCAAATAATTAATACCAAATTCACATCGGTATTTAACAAACAACTATAGTGCATATATTTTTTAAAATTGAAATCGGATATAGTATAGAGAGATACTTGAAACAGCACAAATAATTTAATTTCAGTTTAAATTTCAACATACTTAAACCGGGTAACTGCTTCCGCAGGTATGACAGCCTTGTGCAATTCATTCTTGTGAAATATTCGGATTAGGGATTGACTTCTATTCAGATTCTCAACTCAATGCAGCGGACAACCGACTACTGAAAACTGACAACCGAGCCTATAATGTCGGTAATCGACTCATAATTATTGCTGTCCAGATATTCCTCTATAAAACTCACAATCTCCAATGGCAACAGGGTATTGGAAAAATAACCCGATCCTATCTGGATTGCAGATGCACCGGCTATCATCATTTCGATCGCATCCTCGGGACGACCTATACCACCAGTTCCTATAATCGGTATCGATACTTTTTGCGCTACTCGATATATCAACGCCACAGCAACGGGATGAATAGCCGGTCCCGAAAGCCCGCCGGTTATTGCGCCAAGATGGGGTTTTCTCGATTGAATATCTATCGTCATTGCCGGGAGTGTATTTGTAATCACAATAGCATCGGCGCCGCCATTCTGCACGGCAAGACCGAGTTCGACTATATCGGTTACCTGCGGAGAAAGCTTTGCCCATAATGGTTTGTCGGAGATATTTTTCAATTGCTTAAGTAGAGACGACACAACACTGCAATCGCGTCCAAAGTGCATTCCCCCGCGTTTGACATTCGGGCAAGAAAAGTTTAATTCGATTGCCTTAATAAAGTCCAATTCAGAAACGAGTTCGACTAAGTCGCAAAATTCATCCTCGCTTGTTCCGCCAACACTAACAACCAAACCTGTCGGGATTTTTGCCAGCTCTGGAACCACATCCAGCAAAAAAGCCCTAATACCGGGATTTGCCAGACCGATTGAATTCAACATCCCGGCGGGTGTTTCCCATACACGGGGAGGTAGATTCCCATCTTTCGGATTGGGGGTAATGGTTTTTGTAATAATCCCGCCGATTTTTGAAATATCAAAAATTTCCGAAACTTCAAACCCGAAGCCAGCCGTACCAGAGGCAAGGAAAACAGGATTAGAAAATTTCGACCCGCTTATTTCTATCTCTAATTTTGTGCTCGTTGTTTTCATCTCGTTGTTTTGACTCGATTTGCTGAATATTGACCATTGCATTTGCTCTATCTATCACGCTTTCTTTTATTCTCCGGTGGAATTTGCTTTGCAAAAAACTTGCCGGCTTGCATGAGTTTGGTTCTTTCATCGGTAGTAAGGCTGTCCACACCATATTTCAGTATTTTATCAAGCAGCTCATCAACTGAATAAATATTGTGATTTTTATCGTGTGGAGGTATGATTGTAAATTCGCCAAAACTATATTGTGAATGCGAGCCGCTATGTTTTTGCCGCCATTTTATAAAACACAGGAAAATGGCACCGAAAATCATACCTCCAAGATGTGCGATATGCGCGATGCCATCTGCGTATGAAGTAATCGAGCTTAGAAGCTCGATTGCACCGAAAATAATCACAAAATATTTTGCTTTCATCGGGATAACGAAAAAGACAAGCAGCATCCGGTTTGGGAAAGCTATACCATAAGCGAGAAGCAGACCAAAAACCGCTCCTGAAGCGCCGATAGTGGGCGTATTTGTGAATATGTATGCGCATAATCCCGCACCGATGCCTGTGAAAAAGTAGTATTGCAAAAAACGTTTTGTTCCCCAGAGTTTCAGCAATTCCGATCCAAAAATGAATAGCGCAAACATATTGAAAAATAGATGCATTAAACTGCCGTGAAGGAACATATATGTTACAAATTGCCACAGATAAAATTTGTGTGTGATAAAATGTGGGACAAGACCGAAAAGGATAATTATCTTACCTGGAGCAATCCGCATAAAGAAAAAAATCGATGCATTTGCAATAATAAGCCCAAGAATCAGTTTGTTCCAGCGCGGGAAACCAAGCCGATATTTTTGTCCGTATGTTTTTCGATAATACATTGTCGATTACATGCCGCCGGTCATCAGTCGCTATGTGTAGAGAACAGAAAGCAGAGAATTGATTTCTGTATATTGCCCAACCCACATCATTACTATTAAACAATATCTGTAGTATATTGAAATAGTTTAATTAACTAAGGGAAGGAAAACAGTAACCGAGCAAGACAGTTAAAAAACAAGCTATAGCCTTGCTCAGGTGATTCTGCCTTTTCTTGGTGTGATAACCGTAAGTCGTTTTCTGCCTTTTGCTCGTCTTCGTGAAATTATCTTTTGACCGCTATGGGTCGCCATTCTTGCGCGAAATCCATGTTTTCTTCTTCTCTTTAAATTCTTTATTTTCGTAATTCTCATAATATCCTCCAGCAAAATGCAAAAATATTTGTTCTTTCAGGCAATGTCAAGTTGTTTCTGCGAAAATCTTATCTGCTTTACCGGGATGGTATCTATGTATCTAATTAGTATATATTTGAATTCAAATGTATTTCAGAGTAATTTAGAGAAATCCAGGTTAGCCCGGACTTTGCATATTGAATTCCGAACTAATCTTACCTTGAGACATATCCAATGATATTTCATCAAATGGGATATCGATTCGTTCAATATGCGATGCTTTCCCATTAGCAATATCAATAGTAATAAAAACACCTTGAATTCTGATACCTTCGGTAGCTGGTTCAAATCGAACTTGAACGGATTTCAGTAGATGTTCGAGCGCCATGTGTGTTTTGACGCCGATTATGGAATCGTGTGGACCTGTCATACCGCAGTCGGTTATAAATGCAGTACCATCGCACAATATCCTATTATCCGATGTTTGGACATGTGTATGAGTCCCGATTACCGCAGAAACTAAACCGTCGAGAAAAACCCCCATCGCGGCTTTTTCCGATGTCGCTTCGGCATGGAAATCAACAATAATAATTTGTGTCTGTTCGCGCAGTCGGTCAATTTGGTCGCGACCTATTCGGAAAGGGCAATCGGTAGTCGGCATATATACTCGACCCATAAGATTAAGAACACCCACTTTAATGCCATTATCGGTGGTAAAAACGGTTGAACCGTGTCCGGAATTCCCTGGAGGATAATTTGCAGGTCGAAGTAGATTCTCGTAAGTATCGAGAGAATCTCCAAGGTCATCACGCTTGTTCCATGTATGATTTCCAAGTGTTATTATATCGATTCCATATCGAAAAAGCTTTTTCACAAGATTCTCTGTGATGCCAAATCCCCCGGCGATATTCTCACCATTTGCAATAACAATATCGGGTTTGTATTTATCGCGCAAAAAAGGGAGACCGCCATGGATAGCATTTTTGCCAGCTTTACCGAAAATATCTCCAATGAATAGTATATTTGTTTCTTTCAACAAGCGCTCCTTTATTGACTAATACCTTTTCTTCAAAAGTTGTTTTGCATTTATTTTGCGTAATCTACAGACCGTTTCTCTCGAATAACAACGATTTTAATTTGCCCAGGATACTCCATTTCCTGTTGAATTTTTTGAGCGATTTCCCCGGCGAGAACTTCGGAATCGTAATCGGAAATATCCAATGGTTCAACGACCACGCGGATTTCTCGACCAGCTTGAATAGCATAGGCTTTCTGAACACCGGAGAATGAATCTGCAAGCTCTTCAAGTCTTTGCAAACGCTTAATGTAATTCTCGAGTGTTTCTCGTCTTGCTCCGGGACGAGCACCGGATATTGCATCCGCAGCCTGGACAATCACCGTGTAAGGTGAAATCGCTTCTACATCTTCGTGATGTCCGAGAATTGCATTAAGTACAATTTCGTTTTCTTTGTGTCTCTTTGCGATTTCATAACCGAGTTGAGTGTGAGTTCCTTCCTGTCCCCTATCGACAGCTTTTCCAATATCATGCAGAAGCCCACATCGCTTCGCAAGTTTTGGGTCGAGGTCGAGTTCGGATGCTATATATCCTGAAAGATATGCAACCTCTTTTGAATGCTGCAAAACATTTTGCCCATAACTCGTTCGATATTTAAGTCTGCCAAGAGTTTTAGTCATTTCAAGACTAAGGTCATGAATGCCAAGCTCAAAGCACAATTGCTCGCCGGTTTCTTTAAAAACACTTTCGATTTCCTTTTCGGATTTAGCGACAACCTCTTCAATTCGTGCTGGGTGAATTCTGCCATCCATGATTAGTTTTTCCATCGCTATTTTTGCGACTTCCCGACGAATGGAATCATATCCAGATAAGATAACAGCTTCCGGAGTATCATCAACAATAACATCGACACCGGTTGCGGTTTCAAAAGCGCGAATATTTCTGCCTTCGCGACCGATAATTCTTCCCTTAATTTCATCGGAAGGTAATGAAACAACAGACACAGTAGATTCAGCAGTTGTTTCTGCCGCACACCTTTGAATAGATGAAATGACGATTTCGCGGGCTTCCTTGTCCGCCTGCATCTCAGCTTCCTCGCGTATTTGCTTAATTCGCTGCAATGCTTCAGCACGAGCTTCGTTCATAAGGTTTTCCATGAGTATTCGTTTAGCTTCTTCGGGTGTCATATTTGCGATTCGCTCGATTTTTTCATTTTCCCGCCGTAATAAATCGTTAAGTTCATGTTCCTTTGTGGTAAGTGCACGGTCTTTAGTTTGCACCTGTTTTTCAAGCGCTGATGTCTCCCGCTCACGTCTTCGAATCAGGTCCGCACGGTTTTCTATCGACTCGCGTTGTTCTTCGAGTCTTTTTTCCAGTCTTTTTAGTTCATTTCGCTTGGATTGTGTCATTCTTTCGAAGTCGGACCGTTGTCGGGACCGGTCACGTTCGAGTTCGAGTTCCATTTGGCTCTTTCGGAGTTCTATCGCTTTGTCGGCTTCATCGAGAATTCTTTTAGATTTTGATTCAGCATCCCTAAATGCTTTTTTAGTTGCTGTTTTACTAAGGTACATCCCGATAGCGAAACCGATGACAGCTATCACTATACCAATTGCAATGCTTATAATTAAATTCATAATTCACCTCCCGGAATTTCGGGAAGGCAAGGGAAGGATTTATAAAAGCTTTATCGGAAAGTATTGAGATAACCTGAAATAATTATTGATTTAAAATTTGACTCAATCATCTATTTGGTTTCTATATCAATTTCAGAGAGTTTCTCTTCAATTATTTTCGACCGTTGCTCAAGCTGCTCAATAAGATTTCTAAGCGTTTCCCGTTCTTTAAACAACTCATCGGCAATATTCAATGCTGCAAGAATTACCGATTTCGACGAAGATGTCGGTCCCGTGCTATCAACAATCTCAAATATTTTTGCATCGACATATCTCGCAATCTCACGAACATAATCGGGAGGTTCAGTTGTTCTTAATCTTAGGTCTTGATTATAAACTTTAACAACAACGGTATGCTTTTCCAACTCAGCCATATCCCTTGCTCCCCTCGGAATTAGTTTTATTACTATTCACCTAATGCATCATTAATTCTTGAAAGCAAAGAGTCGAGTTTCTCCTTTACCGGTTCAGAACTTTGAGCGGATTGCTTCAGACTATCGGTTTCCTCATGAGCCTTATCCAACTCACCTTGAATTTGATTTATTCGCTCTTGAAGTTCCTCATTTGCCTCGAGAAGTTGTTTTTTTTCGGTCTTAAGTTTTACAACAGCCCCAATAAGTTTTTCTATCTGTTGTTCAAATACAGCAAAAGAATCATCCATGATTTCCTCCTTTCGATAAATTGGAATTTATGTTAAAGGTTGCCATAAACGGCACCTATTTCCGTAATATTTGATTTCAATCTTAATTTGGCAACAAATTTTTTTTTATTTCTCTTAAAGTTATTAAATAAACTATTATAAATTTATCCTTTTTTGGGCATTTTTTCTCACTCTATTCTCTGTGTTTCTTTCTCTATGTTCTCTGTGGCTTTTCCATGTTTTTCATATTCAGGATGGATTCTATTTTGGTCTATCCCATTTAGAATTACAATACTTTTATTATTGTTTTGAAGTTATCGAACAATTACGAATTTCTTATTCAGATTTATTTTTTGGAATCTGATATTGGAGAAATAGACACCAGCCGGTAGATTTTTATGCAGCACAATTTCTCCATTACCAGAGATTTCTTGAATTAAAACAGTTTTCCCGGAAATATCAATAATTGAAAGTTCTCCGATACCATCGATTGAATATCTCAAATGACCGGATGTCGAAAAACTAAGTTCCGGCTGCGGGATATATTTATTCTCGGTTATTCCATCCGATGACAGCGTAACATCGACACCCGTTATAAAGTGGCCGCCTCCACCGGAGAAAACAATTGGTCCCCATCCGCCCGGTGGTAATATAGAATAATCGGTTCCAACCTCATCCTCATCCCATATATTATTTCCATTCCAATCTTTGTAGAATTCAAGAGTCTTGAATCCCGATGGGACAATTATCGAATAATTTTTTTGCCAAACCTGATATGTGCCCTCAATTTCCCCCGTCAATATGTTTGCAACATTTACTTTGCATCCGGGGAAATGTCCCTCGTATGTTATATATCCACCAATGGGGCTTTCGCTCATGAGTTCGATATTTTCATCCTCGGCATTTCCTCCGCTAACCCATATAAAATCCGAGCTTAAGCCCATCGGGTCGCCGGATTGAAGCATATCCATGCTCTCTAGTTTTATTCCCAATAGAACATACGGTAGAAAGTCGATAAAATCACCCTCAATTTCAAAGTTGCCTGGCATAAACATCTCATCCCGGGGAACGGACATGAACATGTCCATAATATCGAGGGAATCAAGGTTTATCAGATTGAGCAACTGCTCGGGTCCAAGTGCAAGAACTATATACAAACCAAAACCGCCTTCCTGACAAATCAATTCCCCGGAAATTGTGCCACCGGATATCATACAAAAAAGCGCTAATAATATTATAAAAGCTTTCTTCATCTTGCACCTCCATTCAACTGTTTGTTAAGCAGCCTACGACATAAGTCGTGAGTTACTTTTTACAAGTCCGTGCTCCAGCTTCCTTCAATTCCGCCACCAAAAGTAACCGAGCCGGAGTCGAAATCCGATATGTCTGTGAGCATATATTTGACCTCGAATGAGATAGAAATCCCGCTTTTTGCCTTAATCGAGACTCCTGTAAGTGCCTGTAATCCGGCGGATACATCGGTTTCTTCGCCGGTTTGTGTTATATATGCGCCAACCCCCATACCTGCATAAGGGTCGATAAGCAAACTTTGCCCGAGAGGGTGAAACTCACTGTTGAGTTGAACAGGCATCATGGTAACTGTTTGTCCATTGTCGGAATACTGTGTCCAGCCCAGAGAAAGTTCGCCGACGATTTTCGATGTAAAAGTATATCTTGCAGCAACCTCGAACAAAAGCGCCGTGCTGGTATTGCCCGGAGGGTCGTATATCGAGACGCTGGCATTAACCGAAAGATTGCCTTTATCTTTCTTTTTGCGTGCTTCAATTCCTGAAGCCAACAGTGCGATAATCAAAATAAATGTTAAATGGCGCATTTTCATGTTCAATCCTCCCCCGAAAATTTCAAATAAAAAACTATATGGAATCAAATATAGCAAGTAAATGTAATAATGCAAGAATATAATTTCAGTTCCGAATGATTTATTCTGAAACTGTTTGATTTCCACAAATAAATGACTTGAATTACCGATTAGTATGTATTAAATTTTTAAAACAGTAATCCAACAATACTCGATGGGGGGTATTCATCGATGTCTCGAACAATTGTGGAAAAGATTTTTTCAAAACACTGCGGCGGGAAAGATATCAATCCTGGAGAAACTATCTGGCTCGATATCGATGTTCGTTCCGCAAGGGATTTTGGCGGTCCAAATGTGATTAAAAATCTTGAGAAATACTTCCCGGAAAATCCTATCATTTCAAAAGAGCGAACGATATTCACATTCGATACTGTCGTTCCGGCGAATAATATCCCCTACGCAAAGAACCAGCAGCTTGTTCGCGATTTTACCCGCAAACATGATATTGCTTTGTATGATGTCAACAGGGGGATAGGCACGCATTCTCTTATCGAGGATGGCTGGGTGCGTCCGGGAATGACAGCGGTTGGAACTGATAGCCATTACAATATAATGGGCGCTATCGGCGCGTTCGGGCAGGGTATGGGCGACAGAGATATTGCATTCGCATACGCAACTGGAAAAGTCTGGTTCGAGGTGCCACCTACTGTGAAAATCAATGTCGATGGATTCCCAAGGAACGAGCTTGTTACACCGAAAGACTTTGTGCTTTTGCTTCTGCAGAAATTTGGCTCACATGGTCTTCTCGGCAAAGTAGTAGAACTTTATGGCGATTATGTCGAATCGCTCGAACTCGATGCCAGGATAACCGTTGCCTCGATGGGCACAGAACTCGGATTGATATCGATTATCATTCCAACTAATGAATTGCTGGTATCGGAACTTGAAGATTTATCCGAACCGCGCTGGGGATATGAGCAGGTCTTTGCCGATTACGATGCCGATTACGAAGCTGAATATGCTGTCGATGTGAGCGATTTGGAACCGCTCCTCGCAGCGCCGTATTCCCCCGATAATATCTATCCCGTGCGAGAATATATCGGCACAAATGTCGATTCGGTATTCGTCGGATGCTGCACGAACGGTAGGACATCCGATATTTCTATCGCAGCGGACAGCCTCGACGATTCTCCCGTGGCAGTCGATACAATAATGCGTGTCGTGCCGGCTACGCGGAGAATTACAAGTGAGATAATGATTTCGGGTGTCTGGCAAAAATTATTCAATTCCGGGGCGGTTGTATCACATGCGGCGTGTGGAGGCTGCGCACAGGGGCAAATCGGTATGACCGGAGAGGGTGAAGTCCAGATTTCCACTGGAAACCGCAATTTCAAGGGCAAGCAGGGTGCAGGACAAACATATCTCGCAAGCCCGATAGTTGCGGGATATGCCGCGGCAAAGGGTAAAATATGGCTGCCGGAATGAAATCGGCATTCTACAATCCTCAGTCCGAGTCCTCGGCAAATCGTATATATCGAGTTCAACTCCCGCCGGCGCGGCGATTGCGCACGACGAATTGAACGGATTCGGGAACGCGGTGATGCAAAACGATTGCGGAACATTTTCTGTTTCTTGTATTCCAACTGAATCTTCTGGATATAGTAGTATTCCTGGGGTAACAAATGCACTTTAGTATTCAGTAGTGCCCATTGTTACAAAAAGGGAACACATCGAGCTTGTCGAAATGATGGACACCGGACAATCGATATAACTGTTTAGAAAGCTTTCGCGAATCCTTCAATCATAGCCTCGACAAATTCTTTGTAGGGTGGAATTTTTCCAATAATGGATTGAATATAAGCGCTATGCGATTCCAATTCCCTTTTTACACTTTCACCATCTTGCAGAACGAGGTCGGCAAGCTGCATGTATTGAGGTCCCACCATTATCGAACCCTGTTGAAGAACCGCGCCTTTTCTTCGACGCTGTGCGCTGCCAACAAGTTTTTTCCTATTCACCAGAAGCTCATAGCGGGATGTCGATGAGAAGCATGAGGGATTTTTCCCGGCTGTTCCGGGAATTCCCCGTGAAAGCTTTGTATCTAAACCAAGATTTCTCAAGCCCAGCGCCAATGCGCTGTTAAGTTCGTTATAGGTTTCCAGGACAGACATCCGTGATAATGGATGAGCGGGTGGAAGTGTGATTGAGTATGTGAATTCAGTGTGATGAAATATTGCTCTTCCTCCTGTGGGACGACGAACGACATCGATGCCGAGTTCTTTGCATTTTAGGAGATTGATTTCGCCGGTAGATTGCCCATAACCCACACTCACAGCGGGGGGTTCCCATAGGAAGAATCTCAGGACAGGCTGTGCATGAGTATCGGAAAAAGCCCATTCGAGCAAAAGCCTATCGCGCGACATATTCTCCGGACCCGAAAGATGATTGTCAATCAGTATTCGCCATTCATATCCCCCGAAATTCTCTTTTCTTGTATCGTTTATAAATGCAGGCTCGCACAAATTCTGTTACTCCTCCGGTTTAGGCTTTTCTGGTTTAGCAGTTTTTTCTAATTTTTCACGCGATTTCTTGTCCTTTTCCTCGAGTTTCTTAACGATATCCTGCCACACTTTGCCCCATTTTTCAGGTTCCTTATCTATCTTCTCGCGGAAAATATCGAACTGTCCGCGGGTAACATCATTTGCTACAAAAATACTATCCTGAATACGAGCAAGACTTGTGCTGTCATCGAGAAACTGTTCTGCAGCGATTGATAATTCAACATAAACCTTTACAAATTGCTCTGGAGTCATTTCAACTCTACCATCATTTTCTCCAAAAGCAATGCAAACAAAGAGAAATATGGGCAAAATAAACAAATAGCGCCAATTCATGAAATCCTCCTGTTATTATCAAATCTAAAATATCTTATTTAATTAAACTCTATCAGAATTCCTAAAAATGCAAGTATTTTGTTATAAATTAAAAAACAGAATTTTCTCGACTTAATGGAATAATTCGCTATTTTTAAAAAATTGCAAAATCTTTCATGGGGGAAATACAATGAAAAAGAATATTTGTATTGGTATATTTTATTTCTTGTTCGCAGTAATAAATGCTCAACAAATATCTGCACCATCGAATTCCAGTAATCCTCAGGAATTTCCGGTAAGCTTCTATGTAAATAGCAGAGAACAATTTGCGCAGATTTTCAAGATTGCTGCATATATCGAGGATTATAATCCCCAAAACGGTGCGGTTAAAGCTTATGTAAATTCCAAAGGTTATGATAATCTTCTGTTTTTAGGCTATAATCCCGTTCAGCTTGTCGATACATCCGCAATAAATGCGCAATATGCTATCGCTCATCCCGAAGAAGTTATGTATCACGATTATAGCGAATTCACCACATGGGTGCACAACCTTGCCGCCAATTATCCTTTAATAGTCCGACTCGACAGTGTGGGACCAACTGTCGAGAGTAGATGGATATGGGTTCTGCGCATTTCCGACAATCCCGATGACGATGAATTTGAACCGGAGTTCGTATATATCTCGACCATGCACGGCGATGAGCCTGTTGGCACGGAACTGCTTATATGGTTCTGCGATTCTCTATGCCAGCGATATGGTTCCGATACAAGGCTTACACGGATTGTTGATTTTGTCGATTTATGGATTATACCACTGATGAATCCCGATGGCAACGCAGATGGAAGCCGATATAACGCAGACGGTGTAGATTTAAATCGAAATTTTCCTGTGCCCGATGGCGTCGATGGCGACGATGGCACATATATTCATGCGCCGGAAACCCAAGCATTGCTTGAATTTCTTTCTCAAAGACGCCAGTCATTCACAATTAATTTCCATACAGGCGCTTTATTAACAAATTATCCGTGGGATTTTGATACTATTCGTTCTCCCGATGATGAATTATATATCGAAAGGTCTTTGAATTATACAAGAAGCAATATCCCGATGTATCACAGCGCCGCTTTTGACAGCGGTATAACAAACGGTTTCGACTGGTATGAAGTCGATGGTTCGATGCAGGATTGGGATTATCATACTGGTGGCGGGCTTCATATAACTATAGAGCTTAACAATGTCAAATGGCCCGATGACAGCTATCTCCCCGGGTTATGGGATGATAATTATGAGGCGATGGTCAGCATTATCGAGCATGCACTCACCGGCATTCACGGCATTGTTGTGGATTCACTCACAGGTGAACCACTCGATGCCGATATCTGGTTCGACCAAATTGGCAGGTGGGTTCAAACGGATATGCCGGGCGGCGATTTCCACAGACAGATTTCAGCCGGAACATACTCCCTGACTGTTATGGCGGATGGCTATTATCCAAAACGAGTCGAGGGAATTACAATGGTTTGTGATACATCCAATGTGTTTCTATATGTTGAATTGGCGCTGGTTGATACGATTTATTTCAACGACCTCGAAACCGGACTGGATGGCATCTCGATGGAGAGTTTCGAGCATTCTCAGGATTGGGAATGGGGCGCACCGACACTCGAGGAAGAATATCCCGATTATGTGCCAAGCGGTTCGAACCTCATAGTTACAAGACTTTCCGGCGATTATAACGATACATCGCAATCTCGATTGATTCTTCCTGTCGATTTGACCGAAGTATCTTCAGCCGCGCTGGTTTATGATGAATGGTACCGCTTTCAAAGTGTGCGCAGAGACCAGCCGGATACCGTTGCACATGACGGTGGAAATATCAAAATTGCAACACTATCCGATACAACTCGTGTTTCCCCGCCATGGGGTTACAGAATGGTTTGCAGCGAATGGAATTCTTTAATTGCAGAAAACGATTCCCTTTTTGCGGATAATGAACCCGGAACTCCATGGCATAAAACCTACATCTCGCTCGATGATTATTGTGGGCAGAACATCTCGATTCTCTGGGATTTTGGTGCAAGTCTTGTTAATACCGCTCCCGGCTGGTACATCGATAATATTGCGGTCTTTGCGCCAAATGGCACGGTCGGTATTGCAGAGAATGAAAAATTGCCTGTTTCACCAAGCATAAGAATTTATCCCAATCCGTTTAATTCAGGTGTTAGGTGTCAGGTTTCAGGTGTCAGGGAACAGGAAATTGAGATTGTGATATTTGATTTGCGAGGAAATGTTGTTGCGGTTAGCGGTGGGCAGTTAGCGGTAAGCGGCGATAACCGACAACCACCAACCGCCAACCGAGAATTCATCTGGCAACCCGATGAATCAATAACCAGCGGAATTTATCTGGTCAGGGCAAGGACAAAAGATGGCGGAAGCGTTACGAAACGAATCGTGTATTTGAGATAAGTAAAAAAAAAGTGAAGCGCAATCATTCAGGAATCTATATTATTGACTGAACTCGACACCATCTCCGGGATTGTGCCCATATAAGAAAAACCATTGCTTAATTGGAGATTATTAAAATGATTGTATGGATTGTCATATTGCTTATAATAACTTTGTCCCTCATATCCGGCGAATTCGCTAAGGTGGCTGAGGATTTTTTTGTAAATCATGCGCTTGCGATACTGCTTGTTGCGCTCGGACTTTTGTATTGGTGGTTTATTAGAAACAAAAGAGAATAATGAAAAAAATAAAAGAAACTAAAACACTCGAGAGCATCCGCAATATCATCGAGTTGCGCGGGACACCGGAACTTCTCGAAGCCTGGGATAGACTCGAACCTTTTCTTCTGGAACGCCGAAAGGAACTCCTCGAGCATTTCTTCGACCTGTCAAATTGGACAAATCCATCGGAGAGTCTTGTTGCAATTCTTAAAATAATTAAGGCTATTCCCGGAAAGCTTTCAATCGAGGAAATCTGTAAAATCTCTATCGACTTAATTCATGACCATATCGGTTTCGAAATTATTCTCATAAATATTCTCGATCCCGGACGAAAACTATTTTTCAGAACTGCGCAGAAAGGCATTCCTACGAAAAAATTTGAGGAAATGGTAAATCGACCTGTTCCGCCTGAGCATTATAATGAGCTGATGCAGGACAAATTTAAGATTGGTAATTCGTATATAATTCGATGGTGGCATGAAGATGCCGAGCTTCCTGAGGATAATTCATATACTCCGCGAAGCGATGAGGAAACCGAGTGGAATTCCAAAGATATTCTTTTGGTTCCGATGTATGACCGCAATGATGAGTTAGTTGGTATGATATCTGTCGATAAACCGCCCGACGGCAAGGTGCCGGATAAAAACTCATTAGCGGCACTCGAAATAATCGCGGCGCGAACATCGCAGGCTATCGAAGAATCGAGGATTTATGAACAAACCGAACGCAGGCTTACGCAAATGGAACTTCTCTATGACACAAGCACGAGAGCTGCTGCAATCGAGAATGAGAATAAGTTTCTTAAAAATATCTGCGAGAAACTTCGCATGAGATTCAATTATCTATGGGTTGGTATTCTCTTATTGGATACATCTTCCGAAGCTCTATATGTGGCTTCGCAATGTGGACTAGAGAACACTCGGTTTTCGGATATGAGATTCCCAATCGGGAAAAATGGCGGTGTTATTGGAAAAGTTGCAGCATCGGGACAGTATAAAATTATCGATAACCTTAAAGAAAAGAACTGGAAGTATTTGCCATTTCATCACAAGGCGAATTCAGAAATTGCTGTTCCAATAAGGCAAAAGGACAAAGTGTTAGGTGTTCTTGTAGTGGAATCGGAATCGGTAAAAGCGTTCACTCAGGAGTACCGTCGTTTCTCGAGAACAATCGCGAACCAAATAGCTTCGGCTCTCGAGAATCTCGATGTCAAGAAATCGAAGGAGGAGGAATTGCGCGTAAGAAGAGCGCTTTTCGAGGTGGGAACTGTGCTAAATACCATTCTTGAACCACAACGGCTTTTAAGAAAAATAATGGATATTTTGCGTATCAATTTCAATTTCTCTTCCGCCGCGCTTTTCCTGGTTGATGAAACCGAAGAATATTTAGTTCTTAAGGCTTTCGCAGGTATGTTGGATCAGGACATGGACAAATATAAGCTCAAAGTGGGTCGCGAGGGAATTGTCGGATTCACGGCGGGAACGGGAAAACCGCTTTATGTTGCGGATGTGAACAAATTTGCGATGTATATACCGGGATTCACCGATTCCCGTTCCGAACTTGCAGTTCCAATCATTTACCGCGACAAAGTGCTGGGGGTACTCGATGTCGAGAGTGATATAATAGATGCTTTCGATGAGGGGGATGTGCAGTTGCTCGAGTTATTCGCCACTCAAATTGCGATAGCTATCAATAATGCAAGTCTTTACGAGGAGCTTGAAGAACTCGCTGTAACAGATGAGAAAACAGGATTATTCAACTATCGCTCTTTTGAGGAGAACATTGCTCGCGAGCTGCATCGTTCAAAGAGACTCAAGCATAGTTTGTCTTTGCTTTTCGCCGACCTTGATTTATTTAAAGTATACAATGATACATTCGGACACCAGCAAGGGGACAAAGTTCTTAAACTTTTTTCGGATGTAGTATTAAGTATTATTCGTGAAAAGGTTGACTTTGCTGCGCGGTACGGCGGTGAGGAATTTACAATTATACTACCCGAAGTTTCAAAAGAAGGTGCATTCGATGTTGCCGAAAGAATAAGAAAGGAATTTGAGAAACAGAGCAAGCAAAAGCTTCTAATGCCTGTTACGGTTTCATTTGGTGTCGCAACTTTTCCCGGTGAGGGCAAGAACCCCGCGGAGTTACTGAAATCGGCAGATGAGTGCCTTTACAGGGCAAAATCGAGTGGCAGAAACAGAACATGCAAAATTGACTCGGAAGGCAAAAAACGAAAAAAAAAATAGATTATGAATTTATCGAGTAAAACACAGAATAAACACAAATCCAATCCAGATGAGATTTCGATATTTCTGAAACAAGTGAATGCTTTGCCGGATAAGCGTATACCCCAGCATATAGCAATAATAATGGATGGCAACGGTCGCTGGGCAAAAAGCCGCAGTCTGGATAGAACCGAGGGTCATCGAGCTGGAGTTGCGGCTGTGAAAAGACTTGTCCAATTTGCCCCGAAGACCGGTGTCAAGATACTCACGCTATATACTTTTTCCACAGAGAATTGGCGCAGACCCCATAGCGAGATTAAAATCCTGATGAATCTTTTGAGAGATTCGACTTTGCGCGAGGTTGACGAGCTTGTCGAAAACGGTGTCAGACTGATAGTATCCGGCAGATTTTCCGAATTGCCACTGGCACAGCGAACTGCGCTGCTTCATGCAATTAAGTGCACAAAAAATGGTAAGACACTTACTCTTAATCTCGCATTAAACTATGGGGGGCGCGCAGAAATAATCGATTCTGTAAAGAAAATTGCAAACGAAGTCGCCACAGGTGAATTATCGTCAAAAGATATTGATGAAACCACAATATCGGAACACATATATACCGCAGATTTGCCCGACCCGGAACTTGTCATCAGAACAAGCGGGGAATATCGACTGTCCAATTTTCTTATATGGCAATCCGCATATTCTGAACTGTATTTCACGGATATTCTGTGGCCCGATTTTAATGAAATCGAGCTTTGCCGGGCAATTCTCGACTATTCATCCCGCGAAAGAAGATTCGGGGGAATATAACAGCCTTCGAGCCGTAATCCACAATTTAAATGATTCGATTCACCATGAATGCTCGCACAATAATAATTGCCATTCTTTTAGGGATTTGCGCCACTGCATTTTGCCATCCACATGTGTTTATCGATTGCTATGCAGTGTTTCATTTTACAAGCGATTGCATAGAAGGCATCGATATTTTCTGGAAATTCGATGAGATGTATAGCATGATGGTTATCGGCGAACTCACCAATGGCGATATGGAAATCGATAAAGGTGAATGCGCTGAAATCGAAAGTGCATTTATCGAAGCGTTTGGCGCATCGAGTTATCATACGCAAATGCTTATCGATATGCGCGATTATTATGTTATGGAGGTCGAGAATTTCGATGCATCCATAAGTGATGAACGAAGGTTGAATTTCAAATTCACTGTTCCCATTAGAATTATGGCTCGCAAGCGATATACGGAAGTTTATATTGGTTTTTTCGACACAGATAACTATTATGCGCTGTTTCCTATCGACGATGCGATTATTGCGGAAGGTGGTGACAATTTGACAATTGAAATTGCAAAGCAGAATAAGGTCTCATACAAAATAAATTTTAAAAAACAATGAAATGAAAATCTCTCGCAACATAGCGTGTATTTTGCTATTTATGATATTGATGTCCGTAGTAATCGGGGATGATGCAAATCCATTCGCACATCGAGATAAAAAGGAGCAGCAATCACAAAGTTTATGGCAAAAGCTTAAGAGCGATATTTGGATTAAATTTCTTGAACTTCAGCGAAACTTGAATCAGAAACTATCATCTTCTATTACAAATCTGAAGGATAGTTTTTCTATCAAACACATACTGATTCTCCTGGTATTTTCTCTGCTTTACGGGATGGTTCATGCTGTTGGACCGGGACATGGCAAGATGCTTGTAAGCGCATATTTCCTAAACAGGAAAGGCTCGATTATATCCGCATTAAGAGTCGGTTCGATTACAGCGCTCACGCACAGCGGCTCCGCGATTATTATCGGACTCATATTCGGATTAGTAATCAAAGCTTCAGGAATGAACAGTCAGGCGGGAGTTCAAAAAACCATCGGCATCATAGGCGGTATCCTGATTATGATTCTCGGCGTTTTCTATCTTCTAACCAGATTTCCTGCAATCAAGAAAAAATTCATTAAAATCGGTCAGGTGAAGAATGATGCGCTTATGGGTGTATTATCAGGCATTATTCCCTGCCCGGTTGCAATGACAATAATTCTATTCAGTTTGTATCTCGGTGCGCTGTATCTGGGTTTAATATCGGTAATCGCGCTTTCGGTTGGGATGGCGGCGACAATTTCAGCCATTGGAATTATTACAATTAAATTCAAGAGCAATTTTCTGAAAATCTTTTCGGGAAAAGCGAAATCGGTAGCGTTAATTCAAAATATAATCACAATAATCGGTTCTGGTGCAATAATACTTCTTGGCGCAATAATGGTTTTAATGCGAGTTTAAAAGCGGATAAAGTTCAGGATAGAGTATTGACTATTGAATGTTTTCCAAATTTCTAATCCCAAATCCCATTTTCTTCATTTTCCTTTGACACCGAATAGTAAAATACTTATACTGGAAACTATATATTTATCACACATAACAATGAAGTATTGAATCGATTGATAATAACCTATCACCAAATATCAACGATAAAGGGGGTTTTATGAACAGCATAGTTTGCATCAAGCGTGTTCCGGAGACAGCGGAAGCGACATTGAAAATTGCACCGGACAACATGCGTCTCGACGAGGAGAACCTTGTATTTGCAATTAACGAAGCGGACAATTACGCATTGGAACAAGCTCTTCTTCTGCAGGAGGAGTTCGAGGGCGACATCGTAATCATTTCGGTCGGGCCGCAGGAGACGGACGAAATCATCCGCATGGGACTTGCCAAAGGCGCATCGAGCGCAATCCGCATCACTCCGCAGGACATCGCGCAACTCGACCCGAATGCGATTGCAACTCTTATCGCAAACGAGGCGAAAGAAATCGAGTATGACATCATTTTCACCGGCTGCGCGGCGGATGATGACAGCTTCAGTCAGGTCGGTGTTACACTGGCGGAAATGCTGAAAATTCCGCACATCTCGATGACGGTCGAGATGGAAGCCGGCGAGGAATCCGCAAAGCTCAGCCGCGAACTCGAAGGTGGATTGCTCGCGCAATACGAGATGAAGTATCCCGCTGTCGTTACAATCCAGACGGGAATCAACGAGCCGCGGTATGCCTCGATTCTCGGTATCAAGCGCGCATCGAAAAAGGAAATCCGAATCGTGGATGTAGCTGAAATCGAGGGCAAAAAGGTCAATCTCGAGAAAATCTATTTCCCTCCACCGGGCAAGATGGCGGAACTTATCGAGGGCACACCCGATGAAATCGCACAAAAAACCGCCGATATAATTAAGACGAAAGGATTGCTATAAAGACGGAATGTAGGGGCGATGCGTGCGTCGCCCGCAACTTGAAAAATAAAGGAGACATCATGGCAAAAGAAATTTTCGTAATCGCAGAACATCACGATGGCGCACTCGCCGATATCACATTAGAGCTTTTAACAAAAGCGCGTCATATAGCCGGTGAAATCGGCGGCTCGACAGTCGCGGTCATTCTCGGCACCGGTGTGGATAACCTTGTTGATTTGCTGAAGTCGGTCGCTGACAAGGTAATCTATATCGAGAATGAGAAGTTGAGTATTTTCCACTCGGAATATTTTCGAGAAGCGCTGACATCACTGATTGGTGAGCGCAAGCCGTTCCTCGTCATCACGGGACAGACTGCACTATCGTATGATTTCGCTCCAGCATTAGCGACTGCACTCGATTTACCACTCGTTATGGGAACATCCGATTTCAGAATCGAAAACGAAAAGGTTTTCACTACGAACATGCTCCACGGCGGAAAAATAAATGCCGAATACTCATTCGATGCCGCGAATGGCGGAATGCTAACGCTGCTGCCTGCATCCATTGCACCGGAAGAAGCTAATCTATCCGGCGAAGTCGAGAAAGTTGCATTTCAGTTCGCTAAAGAGTTCGAGGAGAAGCAGTTCATCCAGTTCGTCGAAGCGGCAGCGGGTGAAATCGACATCACTCAGGCGGATAAAGTTATCGCAATTGGGCGCGGTATCAAGGAGGAGGAGAACATGCAGCTTATCGATGATTTCGCCGATGCAATCGGTGCGGTAGTCGGTTGCTCACGACCTATCGTAGATGCCGGATGGCTTCCCAAAGACAGACAGATCGGTTCATCAGGCAAGACCGTGAAACCGAAGCTCTATATCGCAATCGGCATAAGCGGCGCATTTCAGCATACTATGGGCATGAAATCGGCCGATACAATCATCGCTGTCAATAAGGATGCCAATGCGCCGATTTTCAGTGTCGCACATTACGGTATCGTGGACGATTTGTTTAAAGTGGTGCCTGCGCTGAAAGCGAAAATCGAAGAACTGAAGAATTTATAATTGACGATTCCCCCCATAACCTCCGTGACTAAATTCTTCGAGGTGTGGGGTGTGGATTGTCAACCGATTATAGGTTACCGATTACCGGTTTTCTCCGTGTCCTATGTGGATTATCTTTGTTTTTTATGGTTTTCTTATGGGAGTGTGTGGGGCGCAACGGACAACTGAAAAATGTTAAATGTTCAGTGTTTTCTTCAGATATTTGCCTGTAACCGTTCTTTTGTTATTAGCAATATCTTCTGGAGTTCCCGCTGCGATAATCTTGCCACCTTTGTCGCCGCCCTCTGGACCGAGGTCAATTACCCAGTCGGAGTGAGCTATGACATCGAGATTATGCTCGATAACAATTATCGAATTTCCTCTCTCGACCAATCTGTCGAGGACATCGAGAAGGATTTTCACATCATAAGCATGAAGCCCGACCGTAGGTTCATCGAGAATATAAAGCGTGTTACCGGTTGATACATGCGACAGCTCTTTCGATAGCTTCACCCGCTGCGCTTCGCCGCCGGAAATCGTTGTCGCCGGTTGACCGAGCTTTATGTATCCGAGTCCAACATCGTGCAAAACGGATAATTTGCGAGCTATCTGCGGAATATTTTCGAAGAATTCCAATGCTTCATCGACTGTCATATCGAGAACTTCTGCGATTGTGCGCCCTTTGAATTTAATATCGAGTGTTTCCCTGTTATACCTTTTTCCTTTGCAGGATTCACAACGAATATAAATATCCGGGAGGAAGTGCATCTCGAGTTTAATCATCCCTCCGCCCTGACATAGCTCGCATCGCCCGCCCTTGACATTGAAAGAGAAACGACCCGGTTTGTAACCCCGCGCGCGGGATTCCGGCAGTGATGCAAAAAGCTCACGGACAGGTGTGAATACCCCGGTATATGTTGCGGGATTGCTTCGCGGTGTCCTGCCTATCGGCGACTGGTCGATATCGATGATTTTGTCAAGATTCTGAAGTCCGATAATGCTTTTGTATAAAAGCGGTCTGGCATGTGAGCGGTGATAATTCCGCGCCAGTATCGGATATAGCGTCTCGTTGATTAGAGTGGATTTGCCCGAACCCGATACACCGGTTACGCAGATGAATTTACCGAGCGGGAAATCCACTTTGATTTTCTTTAGATTATGTCCGGCGGCGCCTTCGATTGTCAGAAATTTTCCATTGCCCTTTCTCCGCTTTTTCGGGATGGCAATTTTAAGTTTACCGGCAAGGTATTGCCCTGTCAGGCTTTTCTTTACCTTTCGGATATCCTTTGGTGTGCCCATCGCTATAAGTTTTCCGCCATGAACTCCAGCCCGGGGTCCAAGGTCGATAACAAAATCCGCCCGCTCGATTGTATCCCTATCGTGCTCGACCACAATTATTGTGTTGCCGAGGTCTCGTAGTTGCTCGAGAGTATTTGTCAATCTATCGGTATCCTTTGCATGAAGTCCTATTGTCGGTTCATCGAGAACATACAGCACCCCGACGAGTCTCGAGCCTATTTGAGTGGCAAGATGAATTCGCTGAGCCTCGCCACCGGATAGACTATGAGTTATTCTATCCAGCGTAATGTATCCCACACCGACATCGTAAAGGAAATTGAGCCGTTCCAAAATCTCCTTCAGTATTTGATGTGCAATTTTATTTTGTGTTTTGCTTAGCTTTTTGGGAAGTTTTGTAAAAAACATAAGCGCTTTCTCGATTGACATTTTAATAATATTTTGAATTTTAACACCCGCCACAGTAACCGCTCTCGATTCCGGACGGAGCCGTGAGCCTTCGCAGTCGGGGCAAGGTTCGGCAGCCATGAACCGCTCTATCCATGCCCGCACACCGGCTGAATCGGTCTGTCGGTAGCGACGCTCAAGATTCGGGATTACTCCCTCGTACCTTTTATGCCACACTCCCGCTGATTTGCCGTTCGAGCTTTGATACTCGACCTCGATTTCGTCGGGTGCACCATAGAGAACCAGATCCGTGAATTCTTTCGACAAGTCTCGCCAGGGGATATGCAAAGGTATGCCATATTTTTTTGCAACAGCCTTAAGCTGGGCGGAATACCATGTGCTCATCGTATCTCCCCATGGCGCGATAGCGCCATCGATTATCGTTTTTTCTTTTTTTGCTATGATAAGTTCCGGATCGATACGCATCTGCATACCGAGCCCTGAGCATGTCTGACATGCGCCAAACGGTGAGTTGAATGAAAACATTCGCGGCGAAAGCTCCTCGAGACTTGTGCCGCAGTCCGGACAAGCCATCCTTTCCGAATAGAGTTTAATCCTTTCAGTGTCATTATCGAGCGCCATGAGAAGCCCTTCACTGTATGAGAGCGCTGTTTCCACCGATTCCGCAAGTCTTCCACGATATTTCTCATCGACTGTAAGCCTATCGACGACAAGTTCGATGTTATGTTTTTTGTGCTTCTCGAGACGAATCGGTTCGTCCATCGTTTTGATTTTCCCATCGATACGGACTCGAAGAAAGCCTTCTTTTTGAAGCTTCTCAAAAAGTGAGCGATGTTCACCCTTTCGATTTCTAATCATTGGCGCAAGGAGCATTACATTGTGATTGGGCGGCATTTTAAGGATTGCATCGACGATACCCTGAACCGTCCATCGTTCTATCGGTTTACCGCAGACCCAGCAGTGAGGTGAACCGATACGGGCATAAAGCAAGCGGACATAATCGTAAATCTCTGTGGTGGTTGCCACTGTCGAACGCGGATTATGTGAGGCTTTCCGCTGTTGTATCGCTATCGATGGCGAAAGCCCCTCGATTTTATCGACATCCGGTTTCTCCATTAGTGAGAGGAACTGTCGTGCATAGGCGGAAAGCGATTCGACATATCGCCTTTGACCTTCGGCGTAGATTGTATCGAAAGCAAGCGAACTTTTGCCCGAGCCGGAAAGACCGGTTATCACGACAAGTAGGTCCCGTGGGATTTCAAGTGTGATGTTCTTGAGATTATGTTCCCGCGCTCCCTCTATTCTGATGCAGTTTTCCAGTGCAATCTCCTTTTGAATCATGAGGGATATTTGAAAAAAGCGAAATTCTCATTAGGATTAACAAGTATAATAGGACAGAAAATGTTTTAGTCAAATGAAATAATTGAAAAAACGCATGTGTGATAAAAAAATAAAAAAAATTCATTTGTTATAACGGAATGTTATATTATTTTAACAGTAAGATACTAAACTATTGTAATTTATTTTTCAGATGAAAATCTAAAAAATGGATTGGCTGCAATGGTAATATCAAATATTAAATATCAAAATGAAAAATGACATATCAAATATCAAAAAGTTATTCTCGTTATGCACTATGCCTCCTGTCTTCCGCTTCCTTTTGTTTTTCATATTTACTGTTTTTCTCTGTGTGCTCTGTGGCTTTTCTATGAGTGTGGGTGGGGCATTTTTGCATTTTGATATGTAGTTTTGATTTTAAATTCTACAACCAAACATTAACTAAATGACCATTTTTTTTTACAATAGTCCAGTAAGTTACAAAATATAGAGATTTATGGAAAACAGCAAACCGAATAAAGCTCTCAGATTTATATTCATTGCAGTATTGCCGTTGATTATTGTGTTTACGGCTCTCAATGGTGGAGGTTCTTCTCCGGGAACCAAAGAACTTCTTTCGATTTTACTATGGGGATTGGGCATTGTAGTTATTAGAGAATGCAAAAGGTTTCCACGATTGCCGGTAATACCTGCAGTACTGTGGTTGGTGTTCTGGTTGGTTGGTACAGCTACAATAATCACCGCATGGTCTCCCGATGGTGTGGTCAGGTTCACTATTCAAATCGGTGCGCTTCTTGTGTTTGCTTATGTGACTTATATGCTTGCGGAAAAGCCATTCTTCAATTTTTTCCGCGTCTTCTATCTCGGTGTCGCTGTCATTGTACTGATAGGATACTATTTCCTTGTTGCGGCAAGGATTGGATTTTATGTCGGAAGGCACGATATGATGCTTCATTTCATATCCACTTTTTTCTGGAAAAATCCTGCCGGTGGTTATCTTGTCCTTGTTTTGCCGTTAGCTGTTATGCTTTCTGTTACTGAATCTCAAAAGAGCTGGCGGATTTTCTATATCGTTCTGTCATCTTTGTCGATAGGTGCGCTTCTACTCACGCGTTCACGCGGGGCATGGCTAGCGATATTTATTGCAGCAATTATTGCGGTTATTATCGGTTGGAGAATTGCAGGCAAATATTTCAAAAGAGCGCTACTGCTTATTTGTATCGGTATCATAATTTCATTCATAGTGATGCCTCCGGGTTGGGTGCTCGGTCGTTTCATTCAGGTGAGTGAAGTAGCCAAAAAAGATGCCGAAGAGCCTATCGAGGAGCGCCGGATGATGATTTCGATGGGGCTGCGAATGCTCGAGGACAATCCATTTTTGGGCATCGGTATGGGTTCATTCAAGGTTGCATATCCCAGCTATCTGGCGAGTTCGCATTATCTTTCAAGCCATCTTCACAACCAATATCTTCAATATGCCGCCGAGGGCGGTATTATGGGATTTTTGATTTTTGCCGCAGCTATCGCGGTATCGGTTTTATATATCCTGTTCACAGCGCGAAAGAAAAAAGACCCGATTCTATGGGGAATTGCGTTTGGAACTCTCGCGTATGCTATTCATATGGGGCTCGATTTCGACTGGGAGTTCTGGGGAACATCACTGCCGTTTTTCGCTCTGATGTCTATCGGATTAAGAAGCTCTTATGACAAACATGAACCGGTGAAGCCGGAAAAAATACAGAAAGTCCTTGTAGGAATTGTCCTTTTGCTCGGATTTTTGGTATCGCTATCGGTCGGTATCGCATGGACATTGCATGGAAATTATGAGGCAGCAATCAGCGGGACGAAACAACTAAGAATTTTGAATAAATGCACAATACTTAATCCGTTTTCCGCTTTATTTCAGCATGAGAAATCTATGGTTCTAAAAAGTATGAACGAAATCGATGAATCTAAAGCAGCTATTGAGAGAGCATATTCACTCGAACCGAAAAACATAATGCTCTCCTATCAGAAAGGATTTATGCTTTGGGATACCGATAGGGCTGAAGCGATAGAGCTTCTTATCAATACTGTGCGCGATGCGCCCTATGTGCTTCCGCAAAAGCAACTCGATTTTGCTACCGATTTGCTTGAAATCAATAAGGACGCTCTCGCCGAATTTGTTCTTAACAGCATGATGGCGAGCTTTTCTACCGGTGCAAATGTTCGTTATTCCGAACGCACTGTCGGTTTTAGATACATTATTTCCCGCGCAGTCGAAACTCTTGGCAATATTATGCTGGAAAAGAAGGAATTCGATAGAGCTGATAGTCTATATCGGCTTGCACAGGTTCTCGGATGTCCTCGTTATCGGGACCGGCTTGCAGCAATGTGGGATATCGATTCGCCGGCTCCGGAATGGATAATCTATGAGATGATAGAAGCGGTAAATGTCGGAGATTCCATGAGAGTCAAAGAATTGATTACAGGTTCATCGGGTGTCAGACTTACTCCGGGGAACAAGCTTTATCTGCTGCGGATTATGGATGTGAAAATCGATATGCTCTCCGAAAAAGCCAGCGTCGATGTCCTTATGGCGCGAACCGAGGGAAAGCACATCTTTCGCGAGTTGGGCTTTTTTAAGCTTATTCTTACAGAGGAGGGTTGGAAAATCGAATTATAGTAAGGACATAAAGTTTAGACTGTCTCAAAACAGTCATTGCGAGGAATGAAATGACGAAGTAATCTCGAAATAGTGCCGTCAATAAAGAGATTGCCACACTCCCTTTGGTTATTTGTAATGACATTATTGTGGTTTTGAAACAGACTGAGTTTTACGCCCTTACCCGATTAAAAACGCAGATTTCGATTAAATCAAGGTTGATACGATGGATATCCAGGTGGATTTGATGGAGAAATTTGCAATTATCTACGAATTATTTATGGAGGAAAGTTTATGGATAAGAAGAAATTTGGCGCTTATGAAGTAATTAAGGAACTGGGCAAAGGTTCATTTGGCACGGTATATTCCGTTATCGACGGTGTAAGCGGGGAAGAACGCGCTCTAAAGGCATTTTCACTTCGCTGGGTTAGACCTCACCTTATCGAGCGATTCAGGCGTGAATTTTCGCTTGTCGCTCGAATGCCGTACCGCAGAATTGTTCAGGTTTATGATTTTGGTGAAGAGGGCAAGCAATATTATTTCACAATGGAGTTAATAAAAGGAACCACCCTCGAGGATAAAAAGCTTTCAACCGATAAAATTTTCGATGTCCTTTGCGACATAGCCGAGGGACTTGCCTTTATTCATAACAGGGGTATTTTGCATCTCGACCTTAAGCCAGCTAATATATTCCTTACCGATGAGGGCGCAAAAATCGGTGACTTCGGGCTTTCACGAGCTGCAGGCGAGAGTGAAGAACTTACATCGGGAACAGTTGCATATATAGCGCCGGAAATACTACAGGGTCATCAGCCCGATATGCGCGCCGACCTATATTCGCTCGGCGTAATTGCTCTGGAATTATTCTCCGGCAATAATCCATTTGCGGCAGAGAATATTAGCGAAAGCATGAATCTTCAACTAAGCTTACCGATTACCGAAAGCTATCTCGATGAAGTTCCCGATGAATTTCATGACCTTCTGATGTCTCTTTTGGATAAAGAACCACAACATAGACCTCATAACGCATATTCAGTCTGGCATGCCATTGCGGATATTCTCGGACGACCTGACGACCCGGAACTTCGCGCAAGATTTTTGCCGCAGCCGACACTTATTGCAAGAGATAAAATAGTTTCTCATGCCGGGCAGCTTTTTCCAAAGGTCAAAGGAAAGCATCTCTGGTCGCTTGAAGGGATTAAGGGAATCGGTTACACGAGGATGCTTGAGGAATTGAGAATTGCCGGTCAGCTTGCGGGATATTATCCGCTTACCGTATCACAATTCAATTCTATGGAATCGCTTTTGATGCAGCTTCTATCATGGGATTTTGGCGCTCCGCTCAGAAGGCATCTCCCGACATTGCTCTGGGCTGTTCCCGGAATTAGCTCACATCCAACACTCGCAAATATTGGCGTTACGAAAAGCCCGGAAGAACCTTCCCGCGATGAAATGAATGCGCATATTCTTGCATTGCTCGAGGAAATATCAATGCTTCAACCTCTGATGATAATGCTCGAGGACAGTGTTTCACCAAGAGTGATTAAGTCGATAGCTCAGAGGCGCGAAATCGGTAGGATTTTGATTGTATCTAAAAATGCAAAGACTACCGAACTTGATGTTTTTACGAGTTCTTCAGAACTGGAGCTGCTCACTCTCGCTCAAATTCATATCTGGATTAGTTCCACTCTTGGTTCTGTCGATGGTCTGAATGATTTTGTTCAGAATCTTTATCGCAACAGCAACGGTCTCCCACGAGCAATCGACCTCACGATGAAAAAGCTTATCGCCGAAGGCTATCTTGTACCGGGGAAAGAAAGATGGCAGTTCTCACATGCACGGAAAGCGGAAATTAAAACAATGCTGCCCGAGAAGATTCTGAACGAAGCTTTGAGATACATTGCTATTGCTCCCGATGGATTGCCGTATTTTGCGCTCGTTTCATTATTGGGCGAGGATAATGCGCCTGTTGCAATATCCGAACTTCTTGCAAACGGCAAAGTTACCGAACATGAGAAATGGAATTCACTCGTTTATTTCCTGACAGATACCCAAATAGCGGCGGAAATTCTTCTCGATGATAATGATGAATTAAATTATTTCAGGGAAAAGGTTGCAGAGATTCTTGTCGAGATGAAGGAACAGCCGGAGTTTGTATTTTCCGGCGCCCGTCTGTTTATGGATTCACAAGATATTGAATCCGCTCTCAAGTTTGGACGCTCTGTTATAAAGCAACTGAGAAGCATGTATAAGTTCGACCTTCTTATCGAGGATTATAATCTCATCGAGGAATGTGCAAATTCCATGTTCGATGATGAGTTGTGGTTCAAAGCGGCAAAACGTAAAGCATCCACATTTATGGAAATGGGTAGTCTCGAGGAATCCGATACAGTATATCGAACGATATTGGGAAAAGTAAGGCAGACTGCTGACCTTCAAAAAGAAGCGGTAGTGCTTAATGATTTGAGTATTGTAACTATATCGTTGAATCGGCATGATGAAGCTTATTCGCTTCTTCGTGAGGGGCTTGAACTTGCAAAGCAGGTCGATGATGCACGACTGAAGCTTTTTGCACTTACGAATATCGGGGCTGTGCTTTTAGATCAGAATGATATGACCGAAGCGGCAAATATCTTTTGGCAGGCGAGGAATATCGCCATCGAGGATGAGAACTTTGCAGCGCTTGTTGTTATCGAAGTCAATCTTGGTAAAATATTGCTTTCACAGGAAAAATTCTCACAGTCACTCGATAGACTTTTGAATGCAATATCCATTGCGGAAAGAGAAGACCTTGTAAGAAACAGGATAGAGGGATTGCTCGAGCTTTCACGACTATATAGAAAAATGGGCAACCTTGAACTTTCGCGAAGAACTGCATCTGAATTAAAAGAATTAATTCACCGTCCGGTTAATATAGTCAGAGTTAATCTGGAAAATCTATATATCGATTTATATGCAGGCACTCTTGAATCACCTCAGGATGCTATATCGAATCTGTTAGCAGATGTTAAAGCCCTTGCACCAACTGTGTATGATACTGTGATGGATGATATTTTGCCATTTATTGTTCTTGCCGGGATACCTATCTCTGACCTTTCCAATTTTCCCTCCGTGCCTAGAGGAGAGCTTTCTAGTAAAATGTGGGAAGTCCTGATGGCTGTTGAATCGGGGCAATTCGATACTGCCATAGAAGGTTCGGAGGCAATCTTGACAAATATCCGCGTTCCCGGTGAAAGAACCGAGATGTGGTGTGCCTCATCGATAATTTTATCATCGCTTCATCGTCCCGAGGATGCTGTAGAAAGACTTTATGCACAACTTATTAAGGCACCTAAGGATTTTTATGTCCGTGGAATAATATGGGAGAAAATTGCCGAGATATGTTCCGATAAAGCTCCCAATCCGGAGAAGGGACAGGAATCATTGATTAAAGCTCAGGAATTCTATTCAAAGTTAAACAACAGAACGAAGTTACTCGAACTCGAAAGCATTGCGGACCATCTTCGTGGCAGTCGCTATGGTGGCGATGCAGGACTTCTGCTTGAAGTCGCAAAAACTTTTACAACAACTCTCGAATGGGAGAACCTTGCGAGTGTAATACTCGAACGTGCTGTCGAGGTTAGTGGTGCGAGAAGAGCCATTTTGATAATTAGTGATGATAACGAACTCATACCGATAGCTTCGCAGAGCGAAAGCGGTGAACCTGTTAAAAAAGAGGAGCTTCAATTTAGTTCAACTGCAATTCGACGCGCAATTGAAAAAAGGGAATCCCTGCTTGTCGAAAGCATTGCCGAGGATGAAGCCCTTGCATCCAGTGAAAGCATTCTGGATTTGAAGATTCTAATGGTAATTGCAGTTCCACTTATTTGTCGCGATGAATTGATAGGTGTTCTCTATGCCGATGCTGAAGTCCGACGCGCTGAATTCTCACAGAGAACGGTGAGGTTGCTCGAAACTCTTGGAGAATTCGCTTCAATGGCGCTTTATAATGCCAAACTATATGGTGAACTTCTTGCCGAGCGAGATGCCTTGCGCGCACAGACGGTCGAGTTTTTCGGTGATGAATTTATTGGCGGCGATTCAAAAGCTATTCAGGAGATTTATCCCAAGATAAGCGCGGTTGCGGCTCAGGATGTTACTGTTTTACTTCTCGGTGAGACCGGTGTGGGTAAGGATGTTTTGTCGAGAATTGTTCATTCCAGAAGCAGAAGGGCTGATGGTCCGTTTATTGTGTTGAATTGTGCTGCGGTCCCGGAAACCCTTCTCGAAGCTGAGCTCTTCGGTTATGAAAAGGGAGCTTTTACGGGTGCAACAAGAAGGCAACCCGGGAAATTTGAACTAGCGGATAATGGAACTCTTTTCCTCGATGAAATAGGCGATATGTCTCCGGCGCTTCAGGCAAAGCTTCTATCGGCTCTTGAAACAGGAAGGTTTATGAGACTTGGTGGAACTCAAACAATTACTGCCGATGTAAGAATCATTGCGGCAACAAACAAGAACCTCGAGGAGGAAATTGAAACTGGTAATTTTCGGGAGGACCTCTATTATCGGATTTCAACGGTTCGCATAACAATACCACCGCTCAGAGTGCGAAATGAAGACATTCCTGTTCTTGCACATCATTTCCTGACAAACGCTGCGGAAAGATTCACCAAGAAAATCACGGGATTTGCGCCCGATGTCCTCGAGGCATTACGCAGATATGAATGGCCCGGTAATGTCCGACAACTTAAGAATGCAGTCGAGGAAATGGCGCTTTTCACTCAAGGTGATATTATTAAAGGAGAACTCATTCCCGATTATATCAAATCGAAGAAAATAGCTGAATTGGGTGAGGATTCCGGTGTGTATCCCGAAGCGCAAACTTATGAGGAATTCAAGGAGATGAAGAAAGACCTTGGTAAAGAATTTGAGCGGTGGACATTGGTAAAACTTCTCGAACGCTATAACAACAATATCTCAAAGGCTGCCAGGGAATTTGGAGTCCATAGAACGAGACTGCATCAATTGGTTACTAAATATGGATTGAGGGAGTAGATAAACCAACGGGAGGTTCTAATGTCGAGGGATAACCTGATAATTGAGGCTGCAAAAATATTAGCGGAAGCCAATTCGCTTATGATACTGACCGGTGCGGGCGTTTCCGCAGAAAGTGGATTTCCTACATTTCGCGGAGAAAATGGACTTTGGAAAAACCATGAGGTTACAAAAATGGCGACTCCCGAAGGATTTACCCGGGATCCTAAACTTGTATGGGAATGGTATTGCTGGCGGCGGAAACTTGTGCTGGATGGCGAACCGAACCCGGGGCATTACGCTTTTGTCGAAATGGAAAACCTATTCGAGCAGTTCATGCTTGCAACTCAAAATATCGATAATCTGCATCAAACTGCAGGGAGTGAAAAGGTTATCGAGGTGCACGGAAATATATTCATCGAGAAATGCACTGCTTGTGAGTTTAAGCGAAAGAGCGATGAGATATATGAAGACATACCCAAATGCCCCGAATGCGGCAATATGCTGCGTCCCGATGTTGTCTGGTTTGGTGAAGCTTTGCCTGTCGATGCTCTGGAGGTTTGCTGGTCTTTTTCACAAAATGCCGATTGCATCATTGTAGCGGGAACATCGGGCGTGGTTTATCCCGCTGCCGAGCTTCCTTATATTGTTAGCCGAAACAGCGGCAAAGTTATCGAGGTTAATCTCGAACCATCACCGATTTCAAACATTGCAGATGTCGCACTTTTCGGTAAGAGCGGAAAGATACTACCTACATTAATCGAGGAATATAAAAGGAATGAAGCAAAGCAATGAATCATAGGGCTAAAATATTCTTTATTATAGTTCTCACTTCCTTTGCTTGTTATGGTGATGAAATAACCGATTTCCATTCCCGGATAGCGATTACGAACGCACAGATAGACAGTCTCGAAAATCTCGAGGGTCTGCATGTGGCAAAGCTTGATATTGTCGAAAAAAAGATTGCAATTTTCGATGAAATGTTGCTGCTGTTACGTTTCCGGGAAGATTCGCTGGAAATATCGATAAACGCACTCGAAGATTCGGTAATTGTGCAGGAAAAGCAGTGGATGCTGCACGAGAATCAGTTATCCGAGACACTTCGGCGAATGTATATAATGGATAAAACAAGCGGCTGGGAACTTGTGATGCTTTCGGACAGCATCGATAATTTTACTGAAGGGCTGGTATATCTCGAAATCATTGCCGTTGCGAGGAACGAGAGAATTGCTATCGCTCAATTCGCATGGGAGAGATATTCGGCAACTGTTGAGCTTTTGAAAGAGAAAAAGGATTCGCTTGAAACAGTGAAAAATTCGAGTCGAACGAGTCGCGATTCTTTAAATATCGTTCAGAGGAATCACCGAGTCGTATTAGCAAAAGTGAGAAATGACAAGGATTCCCGTCGTGCAATACTTATCGCACTCGAACAATCGCTCGATGAACTTGAAAAGAGTCTTGCGGAGCAAACGTCGGGTGGTGCAAAATTCGCGGTGATGCGCGGAAAACTCCCGTGTCCATTGGGAGCGAAATGTAAAATAATGAGGGGATTCGGTATCGTCAAAGACTCGGATTACGGGACAAGTTTTAGCAATCCCGGTGTCGATATCGAAGCATCAGCGGGACAGGAGGTTCATTGCACTGCGCAGGGTAAAGTTTCCGATGTAGTGTGGCTACCGGGATACCAGTATGTCGTAATCGTGTCTCACGGGGGAAGCTATTACACCGTTTATGGCAATCTGGGCAATGTGTCTATCGATAAGGGCGCTCATGTTGAGCGAGGAAGTATTTTGGGAATTGTAGCATCGGATAGCTGGCTCGATGAAAAGCCCAAACTGCATTTTGAAATACGTAAAGGCAAATCGAAGGAAAATCCCGTAGCATGGATGAAATGAACGATTGACGATTACTTTTTTTCTTTGTCAGAATTAAAAGAAGTAATTACATTAAAGGTATAAAAACCAGACAAAGAATGAAAATAAATCTTTCATTATTCAAATTGTTCATTACATTGTTGATTATAACTGGTAGCAAATTGCTATAAGGATTCAAAATATTGAATCCCCACATAACCGATGCTGGGATAATCAAAAGAAATGGTGTAATTTGTAATTCGTTTTTAACCTGGAGGTTTTTATGGAGAAAGTACTGATGGATACCGAGAATAAAATGGAGAAAACCCTTGAGTCTATCGGACATCAACTTGTGCGCTTGCGGACCGGGAAAGCCTCGCCTGCGCTACTCGATGGCATTAAGGTCGAATATTACGGCACACCCACACCGCTGAATCAGATAGCCTCGATATCGACACCCGAACCAAGACTTTTGGTTGTGCATCCGTGGGATAAATCGGCGGTTGCGGATGTCGAGAAAGCAATTCAGGCATCCGAACTCGGACTTAATCCGAATTCTGATGGCACCGTAATTAGAATTCCAATTCCAACTCTCACCGAAGACCGAAGGAAAGAACTTGTAAAATTTGCCAAGAAAATTACCGAGGAGGGCAAAGTTGGCGTTCGCAATGTTCGACGGGAAGTTATTGATGAAATAAAACAGAAGCAAAAAGATGGCGGTATCCCTGAGGATGATTCTCATCGTCTTCAGGATAGAATCCAGGAACTTACAGAAAAATTCTCAAAAAGAATCGATGACTTACTGAAATCGAAAGAAGAAGAAATTATGACCGTGTAAATTACAAAGGTTATCTGTTATCGGTCATCGGTTTTGAACACATGATTACCGATTACTTGGTTTTGTTGTTATTCCCCACCGATTACCGGTGGGTTTTTTTCCCCTCGTTCCAATTGTTCCTAAAGCACTGCAAAATATCATAGTAGGTCGGACATTCTTGTCTGAACACTATGATTTGAAAAAAGCCTTGAAAAACATGGATTTATTAGTATTATTATATGCACAAAAGATTTATAAAAGAGAGTGAATATGGTCGATTTGCGATTAGTACAAAAACTTGAATTACGGCAAGTTCTCACACCAAAGCTAATAGAAACACTCAAGCTTTTGATTTTACCGAAACTTGAACTTGTTGAGAGACTCGATCAGGAATTAATGGAAAATCCCATGCTCGAGGTTGAAGAGGATGACCCTCAAATTTCCGGTAACACCGATGAAAATATTGCCGAATGGCGAAAGTTTCTTGATGGTATACGGTTAACCTCCACACAGCTTGGCGAGCGCGACCCGAATATCGAGAATGCCGACCCACTGGTATTTACGACTTATGAGAAAACTGTCTATGAAAGTCTCAGTGACCAGCTTGCAGTAGCAGTTGAAAGTGATAGAGCACGGAGAATTGGTGATTTTATTATCGGGAATCTTGATGACCGGGGTTTTCTTGCAATGAGTGTGGAAGAAATCGCTGGTGAACTCACCGGCAAAGGTGAACTTGAACCTCCAGCATCGATTGAAGAAATAAAAAAGGTTCTAAAAACCGTCCAATCGCTTTCCCCGCCCGGCATTGCTGCAAGGGATATTCGGGAATGTCTGATGCTTCAACTCGAAGACCTTGCTCTCGAAAACACACTCGCTTATGAAATTGTTAATAAGCATTACGCTGAATTGCTCAATCGAAATGTTCCTCAGCTTGTAGAGATTCTTGACGCCACAGAACAAGAAGTTGAACATGCAAAAGAGATATTATCTCATCTTACGCTTTATCCCGCCGAGGGACGCGGAACACTGGCTATATCAATCGAACCTGACCTCGTGATTTTCAGAGATAAAAACGGAGATTGGACAGTTGCTTACAATAATGAAAATATACCCGAACTTAGAATAAACAAACGGTATCAACAACTTCTTAAAAAAGCGGATAATTTTAATGAGAAAACAAAGGCTTTTCTTTTAAAGAAGCTCGAGTCTGCCAAATGGTGGATAGATGCGCTTAATCAAAGACGCAAAACACTTATAGGGACAATGGAAGCAATTATTGAATTCCAGTTTGATTTTTTTGAAAAAGGACCGGAATTCATTAAGCCCCTAAAAATGGAGACCGTCGCCGATGTTGTCGGCGTTCATCCGGCGACAATATCCCGTGTTGTAAGGGACAAATTTGTACTCACACCATACGGAACATTTGCACTCCGCGGCTATTTCACCGGAGGATTAGAATCTACTTCGGGTGAGGATATCGCCACCAATAGGGTAAAACAAAGAATCCAGGAAATTGTCAATGAAGAGAACAAACATAAACCACTCTCGGATGAAAAAATCTCGCAGATTATCCAACATGAAGGTATAAAAATCGCCCGGCGGACTGTGGCTAAATACCGCCAGCAATTGAGTATACTGTCTGCAAGAATGCGAAAAAGGTAGAACAATTTGTTTTTGTTTACAGATTGATTTTCTGCGGAAGATATCTCCTGTTTTTTATTTGCACAATATCTAGGTTTTTACACCGAATTGGCAAAGAACGCTGTGTTTTTTCCCGGCTTTCGATTGTCTATTATCAAATCTCTGCTGCTTATGACCAGTGATTATTTTGAATGGTATTCATTAAATTTTTAATATTCTCAAATTTTTCCTTGCCAAAAAGCGATAAACACTATTGCTTATTCGTTTGATTTATATTGGGTAATATATTCGCAAGTCGTGGAATACACAAAGAAGCAATTAGTAGTTAGTAATTCAGGATGCCGCGTTTTGCAATACTGTCACAATGGATGGTGTGGGCTGGTAACTATGAACTCTATATGAATAAAAGGAGGATAAAACTTGGCAAAAGATAGAGGAAAGGGCAGAAGAGATGATTTTCAGCAATTCGAAGAACGGGTTATTTATATCAATCGTGTTGCCAAAGTAGTAAAAGGCGGAAAGAATATGGGATTCACCGCGCTTGTTGCTGTTGGTGATAAAGCCGGACGAGTCGGAGTCGGTCTCGGCAAAGCTCGCGAGGTTGCTGATTCTATTCGCAAGGGCAACGATATTGCACGAGGGAATATGAAAAGATATCCACTTTCCGATGGCGGTCGCACAATTCCACATCCGGTCGATGTTAAATATGGTGGGACTCGAATAGTATTGAGACCGGCAGCACCGGGAACGGGTGTTATCGCCGGTGGTCCTGCGCGAGCTATTTTCGAGGCGCTCGGTGTGCAAGATATTATTACAAAAGTTCTTGGCTCTCGAACAGCTGTTAATGTTGCACATGCCATTGTCAAAGCTCTCGATGACCTAGAGAATCTCCAGGATGTCATGCAGCGGCGTGGAGTTCCGGTCGAAAGATTAAAAGCGAATAGATAAAGTAAGGCAGACATTTCTATCGTTTATTGAGATATTTCATTTGAATGGAAAATTGTTTATCTGTAAAAATACTGAGGTTTTTATGAAAAAGGTAAAAATTACACAGGTTAAAAGCGCAATCGGTTACAAAAAAAACCAGAAAGAAACAGTGAAATCATTAGGACTTGGCAAATTGCATAGAACCGTTGTTCATAATGCTACACCGCAAATAATGGGAATGATAAACACAGTCAAGCATCTGGTTGAATACGAGGCATTTGATGAGGAACTTGAAAAAACAAAGGAAGAACTTGTGAAAGTTGTTAAAGAAGAAACCGTAGAGAATACTAATGAAGAGCTTGATGAGAATGTAGAAGATAAACCTATTGAAGAGTTTGAAGAGAATATTGAGGAGGAATAGAATGCTTAAAATAAACGATCTGTGTCCCCCCAATGGCGCGGTCAAGAAACGAAAGCGGATTGGCAGGGGGAATGGCTCTGGCTGGGGCAAGACATCGGGACGCGGACATAAGGGATACCTTTCGAGAAGCGGCTCAAAAAAGCGAGCTAATTTTGAAGGTGGACAGATGCCGCTTTTGCGCCGATTGCCCAAGAAGGGATTCACAAACGCTCCGTTCCGAAATGAGTTTCATATCATTAATATTCGCGACCTCTCCCGTTTTGATGATGGAACGGTAATTACACCCGTGCTTTTAAGGGAGAAAAGGATAATTCGCCGTCCGGGTGCGATAAAACTTCTTGGTGAAGGTGAAATTAGAATTTCCTTAAGTGTAAAATTGCATAAAGCCTCGAAGAGCGCTATCGAAAAACTGGAAGCAGCAGGTGGAAAATTTGAGGAGATAAAATGAGAAAGCTTTTTGAAAACCTTGCTAATATATGGAAGATTCCCGACCTCAGACGGAAAATCTTATTCACCCTAATGTTTGTTGCTCTTTATAGACTTGGCGGACATATACCGTTGCCGGGAATCAACCTTCGAGCGCTTTCGGACTATTTTGGGAGAGAGATGTCGGGACCGCTGGCATTGTTCGACCTTTTTGTTGGTGGCAGTCTTAAACGAGCGGCAATTTTTGCCACAGGTATTATGCCATATATTACTGCATCGATTATTATTCAGCTTCTCGGCGCTGTTATTCCTTATTTCCAACAACTTCAAAAAATGGGTGAGGAGGGTAGGCGAAAAATAAATCAATATACTCGTTATGGCGCATTAGGTATCGCGGCTATGCAGGGATGGGGCATGGTGATGTATATTAAGGGTCTCGACAGCTCCGTTCCAGTTGTGATGATGGATAATAAAATGTTGTTTGTTATTCTTGGTGTGCTGTCGCTTACAACAGGCGCGGCAATTATAATGTGGCTCGGTGAACTTATTACCGAGAAAGGTATTGGAAATGGAATGTCCATTCTTATTCTTGTAGGTATTGTTGCAAGGCTCCCGCAAACTATTGGTATCGAATTCAGTTACCTTCTTGAAGGTGGCAGAAGTATTCCCGGTTTTATCTATATACTTGCACTCTTTGTGGTTTTCACAATGGGGGCGATACTATTAACTCAAGGCTCGCGATACTTGCCGGTTCAATATGCCCGCAGAGTTGTAGGAAGAAAAGTATATGGTGGACAAAGCACACATCTTCCTCTTAGACTCAATGCATCGGGTGTTATTCCAATTATTTTCGCACAATCTGTAATGTTTCTCCCTCAGACACTTGCAGGATTGCTTCCCGAAGGCACGGTTGCGACATTCATACAGGACTTATTCAACTTCAGGTCTGTTACATACAGTCTTATTTATGCGACTCTGGTGGTTTTCTTCGCTTATTTCTATACCGCCGTTGTTTTTAATCCTGTCGATGTTGCCGATAATCTGAAGAAATACGGCGGATTTATTCCCGGAAGGCGTCCGGGTCCACAGACCAGCGAATATATCGACAGAGTTCTAACAAGAATAACACTACCTGGAGCTATCGGGCTTGCATTAATTGCGATTTTGCCTATGGCTTTGATGGGCGATTCGATGTTTGCATCGTTTGGGGGAACAAGTTTGCTTATCATTGTCGGTGTTGTAATAGATACTCTTCAGCAGGTTGAAACTCATCTCCTGGTTCGCCATTATGATGGCTTTATGAAAAAGGGCAAGATAAGAGGAAGAAGATAGAATATTTGATTTGTAGGTGAAAGATATGTACATATTGGTTTTTGGTCCACCCGGTGGCGGAAAAGGAACATGCGCAAGATACATTAGCGAAAGGCTTGAAATCCAGATAGTTGCCACCGGGGATATGCTCAGAAGTGAGATAGAGCGCGGGACCGAACTCGGTGATAAAGTTGCAAAATTCGTTATGGCAGGTAGTCTTGTTCCCGATGATATTATGATAGAAGTTGTCGCCGGTATTCTCGATTCGGACAAGGCGGCGGACGGAGTTGTTTTTGATGGTTTTCCACGCACTCTGGCACAAGCGGAGATGCTCGATAAGCTTTTAGTCCAAAAAAAACGGAGCCTCGACCTAATTCTTGAACTCGTGATATCCGACGAGATAATTATCGATAGGCTCAGTAGTCGAAGGATATGTCCCGAATGTGGAGCTATTTACAACTTGAAATCACTGCCACCGAAAGATGATGGTAAATGTGATATCTGTGGAACCGAAGTTATTCAAAGAGAGGATGACAAACCCGGGACAATTCGACATAGGCTGGAAGTTTATAAGAAACAGACCGAACCTTTGTTGAAGTATTTCCAAGATAGCGCTGCAAAGTATTTTAAGGTTGAAACCGGTGGAACTGTTGAAGAGAGTATAATGGCTTTAAAAATACAATTAGATAGAATTGAATCAGAATCTGATTCGGCTTAAATTTATAATGGACTTTTGAGATGATTATAAGAAAAACTGCCGAGCAAATATCTGGTATTCGCGAAGCCGGACGAATTGTAGCCGAAGCGATTGCCGCGATGGGTGAGATTGCAAAGGCAGGTATAACAACAGCGCAGCTTGATAAAAAAGCGCGTGAGGTTTTTGAAAAAAATGGTGCGCGTTCGGCATTTTTAGGGTATCGACCCAGTCGGTCGATGCCGGCATTCCCGGGTTTTATTTGTATTTCGATTAACGATGAAATAGTTCACGGAATTCCCAATAGTAGAACTGTGATTAAACCCGGAGACCTCGTGAGTATCGATGTCGGTTCGAGATACCGCGGTTTTGTCGGCGATGCGGCAGCGACTTATGTTATCGAGGGAGCAACCCCAGAAGCCAGAGTGCTTGCATGGGAAACATACAGAGCGCTTCATCGAGGTCTTGCAAATGCAAAACCACACGGGAAGCTCGAGCAGATTTCATCGACGGTGCAGAATCATGCTGAATCCAAAGGGTTTTCGGTTGTCAGAGAGTTTGTCGGACATGGAGTCGGTCTGCAGCTTCATGAGGAACCACAGGTGCCGAACTTTGTCGATAATTCATCGCCGGATGTAATACTCGAGCCGGGGATGACAATAGCGGTCGAACCGATGATTTGCGAAAAGCGATATAAAACAGTTACCGACCCCGATGGCTGGACTGTGCGAACCGCAGACGGTGGATTAGCCGCTCATTTTGAACATTCTATCGCTATTACTAACGATGGAATGGAAATATTGACTTTGCTGGCGGATGGTACGGAACCATATGTTCCACCGGAGCCATAAGGATGGAGAAATCTTTTGAAACAGAAGAAAGACACAATACAGGTTGAAGGAATTGTCGAGGAGGCATTGCCGAATACCACTTTTAAAGTGAGACTCGACAATGGGCACGATATTCTTGCATATATATCGGGAAGAATGCGCAAGAACTATATACGCATTTTACCCGGAGATAGAGTTACTGTCGAATTGACACCCTATGACCTGACACGAGGAAGAATTATATATCGCTATAAATAATATTGAATTGTGAAAGATATTTAATGTAGGAGATATAAAATGAAAGTAAGAGCGTCTGTAAAAAAGATATGCAACAAATGCAGGATAATCAAACGCAAGGGCGTAGTTAGAGTTATATGCACAAACCCCAGACATAAACAGCGTCAGGGGTAAATAATTGAGAGTTAAGTGTTGCTTTTGTCGATAGACCATATTAGAAAAAACGGAGGGAATTATGGCTCGAATAGCAGGAGTTGACCTACCGAGAAATAAGCGAATCGATGTTGGACTGACCTATATTTTCGGTATCGGTTGGACTCGTTCAAGATTTATTCTTACACACACCGGAATCGATCCGGCTCGCAGAGTTAACGATATTTCTGACGAGGAAGTTGCGCAGCTTCGCCAGTTTATTGAAGAGAACTATAAAGTTGAAGGTGCGCTCAGAGTCGAGGTTACGAATAATATTAAACGCCTTATCGAAATTAAATGCTGGCGCGGATTCAGGCACAAATCGGGTATGCCTGTTCGAGGACAGCGAACCCGCGACAACGCAAGAACTCGGAAGGGTCCGAGACCCAGAATCGGTGGTAGGAAGAAATAAACTATATACTAAAGTGTAAAATGCAAAATGACATATTAAAAACTACTAGAAAATGCAGATCTGATACAACTATAATTTTTAAGAGAACTGACAGTGAAAAATTTTAAATTGATAATTGCTAATTGAATATTTTGCATTTTGATTTGTAATTCCGATATTTGGTTTTAATATTCTTACTGGAGAATGAAAGGATGAATAGAAACAAGTAAAAAAAGGAGGTATCCTAAATTGGCAAGACGCAGAATTGTAAAAAAAAGTAAAAAGTCAGCGCCCGAGTTCGGCACGGTGCATATTCATTCGACTTTTAATAACACAATAATCACGATTACCGATGAACGGGGGAATACATTAGCCTGGTCATCCGGTGGGAAAATCGGATTTAAGGGTTCAAAGAAATCGACGCCTTATGCCTCACAACTTGCAACTCGAGCTGCATCTCAAGAAGCTTATGACGCCGGTATGCGTAAGGTCGAGGTTTCAATAAAGGGTCCGGGTCCCGGCAGAGAAGCGGCTATTCGTTCGCTTCCTGTAGGTGGATTACATGTTATAAGAGTTACTGACATCACTCCAACACCATTTGGCGGGTGTCGTCCAAGAAAGAAAAGAAGAGTATAAAGTTATATAAAATTGGGAAATGATAAACACGAGGTGAGATAATTTATGGGAAGGTATATTGGACCTGTATGTAGGCTTTGCAGACGAGAAGGTATGAAACTTTTTCTAAAAGGCGAACGATGCCAAACAGATAATTGTTCTTATAATACACGCCCAACTTTGCCGGGACAAAGAGGTAAGTTCGGTCAACCGTCGCGTGTTAAGTTGAAAGACTATGGTATCCGACTTCGGGAAAAACAGAAGATAAGGACAATATATGGAGTCATGGAGCGCCAGTTCAGGAAGTATTTTGACATAGCTCGAAGAATGCCCGGTAGAACTGGCGAGAATCTTCTGCAGATTCTCGAACGACGATTTGATAGCATTATTTACAGGCTGGGATTTGCACCATCAAGAAGGTCTGCAAGACAGCTTGTAAGACATGGACATTTTCGTGTAAATGGCACAAAGGTTAATATTCCAAGTTATCTTCTTCGTCCGGGTGATGTCATCCAGGTTAATGATAAAAGCAAGCAACTCGATATTATTCATGAGATGCTCAAGAAACGCGGTAGAATAAAAGAATTATCATGGCTGCAACTCGATAAAGCGCATCTGGAAGGGAGGTTTCTTTCCATACCTCCTCGGGAGGAAATCCCGATTACTGTGAACGAGCAATTGGTCGTTGAGTTTTATTCCAGATAATGTTGATTGCTCTCGGTTTAAATCAATAAAGGAGAACAAAAAAAATGAAATGGAAGCAAATACAAATGCCGGATGAGCTTTGGGAGGAACCTCAGTTTAAAGATGACCTTCACTTCGGAAGGTTTGTTTTAGAACCTCTTGAAAAGGGATATGGTATTACATTGGGCAATGCTATGAGGAGGGTAATTCTTTCTTCGATGCAAGGCGTTGTAATAATGTCGATAAGAATTAATGATGTTCTTCATGAATTTGCCTCGATACCTAATGTTTATGAGGATATTCCAGAGATTATTCTTAATCTTAAGGGAGTAAGGTTTAAAGTTGAACTTGATTATCCTGAACCTGTCAGGCTCGACATGGAAATGAAGGGAGAAGTTGTTGCCGGCGATATCGAGGTTCCAGCAGGTATTGAAGTTCTTAACCCAGAGCATTATATATGCACAATTACGAAGAAGCGGAGGCTTATTATCGATATGGAACTTGGAGTGGGCAAGGGATTCAGTGTTGCTGATGAGCATCGCGATTCTCAGGCTCCTATTGGCACTATAGCTATCGATGCGATATATTCTCCCGTAAGTAAAGTCGATTTCTCGATTGAACCGGCAAGAGTCGGTCAAATTACCGATTATGACAGACTGATTCTTGAAATTACAACGGATGGCACGCTCACTCCTCGCGAGACTGTTTCCATGGCGGCAAAACTTTTGATTGACCATTTTAGTATATTCATACATCCCGAAATTCAACTCGAACATGTTGAAGAAGAAGTCGTAGATGAAGAGACCCAAAGAATAAGGCAACTTCTCATACTTCCTGTCGATGAACTCGAGCTTTCAGTTCGTGCGAGCAACTGTCTTCGAAATGCACGAATCAAATTCCTTGCCGACTTAGTGATAAGAACTGAGCAGGAGATGCTTAAATTCCGAAACTTTGGGAGAAAGTCACTTCAGGAACTTCAAACTGTTCTTGGTAAACTAAATCTTCGTTTTGGACTGGATGTATCAGCTTATCTAAGTAAAGAAAATATCGATGAACTTCATCAGCAAGCGCTTGAGAGGGAACAAAAACTTGCTGCCGAAGCCGCTGAACGCGAAACCTTAGCCGAGAAAGGACCCGTGAACGGAGTGTGAAATATGCGACATAGAAAAACAGTTAAAAAAATCAACAAACCTGCAGACCATCGCAGGGCGCTGCTCAGAAACCTTATGACTTCATTCTTTGAGCATGAGAAGGTTGTCACGACTAAATCCAGGGCAAAGGCAGCTCAACAGGTTGCTGAAAGGTTAATCAAGTATTCAATAGGCGGAACACTTGAAGGTAAACGCAGAATTGTCCAGTATTTGCGCAATCGTGATGCTGCCCATAAGCTAATAAAGCTTGGCTCGGAAAAATTTTCTGACCGACCAAAAGGTGGTTACACTGCTATTTATAAGCTTGGTTACCGCAAAGGTGATGGCGCCGAGATGGCAATACTAAAACTTTTAATTGAGCCTATCGAGAAAAAACCCAGGAAACATCGGATGCGAAAGGAAGAAATAGCCGAGGTAATCGAAGCGGTTGATAAGTTTGATGAGGAAATCGAGGAAACAGCAGTGGATATTGTTGACGAGAAACCAATCCAGACGGAAACAGTGGAAAATGAAGAGATTAGCGAAGAGGAGGTTGCAGAAGAAATAAAGGTAATTGAAGCATTAAAAGAGGATTCTGAACCTGCTGAAATCGAAACCGAACCTATCGACCAAGAAATCGAAACAAAAACGGAGCAAGTAGATGAGGAAATAGCGGAACCGGAATCGATTGAAACAGAGATGATTGCAGAGAACGACGCAGATGCCGTTCAGGAGAAAACTCCAGAGATTGAGTCTGAAGAAAAACCTGAGAAGGAAGAATCAGAAGAAGAGGAATAGTATACTAATATATTATAAATAAGGTTCTCGAAACTAACGGTATCTTAGGAGTTTCCCCATCCGCAATCGTGAAATCTGCAGTGATAAATTTGAAATTTGCATTTTGCAATTTGAAATGGTATAAACATAGCCCCTTCGGGGGCTTTTTAATGAAGGAAGGATTAAAAATGACATTGGATATGGAAAGCCAAAAGCAGCTATCTCGAAAAAAAAGAAATGTTTTCAAAATTGTAATTATCGTAATAATTGCTTTAATTATCCTTGGCGCCATTACAAGCTATCTTGTTTATCGAGCTTTCAAATCTCGTTCAACAGATAAAATTGACGAACTTAAAAATGAATTTGCCGCTAAAATCAATCCTGCAAAGGAAAAGCTTCAAAAGCTTTGTCCACCGGGGTATGATATCGAGAAATTAGGTAAAGCGTTCGATGAATTTACAAAAGCCGCAACGGAAAATCGAGTGCGTTATATGGTTATGCTACAGGAGCTTGCGCCATATTTGCAGGTTGCTATCGAGGATACACAGCTTACTTCCAATGAAGCTGATTCTCTCGTAATCCTTTTCGAGAAGGCAGTGAAAAAATAGAGCATCGAGTATAAATAAACGGGCGGATAGCCCAGCTGGTTAGAGCGCCTGCCTTACAAGCAGGAGGCCGGAGGTTCGAGTCCTCTTCCGCCCAATGTTTAAAAATAGGATTCAAGGAATTAAGGAGATAAGTTAATGGATAAAAATCCCAGAATAGTTCAGACAGATGAGATTCCCTGGATTGAACCGGAGGCTGTCGAGCGTGCAATAAACGCATTTAAACAGCTTCCGGGTATCGGTGACCGTTCGGCAAGGCGGATTATTTATTGGCTTCTGGGTGTATCCCCGGACAAACTGCAGGAATTTGTCGATTCATTTCAGGCGCTCAAAAAGCAAATAAAAACATGCTCGATTTGTTTCAATGTATCGACCACAGACCCTTGTCATATATGCGCAGCTGACAGTAGAGACCATTCCATTATCTGTGTGGTCGCGGAACCGCAGGATGTCGCTGCTGTTGAAATGACGCGAATATATAACGGTGTTTATCATATTCTCGGCGGTTTACTCGATGCTATGAAAGGAATCGGTCCCGAACAAATTCGTATCGAGGAGCTTCTGCGGCGTGTGGCATCGGGAGAAGTCGAGGAGGTTATTTTGGCACTCGACCCATCGAACGAGGGCGAAATAACGATGCGGCATATCGCAAAATTGCTTGCGCAAACCAAAGCGAAAATAACAATACTCGCACAAGGGATTTCAGCAGGCAGCGCGCTCGAATTTACAGACCCGAGAACGCTTTCTAATGCGCTCATACATAGAAGAATATTGTAAATTAAGGATTGGGTAATTAGCCAATCTTTCACTATCGATAACCGACTACCTGATTACAGGTTTTTTCTCTGTATCCTTCGTGACAAAATCTTTTATGGTGTGGGGTGGAGGATAACCGACTATTTACCACTATTCTTGAACTCAATAGCCTTCGTGTAAAGCTCGAGGTATTTCCTTGCCGATGTGTTCCACGAATAGTCTATTTTCATTCCGCGAAGGACAATCTCACGCCAGCGTTTCCTGTCCATGTATGCGGAGATTGCGCGCTTGATAGCATTAAGAAAAGCCTGAGGTTTGTATTTATCGAATACGAAGCCCGTTCCTCGATTAGGGAATTCACTTGCATCGATAACAGTATCCGCCAGCCCGCCTGTTTTCCTGACAACCGGTGGCGTGCCATATTTTAGCGAATACATCTGGTTCAATCCGCAAGGCTCGAACCGCGATGGCATGAGGAAAATATCGGCGCCGGCTTCAATCTTGTGAGCAAGCGGACCATTGAAACCGATATATGCACCAACTTTGTTCGGATATTTCTTCATTGCCTTTTTAAACATATCTTCATATTCCGTTTTACCCGAGCCGAGTACAATCAGTTTCGCATTCAATTTCACTAATTCGGGCAGGATTTTCTGCACAAGGTCGAAACCCTTTTGTTTAGCCATTCTGCCTATCATACCGATAAGCGGCGTATCGAGGTCTTCGGGGAGTTTATACTCACGCAGGAGAACGGATTTCATCATTCGCTTGCCGGAAAGGTCGTCATGCGAATATTTGTATTCAAGATTCTTATCCACAGCGGGTGACCAGACCGAGTAATCCACACCGTTGATGATACCGAACAGTTTTTGGGATATCGCCAGAAGCACACCATCCATTTTTTCGCCATAAACAACTGTTTTGATTTCCTCGGCGTATGTTGGACTAACAGTATTGACAGCATCGGCAAAAAGGGTACCAATCTTGAGCAGATTGACATCGCCATAGAATTCAAATGGACCTGTCGGGTAAAAAAGCTCCTGTCCCAGTCCCATCGAGTTCAGGATATCGCGCGCAAACACGCCTTGATATGCAAGATTATGAATAGTTAGCAGCGATGCGGCTTTCGACCAGACCTGATGTGAGCTATGGGAAAGCTTTATATATGCGGGAATCAGCGCAGTGTGGTGGTCGTTCACATGAATGATGTCCGGGTGGAAACCTATTGTGGGAATAGCATCGAGGACAGCTTTTGCATAAAAAATCCATCTATCGCTCTGGTCGGGGAAATCCTTCTTGGTTTCGGGGTCGAGATATATACCCTCGCGGTCGAAGTATTCCTTGCTTTTGATAAAATACACCGGCACGCTTGTTCCTGGAACTCTCGATTCGTAAATATCGTAATGCTCTGTATTTTCGCCAATAGTTATTGGACGATTCTTGATATCGGTCGGTTTTATCTTGAATTTACCGGCTTTAGCCTGAATATCGCCATAAAATGGCATGATGAGACGCACATCTATATCCATCGAATCGAGCGCTTTAGGCAATGCACCTACGACATCGGCAAGCCCGCCGACCTTGGCAAATGGATATATTTCAGCAGCTACAATCAAAACTTTTTTTATCATGTTAGACTCCTTACATTTCCATGAATCATGTTTAAAAATGCGGATAATTATTTTTATTTTGGTATTTGTAGTCAAAGTCGATATATCTATTCGGGGCAACGCCGCCAAATTGTGAAATAACAATTTTAGCGTAATTTGTGCCGGTTTTAATCTGATAGACTTTTATTGTAACATCAGCTCTATCGGATAGGTCGGAATCGGTAGCATCGGGGAAATCGTCTAGATTGCCCGTGCCAAGCGCTTTTATCTCATATTCACTTGTCCATGCCACACCCGCCAGATGCGGGCTTGCAATTGCCAATCCATTTGCACCGGTGGGATAGTCCATTAAGAAAAAGTCCGGGTCAGGTGTAGTTTCTGTGTTTGTGATAGCGGTATCCCCGGCGAAATTAAATGCACATGGCTCGGACGACTCAAGTTCGTAGATTCTTGCTGTTCCCATTTGAACCGGAGAGGTTTCTGCAGTTGTCATTGGCGAAAGGGTATCTACACTTTGATATTCGAGAACAGCTATAAGAGCAAATAGGTATCGAGCATTCGGATCGAGCGAGTCGCCATCGAATTCTGTAATTATATATTCATTCGCAAGCTGCGGTTCTGCCCAGACTGCATAACTGTCTGCTTCCTCGGGTATAGATGAAATGTTAGATGCGGAATATAGTAAATATCCTTGAAAACCTTCCTCATCAGCTTCGGGAGAATCACTCCAGATAACTTTTATCGAATCATCATAAGCGATAGCGGTCAATGCCGGCGCTGTTATCGATGGCGGTTCCGGTTCCGGTTCATCTTCTTTCTCGCAACCAATACCAAAAAGTAAAATCGCAAAAAGAAATAGCGTAATTGTTTTCAATTTCATATTATACCTCCAGTGGGAATTGTTTTATTGGATACATTTTTACTCACAAAATTCGTTTTGTCAACGGCTTTTTTATAATAGAGTAAAAAGATGAATAAATTTTCCATAATAAATCCAGAAATTGCTGCAGATTGCTTCAGATTGCTTCCTAGAATTTTAATATTGTCTTGTGTTCGCTTTGTAAATTCATTATGTTTCAGGAAATAATATACAGAAGGATGATTATGGACAAATCCTCGATACCATATCTTCTGATTTTTGCTCTTATCTCGATTCTTGGGATTTTACCGGGTAATCTCTGGGGTTATATCTTGACAGGTATTTCTGTCGCACTGCTTATTTTCACGGTGTTCTTTTTTCGCGATCCATCGAGAAAAATCCCCGATGATACCGGAATTGTTGTGTCCCCGGCTGATGGTGTAATTGTCAATATCGATGAGGTTGAGTATGATAATATTCCCAATGGCAAGAGAATTGCCATTTTTATGAGTCCGCTTAATGTCCATATAAATCGCTCACCCGTTGCCGGCAAAGTGATAGATATCAAGCATTATCCCGGATGCTTCAAGAAAGCGTTTTTGCCGGAAGCATCGATAGTGAACGAACGCATCGAGCTTTTGATTGAAACCGAAAGAGGACCGGTTCTGGTCAAACAAATTGCAGGTATTATCGCGCGAAGAATTGTATGTCGAGCAAAAGTGGGGGATATGCTCTCGACTGGTCAGAAATTCGGTTTGATTCATTTCGGCTCTAGAGTCGAAATTGTGTTACCTTTCGATGTAAATATTCCGATCTCACATAATCAAAGAGTTGTTGCAGGAGAAACCGTTATCGCTCGATTCACACAATAAGATGAGAGAAATAAACACCATTTCCGAAATGGAGCTCATCTTAACAGTTTATTCTCTCCTTAAATTGTACATACGCAGGGAAATTGACTATTGGAATTAGATGCTATAAGAAAAAAGATGGGAGAAACAGTATATTATTTTTAAATGAAATTGAAGGCTATCATTCAAATCAGGAGGAAATTTATGAATAGTCGGATGATTAAAACTTTTTGTTTTTTCTGCTTAATAGCAATATCCTTGATTTCTTGCGGAAAGAAAGATTCCGGCACAGTCTCTTATAAGAAATCGGAAGATGAGAAAAGGTTTGAAACTGAAATTAAAGAGCTAATTCAAAGCGGAGCAGATATTAATCAAGCAAAAAGAGATGAGTATCCGTTTCTTTTATGGGCAGTTGAATGGAAATATGTGGATGCGGTAAAAATGCTTCTGGAAAACGGAGTTGACCCTAATACAACCCCAACCCAAGAATTGGAAAGCACAGTTCTTTTCTGGATAATCGAGGGAACTCATTTTGGGAAGAGTTCAATTGACCAGCCAATAATTGATAAAACAAGAGCGATTACAGAGCTTCTCATCAAGCACGGAGCAGATGTTAACCGTATCGATAACATAGGAGAAACACCGCTTCATCATGCAGCATTGAACGGACGCCTTGATTTCTGCAAGCTATTTATCGAAAATGGCGCTAATGTAAATGCTATTAGTAAATTGGGGCAAACTCCACTACATAAGGCATCTAATGAAGGATATTGGGAAGCTTGCCAATTTCTTCTGGAAAAGGGAGCCAATCCAAATATTAGGGATAAACTTGAGGAAACCGCCCTATCCTATGCGGAAAAAAGAGAATATGAGGAATTATATCACGAAGTCGGTGATTCTGATTCTGATTACGACAAGACTATCCAGGTTCTCAAGAAATACGGAGGAATGTAGTAGTAATTTCTAATCGCCCGAATTTCACTAATCTCTAAACGGTTCCAATGCTTCAGCTAACCCATCCATTCATGACAATTGACAACGGACTACTATTATGCCTCGGTGCTATCCGTATTGAACATTAGCTCGTCGGGTGATTTATCCAAATTATCAAGCATCCATTTAGCATCGTCGGCGAGGTCGCAATCGGGATATTTTTCGATCACTACTGTGTAGTAATTTCGAGCCTTTTCTTTGTCCTTGAGATACTCGGAGCATACAAATCCTGCAAGGAACGCGGCTTTGTAAGCCTGCTGGTTTTGTGGATATATTTCGAGTGCTTTCGTATATGCCGAGAGCGCATCGGAGAATCGCATTCTATTCACTGCATACTGTGCCGCTAGTAAGTAATCTGTGTATGTAATAGTTTTTGCCGCAGCAATAGCTTTAGCGTGGTCTTTTTCTTTGAGTGAGGATTGGAAATTGAGCCATGCCAGAAGAGTGTCCGTACTGGCGCCAAGCATTTTCAACTCATCAATATATGCCATCTTGAGCGGTTCGGAGGACTCCTGCGACATTTTTACAAGGACATCGGCTAATTGCTGACGATACTGGTCTATCTTCGAGCTTTCGGGATAATATGAAATAACCATTTTGTAATTAGACCACGCCTCATTGAGATTCCCCTGTCTGAATGCTTCGTTTGCATTTTTGACATATTCATCTTCGGTAAGCCGTCCCGCTGTGCAGCCTATTATAGTGAGAATTGCGATAAATCCTAATATGAGAACGATAAATCGTTTCATTTGTCCTCCTTGAAAAGTATCGATTTTATTTTTTAGGTCTCTTTGTGCCGTATTTGGAACGCGATTTATTCCGTCCGTCAACACCTGTGGCATCGAGCGCTCCACGGATAATATGATATTTTACACCCGGAAGGTCCTTTATACGACCGCCGCGAACCAGCACAATCGAGTGTTCCTGAAGATTATGCCCTTCTCCGGGTATATACGCAGTAATCTCGATACTATTTGTAAGGCGGACACGAGCTATCTTTCTGAGAGCGGAATTCGGTTTTTTCGGGGTCATCGTATAAACCCGGATACAGACTCCGCGTCTTTGCGGACAGGATTGCAATGCACGTGATTTCGATTTTTTCATTACTTTTTTCCGCCGTGTTTTTACAAGTTGATTTACTGTCGGCATTCTACCTCCTACTAATTGGTTTCTGTGACTCATGCAAAATAGTTATACGATGTCATTATGAGAAGTGCAACGATAGAACTTTTTAATTCACAATGACATAATGTCCTGTATTTGCAGGAGTCCATTCATTAAAACTGCGATTTTCTATAACAACGAATGTAATAAAAGCTATCATTGCTATTTTGTCAACAAAATCTTGCTTGAAGTTTTGTGATAAGGTGTCTGCAGTGTGAGAAAATAAGTTCCCGATGGGACATTATCGAAATTATCGAAATCGATTGTAATCGGTGTCGAGCCCGTGGGATATTCCCGATTCGGCAAATACCAGAGCCTTTTGCCGAGAACATCGTATAACACGACAGTGGCTTCAGTCGGCTCGTACATCGTTATAATCGCCTGTATGCAGAAATTTGTCGGATTCGGGAAAGTTAGGATTTTTGGCTTTTCCGGCAGCGTTTTATAATCCCCCGGTTCGTCGAGTTCATCGAAATCGGCTACAGCTTTTGTGTAACGGGTGATAGAATGCGAACATATAAGATTCGGAATCGAGCCCATTCTGCTAACGATAAATGCGCTGTCCTCTCCGGTGATTCTTGGTTTAAGAAT
>Ga0272442_10000468_pt1 | contig 64722 bp, 51 predicted proteins | sample SSMForm2O_FD_200262 | JGI IMG/M metagenome (GOLD analysis project Ga0272442, IMG submission 200262) | Marine sediment archaeal communities from Little Sippewissett salt marsh, Falmouth, MA, United States - SSM-Form-2O | ecosystem: Environmental > Aquatic > Marine > Wetlands > Sediment ...
GACCAAACAACAACAGAGAGCTTAAGAGCCGATAACTCGCGGCCCCCCTAGGGGGGCCCCAGGTATGAGACCTAGACTAGATGGAAGACTACCAAAATAAAATGTGCGAAAGATTCTTGACACTACCTGACTGGTCAAATGTTGAGTCGTCCAAGCAGTGCAATATACAAGGTGACTTTGAACCTGATTGTGACGTGGATGTGATTGATGTCGGCTATTTGCTTTCATTCTGGCTAATGGAGCCTTGTGATAATTCGGCTGGAGACGAAAGTGACTGGTGCTATGGAGCCGATCTCAGTCAGGATGGTATTGTGAATATAGAAGACTTTGCGATTCTGACCGAGAACTTCCTTACAGGATGTCCCTGATTGTAAGTTGGTTGCGCTGCAGTGGTATTGAAAAATATCACAACAGCTATAGATGCTTGATGTTATTGAGTAGTTCCGCAAGGGTGTTCTTGCGGAGCTACTCTTTTTTTAAACCTTAAATAGAATCGCTTAATCTTCGCACAAAAAGATGAGCAGTTAAAATCGTCCAGCGAGATTGTCTGCAGATGATATTGTTGCTGTCAGGTCATATGAAATACTGACTGATCCATGATGTGGCCACAATAAAGACAGGCAGCATGACGAGAAGATACAGTACGTTGGCATTGGGGACACTTGGTGGCAGGACTTTGATTTTTGCCGTCGAGTTTACCGTCCCGCATATCGATATCGTATAGTTTACTATTAAGGTCATCTTCAGTTAGATTTAGCCTATCCCGGAGTATTTCCCAGAGAGCCTCGTTGATCATCAGGGCCTTGGCAAGGTTGTTCTCCAGCATAGTGACCTGTGATTGCAAATTAGCCATTCCCGACGGTACGGTTTTGTCTGTGACATCATTATGGGGTTTCAGGCTCAAGGCCGCCATAGAGAATAAACTGGACATAAGGACCTCCTTTCCAGGTAATTATTTTTACGAATCATACTATCACATTTGTGTTTGCATGCAAGGGGAACTAATTGTATCATAAAGGTCTTTATTTTGATAATAAAGCAACTGGAGATAAGATTTAATAAATTATTGGCCTAAATGCAGATTTAATTATTAAGGAGTTATCATGTCAAAAGAGAGTGTACAGGAGTTTTATGAGCATTTTAAAAGTGATACCGGCAAAATGCAGCAAGCCCTGCCTGATATGTTGAAAGGTTTTCAAGGACTGTTTGGCAGTGTCATGAAAGATGGTGCCCTAACCCTTAAAACCAAGGAATTAATTGCTCTGGCAGTTGGATTAGCTATACGTTGTAATCCCTGTATATATCTACATGTTCAGAAGTGTCTGGCAGCCGGAGCGAGTCGGGAAGAAATTCTCGATGCGGCCTCCGTCGTAGTGATGATGCAGGGTGGACCCGCCTTTACCTATGTGCCTGCCGTGATTGATGCCCTCGAAGCTTGTGGAAAGTAATAATCAAAAGCTGTTAACGAGAGACCTGCGATGTATCTTTTGGGTTATGATGTAGGGAGTTCCTCTGTAAAAGCAACGTTGCTTAGGGCTGAGGACGGGATTATTGTAGCCTCGGCTACATCACCGAAGAAAGAACTACCTATTACAGCCCCCAAATCAGGCTGGGCGGAACAGCCGCCAGAGCTTTGGTGGGAGCACCTTAAACTTGCTACGGCCGAGATCAATTCTGCGGCGGGAATTAATCCATCGGATATTAAGGCTATCGGAATTTCCTATCAAATGCATGGCCTGGTCCTGGTGGACAAGAATCACCAGGTCCTACGGGATGCGATTATCTGGTGCGATAGCCGCGCCGTTTCAATAGGTGAAAAAGCTGCTGAGGAAATAGGAAAAGAAGAATGTCTAAAGCGGCTACTCAACTCCCCGGGCAATTTCACCGCTTCCAAATTGAGATGGGTAATGGAGAATGAGCCTGACCTCTTTGCCCGGGCCCACAAGATGATGCTTCCGGGGGATTATATCGCCTTTAGATTGACCGGTGGGATTAAAACTACTCCTTCGGGCCTATCGGAAGGGATTATGTGGGATTTTCAACAGCAGAAACTGTCGGAGATGGTCTTGGAATATTATGGTATTGACCGGGAATTGATACCAGAGGTGGTGCCTACCTTTTCTGTGCAGGCAGAGGTGACGAGTCAGGCAGCCGAGGAATTAGGCCTTAAAGCGGGAACCAGGGTTTCTTATCGCGCAGGTGACCAACCCAATAATGCCTTATCATTAAATGTCCTGGAGCCGGGTGAGATTGCCGCCACCGCCGGCACTTCCGGAGTGGTGTACGGTATAGGAAAAGAAAGTAATTATGATCCCCAGTCCAGGGTTAATACATTTGTGCATGTGAATCACTCCGCTGAGAATCCCAGATACGGCGTCCTGTTATGTCTTAATGGAACGGGTATCCTCAATAGTTGGCTTAAACATAACACTATGGGAGCCGATGAGGATTATGAGAGGATGAATGAGTTGGCGGAGCAGGTACCGGTTGGGTCTGAGGGCTTGCGGATTTTACCTTATGGTAATGGGGCCGAACGAACGCTGGGAAATCGTGATATCAACAGTTCGATTTATGGTTTGAATTTTAATATTCATCATCGGGGGCATCTGTTACGGGCGGGCCAGGAGGGAATAGTCTTTGCCCTGAAATACGGTCTGGACATAATGCGCCGGATGGGTCTGGAGATTCAAACTGTGCGTGCTGGTGATGCAAATATGTTCCTGAGCAATCTATTTGGAACCGCCTTTGCAACCGTTACCGGTACGAATGTTGAATTGTATAATACTGATGGTTCACAGGGGGCGGCCCGAGGGGCTGGTTTGGGTGCTGGTATCTATAAAGATCAGCGGGAAATGTTTGTTGGCTTAAAAACTACCAGAACGATCCAGCCGGATCCGAGCACTGCTGCTGCATATCAAGATGCATATCAGGATTGGCTTGGGTTGCTGAAACAACAAATTTAACTCGATAACGAGTGTGAATTAGTTGTTTGGCCCAAGAGTCTTATTTGTCGGATTGAATATAGGTATTTGGCTTTGTTTGAGCGGTCTTTTTCCGAACTCGAAAGTGGCGCATAAAAAAAGCAAGATATGGTAGCCCTGAGGTCGGAGGCTTTTGTAGGGGGGTGGGAGTCGGACCACCATATCAAGCATGAAAAACGGTTGTAAAAATAGCTATTTTATGAAGTAGATTTGTTCAGATAATTAATCCTCCTTACAAATATCGAACCATGAATATTATCGACCTGTCCTATTTTTTTGGCCATCAGCAAAATGCTGATATAGTCAATTTAAAGAGCGGAGATTTCTAATTCATAATAGTGAAAAATAATGGCTAGACAGGTTTTGAAGGTGTGCCCAATAGGTGCCGATTGTAAAACTATGTTTACTAATCAACGGAATGGGAATTTTTTATTGAGCAGGTTGATTACCGTCTCGATTGCCTCTGGTTTCAGGGCATAAACAACAGTACAGGGAGTTTGGCAATAGAGTTGACGGACCTGTTCCAGAAGTTCTTCCCGGACTATCAGAAGTAATATTCCCTGGGCACACTCAAGGAGTTTTTCGAAGTCGCTGCACCAACCCCGACCCTGCAATTCCAAAGGGCCGAATTCATCCAGGAAGATCAAATGGGCCCGGTGGGTTTGGGGTGATTGTAATATGTTATAACCAAATTCCAGACCTTCTTTGGAAAACGCAAAGGGGCCTATCATTTCCGCACTCTTGTCATTTTTCAGAGCTTTGCGCCGAGCCAGGGGAATGCGTTCATCATTAGCTGCGTCTAGTATATCAAATCCTGTCAGGGTATTGTTCACATATACCGAAGGGCATAAAACTCCCGCCACAGTAAAGCCTTCAACTATAACTCGCTGCCTGAGTTTGACAGCAGCAGTAGTTTTGCCGCTGTGTTTACCACCCGTCCAAAGGATCAGATGTTTTTTCTGATTGGTCATGCGTAGAAATTCCAGATAATTAGCATAGTAAAAGCCGCCAGGCTGTTTAAAAGCACCACAGCATCTATAGCTCGAAACAAAAGCGGCCGGCGCGAAGTCCGACGACGATGTAAGCCGAAACAGCGGTTTTCCATGGTGGCAGACAATGCAGTAGCTGTACGCAAGGTAGAAACAATCAAAGGTAATAATAATTTACTCATCATTAACCAACGTCGCCGTAAAGGACCGCAATCGTATCTTACCCCCCGCACCCTCTGGGCCCAATAGATGAGCTTGGCTTCATGGCGGAAAAGTGGTTCCAGGCGTAAGGCGGTAATCAGGGCAAAGGACCAGCGATACGGTAACCCAAGGGCGATTAACGATTGCCCCAAAGAGGTGGCATCGGTGGTAATTACAAATAGTTGACTGACCAGAATTACAGAGATAATCCTTCCTGCTGCTAAAAGCCCCCGAGCCAAACCTTCAGTAGTAACCGGGCCGAATATTTTATCCCCTCCACGAAAGGCCCAGATATTTACCGCAAGTAAGGAAACAGCCAAGAGTAAGTAAAGTCGTCTTCCCCCCAGTCGCCACGGCGGGCGCTGAGCTATCCACAAACCTGTTAAAGAAGCTGTCACCATTAAAACGCCTGCTATGGGCTCAGAACATATAAAAACCGTCACTGTGCTTCCAATCAGCCAGGTTAGTTTCACCAAAGGATGAAGGCGGTGTATGGGTGAAGCTGCATTTAAAATTGTCAAAGCACAGGTCATCCCTTTTCCTCCGCGGATACAACCGGTGTGTAAGCGGCATAATCTGACTGCCGTAACGTTTCCCACGCTTCTGAAACAGGCGCATCCACCAGGACTCGTCGGGATTCCAAAAAGATAACCCGATTACAACAGGCCTCCACCAGATATGGATCGTGGACGACCATGATGACGGCTACTTGCTGGCTGGATAACTGCCCAATCATTGAGATGAGCCATTTAATGTTTTGCGGATCCTGTCCTACAAATGGTTCGTCTAGTAAAAGAAGTTCGGTGTTATGCAAGGTCGCAGCTATGACATTCAGGCGACGTTTTTGCCCATAACTTAATCGGTACGGATGTTCATTGCGACTGGTCCATAATCCTCCCTGCTGAAGCTTCTCCTTAGCCTGGGAACGAATCATATTTTCATCCAAACCAAAATTAAATCCGGCAAATATTGCTTCCGCCCTTACGGTATCAGCGAATAATTGATGATCAGGATTTTGGAAAACCATTCCGGTTTTTTCTGAGAGTTGATAAGTTGAAGCCGTAGAAATATCTCTTTGCCCTAAGTACGCCTTATCTCCTTTAAGTTCAATCAAACCCAGCAGGGATAACAGTAAGGAACTCTTACCACTGCCGTTAGGCCCCATTAAGGCTATAATCTCGCCCCTCTTAATTTGCAGAGAAATCTTATCCAATATGTTTTGAGAGTCACGCCGAATAGTGGAGTTTTCCAAATTAACCGCTAAAGGGATTTTTTGAACGGTCTTTTTTGGAGTGTCTAAAGGGCAGGATATAGAATATCGTTCTTTTTTCAGCTCATCTGATATTACTGGCCAGGGATAATCCGCAGCAATGGTATGATTGCTTATAAGGATAATCCGCGGCTTTAGATGGCGTAAAGGGATAAGCTTTTGTTCGATAATAACTACAGTCATCTCCCGTTTTTGCACCAGCTCATGCAAGGTATGTATAAGACACTCGGTTGCCCCTGGATCGAGATGGGCGGTAGGCTCATCGAGGATAAGGACCTGGGGCCGAGCGGCCAGGGCCGCAGCTACCGCTACCCGCTGCTTTTGACCTTCCGAGAGACTTGCGATTAGGCGATTGCGCAGAGGTTCCAGTTCCATTAATTCGATAACTTCCTGGATACGCCTGTCAATCTCATCAGGTTCAACACAGCGATTCTCCAGGGCAAATGTGAGTTCATCTTCCACTTCGAGGGTGGCGAAGTTTACATCGGGATTTTGCTGGACCAGCCCGACCACCCCGGCTGCATCATGGGCGTGCGCCTGTGTAATATCACGTTCCTGCAGATAAACCGCACCTTGGGTTTGTCCGGCATGACAGGTGTTCAGCAGCGCCGCAACCGCCAGGGCCAAAGTACTTTTACCACAACCGCTGGCGCCGGTAATCGCAACGATTTCATGAGCACGAATCTCCAGATTAATATCCTGGAGAATCCATTTTTCATTACTTTCGAAACGCCAACCATAATCCTCAAACCGGATCATTATGGTCCCTTCTATCATCAGCACAAGCAGATTGTGGTTTTAAGCCCTCCTCCGAATCAGCCGGCTGGGCCGATTCTCTCTTATGACTGGCATTGAGTGTATCTAGTCGGCTCTCAGTTATAACACCAGCCCGCCGCAGTGTACGCACCAGCAGTAAAGCTGGCAGTCCTCCTAATAATGCCCCACTCAATCCTGCCAGACAGGCAAGGCCGATCAATATGCTGAAAATCATTCGCTCGCTGGGAAGTTGGGCAAAAAGCTGAAATATAACTATATTACTGGCCGCAGCACAGGCAGCCCCGACGATTATTGCGAAAGATTGTAACCGCCTCGGTGTTGCCAAAAGAAAAAAATCAATCAACAAACCTGCTGACACCGAGACAATAACCACAAACAGTCCATGAGGACTGCCCAGCATTAGTTCAACTGCCCCTTTTAGTAAACCTGCCACCGTAGCCGCACCATAGCGGGGCACAAGCATCCCTGCCAGTACCAGCCAGATGACATGCACACCTGCAAAAACTTGCAGTCCTCCCGGGAATCCCAGAACAGCTCGCAGACTCGCCCCGGCATGCGCAAATACAATCGCTGTGGCTCCGCCCATCCCGGCCAGAGCCGCTATAAGTAAAACATCACGGGTATTAAAGTAGTACTTGTGTCTTGCCATAAGAAAGGCTTCACTGCTTTCGTAACAAATAGTACTACGTGATATTCAACAGCTCAATGTAAAAATAGCTTACCCGTCAAAATAATCGGTAGCAGCAATGGAGTTATAATTACGTTATTTATCCTCCGCAGCTTTAATGCTGCGGAGGATAAATTGGAATATTGTATTAGTTATCCCGTGACGTCTTTCTTTCTGCGCAATAAAAACGATGAGCCGGCCAGAAGCAAGAGCATGCTGGTCGGTTCCGGAACAATGTCTAAATTACTGGTGGTCAGCATCTGGTAATAGTCCCAACCGCTTTCGAGTTTGGTATATTGCTCAAGGATGCCTGATACACTCTCAAGGTGACTACCTGCATAGATCAAGGGATGATAAGGACCTCCGGCGTCTAAGTTCATATAGTCCGAGCCCCAGCAGGAATCGCCGAATATATTTTCGAGGGCATAATTATCACCCGCTTTACCGAGGCCCATTGCTGTCACAGTTACATCCTCAACCTGGACGTACATCCCTTCATAAATTTCAGCACTGTGATCGCTAACATACCATTCGCTGGGGGGACCTTCCACAGGAGCGGCAATATCATCGGGACTCACCACCAGAGCATCAGGCAGAGTATGACCTGTACTTTCTACACTGAAGGTTGCCCCAGTATCAAAAGACAATTGGGTATTCCCTCGGTATTCTTCGACCAGTATGTTATCGAAAGAGACCCAGTCTCCCACGTTAATGCCGGCAAAGGCATCGGTTCCGGTAAAATCCTTAGTTGCCAAACCGCCCCACCCCGTTGAGTATGTCGGATCATAGAGGGTAAGTTTGGGATTCGTGCCTCCATATTTATGAATGACGATTCCTCCGCTGCAATTGACCGTGTTGCCGGCCTGGGGACTGTTGCCGGCCGGATCTGTAGTGTATTGAATATCATATATAGACAATACCTGAGCTGGCAGATAACTGGTGATAGTCATTGCTAGTGTGACTATCACACCAACTACCAAAAGTTTTTTTTCTTTCTTCACTTTCCTTCTCCTTTCTCTTTTCTTGGATACAAGTGTTCTTTTGCTGATGAAGCAAGTTTAATATCAACGGCCTACAAGCCAATTCTCCGCTAAAGTATTCATATCCGGTATATCGACGGTTGAATTTTGATTCATATCCATACCGAAACACCAACAGGGATCACTACAACCCGTTTCCAGCCAGTGTTCGGAAAACATACTAACATCGGTAATATCCACATCGCAGTCTTCATCAAAATCCGCTTCCTGTGATATGAAAAAATCTTCCGTATTGGTTGTTAACAACTGATAGTAGTCCCAGCCGTTGGTGAGGCTGGTATATTGTTCCAGGATCCCGGTGACGCTGCAAAATTGACGCCCGATTTCCACTTCCGGGTGATATAATCCAACCTTATCGATATTCATATAGTCCGCCCCCCAGCAGCTCATTTTTGGATCATCGGGATAAACAAAACTTTGCAGTACGTAATTATCGTTGTGGGCGCCCATGGATTTCTCGGTCACAGTTACCTTTTCCACCCGCAGCCACATATGTTCATATTGCTCAGCCCCATGATCCACCACATGCCATTCCCACAGCGGACCTTCAACCGGAGAGGTAATAGCGTTGGGCTCCACTACTATAGGCTCAGGCAGGGGATTATCATGACTAATAATGGAAAAACCGGGCTGGTAAGCCAATTGATACTGCAATATCGTATTACCTACGAATTCTTCCACTAAAACATTTTTCAGGACCACCCAATCACCAACCTCGGCTGTATTAAACAGGTTGAAGGGAGAAATCCAATCCTTGACCTGAATCCCGCCCCAACCAGTAGGATGACACGGATCATATAGTGTTAGCTTGGGTCTTGTGCCCGGATATTTATGTGTGACAATCCCTCCCCGGCAATCGACCGTCTGGCCGTTATATGGGCTATCTCCCGCAGGATCGGTAGTGAATTGGATTTCATAGATCGACAAATTCGGATCCTCTTGCGCCACCAATGTTCCACACAATAAACATATTATTAAAATCCTACTCCCACGTAACATAATGATGTTTCACATCTCCTCCTTCTTCAGGTTATCCAGCTCCTAACACACAGTTGTTTGACTTACTTAAGGATAAGGATACCAATCACGGTCATTCCTCGGTGGTGCTTTCAAGTCATCGGGCCAATGTGATTTCCACACCGTATCTTTCCACTCCACATGATAATCGCAATAAAGGATAGAACCCCCGAGGGTGCCGCCCGCCCGGGCATGGCGGGCACTGAAGTCCTTGGGATAACTGCCGCAATGCTGACCGGCCGAATCGTTAACCAGTTTTCCATTGTATCCCAGGCTGGGATCCAAAAGTTGATCAAAAAGCAGAATTACTCGGCTGGGATGGCAAATCAGGGTGGTTTGCAGGAAAGGGGGCATATTATTGCCGCCGCGTAAATCGGCTGGTTCATAGCAGTACTTATCCAGTTCCAGACAGGAATTCATGGCATAGGAAAAGAAACCATTCCTCACAATAGGATATCCATACTCACCGGGCGGTGACAGCCGCGCAGCCGGGCACTGGAAGATTGTCCCGACCCCGGGCCTTTGGCCGTAGGGATAATCATTGTAGGGTTTTTCATTCCATAAAGGAGGAATCTTATCTACCCAGGCAACATCAATTGGTTCCGTATGTCGATCGGGACCGTCGATGTTGGGGAAAAAGCCATCATTGTCCGTAGCGTATTCCTCAAACCCGATTCCCCATTGGCGCAGATTTGCTTGACAGACGATCCGCAAAGCATATGAGCGTGCCAAGCCGAAAGCCGGCATAATCAAGCCCAACAGCACAGCTATAATCGAGAGTACTATCAACATCTCTACCAGCGTAAAGCCCCTCTTGATTTGTAAGTTGGACGTACCCAATGGAAATACCTTCCAAGTAAATCAAATTCCTTATGTCAAACGGTTTTGTATTTTCTTATCTGGTTAAAATGCAAAAAACGTTAGCTTGGTTAATTGGCAATTCTGCTCCCTTATCAAGCGATATGCACAAGAGAACATATCGCTCCATTTTAATACAGCGCAAAAGACTTGTCAAATAACACTGCGATAATTTGCAAAAATTTTTCACCAGAACCAGATGTGGCCGTAAATGCCTGTCATACATGGCTTTATAATAAATTGCAGTATGCCTCTTTTTGCGATATTCTTCATGAGATTTCGTGGCAAATTGGATGGAGTCATTATTGTGTCCCAGCCTCATATACATAGGTCAACCGAATGTTATATTAATGATTCGCGCGTGGCGTCGAATTATGACGGTTATTTTGCCGGACAAAATCTCTTTGAGTTTGATTCCAAGGTCATTCAGAAGTGGTTTGTTAACCTAGGATGCCTGCTTGATCTTGGTTGCGGGACGGGCCGACATCTTATCCAATTTGCCCGACGCGGATTCGATGTGACCGGTGTCGATCTTTCCGGACATATGTTGGCTGAAACTCGTAAAAAGTTAGATCAACAGCATCTTTCTGCACGGTTAATCAATGCCGACCTTTGCAATTTACCTATTGGTAAAGACCATAGTCAAAATGAACTTATCCCTGGTAGTTTCGATTACGCCCTGTGTATGTTCAGTACTCTTGGTTTGATTTATGGTTCTGAGAACCGCTTAAAGTTCATCCGGGCGGTCCGTAACCTGCTAAAGTCCACCGGCCAATTTGCACTGCACGTTCATAACCGGGGCTATAATATCTGGCGATTGGAAGGTCAACACTTTTTAATCTTAAATTTTATTAAGACCATTTTGGGGCTGGATGAATGGGGTGATAAGTTCCTCAGTAATTATCGCGGTATCCGCAATATGTACGTCCATGTTTTCAGCGAAAGGGAAGTTATAGACCTGCTCAAAGCCGGCGGTTTTGAAACCGTGGATATAATGCCCCTGAACCGCCTGCGTACCGGCACAATCAAAAACAACTTATTTCGTTCCCTCCGCGCCAATGGCTTTCTCATTCGCGCTGAATGTTGTTAATGTCGGTTTCTGGATAAGTGAAAAATTGACCGGTTGAGAAACTGGATGAAATGCAGCCAAGACTTTCACGTTCCCCATAAATAAAACAAATCATCAGGGAGATGCAACACCGTCTCCTATGTATTTACTTTGTGTGCGTCTTTGCTTGATAAGCTGTGGATGTTTATCCAAAATACTTTTAATCAATTCCTTGGCCTGATCCGCCTCCAGACTGTCGGGCCATCTTTCCAGGATTGTGTCACATAGCTCCAAGGCCTTGTTGTTCATAAAGGCCTTTCTTTGAATGTGAGCTACCTGAATCATCTGATTAGCCTGATGATTACTGACTTTTTCCTGGGCAGGTTTATTGGCAGGTGCTGGAGGCGCAGTTGCGTTTGTAGTGGGTGGGGAGACGGCACCGGACGCTTCCGGTGCGGAAGACTTGTTGTCATTGTTTTGGGATAACCAGCCAAATAGTTTTTTGGTTGTTTGTCCGGGGCCCGAAGATGCTTTCTCAGAGGGGGGGCTCGTTGTCGGCCGAGATGGAGCCTTCAGCACGGCAGAGCTGGAAGGAGCGGTTTTTTGCAATTCCCTCTCCAGGATCATGCGCGGCAGGACACCACCCACCGGTCCCATATAACATATTTTCCCGGCAGCACCTACAATCATCATAATGGGACTGCCGGCTTTGATGGTTCTGAGTTGTTGAAGATTAAAATCCGTATCATACAAGCAATTGAACCAGGGCCACGGATTGTCCACAAAAACCTGGGAGATTCCCTCGCTTATATCACCAAACAACATATTACAGTTTACCCCCAGTAAAGAAATCCTTCCCGGTGAGGTTGATATGTGATCGTTTAATTTATATTGACTGAAAAAATACTTGAACTGATCTGCATTTGTCTCTAAATCCTCTGCCGGCTGATATAAGATATCATCCGTAGCATTTTCAGAATTACCAGCCCTCCTGCGCACTTGGGGGTATGACCGCGATATCTTCGGAGTTGATTTGTTATCGGCAGGGATGGTCCAGAAAAGAATGCAAAGAACTTGGCCTTTGCCGGGCTCATAATAAAAGAAACTGCCGTTGATACTCTGCAATTGTAATTTTTGGAAGTCCTTTCCCAGGTCCTGATACATGATATAGTCCACCAGGAAATTTAACACGGCCTGAGAACGCGTTCTGCCACGTCTGGAGTGTTGAGTCTTTCTTCCCCGTTCACTGGCTTCTTTTATTTTCATTCGTTGCAGGTAAGTGGCATCAAGAGGAGCATCGTCCACCAGAGATCCGATCGACAAAGAAGGATTGGATTTGGTTTTCCGTTTTTTTACCCTGGTGGATTGCTTTGTTCTTGCAGATGTTGGTGCCTTCTCGGCGAGCTGTTCCCATTTGGATGAGGGCGGAGTATTATTATTCTCAATGCCCGATTTCCCCGGGGCCGGGGATGGTTTAGTTTCCTCCGTCTTATTTGATTCCGTCTCAGCGGCGGAGGTTTCAGTTAAAGCTTCTTCCTGCCAACACATTGCGACATTGGTCTCAGCGGTTAAACCTGCGTGTCTTTTTTTCAACAGTCTTTTGGCTCTGTCGTAATCTTCCCAATAAAGAGTTAGAAGAATCTCGGTATCGGTTATATCGCTGTTTTCCGGAGCCTTGGTTGCCGCTGTTCCTGCCCAGCGGATGGCTTCTTTGGGGTTGTTGGAATAATGAGCCAGGTAGGCCTGAACCATGAATTTATATGCCTGAGATTCCGAATCTAAGCGGCCCGAATAAGGTGTTATTTGTTCCTTTAAAATTTTGTTAATTTGCTCTATTCCCCCGCTCGTAATGGGATGCAAAGTCGCTACGTGTTCCTGGAGTATCTTATCGGCTATTTTCACAATGGTTTCATTGGCTTGCTTTATTTTCTGTTCCGGCGTTAATTGTCCCGATAAATCATTACCCTCACCCGAAAACGCTAGTGAAATCACCAGCCAGGAAAGGATAAATTTCCCGTATTTGCATAGATGATTTTCCACGCTAAAACTCATTTTTTAATCTCCAGGCATGACGATATACGGTTTTTACCCCCCTTTAAAAACTATTAGTACAATGCTCTTATTATAGCCGATTTGGATGATTTTGCAATAAATAATTACATCGATTTGACATAAGTATGGCAGAATAGGGGCGTTAACGCCAAAATAGAGCTGATTTTACGGCATATTGGATGTTCTGACGCAAGGACCCTACGCCCAAACACCCTGTGTTCAGGAATGCTTACTATATGTTTTTTTTAGTGCCTTTGCCCTGCTATTTCTTTTCTTCCATCGCTGCATGGGCAGCCGCCAGCCGGGCTATCGGTACTCTAAACGGTGAGCACGAAACATAATTCATATTTACCTTGTGGCAGAAATGAATACTGGCCGGATCACCGCCGTGTTCCCCGCAAATGCCGATCTTAAGCTTACTTCGCTCCTTGCGTCCCAATTGGATTCCCATTTCAACCAGTTTGCCAACCCCTCTCTGGTCCAGGCTCTGGAACGGGTCGGTTTCATATATTCCCTTGACCACATAATCATCCAGAAACTTACCCGCATCGTCACGAGAAAATCCCATCGTCATCTGCGTCAGATCATTCGTACCGAAGGAGAAGAACTCTGCCTCTTGGGCTATTTCATCCGCCGTCAGCGCCGCCCGCGGAACTTCTATCATTGTGCCGACCAGATAAGGAATCTTGGTTTTCTTTGCCTTGAACACCTTATTGATCTCATCCACTACATGTTCCTTAACGAATACCAGTTCCTTAATCGTTCCCACCAGAGGAATCATAATTTCCGGCAGAACTTTCTTCTTCTTTTTGGATACCGCGATAGCAGCTTCCATAATCGCGCGAGCCTGCATCCGGGCGATCTCCGGATAGGTAATTGACAGACGACAGCCCCGATGGCCCAGCATTGGATTGAATTCATGCAACTCTTCTACCTTGGCTTTTACCTCCGACGGCTTGATCTTCAGTCGCCTTGCCATTTCTTTTTGGGCTTTATCATCTTGGGGCAAAAATTCATGTAGGGGCGGATCCAGCAGACGAATAGTCACCGGCAACCCCGCCATAGCGGTAAATATCCCGATAAAATCTTTACGCTGGTAGGGCAGCAGCTTATTTAGGGCTCCTTCAAATTTGGACTTGTGAACCTTGAATTGTTTATTTAGTTCGGCAAGTTGTTTTTTCTGTCCGGCAGTCAGATCGCCTTCGAACGAGTTGATCTTATCTCTCAGTTCGGCATAGTCCTCGGCACTGAGGATCATCTGCCGTACGGCCCAAATTCTGTCTCCTTCAAAGAACATATGCTCGGTCCGGCATAGTCCGATTCCTTCCGCGCCGAAATCCCGGGCTCGAATGGAATCTTCCGGTGTGTCGGCGTTGGTTCGAATTCCCAGGCGACGTATCTCGTCCGCCCAACCCATGACTGTACCAAAATTACCGTGCATCTTGGGATCGACTAAAGGCAATTGACCCAGCAGCACTTGCCCTTTACTGCCGTCAAGACTGATCCAATCTCCCTCTTTGACCGTCAGGGTATCTAATTTCATTACTTTTCTCTTATAGTTGATCTCAATACTGGAGGCTCCCGCCACACAGCATCTACCCATACCTCTTGCTACCACTGCCGCATGAGATGTCATTCCACCCCGCTGCGTCAGAATACCCTGGGCCGCGTCCATACCCCCGATATCTTCCGGACTTGTCTCGATTCTACAGAGAATTACCTTTTTACCCTTGGCCTTCCAGGCTTCCGCCGTATCGGCATCGAATACCACCTGTCCCACCGCTGCGCCCGGAGAAGCTGGCAGTCCCTTGGCAATCACCTCTCGTTTGCCGCCGGGGGCGAAACTGGGATGTAATAATTGGTCTATTTGGGCTGGTTCGATCCGGGCTACCGCCTGACTCTTGTTGATAAGCTTCTCCTGCACCATATCTACCGCGACCTTGATAGCCGCTGCGGCTGTGCGTTTGCCGGACCTGGTCTGCAGAATATAAAGCTTGTTTTGTTGAATCGTAAACTCAATATCCTGCATATCCCTGTAATGCTTCTCCAGTTTATCCATCAGTCCGGTGAGCTGCTTATATATCTTGGGATTTTTCTTGCCCAGCCGGTTCATAGGCAGCGGCGTGCGAATCCCGGCTACCACATCCTCCCCTTGGGCGTTCATCAGAAATTCTCCGTAATATTCCTTCTTGCCGGTACTCGGATTACGCGTAAAACATACACCCGTCCCGCAATCAGAGCCCATGTTACCAAATACCATAGCCTGGACGTTTACCGCCGTACCGTGAAGACCGGTGATTTCATTCAGTTCACGGTACTTGATAGCTCTGGATGAGTTCCAAGAGCCGAATACCGCATTGATGGCGGCCTCCAGTTGCTTTTGTGGGTCCTGCGGAAAGAGTTTGCCGACGGCCTTTTTATAGACAGCCTTGTATTTATCGACTAGCTGCTTAAGCTCGTAAGCAGACAGGTCGGTATCGAGTTTGGCCCTGGCCTTCTTTTTAAGGGCCTCCAGGGCCTCTTCAAAGGGCTCGTGGCCGCAACCCATCACTACATCGCCAAACATATCGATAAATCGACGGTAGGAATCGAAGGCAAAGCGGGCATTGCCCGTACGTTTGATAATACTTTCGATGACCTTGTCGTTTAGACCAAGATTGAGTACCGTATCCATCATACCGGGCATAGAGACGGCCGCTCCACTGCGGACTGAGACCAGCAACGGCCGCTCCGGATCCCCTAGCTTGGCGTTCATGGCCTTTTCCAGCTTGGCCAGATTCTTTTGTACCTGAGTTTTCAGCCCCGCTGGCCATTTGCCGCCGGATTTATCATACGCTGCGCAGGTATCTGTGGTAATCGTAAAGCCCGGGGGTACCGGAATGCCCAAATTTGTCATCTCTGCCAGATTGGCTCCCTTACCGCCCAGGGTCTCTTTCATTTTTGCAGTACCTTCAGCTTTACCGCTGCCGAAAAAATATACCATTTTTTTTGCCATTTGCGATTCTCCTAACGCAAAAATATGTTAATATAGGTAAACTTAAAAACTACATTTTTGTCCGAAAACCGACTTGGGGCTAATCAACAACGTCAATTTTCTATGCAGTTTCCAAAAAAAATCACACGTTTATAGTATAAAAGTAGCAATATTAATTAAGAAATGAGAAGAAGTCAAAAGAAAATAGAGGTTGGACCAGTAGATATAATATAGGACTTATGGACCACAAGACTATTTACATCAATGTTTTATGAAAACATACCCCGCTTTTACGAAAACTTAACCCTGCTTTTATGAAAACATCCCCCACACCTTTAACCACAATTATCATAAGTAGTTACGGCTGATTTAACCAATTTCCCGCCATAATTGCAAAATCGCCAATATCCACAATATTGTCAAAATTCATGTCCGCCCCCCGGCAATCGTAGCATCCGGTGAGGAGCCAATATTGGGACAATATAGCCATATCAGTCATATTCACATTACCATCCCCGCTGAGATCAGCGCCGTTGCAATAACCGCAATTTTTTTGCAACCACATGGAAGTTATTATAGTTAGGTCTCCCACATCGACACTTTTATCTGTATTTATATCCGCTAAGCCACAAGCCGTACAATCGTTGAGCCATTGATCCAGTAAAAAGGCCAAATCAACAGAATCAACGCCATCCGGGCAGAGAAAGTCCCCTGCTAATATCGCCCAAGACAGTTTAGGGTAATTGGTTCCTGCGCAAATATCCCATGTTTCCTCGGTACCGTTGGCGGTTTCACCGACAAAATCCCAGCCGGCATCAAGAAAGGTGCAAGGGTCCTGCATCTGGGCGGTAGGCACTCCGGTCCCGCCGGCACTATAGCTTGTGCCGCTGGTTTGGGTATCCCAGAAAGATGAGGTAATATCACCGCCTGATTCACTATATCCCACTAAGCCGCCAACAGAGGCGTTACCCTGAACGCTATTTGTTGAATAACATGAAGATATAAATCCATAGGTATTATATCCCACCAGGCCGCCGATGGCATTGTTCCCAAAGACCATTCCAGAGGCATAACATGAGGCAATATCACTGAAGAAATTATAGCCTACTAAACCGCCTATATTGCTATTTCCGATGATGGAGCAATTTGCATAAGATGTGTAAATATAGCTACCATAAGAGCAGTATCCAACTAAACCGCCGACATTGGAACCTTGAGGAGCAAAGATATTGCCTCCTTTAACAGCACAATTCCGGATAGTTCCGTTTTCAAAATAAGCTACCAGGGTACCAATATGAGTACTGATACCGTCGGTAACGGCAATACAGGGATCAATTAAACCCAGGTCGGAAATAACTGCGCAAGGATCGCCTACAAAACCAAAAAGGCCGATGTTATTTCCTGCTGATGACGAATAATTGAAATTGGTAATAATGTGGCCGTTGCCGTCGAAGGTGCCGGTAAAAGGTGTGTCGGGAAAAGAACCAATAATATTATATTCGGCGCCCTGTAGTTGGGACAGGTCGAGGTCATTTGTGAGTTTGAAATGTTTGTCCCAATCGCTGGAATCGAGGCCGATCTGGTTGAGTTGACAGGGGTCGTTGATAAGGTAGGGGGATAAGGTATCTCCGGTGCCGCCGCCGTATTTGGCGCTACAAGGAGAAATAAGAAGAATAAAAAACAACCATAAATAGCAAGAAAAGAGACGGGAATTATAAAGAATTATTTTCATAGAAATATTGATGAATTTATACAAGTTATCAGAACGTATTTTAAAAGGATTTTGGGATTTGGTCAAGGAAAATGCATTTTAGGGCGGCTTGGTTTCATTTTAAGTTGATCTTAAAGCTGCGCGGAGCGTTGGCCTGCAAGGGGATGGGCCAGGCTTGATTAGTTACTGTAATTGGTGTGCCGATTGTTTGGTTACGTAAATCCACGCTTTGTACTGTTTTGGCGTCCATACCTGAGGGGAGAGTAACAGTGCACTGTCCGGTGAAATGTTAACTAAGTTCACATCTCCATCAACATAAACCTCAAATTCCGCAGCACCCGGAACATCAAATGGCCCACTGGGATGCCCTTGATATCCCGTAACATACCATTTGATGTAACGAGCATCAAATGGAGCAAATTCCACATATGCTGAACTTCCCGCCTCTGCGGGAACGGTCACATTTTCAATGATTTCATTAGGATCATTGGGGTCATTGTACAAAAGCAGCCCAAATTCAGTTACAAGCTCTAAATCATTACGATTGTAAAACTTGAAACCTCCCACAGGCACAACAGCCCCCAAATCAAATGTGACAAAAGTGTCTATCCCGGGAACCGTATTTGTGGTCACATATTCTGTTGCTAAGTTTCCATCCAAGGCATTTCCAACTACATAAGAAGCACCCAAATCCGGCGTCGAGTCAATCACAGTGATATTTTCATTTGGATACTGTGTTATATCGCCCCAACCCTGAGATATACTGACTAAAAAAAGAACTACTAAAAAAGACATATAACCAATATTTTTCTTTTCATATGTCACTTTTAAAGCATTGGCACCTCACTTTCTTTTTTTTGGATCAGCTATATGCTCCTGAACAGTTATATTTAGGATATTATCCTCTTGAGTCAAGTCTGTATAGTAAACCATTGGGCCTGTCCATGGTTGTCCATTCAATGTAGCCACCGAAAAATGTCCTTTTTTAACATTAACCGTTAGTCGAACATTACGTAAGGGAATATTCGTCAAACTCATATTATCCCATTCCGACGGCAGATGGGGAGAAATTTTGATTCCATCAGCAGCTAAATCCAATCCAAAAAGACCATAACTCAATGCACGAATTGAACGACCGGCAGTCCACACATACCCCTGACCTGTATGGCCTGAAGTTGTATTGACAATTGGTAAAAGCTCTGGAGTTGGCAATCCATTGCTGAGTTCACTAAGAGCCCACATCGTTGCGTATTTTTTACCAATATCCATTTGACCGCTGTTAAACATTGCCTGCACAAAATTCCAGCGTTGAAAACCCCAGATCCACATTCCGGGGCACTCACTGCTATGGATAATACCAAGCGGTTCTACCCACATATCCGGCCCCATCAATGTTTTCACCACAGCAGCAGCCCGATCTACATCCGCCAAACCAAAAGCCAAGGGCAGAATCTGATTATGTCCCTTAAATGGATGAAGTGTACCATTTGATGAAAGCCATGATCCATACCCGTCCACACGCCCGAATTTTGTTTCCAAAGCACTAGTAACTGCAACTGAACGTATCTGTAACTGATCACCTTCGGCTTTTTTTCCCAAGAAATATGCCATCTCTGAACATAACTTAAAAGCCTCGGCCCACCATGCCTGGGCATAAAGCATACCGGACTGATAGTTCGTTGTATTAAGATGTTCCGGATAGGAATTAATATCCCATTCACCAACACCATCTTCGTTCTGATCAATGAAATAATTCAGAGCCAACTCAACACCCGGCCATAGATCCTCACCCAATGCCTGATCGCCAGATAAAAGCACCAGAGAAGCAGCTGAGATAATCCATTCTGGATGCTGACCAATACGCAAAGAAGAATAAGATATACTCTCATCTCCTGAGATCATCTCCACAGATTCAGGAATGTGATCGGAACAATTAACAGCATGCCCCAACATTACTTTCAAGCCCTGGATGTAAGTTTGTTTCAATTCCGGCGCAACAAGCATCCCCTCCAACGAAGTTTGAATTGTATCGTTGGCAAAAACGCCCTGATAATCAGGTGAAGCTGTCAGCACTTCAACTTCCTGATTGTTACTCGTATCCACACTGTATGGCCATCCAAAGGGCATTTTTCTTACAGCTTTGTGAAACCAGATCTTGGATAGATTGAAGAAACGGTTAAGATTTATATCTGGAGTTCTTAGCTGAGCTCCGCTTTCAATGGCCCTATCTTCAGCTTCTTTGACAGCCGCGGCCTCCGTTTTAATTTCATTAAGACTCAGGACGGATAAAGTGTCTTTAACCATTGTTTGATCCCCAGCGGATAACACAACATACCCCTCCGCATCATCCATAACAACCGTAAACAATATCTTATTATTTACGGGCCCTGATACTTCAGCCATTGCAGATGAAATATTTTCCTGTTCAGGATAAAATTCGATCTCTGCTCCTCCGGAAACATTATACTCCGAAATCGCATTTGTTACATCCCAGCGTACGTAACGTGCAGTTACTGGAGACTCAAATGTCAACTTGGTTATACCCCCAGCAACCCCGACATGATCCACCTCAATTATTGATTTCGAATCACTAAAATCAGCGGAATCACTAAACAATAAATTCGCAGTATTAATCAGCTCAGAATTATTTCTGTCAATATGCTTAAATCCCGTGAACTCTCTTGAAACACCAAAATCAAAATCAACAAAAGTGTCATCCGAAGGTACAGAATTCGTCGAAGCATATTCCGTGCCAACATTGCCATCTATGATATTAGTTACATTCCAGTCGCCCCCATAGGGATAGCATGGTGTTGCATTTATAATTTTTGGATACTGAGAATTCACAATAACCATGCCGCTGGTATTAAATACTGCAAGTAATTCAGGATGGTCAGAACAAGTGAACGATATTTGATTTTCGCCAACTTGATAATACTGGCTTCCGGTACCCGCAAACTTGTGCAAGTAATCGAGGGAAGGCTCCAGTTCAACATCCATTTCAAGCGGCGGGGCGCCAGCCGGTAATTGACCCCGGTTGATATACAAAACGAGCCAGGGATGTTCGCGAGCCGCAAAAAAAGTCAGGGTGGTTTCGTTTCCGTCGGCTTCCTTTAAATGACGTATGACATGATTCGTATACACCTCTTCTCGTTCGACGTGTGCTCCTGCAGGAAGAGTAAAATCGAGTGTTTGAAATGCTTCCACAGAAGCGCATGCCACTCGTTTAAAACTCAACCCCTCACCCAAACCCACTCTTGAAACAGCGAGACGACCACACACAAAAGGATATGGGATATTCAATGGGAAGGAAGCATCCAAGAGCGGTTCTGCAATTGCAAATCCATGCAGAAACACTGTCATTGAAAGCAAAATCATTTGCCCTGCCGACGTCCGCCCGTTCGTCGTAACTCGTTTTTCCAAGCAATTACTTTTCATAATTACAATATCCCCACTTTTATAATTGACCTAAGAAGTTGACATCAATAATCAGAAATACCATGTAGCATTAGAAGTGCATTTCAACCACGTTCATTCTCACTAATAATCTTTCATTCCTTTCATCCAGTCAGGCCAAGTTGGCTCAACCACCGCCGGCCATGTTGAACTATTGCTCCATTTTAAGTGCCATAATTCTTTTCAATGTACTTCCTGATGGTTTCTTCGTTAATGCCAGCCGTAGAAACAAAATAACCAATCGACCAAACACACTTTATCCCATGGAAATTTTCTTCTCATAGCAGCACTGGTTTTGGCCTTAATCATTCGCACCACACCACTTACTGCATATTTCGCGGAATCGAAAGCAACATATGCACATGATCCTGATTCACCTCTATAAGATCATATTAGCAAAAATATCGACTCAAAGTCAATGCGTATTCGCGATATAATATATAAATATTGCGCCAGGTTTTTATAAGAATTTTTGATCTTCCAGAACTCGTTTTCCACGAACAGGTTGAAATGCCCCTTTTTCGGGCACCTTTCGACGCGAATCCGGGTCAAATTATTATAGGCGTACTTTGTGGAACGAAATTTTAATACATTTTTCCCTTGGGCGTCCTTCAATATCAATTCCGCTACCGTGTATTTGTCACCGACACTCCAAGCGGCCCTTGAACGACCAGAATAATCCCGAAGTCCCCTCCGGTCGTCACGCTGGTCTAATACGTGCTCCGCATGGTCCACAAGTTTGTCCAGATAATAGGTGTCTCCGGTTGCGCGATACATCTGCATATAACTGAGCATGATGTAACTTTCTCCCCATGCCAAAATCCCTCCCCGTCCGGTTTTGTAACCATCACCATTGTTAATGGACTTGTCCAGCTTATCGAACAGTGCCCGGTTGATGTGCCGGCCTTTCTGAACCGCTGCTTCGGCTGGCTTTTCCTGGGCCGAACCGGCGCTGGTCAAGGATTGGGTTCCTAATGAAAAGATCACGGAGGTAGCAGCGAGGTTCTCAATAAAACCCCGTCTGGATATAGGCTTTGAGTTTTGTGATTGTTTCATTTTGCTTCCTTTTCGTCAACTAGCGCAATCTTGTCCTATGATGCTGCAGCAGTTTTTGGCTCTACAGAGAGAGATGGAAATTGAAAGTGTTATAAGCATTAGATTATAGCGTAATGGACGTAAATTTTCAGTCAAGCGAAATGCCCTTGAGGGGCAGCAGTAACTATAGGAATATAGGGTAAAGACAATAAAAAACAACGACAGTGCGAAACATCTTGCCCTGCAATTTGAAGACGAACAATGAACAGAATTAAAGGGGAAATCTGCGTACTTTTGCAGTAGGGAGCAAGGGCCGGGCACGGAGAATCGGACCGGAGGGAGGAAATATGTCTTGGGATTTAGGGAGGGAATTATTTTGACAGGAACTGATTTTTTGATTAAATTAAATGGTTTGGGAAAGATGCTGTATTTTCCAACCTTTTGGTAATTCAAGATAATTTAGGAAGTTAAGTAAGAGCAGATGGAGCAAAACGGCATAAGCAAACCATCCGAGGGGCCGGATTCCAAGAAGGAAATGGGTTATCCGGAGGAGCTCAAGGAACGAGCACGGGGCTTTTTTACCAAGGCAGCGGAATCGGCCTATACGCGAAACTATGATTATGCGATAGAGCTATATCTGGACGGATTGTCGTTTTGGCCGCAGAGTATTGAGGAAGGCCATAAGCCTTTGCGGGAAATTGCCTTACGACGGCAGGGTGCCGGGGGGAAAAAATCCGGGTTTGGGGACAGTTCAAAATATAAGAAAATCTCCAGTAAGAATCCCAAGGACCTTATGCTCAAAGAGGAATATCTACTGAGCAAAGACCCCACCAACCATAACCCTATGATGGGTATGATAAAAGCGGCTATAGAAGCCGGGTACCGGGAAACGGCTCAGTGGATGCTGGAGATCCTGTTTGATGGTAACCTGCACAGCAATAAACCTTCTTTTAATACATACGTTTTTTTACGTGATTATTATACCAAGATTGAGGTTTATAATCGGGCTCTGCAGGCCTGCCAGCTAGCCTCGCAGTTAAAACCCAAAGATGCCGCCTTACAAGACTTTATGCGCGACTTGTCGGCGCGAGCCACCCTTCAGCAGGGACATTATGAAGACGAAGGTGATTTTCGCGAGAGTATCAAAGACCGGAAGAGTCAGGAGAAACTGCAGTCCCAGGAATCTGTATTACGTTCTGTATCTGTACTGTCCGATGCCATTGAGGAAGCCCGGAAGGAGTATAATGCAGAACCACAGGTGCCGGGTAAGATCGATAGGCTGGTGACAACCCTATGTGATACCGAAAAAGAAGAAAACGAAAATGAGGCCGTTGAGGTCCTGGAAAAAGCATATCAAGAACTGGGGCAATTTCGGTATAAGCAGCGAAGCGGAGAAATCCGAATCAAACAAGGAGCCCGCCGGGTTCGGCAGCTTTTGAAGCAGGTAAAACGGGATCCCAAGAATAACGCTCTGGCTCAGGAATACAAACAGGCTCTGCAAGAACATCTGGAAGGGGAGTTGGAACACTATGATCTTTGCGTAAAAAACTATCCTACGGATATGAAATTGAAGTTTGAATACGGCAGGCGGCTGTTAAAGGCTCAGAAGTTTGATGAGGCCATACCCCTTTTCCAGGAGTCCCGCACCGATCCACGTTATCGGATAGAGGCGTTAAACGGTATTGGAGGGTGCTTTTTTTACAAAAAATGGTACACTGATGCAGTGGAGACATTTGGGCAGGCTTACGAACTGCTGGAGAATAAGGATAGCCTGATTGCCAAGGAGCTGCTTTATAGTCTGGGGCGGGCCCACGAAGCCAATGGCGATCCGGAAGATGCCTTAAATTATTATCGCAAAGTTGCTCAGATTGACTATAATTACCGAGATGCCAGGAATCGTGTTGATGCCCTGCGTAAGAATCAGAAGTAAGGAAAAGGATAAAAATAACAAGTAAACCAGTGAATGAGTTGATGAATTAAGGAGCAAGAAGTGGCACATTCGCTCTCAGCGAAAAAAAGGATCAGACAAAACGCAAAACGACGCATGAGGAATCGGGCTCAAAAAGGAGCCGTCAAGACTCAAATTAAGAAGTATCTGCAATTGACCAAGCAGACAAAAGACACCGAAGCCGTGGAACAGGAACTGCAGGCAACGCAGAAGAAAATAGATAAGTTGGCGGCAAAAGGTGTGATCCATAAAAACACAGCTTCACGGAAAAAGTCCCAGCTAGCACGGCAGTTGAACGACCTCAAGGCTAAGACACAATAATACATCGGGACGACCGGTTTCGCTAAAAGCCCTAATGTTGATGGTTTGCCAGGAGGTACTGCGATGTTGGAACCGCGAATATCGAAAGAGCACCGTGTTGTCTTGGTTTGTTTTTGTTTAATTTTAATACCCTTAATCCAGTGTGTGAATGGTGCCTCTTCACATCCTCAGGGCACGGGCACATTTGATGTTTACGATTATGGGGCTACCGGGGACGGTCATACCCTAGATACCAAAGCCATCCAAACGGCGATTGATGATTGTACACAAAAGGGGGGGGGTAAGGTTTATTTACACAACGGCAAATTTCTATCCGGCACACTTTTCTTAAAAAACAATGTCACCCTTTATCTGGAAGCGGGCGCAACTCTGCTGGGAAGTACAAACCTCGGGGATTACCCGGTAACCGTTCCGGTACTTCGCTCATATACCGACAAATATACCGACAAAAGTCTCATCTATGCCGAAAGAGTGGAAAATATCGGTCTTGCAGGTAAAGGGATAATTGACGGGCAGGGCGGTGCGTTCAAAGGCAAGTGGAAAGAAAGGCCATACTGCATACGCGTTATTGAATGTAAAAATGTGCGGGTGGAAGGTATCAGGCTAACCAACTCTCCAATGTGGATGCAGCATTATCTGGCCTGTGATAAAGTTGTGGTCCGGGGGATCACCGTTTACAATCATTGTAATAAAAATAACGATATGATTGATATCGACGGCTGCCATGATGTTATCATATCCGAGTGCATTGGTGATACAGATGATGACGGTCTTACTCTCAAAAGTACCTCGAGTCGTGCGTGTGAAAATATTACTATCACAAATTGTATTTTGAGCAGTCACTGCAATGCCCTGAAAATGGGAACTGAATCATCGGGAGGATTCAAGAATATCACTATTTCCAACTGTGTGATTCGTCCGTCACAATGTGGAAAAGTTATTTACGGCGCCAGAAATGGTTTGGCCGGGGTGGCTCTGGAGATGGTTGACGGGGGAATATTGGATGGAGTAACTATTTCCAATATCAGCATTGTCGATGTCAACAATCCGATTTTTCTGTGTTTGGGAAACAGAGGTCGTAAATATAAACAAGACATGGAAACACCCGGCGTGGGAAAATTTCGCAATGTTAAAATCAGTAATGTCATTGCTACCGGAGCCGGCGCTATGGGGCTGGCTGTGGTCGGAATCCCGGGGCATCCAATTGAGGATGTTTCACTAAATAATATTCAAATTAATTATAAAGGCGGCGGGACCAGCGAACAGGCGTTCAGAGATATTCCTGAGAAGGAGAAAAAATATCCGGAATCAAAGATGTTTGGAACTCTGCCGGCATATGGGTTTTTTGTTCGGCATGCTAAAAATATTAAATTTCATAATGTAACTCTGGGCTTTGAAAAGACAGATCATCGGCCAGCGTTGATGTTTGATGATGTGCAGGATTTAGATATTTTCAGCTTCGAGGCCCAGAGCACCTCGGAAACTCACGCTGTTATATGGCTCAAACAGGTTGACGGGGCCTTTATTCACGGATGTCGGCCTCAGAAAACCGATACGGTATTCATCAATATAAGTGGGGATAAATCTCATAATATCGCTGTCATTAATAATGATCTCAGTCAGGTTAAACAAAGCTTACGGGTAGATAAACAAGTCAACGAAGCAACTATATTTTGTAAAAACAATCTCTAAATTGGTTATGAATACGACAGGAAGTAACGTTGAGCGCAGGGCAGTTTTTACTCGGTTGTTCGGTAATAATCTGGCTTGGGCGCGTAACAAGATTGCGGGGGGATTGATCAGGGTGGGGGTTGGTCCCAATTTGCTTACAATTCTGGGGTTGTTGGTAACAATTGGGGGGGGGGTGTTTCTGGCCTTGGGGGCGGGAGATAAACCGGGTAGCGGGATTGAGGGAAAAAGCTGGTATGGAGTAATAGCGGCGGCGATGCTTATCTTTGCCAGTGCATTTGACATACTGGACGGGGCGGTAGCGCGATTAGGCAAGCAAAAAACGCAAAGCGGGGCATTTCTGGATTCATGCTGCGATCGAGTAGCCGATGGGGCAATATTTTTAGGGATTATGATCTATTATTTCCGGAATCCAGGGATACCATACAGTATTTATTGGGCTTCAGCAGCAATAGTCTCACTGATTAATGCTGAATGCATCAGTTATGTCAAAGCACGGGCGGAAAATTTTATCGAGAGTTGTCCGGTGGGGTATTGGCAAAGGGGGGAAAGGATGGCGGCGATATTGATCGGCTTATTTTCCGGTCACACCGCCACGGTAATGGTGATGCTGGCAGTACTGCCGGCGTTTACAGTTTTGCGGCGTATTATTTTCGGATTTCAACAAATGAAGCGGCAGGAAAATCAGGCTATGCCATCCGAAAAAAACAACCTCAGCGAGCCAATGAAGCTTACAGGTATCTATCGGTGGGCATTATGGAGATATCGACGAGGTACGTTGCAATATGATATCATAACAGCATTTAATATCTGTATGATTTTGTTTATTGATTTACACGGTTAATTGAAAAAGGGGTTGGCGTATTTTTCGGCGGCGATGGTTGTTACGGGGCCATGAGCGGGAAAAACCAGGGTTTGATCGGGTAGGGTGAAAATATTCCGGCGGATGTGATCCAACTGGATTTGTGCTTGCGCAGAGGAGGAAGTGCCTCCTACTGAACCACAAAACAGAGCGTCGCCGGTGAAGACCGAGTTGCCGCAATAATAGGATATTCCGCCGGGAGTATGGCCGGGAGTACTCAAAGAGCGAATGCGGAGATTACCGACCTCTATCAGTTCGTTGCCAAAGATGGTGTGACTGGCAAATCGAACTTCATCTTTGCCGGCGTAACCCTGAACGGAAAAGCGTTGAGTGAATTGGGCGATACCGTCGATATGGTCGTGATGGCCGTGGGTGAAAAGCAAGTGGCGTAGATTGATATTGTTTCTGGTGATAAAGCCGGCGATCTCATCACAGAAGCCACCGGGGTCTATAAAGGCTCCAATGTGCGTATGGGGATCAGCGATCAAATAACCATTCATCCGGCAGGGGCCTATGGTGAAACGCCTGATTATCAGATTAGCATCAATCATAAATTTAATCCCCGGATACCTTCGAGATTGGCGGCTTGATGGATATCCGTGTTTTTAAAAGTTGTGTCGGTGAAACGGGCGTCTTGAAAGACAGATTCGGTTAAGGTACAGGACTCAAAGCGGCAGTTCAAAAAAGTGGCGGCGCGAAAAACGGCCTGACGCAAGGTGCAATTTGTAAATTTAGTGTTCACAAACAGAGCAGCGGGGAAGCGTACAAAATTAAAATTACCTTGGTTAAATTCGCAATCCCGCCAGACGGAACCAATAAAAGAAACTTCACTCAAGCGCGAATTGTTTAGTTTGGTATGACAAAAAACACATAATCCAAACGAGCTTAACTCACCTACGGTTTCCTGAAACTGACAATTTGCGAAATGACTGCCGGTATGGAACGAGGTATGGGAGTTAAGGTTGTCAAAGTTGCAATTCTGAAAAAAGGCATTTTCGGCGAGGGAATGATCGAGATGCAAATTCTGCCAGCGGCAGTCAGTGGAGCGGCAGAAATTGAAGCGGCAATTGTTCAATGTTACGGATTGAATTGTGCTTTCGGATAATCTCCAGAAAGACAGATCCCGGTCCGTTTCGCAGCGGTCTTTAATTTGGGTCTGAATAAAGGTGCTGCCGTTAGCTTTGTTTTCGAAAGAAGACATGCTCCAAATCCGGTATAAAATTATTGGCATTTAGTAGCAATATTTTAACCATTATATTATACTGGAAACGGCGATGAAGCAAGAGACAGATGGCTGGAATAGAAATACTCTTCAGGATCCCCACCGACTGTATGACAAGAGGCGGCGGGTACAGGAGATGTTTACGGCTATCGCGGATAGGTATGATCTGCTTAACCATTTGCTCAGTTTTAATCAAGATGTAAAGTGGCGGAGGAGAGCGGCTCAACTGGCCCAGATAAAACCCGGTGATTCGGTGCTGGATTTGTGTTGTGGCACAGGTGATTTGGGTCGGCAAATCGCTTTAAGAGAGCCAAAGGTCCAACAGGTGGTGGGAGTAGATTTTGCCGAGAATATGTTGAAAGTGGCTTTGAAAAAGCGACGCACATTTTCGGCTGACGAGTGTGCAAGCCGATACAACAATGTGAGTTTCAAATGGTTATGCGCCGATGTCGAAAAATTGCCTTTTGCAGATGAAAGTTTTGACTGCGTGAGTTGCGGATTTGGTATTCGTAACTTACAGGATCTACAAAGATGCATATATGAAATCAACAGAATTCTCAAACCTCAGGGTAGATTAGTGATACTTGAGTTTGACTGGCCTGATGATAAATGGTATTCGGGGATTTGGAGGGGGTATTTAAGACTTGCTCTTCCCTGGATAGGAAGTATCATATCCAGAGATAAACATAAAGCGTATCATTATCTGCCAAATTCCGTAAGGAGCTTTTTAACCGCGCAACAGTTACAGCAGCGTATCTGCCAAGCCAACTTCACCGTAGAAAGTGTAGAAAGGATGTTTTTCGGAATAGTCAATGCTACAGTGGCAATTAAAGACAAAATGGTTGATCTTCCGCGGTTTACCATGATGGGCAAAGAGGCAGCGACATTAGTTTAGAAACGCATAAAAATAGGCATTTTGAAATTTACGACGATATTGTTCGTTAGAAATAAGTTACAGGTCGAATGTGGATATAAATGGTAAAAGCAATCAGCGACGCTTGTTCACCGACGGCGCGAGTATGTTATATTCGGGTTGGGGTCGGACATTTTTTTGGCTGATCAACCTTTTCCTTTACGCACTGCTTAATATGTACTATCTACGTGTGCAGATCGGCGCATTTGCCGATCTGGGGGGACCATATCAATCTGGAGCATTGATCCCCACCTTGTTGACCCCCTTAAACATATTCGAATTTCCCAGCTATATTCTGGTAATCGGCCTGGTGATGGCTCAGATCTGTACGGTTCCGATCCTTACGGCCCAGCTTTATAATCTTCTATATGCGCTACCCTTTCTGGTGTTGGTTTTCTTTTTGGGACATAATCCAATTCTGACCTTATGTCTGGGAATCAGTTGTGCGGCAGTAAGTTTTGAGCCATTGAGGTTCAAGTCGAAGTTTGTAGCGTCGGTTATGTGTTTGGTGCCGATAATTTTATACTGGGGTATTTTTAGTGGAGAGAATCCCGAGCAGGATGCATTGCGTTGGGCAGTGCTATATTCTCCCTGGGCCTTGGGTTTTTTGATCAGCGTAGTCATATTCGGCGTGGTTTTGGCGATAGGACATTTTCTGCGCTATAGGCCCGGGGTGTTGATGCCTATTTTCGGTCTGCTGCTGGCCGGAACGGTGCTGTTTTTCCGTTCCCATATTGGTATGAATGAACGTGATTTTCAGGACCAGGTATATAGATTCAGTCCGGGCCAAATAAGAGAGTTTCAAAGCAGGAGTATAAGGGGATATATAGAAGAGGAACTGGCACAACGACAAAAACAAGAGACCTACCTTACCGCCGAAACACTCATGGCCCAAATACGACTGGAATGGCGGTGGGCGTTCAATCCGGGCCAGAAGATCCCTGATAATGGAGTTGATGCGGAAGGTAATCCTGTTTCCTTTGCCCAACAGGAGGCGCTGAATTTCAAATGGGCCCAAAATCGATGCTGGAGGTACATTGATAATTTTATTCAAAATCATCCTCAGGACCAAAAGGTGGCGGATGCCATATATTACAAAGCCCTGGTCTTCGATATGAAGGTGGATACTCGTGCCCTGAGGGATGAGGATATGTTGCGTTTTTATAATGATATACCCAGCATGTATTCATTTTCTTTGTGGAGGGAGATTGTGGATCATTTCGGAGAAACTGAGGTGAGCATCGAAGCACGCTGGCGTCTGGCCTATTTGAGAGCGAGCAGAAATCCACAAAAAAGATCCGATGGAGTACAATTCGATAGAGCGATTGAGCTTCTGAGCATAGCCGATCAGCAGTGCCAAAAGTCCCTGGAGAGAAGACGGCAGAAACCAAAGAAATCATGGTTTTGGAGAAGCAGAATCGGGTCAATTTTCACTCCTCCTCCACCGACGGTTTCAGATGAAGATTTGACAAATCTGGAGAAACGAATCGGTAAGTTGAATATGATACTGGATAAGGAAAACCGTCAGGGAGATAAGCTGCATCTGGATCGACTGCAAAAATTTGTTGGTCTCGATCCATATCAACAAAACTACGAAGATCGCTTGAAAGAACTTATGCTGAATGCCCCTCAGCCGGATCCTTTGCGGGATAATATCGAATTAAGATTGGCACTTTTGGAAAAAGACCAAAATAATAAAATTACCAGGCTAACAGAATTGATCAGGCAGTATCCGGACCGGGACGGGGGATTGTCAGCGATGCTGGAACTGGCCGGGATTCTGTTGGAAGAAAGTAAGAAAAGTCAGCACCGCTCTGACAGGCAGAATCTCCACCAGGAAGCAATGAAGCTGCTACAAAATATTATTTCCGTGCGTCCGGATTCATATCTGGCCCGTGAGGCCCAAAAACTCCGCCAGAAAGAGAAAATTCCCCTTGAGTAAATGGTATCATGGAGGTTTAGCATTTAGTTGTCAGGGTTGCGGTAATTGCTGCTCCGGGCCTGATGAAGGGTATGTGTGGGTGAGCCGGGCGGAAATTGAGCAGGAAGCCGATTATCTTGGTCTTGCTGTGGCAGAATTCAAAAGACTGTATGTACATCGGGTTGGAGCCCGTTACAGTCTGCTGGAAAAAGAACCGAGCAAAGACTGCATTTTTCTCAGCCCCGAGGGCCCCAAAAAATGTTTGATATATCCTGTTCGTCCGCTGCAGTGTCGGACCTGGCCCTTCTGGAGAGAAAACCTTCGTTCACGAAAAGAATGGAGTAATGCGGGGCAAAAATGTCCCGGCTTGAATCAGGGGCAATGGTATGATGCGGCTCGCATCGAGTCGCTGCGCGATGGGGATTTATCCAAAGCAGGATCCGGGGTTAGTATCCAGGATGCGGCTATAACATGGATAGCTAGTCATATTAAAGATCGGATACTCCTACAAGAGATCGAGGAGCTATATGATGATATCGAGGGGCATCTGGCGGGGCTCAATCTGAATTGTGAAAATTGTGGTAAATGCTGTGATTTTGACCAGTTCGGTCATCGACTGTATGTAACTACCCTGGAGATTTTGTATTTTTGGAGCGGGCTGCTTACCCAAAAAATCTCTTTTCCCAAAGAGTTAATATCGGACGCAAATTCGAGGCGCTGTTCCTACCAACAGGGACAAGGATGCCTGGCGCGAGCCTTTCGCCCGTCTGGCTGCCGTATTTTCTTTTGTCGCGATTTACCGAGCGAATTCCAACATGAGCTGATGGAAAAGTGTATGCAACGGCTGTATGTCCTGCATGATAAATATGAGGTTCCTTATTACTGTGCTGATATACGGGAATGGTTAAAAAATATCGGACCTGAGGGCAAACCCAAGTCATAAAACACATGCACATAGTAATCGTCAGGAGGGTAATTAAGGGGGTAAAATAGGCTGGGGGGGCTAGAATTCGTAATTGACAAAAGGCAAGTATTCATTTATAATAATTTTATACCATAGAAGTATACCTTTTATTGGAGTGAGGTGAATAGATGATGAAAGCCTTAATGAAATTGGCCCTTTTGGTACTTATGGGGCTGACAATTTGCCTGGGGGGCTGCCAGTATCTCGGCGTGAATAAAGAGGAGCAAGTCCGCAAAATCAGCCGAGTTGCCGAAATTAATCGACGCATGCTGGCGGATGACTTTGAGGCCATTACCATGTTCGACCGGCCCAGCAGTTTGTCCCGGTGGCTCGTCAGCACCGAGTAATGTCCTCTGGCACCGGTCAATGGCAGTGGCTTAAGAACCTACCTAACGCAACCCTCCTGACTGTACGGCGTGAATGCGCTGCCAGTATTCCCTTAGCTGTTTTGCTGGGAGTGCTCAATGCGTCGTTTTGCGGTTTTGTAGGTCGTAAGGGATTGGGGATGTCCGATGCAATGTTGGCTCTGGTTATGGCCAGCCAGATGACCGGATTGCTGATGGCGGGTATGTTGGTAGGATTTTTTCATCAGGTCCGTAAAATTCGTGCTTTATCCCGAATACTGTATATAGTCTCGGTTGTACTACTAAGCATTGCCTTTCTTCCCAATAGTGAAAGTATCAGAAATTTTGGGGTTTATGTTTTTTTATTGCAGATATTCCTGGCCCAGGTCGGAATTGCCTTGATGACAACGCTACGTACAAGCATTTGGCGGGCCAATTATCCAGCCGCCCATCGGGGTAAAATTATAGTCCTTATCTACTTCTTAATCACGCTCGGCCATAGTCTGACCGTCTTTGCCTTCACCGCCGCAATGGATAGATGGAACTTTCCCTTTCAAATGGTATATGGAATCAGTGGGGCCTTGGGTTTGCTATGTGGGTACCTGTTCTCGCGTGTCCGCATACACCGGGAACGGTTACTCCTCCGTAGTCAATCGGTGGGCCTTGACAATGCCAAGCTACTAGCCGGCTTATCGGTATTGAGAAACGACAAGCGTTTTCGACAGTATATGAGTTGGCAAATGCTGAACGGCTTTTCCACGCTGATTGTGGAAACGGGGATATTGGTACTTATTATCAACGATGTTTTTCAAAGCGGCTGGTTACTGGGTGGTTCTGCCCTTACCGGGGTACAATTTATGACCGCCGCGGTGGCGGGTTTATTGTGGGCCCGGGTCTATGATCGCAGCGACATATTTACCATGCGTTTTTACGGAGCTACGGGCTGGGCCTTGAGTCGATTAATTTTGGTATTGGGGGTTTATTATCACAGTATGGAAGTGGTTATTGTCAGTCGGGCGATCAGTGGAGTGGCGATGGGGGCCGGCAGATTAAATTGGCGTCTGGGGCACATGGAATTTGCCCCTCCGGAAAAGGATTCGCTCTATATGGGGGCTCATGTCAGCTTGACGGGATTAAGAGGTATGATAGCCCCATTTGTGGGAATATATCTATTTCGCCTTGATTTTTTTGGTCCCAATGGAATCTGGCTGATTGCCCTGTCAGGCCTAGGCCAAGCGATCTCCGGGGTGGGTTTTCTGAGTATGAGAACTTCCCACGGCAATTGTAAGTAAATGGAATTCTTCCAAGTTCGTTTATTAGATTTTTAATGCCTCAATTTTTATTTCTCATTTAGTTTACAATTTATATTGCGGAATTTTAAGCAGCTCACCGTCTTTTAGAGCGGATTGGTGCGCCACTATGCCGGCAACTGTCATATTCAAGGCCCAGGCAATGTCAACCAAAGGTTTGCGGTTCTCGATAATCGACATCACGAATTCATGGGTTAAATATCCGTGCGAACCACCATGCCCACCTGGTTTGAGCCCCGGGGGCAGGGGGGGCTTTTTAAGATTGGGTATATTTTTCGTCAGCCCCTCGAATGTGTTATAAAAAGAGCCCTTAACACCCCGTATCCGTCCCATTTCACCGCCACTTCCAGGTGTATCCCAGCTTACGGCCATACGCGACATACCTTTTTCACTGGTGCGCATTAGAGCAATCTCGGTACCGAAGGGATTCTTGTAAACATTATTAGAAGGTTGCAGTTGTTCAATAACACTGGGAATTCCCATACACGAAACCTCTGTGAAACTTCCGCCGGTTACACCGACATAATAGGCGTTGGAGTGGGTGGGATACCACTGAGGTGGTAAGCCTACCCGCCAATCCTTAAAGGAAGCTATCGGTTTCGACATATAATGGTAATACTCACCTTCGCTGTATAGTAAATGCCCGAAAAGGCCAGCTTCATATATTTTACGCATTGCGTACAGGTTGTCATGGAAGACGGAGGTCTCAAACATCATATAGTTTAGGCCGTATTTTTTAACACTTTCAAAAAGCTCATCCGCCTGTTCCAGCGAGCCGAAGACTGCTGGTACTGCAGAGGCGGCATGCTTGCCGTGTTTTAGAACTTCAATTACATGCCGGGTATGGCTGGGGGCGTCGGTAGCCACATAGACTGCCTCGATATTATCATCCTTTACCAATTCTTCCAGCGAGGGATAGGTTTTTTGACAGCGGCAGGCTTTGGCCAGGGCGGCGCATCTATCCGGAAACAGGTCGCTAACAGCAACAATTTCTACATTGGGGTGATCCTGGAATCCAAAAGCGGCACCAAATCTGCAGACACCGTACCCGACGATACCCATGCGAATTTTACGGTCGGAAGTCTTTTTCCAGATTTTTGAGGTATCGGTATTGCTTTTGGTGTCGTCAAATCCCTGAATGACCTTCTCTTTGGCCCGGGCCACTTTAGCAATCCCCAATGCGGCTGTGCCCAGAACAGCTTTATCTAAAAATTTCCGCCTGGTTATTTCCATAACATATCTCCCAAAAATATTTTAACTTTGAATTTTCCATATTATCTTATAAATTCCTGCTTAGCTCCTTCACTAAACTACTTTAACCTAATATATTTAGATAATATCCTGTTGAGTTTTGAGATTCTATAGATATTTTGCGATCAAATTATAGTAATTTTGACTTTTTTAAGGAAAAATATTTAAAGCGGCCGTCTTTATGTAGTATAATTTGTGTTTATGAGAGATAGTGATACTTTTAGTATTTCCAATTTGTCAGAATCAGAGGAATTCGCGGAGTTCTTCATTATCATACGGCGGCTCACCGGCATTGTTACGGCTTTGGCGCATCCTGATGGAACATTGGCAAAACTGCTTTGTCCCGAGACGGAATTTAGCTCTCTTTGTCAGCTCATTTGCTCAAGCCCACAGGGCAGAACCGCCTGTTATGCCACCGACAAACACTATTGTGCCCAAGTTACAAAATGCAAGCATGGCCTTCGTTATTTTTGCCATGCGGGACTGGTTGACTTTGCTGTGCCGGTATATATAGAGGATTGGCACGTCGCTACAATAAACTGCGGCCAAATACTTCCAGAAAAGCCTTCCGAAAAAGGCTTCAAAAAGTTATGTAAAAAAATAATGGGCATCCCAGTAGATATGAAAAAATTGCATAAGGTATATTTTCAATCAACCTATATGCCGCCGGAAAAACTTGACATGGTTCTGAAACTGATTTCTTTCTATGCGGATTATTTTTGCGAAGTAGGACGCCGCCTGCATCCTGCTAATCCGAGTAAAAACCATCCCCAAATAAACAAAGCCGTCAATTATCTCATAGAACATTTTCGTGATGACATAAGTTTGCAGGAAATCTCCTCCAGCGTTGATCTCTGCGAAACGTACTTCAGCCGTCTATTTACTAAAGTCATGGGAATTCCGTATACGAATTATTTAAACAATCTGCGGCTTAGCGAAGCAAAAAAACTGCTCGAAAAAACCGACTGGACAATTACGCAAATATCATTTAACGTCGGCTTTAACTCGCTACCTTATTTTAATCAGACGTTTCGCAAATCAGAAAAATGTTCCCCCAGTCAATATCGAAAAAGAAATCGAGACGCAATAAAACCGTCTCCTGCCAAAGTAGGTAGAGCCGGCAAAGCATTTACAATGTTTGACAACCAGGATAATATATAGTTAGATAAGTATGTGATTTTAGTATATGGACAGATAAATGAGTGAATTTCAACATTTTTGTTTGGTGCGGCAGGAGCATTTGAACCAGTACGGCAGCCTGTACGGGGGACACCTATTAGGCATAATAGATGAAATGGCTTACGTCTGTTGCGTACGGACCTATCCGGGACGTAATTTTCTGACCAAGGCGCTCGATAACGTGGAGTTTCACGTGCCGGCCCATCTGGGTGACGTTCTGGAGACAAGTGCATTTTTGGAACTGGTAGGCCGAACGAGTTGCCGGGTGCGGGTGAAGGTGTTTATCTGTACAGGAAAAGATGAGCAAAGACAACTTTCCTTTGATGGGCAGGTTGTGATGGTCTGTGTAGATGAGCAGGGCCGACCAACGCCAGTTCAAGATGAATAGACAAGAAAGATGAAGCTTGGAATATAACAAAGAAGCGAGGTAAATACCCTTAACATGATATCCACTTGTTCCCTTCAAAGCGGCTCAAACGGTAACTGCATCTATGTAGAGACAAATGATGCGCGGTTGTTATTTGATGCCGGGATCAGCAGCCTATCGGCACAGCGGCGTTTGGCCCAGTATGAACGTAATATTCGTGAGGTAGATGCGGTAATCATCAGTCATAACCATAGTGATCACCTGCGTCATGCGGGAGTTTTTCACAGGAAGTTTTCAATGCCCGTATATATAACGAACGGGGCCTGGCAGGCAGGCAGGAGTATGCTGGGTATAGTAAAAGAAACGTGTTTCTTTGAGCCGGGGCAAATATTGCAATTTGGTGAGACTACGGTCGAAACCGTACCCACACCTCATGACGGCGTCGAATGTGTTGCCTTCGTTATCACCAGCCAAAATACCAGCTTGGGAATTTTTACCGACCTGGGGCACTGTTTTGAAGGGATAGACAAGTGGCTAAGTAAATTGGATGGACTGTATTTGGAAAGCAATTATGATCCCGAAATGTTAAGTAATGGTCCTTATCCTGTTTGGCTGAAGCAGCGGATTCAGGGGCTGGGAGGTCACATTTCCAATGGAGAAGCGGCGCAGCTCGTTAGTGAAAGCGCCTCCGGCCTGAAACTATTGATTTTATCCCATCTCAGTGAACACAATAATCGACCGGAGCTGGCCTTGGCTACAGCTCGTGAGATACTGGGCAGCAGTATGCCCATTGCCCTGGCTGAGCGGACTGGGGCCAGTGAGATGTTCACGATCGGTTAATCTATCCAGCTATATCAGCACCTAGTTTGTGATGGTAATAAAAAACCCCGTTTTACCGATTTTGATAAAACGGGGTTTAATTATTCAAGCTAACCGGAATTATTTCTTGCCGCTAAGCAAACTGCCGAATTCCAGTTCTTCCTCTTCGTCCCGGAGGATAATTTTCGGTTTGATCAGAATCAACAGCACAACCTCATCCTTGGTAATAGAACGATTGGCAAAGAGCCGGTTAATGATAGGCAGCTTACTCAAGGTGGGTACGCCAGCTTCCTTTTCGGCTTCACCAACTATTTTTTGACCACCCAACAGGAGGGTTCCCCCGTCCGGCACAGCCACATGGGTGAAGATGGAGTTTACATCCCTCTGTGGTAATTGAATTTTGGTTGTTGGTACTCCGGCAATAGGCTCCGATGTATTTCCTCCGCCGGCTGCCGTGGCTCCTTCGGAGTATGTATAGTCTTGGAATCCGCGGGTAATTGTCTGTTCGAAATTCACCAGCATGGAAACAAATCTTTTATCTGCTGAGATTGTCGGTGTGATATACAGATCTATACCTGAATTATCTTCCTCAACTTGTGGATCGTAACCAACAATACCATAACTTACATTGGATTGCAGCGAAGATACATAATTAGTCTGGGTATAGAAACTTATCTGGGCCTGCTCGCCATTATAGACAGTTACATGTGGCGCTACCAGTGAGCGGTTTCGTTGATGGGCCTGAGTTGCCCTCATCAGGAAATCAACCTGCACATTGTCGAGGAAGGTCCCTGAGAGAGTAAAGGCCGATTGCGTAAGACCACCGCCCAAAGATCCGGGTACTGAGGTGGCCGGAGGTGGGCTGGTAAAGCTGAAATGGTCCTGACTAACAACAATATCACTGAATTTATCGAATCCGGCATTGTCCATATTGATCAAGAAGTCAACGTCCAGGCCGATATCTTCCAGAAAATTACTACTGATGGTAAGCAGCCGAGCTTCAATTGCAACCTGATCACCGTGGGTTTCCCGTAATTTTTGGAGCAACTCTTTAATCTGTTGATGTACTTCCGCGGTTTGATACACAGCCATCCAGTTTTGGCGGTAAAATCTCAGGTCTCCCACACCTTCCTCGCCAAGTAAGCCGGAAGTAGAAGAAGTGGAACCACTAAAACCACCAGAACGGGAACGGGAACGACCACCAGAACCACCACGGCCGCCAGAACCACCCGTGGTACCATACCGCCATGTTTCCGGAGCAATAGTGGTATAAATTAAATCCTCTAATTCATACTGTTCGTAGCCACCCATCATGCCGCCCATCATGCCGCCGCCCATGCCGCCGCCCATGCCGCCCATCATACCGCCCGAACGCCCCCCCATGCCGCCTGAACGCCCCCCCATGCCGCCTGAACGACCACCCATACCACCAAAGGTGTTCTGAAAACCTGCAGGCATATTATTTCTTTGTCCTGCACCACCGTCCACATTACCCATCTGTTGATTAAGCATGTTAGAGATGTAGTTTACGTCGCCATATGCGTTATTTTGCATTTTGTTTTCATTCTGAACTATACTGCGATAGCTACCGCCACCTCTACTACTACTGCCTCTAGAAGAGCCGCCGCTTCTACCGCTCATGCCGCCCATCATGCCTCCGCCCATGCCGCCGCCCATTCCTCCGCCCATGCCGCCCATGCCGCCCATGCCGCCGCCATAAGAGCGTTGCTCAATGAGGTCGGCAACGTAATATGTCTCCAGATAATAACCATAATCATCTCCCACCATTTCGATGGTGATGTTACCGTCCTCTTCAATTTTGTATCCAACTTTACCCATCTTGCCCCCGGAAACATAGTCCAGGATACGATCTAAAACACTGCCTAGGGAAAAATCTTTCATTGGGGGAGTTGTTACCGTTTCCTCTCGGCTAATGCCAGCTTCCAGCAATTCATTCCAGTTCGGGAAAATCCTGATCCCATGCTCATCCAGCATGCCGTTCAACTCATCAATGATATCTCCCAGAAAATCTTCATCATAATCGACAGTTACAAAAATTTCTTTAATCTTAACCCGGGTATCCACTTTTTTGATAAGTGCCTGATTGTCTTGGCTTTTTTTCAATTTATGTAAGCTGCTTAATTTTTCAGTGACGTTGACATCTTCCTTTACCAACCTGCGTTCTGTCAGTTCCGGCCAGTCTTCTGGAAATCTATACCGTCTGGAATAAGGAATAGTAGAATCGCGTGCTTCTTGGAGAACTTCATTCTCCTCCAAATCGGAAGTGCGGGCGGACTGAACCTGTTTTTCCAGGAAGAGTCTGTCTTCCATGTCATCTTTGAGCCAGTGGGCGTACTTGTTTTTTGGATCAAGCACGAGGAGTTTGTCCAGAGTCTTGACGGCCAGATCATATTGCCGAGATTCCTTAAATTCTTTGGCTAATTCAAACAGGTCTTCAATTCGTTTCTGTCGTTCTTCTTCTGTTTTGGCGATACGTTGTTTTTCTGTTTCCTCGGCATCTTTCCTCTGTTGTTCCAGTTTGTCCTGTTGGGCTTGTTCCTGTTGCTTTTTTACCTGGTTCAGGAGTTCCTCCGCTTCAGCTTTCAAAGCGGCGTAACGTTCCGGCCCCAGTATCGTCTTGCCACTGTTAATACTGTCCAGAACGGAGTTGATTTCACCGAATGCCTCGTCGAAGAGTCCCCGGCTTTGCAATTTGACGACTTTGGTTTTTGAAGCAATCCACATAGCCTCAATTGCCTGTCTCTGCAGGGATTCCTGCAGTTTGACTTTGTCGATAATGCTGAGTTTTCTTTCGTCTGGTTTTCGAGAAGGTTGTGCCAGATAAGATCGCACCGCCGCCAGACCTATTTGTGCTCTTTCCAAGCTCGGATCCTGTGCCAGTACCTGCTCGTAATACTCTTGAGCCAGTGCGTAGTTGCCCTGCGACATTTCCAGGTCTGCCTGTTCCAGCAGAGTTTGAGAGTTTCTGTTATTCTGACGGGGTTGTACTTCTGCCTGTTTTTTATCTCGCCCGAAAGGCCAAATGGAGAATTTTTTGTCCTTTGTAGCCGGTGTTTCACTTAGGGCCGGTTTCTCTTCCAGCACCGGTTTTTCCACCGGCGCAGGTTTTTCCAAGGTGTTCAAAGTAGCTGATTTTGGAGCGGGAGGTGCCGGCATGATCCTGGCGGGTTCTGTCCGAGCAGGAGCAGTTGGAATTTCTTTTGTCGGCGGAGCAATTTCTTTCATGAAATTTTCTAATTCTTTATCCGTCAGGGGTTGGGTAGTTTTACTCGGCGGCGCCGACGGGGCCGCTCTGTTAATAATAGATGTCTCGGTTTTTTCGTTAGCAGTAACCAGAGATGGTTTTACCAGCTTATGTTCCGATGTTACCGGTTGGAGGGCAGGAGCTTTCTCCTCTTTAGCAATTAAAAGGGGAGAGGAAGAAGTCTTAGGTTGTTCGCTTAAAGTTAACGGCTCTCCGGTTGCTTTGGCAGAATCAGTGATGGAAGTGCCTGGAGACTGCATGGATTTTATCTTCACTAGGTAATCATCCACATTGTTGAAGTCTCCACCGCGCTCGAAGAAACTTAACTGGACGCCACTGTTCTTAATCCGGGAAAACCCTTTTGCGGCTTCGTGCAGTTTGCCGTCTTTTAAGTATTGGCGACTTTCCTTGAACAGCTTTTGCATATCTTTTTTGCTATGTGATTTTTCGGTCTTAAGGGAGTCGATTTGCTCTTTAATTTTTTGAGCTACGGATTCCGGTATATATTCCCGTAGAGCATAGGCTTCCTGATAACACTGTTCTGCCTCTGCTATTCTGTCGGCTTTAAGGCATGCGTCTGCAGATCGTATGGCAGCGCTAATTTGATTGAGCGCTTCAATTCCTTCCAGGACCTGACTGTGGTAAGTGGCAATGCGCTTCTTTTGGCTGGGCAGGAGAGTGCCGTTATAAGATGCACAATTGTCCAAAGATGTTTTTGCAGCTTGATACTGATGATTTTCAAGTTGAGTTCTGGTAATGTCGAGCCATTCGTCAGCTTTTTTTCGCTGCGCTTCCAATTTGTCTTCGAGCCTAATTTCGGTTGGTCCGGTATCGGAATTTTCTGCAGCCAGGCATAGGGTAGATGAATATCCCAGTATGCCGGTTAAGAAAAACAGCAGAATGTTTATGGGACAACTTCGAAAGAATATACCTCTGAGAACATACCGCAGATTCTCTTTCCTGTTTGCCTGATACATGGTAAATATCCTTGCAGTGGTGGTTGAACGTCCCTCTCCTACCTTTTGTTGCTTAACGAACGACAGCCTCAAAACGTTCGCCGGGGTAATCGTCCAACATGGTCAGTGTGGCTATTTTGGTTGGTTTTAACGTATGCTAATTTCAGCCTGAGGCTTCATTAGCATATTCTAAAGGAATTGCTGGTTTTTTGCAACTAAAAAATTCCGGCCCCCCCAGGCGGATCTTCTGGGGGTTATCATTCATAGGTCATTAGGTCCAAAGAGGTTACGTATAAAATAGAAGCTGGGATCGGATTGGGTGAAATTTATTTTAGGCAGAAATTAACTTTGGATCATTTTTCCCTATATTCGTCCTTATCGATATGACCGATATAACCATCTCAAAAACGATTTTACAATATCATCCAATGTGCTCCGGGGCCATATTTACACGCCTAGTTGCTCATATCCCGGTTGCTTTGTTTTTTAGGTTAAGTTATCATCGTTCGATGATGAAAGACAGCACACGTATATTGATTATTGAGACTTCCGGTCGGATCGGAAAGGTCGGTATAGCCGAAGGTTCACGTCTTGTTCTACAAGAGTCATTTAAGTCAGAATTAAAACATGCTGCTCAGTTATTACCCTCTATGGACCGATTGTGCCGGGCAAACAATTGGTCTCCTGATGATATCGAGCAAGTGTATGTTTCTGCCGGGCCAGGCAGTTTTACCGGCATTCGTATAGGGATTACTGTTGCCAAGACTTTGGCCTTTGCCCAGTCGATTAAGATTGTATCCGTACCAAGTATGGAGGCCCTGGCGCTTAATGCCGTCAGGGCTCATAATCAGGAAACTTGTTTGATAAAAAATTTGGCTGTTGTTCTACAAGCCGGTCGAGGACGTGTGTTCACAGCGGTTTTTGAATATCAACCTGATGATTGTCTTTCGGAATCTACGGAAAATAATAACTTGTTAAAAGAGCCAAAAATTTGCTGCGAGGAGGCTGGGGGCGGAATTTTGCCTGGATTTCGCATTTTGATTAATCAAACGATAATGACCCCTGCTGAACTGTTGGCACAAACCCGTCGTCCTCTATTTTTATTGGGTGAGGGGTTAAATTATTATCGTTCGGAACTGGCTGCCGACGGTAAAGGAGTCGTTTGGCTGGATGAAAAATATTGGTCATCAGAAGTGGAGTATGTGCATCGTTGCGGCTTGTGCCGCGCGCGGGCCGGACTTTTTGCTCAGCCTGATCAGCTTACTCCAATTTATCTGCGTCGACCAGAAGCCGTTGAAAAATGGGAAGAGCTGCACGCTAATAAAGAGGATAGTGCATAGAAAATAATAATTTCATTCGAATTAATACTTGATGGATTTATGGCAAATTATCTTAAAACTCGTATAGAACTCGAACAGCAGGAGAGACAATGTTTGGCTAGTTATGCTCTGGCATCTGCCGAGACCAGTGGCCGTGAGCATCCGGAAAATGAACATCCCTATCGCACCTGTTATCAAAGAGACCGGGACAGAGTGATTCATAGTGCCGCCTTTCGTCGCCTGGAGGCAAAAACCCAGGTGTTTAGTGATGATACCGGCGATTATTATCGTACTCGTTTAACGCATACCCTGGAAGTTGCCCAGATTGCCCGGACTATGGCCCGGATACTTTCGGTAAACGAGGATTTGGCTGAAGCGGCCTGCCTGGCCCATGATTTGGGCCATCCACCTTATGGACATGCCGGCGAAGAAGTGCTCAATGAAATTATGACCGATCAGGGCGGCTTCGAACATAACCGCCATTCGTTGCGGGTGGTAGAATATCTTGAACATCCATATCCGAACTTTCGCGGCTTGAATCTTACCTTTGAAACCAGAGAGTGCCTCGTCAAGCATGAAACCAGCTACGACCAACCAGATTCCTCTGAGCAGGCAGCGCACAGATACCCGGCAGGTTTTGCTCCGCTGGAGGGACAAATTGCCGACTTGGCCGATGCCTTAGCTTATAATTCGCATGATCTGGACGACGCATTGGCCTGCGGCCTGATTAGCGAGGGGGAACTTGAGAGTGTAATTCTATATGAATCGCTTCAACAAAATATTATCCGACAGTTTCCCCAGGCCCACCGTCATCTGCGTCAATTGCGCAGCGCCAAGGCGCTGATAGATTTACTACACAGCGACGTTCTGGAAGAGACCAACCGGCGTTTAACAAAGTATGCACCGGCTGATCCCGAAGCTGTACGTCAGTGCCCGATAAAACTCATCTCTTTATCCCAGGATACACAACAAAAATTAGCACAATTGGAAACTTTTCTATTTGAAAGAGTTTACCAGCACTCCCAAGTTTTGATAGCTCGGCAGCGGGCGGAATCAGAATTATGTTTCCTGTTTGATCTGTTTCTGAAAAAACCTCAATTATTGCCCGAACGATATCAGCAACGTATAGACGAACAGGGGGGGCACCGCGTGATCTGTGATTATCTTGCCGGCATGACTGATCGCTTCTGCCATCAGGTTTATAATCAAAATAAACGTGACTAATTGCTAATTGATGAACACCACAGGATTTTTATGTAATCCTAGTTCAAATCAGTCTGGCAAATATGCTTCTATCAAGATATTGTCATCAAATTTTCTTATTTGGACGTCTTTCAGATGATCATATTTACAGGCAAAGTGGATTTTGGGCACATGATCATTTCCGATGATAACCGGAGCAATATAAACCATTATTTTATCTGTCAGTTTTTCTTCCCAGAAGGATTTTAATACCGTGGCTCCACCCTCTACGAGCAGATCGGTAATACCCAACCGGCCCAGATCCTTAAGAACCAGCGGTAAATCAAGCTGACCGTTTTTCTCGGGTACGGCTCTGATGGAACAATCACGTTCTTCCAATGCATCTACTTTTGGCTGCTGCTGATCAATAGAACTCTGAAGGCTATAAATAATCAGGGGGGCCTTAGGGGCGGTCTGGACTAAATGACTACCCGTTGAAATGCGTAAATTACTATCCAGGACCACGCGCCGGGGCTGCCAGGTACTTTTTCCCAGCCGAACCGTTAGAAGTGGATCGTCTGCCAAGGCCGTCCCGATTCCCACCAAGACCGCTCCGCAGTGACTACGGACCTGGTGAACATGTTTACGAGCCTTTTCATTAGAAATCCATCGCTGTTTTGCCTGGGCAGGCCAAGCAAGTTTAGCATCAATGCTCTGAGCCCATTTCAAAACAACCTGAGGCAGACCGATTTTTTGCAGTTTGAAAAACCCACCGTTCAATTGACGGGCCTGTTTTTCGCAACAACCAACCTGGACATCAATTCCTTGTTTGCTGAGCCAATCGGCACCTTTACCTGCTACTAATTCACAATCATCCAGAGTAGCGATTTCTACAAAGTTTATTCCCGCTTCTTTGATAGCCTCGGTACAAGGAGGAGTTTTGCCCTGATGGCAGCAGGGCTCGAGAGTAACAAACATAGTAGCCCCACTTGGATCATTTCCTTTTTTGCGGCAGTTGCGAATTGCTTCTACTTCAGCATGTGGTCCTCCAAATCGTTTGTGGTATCCCTTACCGATAACTCGATCGTTTTTAACGATAACCGCTCCGACCTGGGGGTTGGGGGCAACGGCCCCTGCTCCTTTAACCGCCTGGCGTAAGGCTTTTTGCATGAATCTTTCGCTCTGCTTGTGCTCCATATCCCCATTATATACCGTCTCCAGGTTAAATCTATGGGCATATTACTTCAAATTTAGCTTGTGAGCAGGACTGATTTCCCCTAGAATTACTCTTCGTTGTTGAACAGAGTGTAATAAATTTAAGGAGTTTATAATATGCAATTAGCAAATCTTTTGGCTGAGGCTACCGAGGCTCTAACTGACACTGTAAAACTTGACGAGATTTATGATATATTAACAGCTAAATTTGGTTTTCAAACATTGCTAGTACTTACCGCTGTGACCATGATACTTTGTGTTGTGATATTCATGCGGCAAAAAAAGATCGCCCAAAATCAAGTCGATCTGGCTAAGGTGATGGAACAGTTATTGGACAAGAAATAAATTTTATCAGGTGATTCCAGGCTTGGTCAGTTGATTTCTATGTGATAATTTATGCGTTGGGTACCTTTTGGATCGTACAACCCGATACGGATATAGCGCCCCAACCATCTCTCCGCTTCCCGTATTACATAATATTTTGTGACTGTTGCTCCCGGCTGGAGCCGGGCGATAGCGCGTTCCATGCGGTCCTGGTCCGGCAGATCCACGAAACTATTCAGGCTTATTTCCTGTTCGGAATCATTGGTGACAACTTGTTGGATCAGGAGATCGCTTTTGCTTATCCGCCGAGTAAATATGTTTACATCCACACCTGAGAGTTGGATTTTAAAGGGAACCGCGGCCCTGATTGTATAACTGCGATCGGCATCGATTGTGAATAAAGTTTCGAGTTTTTTTTCCCCGCCTAATTCGCTACTGGGGAATTTCATAGTGATTTCACGTTCAAACTGTTGTCCGGGGCTCAAGACGAAATTTAGAGAGGTGGGATCAATTATCCAGTTTCGATGGCGATGTTCATCGAGTAAAAAACGCAGATGTCCAGATATGGTCGAAGCAAACGGATTGACAAATTTTAGATGCAGATATCGTCGGGAAATGTCAGCATCTATCACATTCGGCGACAATTCCAGGCTCGCACGCAGAATGGCGAGCCGGCTGTCAATTCCGCTGAGCAGCACAGGCCATTGGGTCAATTGTAATTTAGCTAACCCACTGTGCAGGGGCAGACTCGTTCGATTTCCGAATAGATCCAACATGACAGGTTCTTCTCCCAGATATAATTGAATCTGGGTGGGGGCCTCATCTTGCTGCGGATCGTAATTCTCATTCCAGGCAAAGAGGCACCCTTGGCCATCGCGGTCAAAAATCAGGGCTGGAATACCGGGTCTTAGATAGAACTGGCCGGCAAAACGAGTCAGACCCAATTGGTCCGCAAGTGTTCGAAAAACCAAGTATAATTCCGTCGGCTCGATTAATGATCGAGCGTTATACTGTCTTTCCCGCCAGGGGTGGTCTATAAATATGCCCTGGGCCTGCCCTTTTTTGGCATAAGCTATTCGTTTAGCAAAGTCGATCAGCACTTGTTCGCGATCATACGTTTCATATTCGAGCGGCTCGATCGTGGCCCAGATTTTTGTTAAACCTCTTTTTCGGCAGTCTTCCAGGTAATCCGGTATCTCCTCCGGTACGATGGCATTGGGGATTCCCAAGGCCACATAATCTGTGCCGACCTGGTCCCTGTCCACCTCGAAGATACTGTTTAGTGGTACAGTTAAAACTGTATCCTTGACCAGTTTGTCAAATTCCTTACGCAAGGTATCAAGTACCCCGCGAATCCGGGGGTCCCATACCAGGGATTTGTCAAAATCTCCTCCGATCTGCCAGTATGGCACCTGGCGCGCGTATTGAGCCAACACAAAGGCAACCTGAGGGCGCCAAAATTGCACCTCTCGGCTTAAGACGTCAAGCAGGCCGCGTCGGCCGATATCCATTTTGACAGCCAGCTCTTCCGGGACCTCATTAAAAGTCGCAACAACCTGGATTTTCTCGCTCTGAAGATTGATCAATTTCTGGTCGAAGCTCTTTTGGGCAGACATGGCCCCGCCGGTACCACCTTTTCGCTGCCAAACCGGCAACTTGAGTAATTTGGCGTTGAGCATCCGGGTCAGATTAGTTGTGGTTTGCCAGTCGGCCTGATGTTCGTCCATCAGTATTACCCCAAATCCCTGCCCGCTTCCGGCTGTTTCAGTCTCTAATTCCGCTGTTTGAGCAAATGTCAACTTTCTTGTGGCTACCAGGGTATTGGAGGAATAAATTTTCAGAGTAGCCCTGTATATTCCGGCCGGAAGTCCTTTCAGGTCTGTGGTTTCTATGTTTCTTTGACCTTCCACCCCGCTTAACACCCATTCTTTTTCCTGTATCAATTTGTCATTGAGATTATGTACGGTTAGATGAACGTGATAATCCAGTGATCCTACCCCTTCCACCTCCACCAGCAGACGGGCTGTTTCCTTGCCCTCGAAGACGTTCTCCGCTCGATCCGTCTGGAGCACCACCCGCGGTAATTGAAAAATCGTGACGTCATCAAACCAGGCCTGGGCCTGTACATCTTTCTGAAACACCTGATACTCGGCTCGTTCCTCTCGGTTCCACTGCTGCTCCTGGAGCAGCCATAAGCTCACCGTGATGAACCGTGCTTCGGAAAAGTTACCCGGCACATACACCTCAAGCCGGGCCCAGCCGTCCTGGGCTTGGTCAATTTGTCCTTTGAGCCCGGAAGCCAGCAGGCTCCCTGGTATGATCCGACCTAACCGATCCGTTAAAGCACAGATAATCTGTGCTCGGCAATGCTCTGCCTTTTCCAGGTGAACAAAACCGGTAATCTGAAAATCGCTGCCCGGTTTGACGCGTATTCGCCGCTTATCATATTCAAAACCCACACTCCCGCCATCCGGAATTAGCTGAAAGCTGTATTCTCCACTGTGGTGGTACTTGGTATCAAGTTTCCCCATAGCATAGTGAGGAAATCCCTCTGCCTCCAACATATATGTTCGCAGATTATCCTTCTCCATTACCTTGGTCCAATACATCGGTTGGGGTAGATAATGTATAGACCTCTCTTCGAAGTCAAATCTCTGCATAACCCTCTGACCGGTTAACTTCTCCCGGGAACTATCCGGTGCACCGGAGATGTCTGTAGGCATTATATCTTGCCGGGGCTGCTGGCCTATGGCCCAGCGGCCCATACAAGCCAGCAACAGCACTAAAACCATATTAAACAAATACTTAAACAACCTATTTCCTTGTTTCTGCCCTTGTTTTCTCACTTTTATAAAAAGGCCATCGAAAATTATGGGACTGTTAATATATATCGGCCAAGTCCTCTAAATCACTGAATTTCCGAGCACCTATAAAACAATATCCGATAACAAAATTTTTCCCGCCAATACCCGATTTGTTGAAAAAATCCTTGGCAAAGCTGATACCCTCAAGTTATAATAATTTATCCACGATTTATTTTGTTTTTATTACTAGAAGTGAATTTTTTTCGAATTCAGAGAAACACATGAAATCCTCACAAACAGACCTGTCGTTGCAGGAAATGACGTTTCATTTATATAAACGTTCGCTCCACCCGGAACTTTTCAACATATATCGTAGCCGTCGGTTTTTACAGGGTGACTATGAAGTTATTATATGGATCACCGGTTGTAGCCATTTGGTCAGTGTTTTCTATGGTTCGGACTGTATGACCGAATTAATCTGCTCCTCTGAGCAGATCCTGCCCAATCGCGGCCTGCTCGAGCGTTTCCCTTTTCGCGGCGAAAAGAGCCACGCCTGCCGTTCTTTCCAGGGTATGGAGTATATGATGAACCTGCAGGTCGAACCCATGAGCCCCAACCTCTACCAGAAAAGCCACGTGGATCTTATAAGATTGGCTAAAAAACGCGGGTTATTCGTCCATTATCCCCAGTGGTCCCGGGGCGATTTCACACCTTTCAGTCTTATTGACTACGAAGCCCACTACCACGAATTGCACCTACATACCTTTCATGCATTTCCTGAACAGCATACCATTATTAAGACCCAGTCGCTGTTTAATATGAAAAATGGATAAACACTTTACACTATCGGCCAACTCATAAAATATTGGGACATTCATCAATTCATCGCTCACAATATTGCAGGGTTAGTAATTGTATTTTTGCAACATTATAACTACCGGGGTACGGATTTGTTGTTTCTTGCTGATGTACACGGTCTCAGGGATACATGCCGAAATTGGACCATCGACATCTGCTGTTGCTGCCACATCAAGCTCCAGAAACTTTGATTACAAAACTGTAAGTGACAGCAAAGTCATACGCGCTGGGGGCGAAGGTCAATTGGAAAAGGAGGTTGATTATGCGCAGCGATTGCAAGCGTCGTTTATTTGGACAAAGGCGGAACCTCCACAAAAGCAAACGTATGCAGCTTTTCGCAAGACATTCGAGATAGAAAATGTGCCTGCAAAAGCAGCGTTACGAATATTTGCTGACAACCGTTATTTGCTTTGGATCAACAAGGCTTACGTCGAGCGCGGACCCTGCCGATTCGATCCTAAGCGACCGGAATATGATATCCTGGATGTGACAGATTGCCTGCAAAAAGGCAAGAATGTGATCACGGTCCTTGTCCATTACTACGCTGTAGGTTCATTCAAAGCCTGCCAGCTACAGTGTTCGCGTATGATGGAGCACCGACCAGGTTTGACCGTTGAATTGGAGATTGTTCTGCCTGGCGGGAAGGAGATGCATCAAAGGACCGATGCCACGTGGCGCTGGACGACCGAAACTCGCTTTCAACCATCTCCGGGAACTTATACCTCGGTGCCCGACAATATCGACGCCCGCCGGGATACCGGTGATTGGATGGCTGTTGATTTTAACGATTCCTCATGGCGGCCGGCCGTACCGATTGAAGGTGGATTGTGGGGACAACTCCAGCCGCGCAACATACCATTGCTCCAAGAGGAGAACGTGAAATCCCTTGTCCTGGTCTCTGCGAAGCCGGCTACCATCGAGACTGGTCCCGCCCAAAACCTGTTACCAATAGAACTTGGCGATGGGGCAGAACTTATCTTTGACTGCGGTCGGGTGGTGCAGGGGTATTCCGTGCTGGATTTTGATGCCAGCGATGGCAGCCGGTTGGAGATAAGCTACGCGACACGGTTTTTCGATTCCGGACGGATCCCTAACGCCGGTTACATGGCTGATCATCAACCGAATCGCTACACCGCCCGGGCGGGACGCCAGACGTACATGAGTACAGATACCTTTGGTTGCAAGTATGTAGTGATACGGGTCATTGAGGGCCTAGTAAAACTTCACGGGCTCCGCATAATTGATCGGCGGTATCCTTTCCAGCGGCTGGGCCGATTTGCCAGTCATGACAAAATACTGGAACGCATCTGGGATATTAGTGTGCGAACCATCGAATGTTGCAGCGAGGATGCGCACGTTGACTGCGCGGATCGGGAAAGAGCCCAATGGATGGCCGACGGATATATGATGGGCTATCCGGTTTCGCGGGTCGCCCTAGCTGGGCCCGGCCAAGACGGTAAGCTGTGTTTTGCCGACAGCAGACTGCTAGTCAATATGCTTCGCCACGTAGCGTACAGCCAACTGCCCGATGGGCGTTTACAGCCAATGCGTCCCTCACAGTACCCTGTTCAGGGCAAGCATGGAGTCATAGACGACTATTCCTGTCTCTGGGTTCAGGCGGTGGCCGAGTTGTATCGCCGCGACGGCGATCTGGCCTTGGTCAGTGAGGTTTGGCCGGTGCTGGTCAAGGCGATTGACTACTACCTTCAACGCGTAACCAAACGCGGATTGGTACATGCGAGCGAATTTGTGTACTTCAGAAATCCGCTTGCGTACGTTGCTTGCGAGGGGGCGACAATTAATGCCTATATCTACCGTGCCTTGCTGGATTCAGCAGAACTGGCCCGGGCCCTGGGAGAGACGATGAGTGCTTCCAGCTTCACATCTGCTGCCGAGCATCTCCGCGAGGCCTATAATCGCCAGTTATGGGACGAACAGGCGGGCTCCTATCACGGGGCCATCATAGAGACTAACTTGCCTGTTGCCAAAGACAATCCACCTACCTATTCCGAGCCGTACAGCGGACCGGTTGACTCAAAAGGTCTTACCCCACCGACGGGGCATGCTGCCTTATTGGCTCTCTATTTTGATTTGGTCCCTGCGGAACGAAAGACAAGAGTTTTTGAGTTTATGCTGAAGCAGTTTCCTGCCGAGAATGCCTTTCCGTACACTTATGCATTTTTTCTAAAAACACTATACAAACATGATACAGAAGAGATGGATAAAGCTGCCCTGAAAACCATCCGTGACTATTGGAGGCATATGACCTCATACGAAACAGGCACGACCAGTGAGGGGTGGCGGAGTTCTTCATTTGTACATGAGTCTGGTGCTCACCCCGCATACTTTCTCAGCAGTTATGTGCTGGGTGTGAGGACGGAAGGACCGCGCGAAGCAAGGCAATTGGTCATTGACCCGCGTCTCGGCGAACTCGATTATGCCGAGGGGACTACACTTACCGAGTTTGGTCCGGTTGAGGTGCTCTGGCAGCGTGATGAAAAGCAGATGCTCACATTCGAAGTTGATAACAAAACGACGATTCCAGCGACTGTGTCCCTGCGTTTACCCGAAGCGTCAATGTCATTGGTTATTGATGGTAAACCGCTGCTTCATAATGGCTTACCTGCGACAAACAGCACACATGTGCATAATGGGCGAGTCTATTTCTCGCTTCCATCCGGTAAGCACTTAGGTTACCTTTCCCGAACAGCACACGATCATTAAAACGCAGTCGCTGTTCAATATGAAATCCATCTAAGAGGTGGATAAAATAATATTTCCCTTATCTTTCGCTTTGGTTAAAAGCTATCCACTTCTGTCTGGAAACATCATCACTTTGAGTGTATAAATGTAGGGCAAATAATGATTACCTTGAGTATTTAAACCTTAATATGACTGGAAAAATGTTAAGACGTGATTTTTTGAAGAATAGTGCTTTTGCGGCTGCAGGTCTTATGGCAGCCTCAAACCAACTTCATTCCGCACCGGCTATATCCCCACGGAAAAAGAACACACCTAACATCCTTTGGATTACCTGTGAGGATTTATCTCCACATTTGGGCTGTTATGGCGACCGAACCGTTCCTACCCCCAATTTGGATCGTCTTGCCCGCGAAGGTGTACTTTATTCCCATGCCTTTGCGACCACAGCCGTATGTGGTCCCAGTCGCCAGGCCCTGATCACCGGAATGTATCCCACATCGACTTACGCGCTACACATGCGCAATCATAAACGTACGGGTGCCTTAGATGAGATCAAAGATCCCGCACTGCGCGAATTTGCTACGACACGGCCTCTTTATGAGGCTGTTCCACCGGTGCAGGTTCGCTGCCTGACGGAGTATCTGCGACTGGCGGATTATTACTGTTCAAACAATTCGAAAGAGGACTATCAATTTCTTACCCCCATGACCGCCTGGGACGAGTCATCCCACCAGGCCCACTGGCGCAACCGCAGACCAAACCAGCCCTTTTTTGCTGTTTTCAATCACCTTGTAACTCACGAATCGGGTGTGTTCGGTCAGGGGCGTTCCCCCAAGGTGGTTGATCCCCGTGACGTTCCTGTCCCTCCATACTACCCGGATACTCCGACCGTCCGGGCGGACCTGGCGAAGCATTATGACAATATCGCCGTCCTTGACAAACAAGTCGGTGACCTGCTGGGACAGCTCGAAGAGGATAACCTGCTAGAAGAGACTATCGTTTTTTTCTTTGGTGATCATGGCGACGGCCTGCCGCGCAGCAAACGATGGGTGTACGACTCCGGCACTCGGGTACCGTTGATCGTGCGCCATCCACAAAAGAAAGACGCCGGCACCAAAAGCGACCGGCTTGTCAGCTTTGTTGATTTTGGCCCGACAGTTCTATCTCTAGCCGGGGTAAAGGTACCTGATTATGTTCACGGCGTTCCTTTTCTGGGCCCCCAAGCGGGTAAACCTCGTAAGTACGTCTATTTACACCGGGACCGTAACGGTGAAAATTGTGAGACCATTCGCGCAATTAGAGATCAGAGATACCGATATGTACGGAATTTTCGACCAAATGAACCTTATATAAAACCCATGTCCTATAGGGATCGCCAGGCCATTATGCAGGAGCTCAACCGTGCCATTGAACAAGGTACGCTTACGGATGACCAGTGGCAGTTCTGGGCGCAAGCCAAGCCCCTCGAGGAATTTTATGATACACTTACCGATCCGTTCGAGATCCATAATCTTGCCTCCGACCCGCATCACTTTGCCCGGATAGACCAAATGCGTAAGGCACTGCAGGACTGGATTGATATCTGCCGTGATCCTCTGGATATGCCCGAAGATGAACTGGTTCGTACCCGTGTTTACCCGCCTGATGGACAACAACCGACAACCATGGAACCGAAAATTCGATTGGAGCCACTTTCCAACGGAAAAGCCAGACTAACTATCACATGTGCCACAGAAGGGGCTTCCATCGGCTTTCGTTTGAAAAGCACAAAAGGGAAAAAACCAAATGGCCCCGAAAGAATACCTTGGACCATATACCAAGGTCCCGTGGAAGTACAGGTGGATGTTTCGATTGAGGTGATTGCCCACCGTATCGGTTTCAAACCAAGTAAACGTGTTGAAGTTCAGCCGCCTAAAATATGAAAGCTAAATATAAGCGGATTCCATAAAATCTGGTATAAATAATTAGTAAACTGAATCGTATTAAGTGAGGAGAAAAATTGCAGCAACAAATGGATTTACTTGCTGATTTAACCACCCCTCAGCGGGAAGCCGTCACATTTCAGGACGGCCCCATGCTCGTCCTGGCCGGTCCCGGCAGCGGTAAAACCCGTGTAATTACCCATCGCATTGCCTACCTGATCTCCCAGGGTGTTCGGCCAGGAAATATTTTGGCGATAACCTTTACCAATAAGGCAGCCCAGGAAATGCGCCAGCGTGTCCAGGCTCTTAATGCCACCCCCGGCAGTACAATTTGCACCTTTCATTCTCTGGCCGCCCGTTTGTTACGCGAATTCGCCGATCGGGCCGGGCTGGCCCGCGATTTCAGTATCTATGACGAAGCCGACCAGAAATCCGCTCTCCGGCAGGTATTAAAGCTTTGTGAAATGGATTCACAGAACTATCCTCCCCGTCGCGTGCTTACACATATCAGCAGGTGGAAAAACAAATTTATGACACCTGAACTGCTCAATCCCGACGAGCTGGACTTTTTTGATAATCGTGTTGCCCTGATATACAAGGCTTATCAGGAATATCTTACCGCCAATGCAGCTCTTGATTTTGATGACCTTTTGATGAGGTTCGCCCTGTTATTACGTGATGATCAGGAATTCCGTGACCTTATGAATAATCGTTATCGCTATATTTTGGTGGACGAATATCAGGATACTAATTCCTGTCAATACCAGATTGCCCGCGGATTGGCCCTGAACCATTCCAATCTGGTTGTTACGGGTGATCCGGACCAGTCCATTTATGGTTGGCGCGGTGCCGATATCGGCAACATTCTTGCATTTGAAGAGGACTATCCCGATGCCCACATTGTCCGCCTGGAGGAAAATTTCCGCAGCACTCCGGAAGTGCTTACCCTTGCTGACCAGATCATCAAAGCCAATTACCAGCGTAAGGATAAACAGCTTTTTACCGCTAAATCATCCGGACCACCCTGCGAACTCGTCGAGTATTACGACGAGAAAGAGGAGGCACAGGGCATGGTGCGATGGATCCAGCAGTGTCGCCATGAGTCTCTACAATTTCGTGACCTGGCGGTTTTCTATCGGGTTAATTCCATGAGCCGTGCTCTGGAGGAGGCCCTTCGCAAAGATCGCATTCCTTATCAGATCATACGCGGCATTGAATTTTTTCAGCGCCGCGAGATCAAGGATCTACTCGCCTATCTGCGCTTGATCGTCAACCCCTCCGATCAGGTTGCCCTCCGCCGGATTATCAATCAACCCACTCGCGGGATTGGTAATACCACCGTCAAACGTTTATTCGACCACTGCCAATCTACCGGTCTTGATATCCAGCTGGTTTTGGCCGATCCTGATCAGGTTCCCAACCTAAACAGCGCCGCCAAAAAAAGAGTTAAAAAGTTCGCTGAGCTAATCAAACATTTACAGGAACAAGCTGATAATAGCGTTAGCCAGATCGTGCAATTGGTGTACGAGACAAGCGGCCTGGCCCGGTTCTACGCCGAAGAAAAAAACGAAGACGCTGTCAATAATGTGAACGAGTTATGTAATTCCGCCGCTCTTTATGAAAATGAAACCTCCGAACCCTCTCTAGCGGATTACTTACAGCAGATCGCCCTGATCAGCGATACTGATGCCTATGACGGCCAGGCCGGCTGTGTAAATCTGATGACTCTCCATGCCGCCAAGGGACTGGAGTTTCCCGCCGTTTTGATTATCGGAGTGGAGGAAGGTTTGATCCCGCACAGTCGCCGTGAAGAAAGTGATAATGATATTGAGGAAGAGCGTCGCCTGCTCTTTGTGGGGCTGACCCGTGCCCAGGAAAAACTTACTCTTAGCTATACTCGCAACCGTATGCAGCAGGGCAGCAGGAAGGCCTCTATCCCTTCGCGCTTTGTCCGTAATATACCTTCTCTGGTCTGTCATACCAGCGATTATGATTACTCCTTCGATGATGACTCGGATGAATTTTCTGATTTAGAACCGAACAATTCCTCTGCTAATGAATGGGAATCTATCCCCGATGATGACTTCCTCTCCTTTAGTTCCTTAACCCGCGGCCAACTTGTCCGTCACCCATCACTTGGTGTAGGCCGTATTCAGAAACTTTCACTAGTGCGTGATAATCCCAAGGCTGAAGTCCAATTCCGTTCCGGTCTTCGACGTACTCTCTACTTGAAATATGCCCACCTTGAACCATTTGATCGCCACAATGCTTAAGCAGATATACATCTTTTGCTGCTTGATTGTTGCTTTTTATTGAACTTACGGATTTTCTTTCCAGTACAAAATATGCGGTCGATTCCGGCCGCGATCAATTACAGCTTCGATCTGGTGCTCTATACCTGTACTTTCGGCTCGGCCATAACTGTGAATTGTGAAAACGTTACTTCGCACCGTAATCAGGGGCGCTATTTTCTTAAACTGGATTACTGTTAACCCCGATACGCTTAGTAGCTCGGCGATACTTTTAAAACCTACCTCCAAGTCCTGACGTTTCTGGATGATAGCGGCTACCAAAGACTCATTCATCCCCGGCAGAGCTCTCAGCACCACTTCACCAGCCGTATTAATATTGATGCGCCCCGGTATAATATGTTCATTGGTAATGGTAATCCGATCGGCTATTCGTCGAAATGTCTCAAGATCGGGCCGAATACTTACTTTTTTCTCTGAATTTGGAATGGTCCCACCTCTAGATGCGATTTCAGTGGTGGGTATTGCCTCCGGAACAGCCACTGATTGATCTTCAGAAAGTAGTTCAGCTATACTTTCCATAAAGGGTCGATGCCCGATTATCCACCGTGCATGGGCCGGATGAAGCTCCAATAGTCCTTCCATCTCTTCCTGGGTGGCGGTATTGATATTAAGCCTTGTCTGACCCTGACCATCTACGTTTTGCTCATAGGAATACACTGTTACATACGCAAGTAGTCCTCGTTTTAAGATTCCGTCATTATCATCCGGCGGTGGTACACTCTCACCGTCGTCCTCATTGTTCTCCAGAATTCCGTTAAGGTTTTTATCCTCCCCATAAAGCAACTTTTCTGTAACACTATTTGATGCCCACCCTAGTTCTCTGACGGTCTGTATTTCTCCCTTTTTCGTAACAGGTTTAATTGGTTGCTTGGTTTCAGAAAAATCTTTTTCCTCCTTGTTTAACGAGTTAAATTTGTTTTTTCGCCATGCCAGAATCTCATTTGCCAAAGTCTCTGTAATTTCCGGTAGGGCCATCAGCATCTCACTGGTAGCTGTATTCAAATTTATCTTGCTGGCCTCATCCATTATGCCATAAGCACACCGGTTATCCGTATAAAACCGATCTGCACAGAGAGTGAAGGTTCCCCCCGGTAAATGCACCTCTTTAAAATCCTTTTCATTGTCGTACCAGCTATCGGTTTGACAATCGGTAGATGGGTGGTCCTGGGTGATTTCCGCAATCGCTCGTTGCACTCCCGCTCGTGCCAGCCACCTTGCTGTTACTCGATCTGCTCCAGCCAAGCGCACAGCGTTATCCAAACGGGCACTTTGAGCCAGGGCTACAGTCAACACCGCCAATACCACCAGAACCCATAACACCACGACCAGTACTACTCCGGTTGGGCCTCCGAAATTATGGTTGAATATCTTTTTTTGTTGGTTCATCGGATTTTATTACGTTTTTCTCTTTTTGCCACTGAACTTGCTGAGCCGGCCCTAAAGCCACTTCCTGGCTCAAAACCACTCCCGGCCATTTTCTTTCCGGGTCGACCAGGGTCATGGTCACCCGGACCAGATTCGGCAATACCCCTATTTGTTTCCACTCCCGCTGCCAGTTCTGACCGTTAAAGTACTCGAATTTTAATTCATTCATATACTCTGCTACCCGTGTCAAAACACCGCGCTGATTCCCTGCCAACTCATTTTCCACCGCTCCACAGCGCCGTCCCAGGTAGAAAGTTCCATTTTCCCGCCCTTGGCTTATACCGTATTCTACCTCATATACATCCCCTTCTTTTTCCTGGGGATTCACTTTTTTATCTGAAACCACATACATAACCAACCGGTCCGTCGCCTTGTCCGGTATTTTACCTTTGATCCCATGGAAGCGTATCTTTGTCGGATCTTTGTCACGATATATATTGGCCAAATCGTCTCGGATCTGATTAATTGCATATCTTCCGTGTGCCATAATCTGGGTATAGTGTTCCAGCATTTGCTCATTTTGAGTTACACTGCGAAATGCCGCCAACGCTACCACCACTACCAACGCCCCGATAATTGTCGCCAGCAGCACCTCAATCAGCGTAAACCCCCACTCTTTTCTAATTGTAATCTTCCTGTTATTCAAAGAATGTCCTAAACGTACTCATAATTTCTATCCTGGTTTTTTACTTTCCAACTTTAAAAGTCATAAATCAACGTTGAAGCCTGTACCTGATATTTCTTCCCCGCAACCTCCCAGTACACGGTTGCGGTTACTCTATATAGGTCTTCTGCGCTAAATTCCTTACTGCTCGGTGACTCAATGGTCATTTGGTATTTATAGTTTGGAAATCGCTGCCCAAAGTCTCCGTCGATCTTTTCATCCTTGGTCCATTTTCGGTCCACATTTGCTACAAACCGGTCCAGGCACTCATCCACCAGCCGATACGCCTGTTCATATTCCCACCCCCGCACGTTGTTCACTACGCAGCGTTTACTCAGACCGCAGACCACCAAAGCTCCTACCGCCAGAATCATGGTGCTCAACAGCGCCTCTACTAATGTAAAACCATTCTTTTGCATATCTATGCTTCGGAGTATTTCAATTCGTGTAGATTCATAAATTTCGCGGCTAATTCTTTGTGGCTGCGGCCGTCATAGCCCCCAGCTCCGCCAGGGGTACCTTATGTTCTCGATGGCAGCGGGGACAGATTATGGTCGGCTTTTTGAAATTGGGTGGAATTTTCATCTTCAGTCCACACGCACAGGCCAGAAATGCATACTTGTTCACCGTCCGAATCAGATCTCCCACCTGGCGCAAATCTTTCTTTTTATTTCCCGTTATCTTTTCATCCTTTGCCTGGCGTATCGGTACAGTCTTGTCATTTTGCAATGCCGATTTCGGAATGATCGCCTCTCCCGCTACTTGCTCAAAACTTTCCTCGTACGCCGTGAAATTTGCTCCCTGGGCCATATTCCTTAATATCTTGATGCGCTCTGTGATCGGCGGATGTGTGCTCGTTAGACTGGAAAGTTTTCTTCCTTTCTCCAAGGGATTGGCGATGTACATTGGCGCCGTTACCTTATTAACCACGGCCGGCTTATAATCAGAATTTGATATTGCCTCCAGTGCCGAGGCCAACCCCTCCGGGTATCTCGTCAGTCGCACCGCCGAGGCGTCCGCCAGATATTCCCGCTTCCGTGAGATGGCAAAGTAAAGAAGTTGAGCTAGTATTGGCGCCAGGATCGCCAGGATGATAGCCGCGATCAGAATTACCGCTTGGGCCTGACCTTGGCCGCGATCGCTACCGGAGCGGTACCTCCGTCCTCCGCCGGAATAAAACAACCCGCGCAGAAAAACTTGCGAGATTAGGACGATACTACCCAGCAGAACCCCGGCAAATGTCATGAACATTACATCCCGGTTGATGATATGACTCATCTCGTGCGCAATCACCCCCTGCAATTCATCCCGATTCAATCGTCCCAACAGCCCCGCCGTTACCGCAATCGCACTATTCTCCGGCCTGATCCCCGTGGCAAAGGCATTCGGCGCCGGATCAGGAATAATATATATCTTGGGCATAGCCGGTAGATTAGCCGCAATCTTCATCTCTTCCACTATATTAAAAAGTTGCGGATGCACCTCGTGCGTCACCAGTTGGGCCTTGCTTGACATTAATAGAATCTTGCTCCCCCAGGTGTAGCTTACCAGCGACTGCACCAGCCAAACCACTGCCGCAATTGCCAGTCCGAAAAATCCACCGCCCGGACTAAAAACCTCTCCCACCACATATCCCAGCGCCAGCAGAAAGGTTCCCATCCCCATAAATAGCAGTAGCGACTTTCGCTTGTTCGCCTGCATCAACTCCCACATATCATCTACTTTCTTTATCTTTTAAATTATTCGTGAGAATTCGTGCTAAAATATGTCCCATTTAGAGCGGACTCATTTTGAAAAATCCACTTTGGGTACTTCCCTTTCTGCTTTGTCTTCCAGTTCGAAAAACTCCCCTTGCACGAAATTAAACATCCCTGCCACCAGATTCGACGGAAACATCTGAATCTTATTGTTGTAGAACAACACCTGATCGTTATAGCTCTGCCGGGCGAAGGATATCTTATTCTCCGTTGAGGACAACTCTTCCTGCACCGCCAGAAAGTTCTGATTCGCTTTCAGGTCCGGATAGTTCTCCACTACCAGGAAGAATTCGCTCATCGCCCCCGAAAGCGCCGTCTCAGCCTTGGATTTATCACCCACGCTGCCGGCTTTCATCGCCCGGCTTCGCGCCTCGGTGATACTTTCCAGCGTATTTCGTTCATGTTGCATATATCCCTTGGCTGTTTCAACCAGATTAGGAATCAGATCATGTCTACGCTTTAACTGCACATCAATCTGCGACCAGGCGTTTTTCACCTGATTCCGCAGCCGCACGAGCCCGTTGTAATACCCGATAAAAAGTAAAATTAATACAACCAGTACCGCTAGAACAATATACAATCCAGTCATAACAACCTCCCATCACTAGTTTACATGTTTACTTGTTTACCCGTTTACTGACTTCCCAAACATATCTTTTAATAACTCCAATACCTTCTGCCCCTCCGGCCCGCTACCCGCCTTAATTACTTCCTCCAATTCTCCCTCATCGAACCAGATACCGTGTTCTTTTTTACATTTATCTATCCGAATTTTCTTTTCTTCTCCACAGAGCACTTTAACCATCTGTTTGCGGCAGATGGGGCACTTCCTTGCTTTTTCTTTAGTCTCTCGATCCACTTCAAACGCTGCCAGAAACTTGTTTTTCTCTTCTTTACCTCCCTCCAACAGTAATTCCAATTCCCCCTCATCCAGCCAGATCCCCTTACAGGCCAGACAGTAATCTACCTCAACCTCATCCAGCTCTAGTACCACCATCCCTTCCTTGCACACCGGACAATCCATTCAACTTCTCCCTATTATTGTTAATAAATGTTCTTACCAGTCCTTATAACGTAAAAACAGCTTGTTTACCAATAGTATTTTGTTTCGCGCTTCGCTTAGAGTTTGATTGACTCTGAAAGTGTATGTTAAGGGCTGTTGACGACTTTAATCCAGTTGGGTTCTTTATTGGAGTGGCCGTCGGTAGTAAGTTGCAGCCAGGAACCACCCCGGGATGATACGACATAAATGTCCCAGCCGTCGGCTTTGACACCAATGGCTGCGTGATGATAGGTGCCGGTACCCGGACTTTGATTATCAACAGGGTGATCCGGCCCCACGGGACCGCGACAAAAAGCAATTAGCTTGCCATCTGGAGACCAGTCCGGATGATAAACAAAGATGCCTTCGTGATCTTCGCTGGGGGCAAGTTGGTGGGGGGCCACGGCGTTTAGCTTACCGTTATACAATCTCAGATTGGCTACTCCCACAGCCCAATCCAGATCGCACCAGGCGACTTGATCACCTTCCGGGCTGAAGACGGGCCGACAACGATTGCCACCCAATAGCTTGTAAATTCTGTTATCATCCCTTGCCAGGGTGATGATGGCATGATCCTGTCCAAGGCCGCCATGTACCGTAGCGGCGATCCATCTGCCGTTCGGATGCCAACTTAGGCAATAGATATGCTGGATATTTTTACAATTGGGGTGTTCGGTGATCTGTTGGCTCTGGAGGTCATAGAAATACAAACCCTGAGTGGCATAGTCTTTGATGTTAAAGCGTGGCAGGTAATCCCTGACGAAGGCAATGGTTCGGCCGTCGGGGCTCCAGCAGGGCCAGCGACCGTTATCGACGATTTTTTTCCGACCCGTGCCGTCGGGGTTCATCAGATAGAGGCAGCGGATGCGGTTTTGCCCCTGGCCCTGATAGGCCATAAAGCATATCTTGGTGCCGTCCGGTGAGGCCTGGGGATAGAACTCCTGAATATCGGGGGTATTGGTCAGGTTCTGTTGGTTCGAACCATCCGGGTTCATAATAAAAATTTCGAAATTGCTGACACGATAAGTCTCGTAAAGTATCTTATATCGACCTTGGCATTCCTGCAGTTGCTGCTTAAGATTGATAGGCGGATAAGCAGAGGTTGACTCGCGGTAACATAAAAACAGAACTAGAGTGGAACTTATGATTAGGGCGATTTTATTTTTCATTTTGTTGTTAGCTTGTGTCTTTTCTGGCAAAGTTATTAATCTCTTATTTCACAACTAAATTATATGATTTCACTTTCAAAGAATCCACCTCAAATACATATCCAAAAATCACGTTTGAAAGTTGCAATTGCCATATAATTTGTTACACTGTTTAAGGACACTTTTTAGTTAAATATTCGATCAGCCATGGAGTGAAACAGCAAATTTCCAGGAAGGCCAAAGATTTGAATTTCCCATGAAGCCAATTCCGGTGAAAGAAGTATATAATGAAGAAGTCAAAAAAGAAAATCTCGTGCTTAACGGGTGGATATATAGTGATTCTGTTGAGTTGTATGATTCTGGGAAATTTTTCCCGTGCATGGTCAGATAGCACGCCGGTGGATCAACTCGTGGTGGGCGCTGCCGGCGCAGCCACTGGGTCGGGGGCGGTTAGCAAGGAAGAAAAGAAAACTTCTCCACCTGCCGAAGCCCAGAAGAAAAAAGGTTTAGTCAAGATTGCCACGATAGGCGCTGCGCCGCTCAGCGTTGGTGGTAATACTCCCCCGCAAAAAATAGTCGAGAGGATGATCGATTTCTGGCGCGGAAAACTTGCTCAGGTGCTGCCCGATCGACCGGACCTGATTGTACTTCCAGAGGTCTGTGACCGACCGGGTGGGCTGTCTCAAGAGAAACTGTTCAAATACTATCAAGTGCGCAAGGATCAGATTCAAAAATATTTCGCCGATGTCGCCCGAAAGAATAACTGTTACATTGTATATCCGACTCACAGAATTCTGGAGGATGGTTCCTGGCGGAATTCTGGCGTATTGATCGACCGGGCGGGGGAGGTTGCAGGCATCTACAATAAAAACCATCCCACAATCCACGGTCTGGAAAAAGGAATCCGGGCGGGGCGCAAGGCCACGATCATCGAATGCGATTTTGGTCGGGTAGGGCTGGCGATATGTTTTGATTTAAACTTTGACGAACTTCGGCTCCAATATGCCCAGGCCAAACCGGATCTGATAGTATTTTCATCTGTGTATCACGGGGGCTTGATGCAGGGGTACTGGGCCTATTCGTGTCGCTGTCATTTTGTGGGAGCCATCTCCGGAAAGGGAACACCTTCTGAAATTCGCAATCCGCTGGGTGAGGTGGTGGCTACGACAACCAATTATTTTGATTTTGTCGTCGCCACGGTTAATCTGGACTGTGAGCTGGCCCACTTGGATTATAACTGGGGGCGCCTGCGGAAGCTGAAGGCCAAATATGGGCCTAAGGTCAAAATCACCGATCCGGGCCTTTTAGCCCCGGTGTTAATAGCCAGCGAACATGAAACCATCACGGTTGCAGAGATGATCAAGGAATTTGAAATCGAATTGTTAGATGATTATTTAGCACGGTCCCGGGCCTTTCGGAAAAAACCGGGCCATGTGGAATAAGGAGATTTTGTAATAGGAGTAGATAATGAAAGCTATGAATCGTCGAGATTTCGTTACGAGTTCGCTTGCTGTGGGAGCCGCTACTTTATTGCCGAGTAATAAAGGTTATGCAGCCAATGAAAAAGTGGTTCTGGGAGTGATGGGGCTGGGGGGCCGCGGGACATACTTGGCTGATCAGTTTGTCCAGAGAAAAGACGTAGAAATAGCTTATTTATGCGATCCCAATACCAGGCGTTTCGCGCGGGCGCGGGAAGCGGTGGAAGAAAATCAAAGTCGTCGGCCCAAACTTATCCAGGATTTTCGCAAGATGCTGGATGATCCTCAAGTGGATGCCATCATTAATGCCACCCCCGACCACTGGCACGCCTTGGGCTCGATCATGGCCTGTCAGGCGGGCAAAGACGTTTACGTGGAAAAACCTATGACCCATAGTCTCTGGGAAGGTCGTAAGATGATCGAAGCGGCCCAAAAGTATAAACGGATTGTGCAAGTGGGGATGCAGAGCCGAAGTGCCGAATATATAAATAAGGCCAAGGAATATATTCAATCGGGCAAGCTGGGCAAGGTACACCTGGTGAAGGTCTTTAATATGCTGAAACACCCATTTCGCAAGAAAGGACCTGATCAACCGGTACCGGAAGGATTTGATTATGAAATGTGGTGCGGCCCGGGACCGAAGTTACCATACAATCCGCAACGGAATTGGTTAAACAGATGGGAGTATAGCTGTGGTCCGATTGCCGGCGATGCCGTACATCAAATTGATATGGCCCGTTATCTGATTAATGATATTCCCTTTCCCCGGACGGTCTCCCATACCGGAGCTATCTACGCCCTTCAGGATGGGCGCAACACTCCGGATACGCAAATGGCCTTATTTGAATATGATAACCTTACTCTGGCATTTGAGGCGACTTTGTGGACTTCTTATATGAAAAAGATACCCGTCAATATCAGAGAGTCGGATAAATTCCCCAATTGGCCCTTCTGTAGTACCAGAGTGGAGGTGTATGGTACTGAGGGCTTTATGTATTTCGGACGACACGGAGGTGGCTGGCAGGCGTATGACGGAAATGGGGAACTGGTCCAGTCAGGTTGTGGTCGAGGGGGAGACAATCGCCATGAAGCCAATTTCATCGAGTGTATTCGCAGTCGCAAGAAGCCAAACGCAGACGCCGAAGTGGGGCATCATTCCGTG